>Ga0210341_1641651_pt1 | contig 9702 bp, 10 predicted proteins | sample S425metaT_FD_159703 | JGI IMG/M metagenome (GOLD analysis project Ga0210341, IMG submission 159703) | Metatranscriptome of estuarine sediment microbial communities from the Columbia River estuary, Washington, United States - S.425... | ecosystem: Environmental > Aquatic > Marine > Intertidal zone... | reverse complement strand
GGACAACGACCCCCAGGCCCTGGTGGCCACCCGGGACAACGCCGGTCGCAACGGGGTTGCCGCCGCGGCCCTCGAGGTCGCGCTGCCCGGCGCCTTTGACCGGGACAGCTGGTCCCACAGCGCCGACGTGGTGATTGCCAACATCCTGGCCGGCCCGCTGGTCGAGCTGGCAGACACCCTGCTGGGCTTTCTCAAACCCGGCGGCACCCTGCTGTTATCGGGCCTGCTGGCAACCCAGGCGGGGGCGCTGTGCGAACACTATGCCGGGCGTATCAGCCTGACGGTGGCGGGCGAGCGCGACGGCTGGGTATGCCTGCGAGGCACCCTCACGGATTGAACCGCAAATGCCACCCGGTCGCGGCGGCTGGTGGTTTTTTGTCCATAAATTCTTCCCCGTGCCGGACCATCCGAGTATCATACCGCCTCTTTTCGACACCCTGGCTTCAAACTCTCTCCACATGCTGCAGATCGGACCGTACAAGCTGCCCAATCGCGTGGCACTGGCCCCTATGGCCGGTGTAACCGACCTGCCATTCCGACGCCTGTGCTCGCAAATGGGCGCCGGCCTGGTGGTGGCGGAGATGATCAGCTGCAACCCCAGGCTGCGCGACTCCGCCAAGACCCTGTGGCGCAGTCGCCACGACGCGGAGATCCAGCCCCGTTCGGTACAGATCGCCGGGAGCGAACCCGCGGCCATGGCGGAGGCGGCCGCCTACAATGTGGCCCGGGGTGCGCAAATCATCGACATCAATATGGGCTGCCCCGCGAAGAAAGTATGCCGCCGGGCGGCGGGCTCGGCGCTGCTGGCTGACGAGCGACTGGTGGATGATATCCTCACCGCCGTGGTAAACGCGGTGGACGTGCCGGTGACCCTGAAAATCCGCACGGGCTCCTCCCCCGATGCCAGGAACGGGGTGAGCATTGCGCGCATTGCCGAGGACGCCGGTATCGCCGCCCTGGCGGTCCACGGCCGCAGCCGGGCCTGCGCCTTCCGGGGGGAGGTGGAGTACGACACCATTGCAGCGATCGTCGCCGCCACCCGCTTTCCGGTGTTCGCCAACGGCGACATCGACTCCCCGGAGCGCGCCGCGGCGGTCATCGCCCACACCGGTGCGGCGGGCGTCATGATCGGCCGGGCGGCCCAGGGCAGGCCCTGGCTGTGCGGCCAGATCGCCACGCATCTTGACACCGGCGTCTCCCCGCCGGCGCCGTCACCGCTTGAGCAACTGCTCATCATGCGCGCTCATGTCGAGGCACTGCACGCCTTTTACGGCGAGTTTATGGGCCTGCGGATCGCCCGCAAGCATGTCGGCTGGTACCTGCAGGACAATCCCGGCTACCTGCAACAGCGCAGGATTTTTAACCGGCTGGAGTCGGCCGCCGACCAGCTGAACTACCTGCAACAAATGACCGGAAACCATCCCTACCAACATAATCCAGACAAGGAAATAGCAGCATGACCAGGGCTGAATCCCTTCCCCCAACCATCACCACCGAAGACGCCGCCAACGATGAGCAGTGCGACTCGGGCCCGGCCCGCAGCCTGCGGGACTCGGTGACAATCGCGGTCAGGGAGTACCTGAAAGACCTGGACGGCCAGCTGTCCGCCGACGTCTACCAGATGGTGCTGGCGGAAATCGAGGCGCCCCTGCTGAAGGAAATCATGGCCTACACCCGCAACAACCAGACCAAGGCATCGATCATGCTGGGCCTCAACCGGGGTACCCTGCGCAAGAAACTCAAGCAGTACAACCTGATTTCCACCCAGGACTAGAGGCGGCCACCCACCATGAGCGACAACCAACTTGTAAAAGTCAATCGCGCCCTGATCAGTGTTTCTGACAAGGCCGGCATCGTCCAGTTCGCCCAGGCCCTGCTGGATATGGGGATCGAACTGTTGTCCACCGGTGGCACTTATCGCCTGCTGCAGGACAGCGGCCTCGAGGTGACCGAGGTGGCCGACTACACCGGCTTCCCGGAAATGATGGACGGCCGGGTCAAGACCCTGCACCCGAAAGTGCACGGCGGCATTCTCGCCCGCCGCGGCCAGGACGAGGAGGTGATGGCCGACCACGGTATCGAGGCCATCGACATGGTAGTGGTCAACCTGTATCCCTTCGAGGCCACTGTTGCCCGGCCCGACTGCAGCCTGGAGGACGCCATCGAGAACATCGATATCGGCGGCCCCACCATGGTCAGGGCAGCGGCCAAAAACAACCGCTTCGTCAATATCGTGGTGGACAGCGACGACTACGAGGCAATCATCGAGGAACTGCAGACCTACGACAGAGCCACCACCGGAGCCACCCGTTTCAACCTGGCGATCAAGGCCTACGAACACACCGCAGCCTACGACGGCGCGATAGCCAATCACTTCGGTGGCCTGGTTCCCGGTGGCTCCCCGACCTTCCCGCGCACCTTCAATACCCAGTTCCACAAGGTGCAGGAAATGCGCTACGGCGAAAACCCTCACCAGCGGGCCGCCTTCTACGTGGAGGCCAACCCGGCGGAGGCAGGTATCGCCACCGCAAAACAGCTGCAGGGCAAGGAGCTGTCCTATAACAATGTGGCCGACACCGACGCCGCCCTGGAATGCGTCAAGAACTTCGCCGAGCCGGCCTGCGTCATCGTCAAGCACGCCAACCCCTGCGGAGTCGCGGTGGCAACCGATATCGGCACCGCCTACCAACTGGCCTTCGCCACCGACCCGGAATCCGCCTTTGGCGGCATTATCGCCTTCAACCGGGAGCTCGACGCCGCCACGGCGCGGGCCATCGTCGATCGCCAGTTCGTCGAGGTGATCATTGCCCCCGAGGTCAGCGCCGAGGCCGCTGCGGTGGTGGCCGACAAGAAGAACGTACGCCTGCTGGTATGCGGCGCCTGGTCGGCACCCCGGCCCGCCTTCGACTACAAGCGGGTCAACGGTGGCCTGCTGGTGCAGGACCGGGACCTGGGCATGGTGACCGCCGCCGACCTGAAGGTGGTCAGCAAAATCCAGCCCAGCGACCAGCAATTGAAGGACCTGCTGTTCGCCTGGCAGGTTGCCAAGTTCGTCAAGTCCAACGCCATTGTCTATGCCGCCAACGGCCAGACAGTCGGCGTCGGCGCCGGCCAGATGAGCCGGATCAACTCCGCCCGCATCGCCGCCATCAAGGCCGAGCACGCGGGCATGGCGGTGAAGGGGTCGGTGATGGCCTCGGACGCATTCTTTCCCTTCCGCGACGGTATCGACAACGCGGGACAGGCGGGTATCGCTGCGGTGATCCAGCCCGGCGGCTCTATCCGCGACGATGAAGTCATCGCCGCCGCGGACGAACACGGGATGGCAATGGTGTTCACCGGCATGCGCCATTTCAGGCATTAACAGCGAACCTTGATTAGATGAACGTACTGATTATCGGCAGTGGGGGGCGCGAACACGCGCTGGCGTGGAAGGTGGCCCAGTCGGACCGGGTGGAGCGCGTTTTTGTGGCGCCGGGCAATGCCGGCACTGCGGCAGAGGCCGGGGTAGAGAACGTTGCCGTCGATGTGATGGACTTTGCCGCCCTGGCGGATTTTGTCCAGGGCAACGCGGTGGAGCTGACTATCGTCGGCCCCGAGGCGCCGCTGGTTGAAGGCATCGTGGACTACTTCGAGGGCCGCGGCCTGCGCTGCTTCGGGCCCCGTCGCGGGGCGGCACAGCTCGAGGGCTCCAAGGCATTCACCAAGGACTTCCTGGCCCGGCACAATATACCCACCGGTGCCTACGCCAATTTCACCGAGCTGGAGCCGGCCCTGGCCTACCTGCGGCAGCAGGGCGCCCCCATCGTGGTGAAGGCCGACGGCCTTGCGGCAGGCAAGGGCGTGATCGTCGCCCAGACCCTGGCGGAGGCGGAAGCCGCGGTTACCGACATGCTGTCGGGCAATGCCTTTGGGGACGCCGGCTGCCGGGTGGTCATCGAGGAATTCCTGGAAGGCGAGGAAGCCAGCTTCATCGTGATGGTGGACGGCGCCAACGTTTTGCCCATGGCCACCAGCCAGGACCACAAGCGCATCGGCGAGGGCGACACCGGCCCCAATACCGGCGGTATGGGGGCCTACTCCCCCGCCCCCGTGGTCGATGCCACCGTGTTTGAGCGGGTTATGAACCAGGTGATCCTGCCCACCGTGCACGGCATGGCCGCCGAAGGCAACGATTACACCGGCTTTCTCTACGCCGGCCTGATGATCTCCCCCGCGGGAGAGCCCCGGGTGATCGAGTACAACTGCCGTTTCGGCGACCCGGAAACCCAACCCATCATGGTGCGGCTGCAATCCGACCTGGTCGGCCTGTGTGACGCCGCCCTGGCGGGCACCCTGGACAGTGCCGAGGTCGAATGGGACCCGCGCTGCGCCATCGGGGTCGTGCTGGCCGCCGGCGGCTATCCAGGCAGTTACAGCAAGGGCACAGTCATTCACGGGCTGGACGCAATTCAGGCAGACAATATCAAGGTATTCCACGCCGGCACGGCCAACGCCGACGGGCAGGTGGTCACCAGTGGCGGCAGGGTACTGTGTGTCACGGCGCTGGGAGACGATATCGCAGCCGCCCAGCGCGACTGCTACCTGGCCGCGGACAAGATAAGCTGGGATGGCATGACCCTGCGCCGCGACATTGGCTGGCGGGCCATCGCGCGCTATAGTGAATCCGGATAAACCAACCGCAGGTCCCAGCTATGCGCCAACGACGTCTGTCACTGCTCGACCGGGTGATCACCGAGGCGGACGCGGTGATGCGCACCATCACCAACAGCGGTCACGCCGCCGCCCGGCCCTCGCCCTCCCAGGGGCATGCGGATACGGAATTATCGGAAGCGGAACGGCGCCACGCGGCGGGCCTGATGCGGGTCAACCATACCGGCGAGGTTTGCGCCCAGGCGCTTTACCAGGGCCAGGCCCTCACCGCGAAATTGCCCACCGTGCGGGACGAAATGCAGCAGGCGGCTGCAGAGGAAGTCGATCACCTGGTGTGGTGCGAGCAGCGCCTGCGCGAGCTGGAGAGCCGGCCCAGCCTGCTCAACCCGGCCTGGTACGGCCTGTCCTTCGCCCTGGGGGCGGTGGCCGGCGCGATCAGTGACAAGGTCAGCCTGGGCTTCGTGGCCGCCACCGAGGAGCGGGTCTGCAACCACCTGCGGGACCACCTGAAATCCCTGCCCGAAGAGGACCGCAAGTCCCGGCTGATCGTGCAGAAAATGCTGGAGGACGAGCAGCGCCACGGCGACAAGGCCCTGCAGGCGGGGGGCAGTGAATTTCCGCGCCAGGTAAAAGACGCGATGACCGTGGTGTCGCAGGTGATGACCCGCAGCAGTTACCGGATCTAGTCGCGACCCCCCGCAAAAACACCCCTACCCCAACCCCGGCTCAAACTCCACGACCTCGTAGCTGTGACTCAGCGCCACCCCGGCCGCGCCCAGCATGATCGAAGCAGAGCAGTATTTTTCCGCCGACAGCTCCACCGCCCGCTTCACCTGGCTCTCCTTGAGCCCCACCCCCGTCACCACAAAATGCATGGCTATGCGGGTAAAAACTGCTGGCACCGCATCGGCTCGCTCGGCCTCGACTTCCACCCGGCAGTCGACGACCTGCTGGCGGGATTTCCTGAGCATGCTCAACACGTCGTAACTGGCGCAGCCGCCGGTGCCCAGCAGTAGCATTTCCATCGGCCGGGGACCGATGTTGCGCCCGCCCAGGTCCTCAGGGCCGTCCATGACGACGCTGTGGCCGCTGCCGGATTCACCCACGAACATCGCGCCATCCGCCCACTTTACTGTCGCTCTCATCTGCCACTGGCTCCTGCAAAATTTTGCCGCGCAGCTTAGCACATGCTCCCGTGTTTTACTTGAGGGCGTAGTGGGCTACACTCCGACTCACACAAACCGCCGAACAGGGAGTATGAGTGTGGTAAAACCCCAGGTACTCAGAGCTTTACCGAACGTGGAAAATTTTCTGCGGCACTGCCAGCGCAAGGACTACAAGGCCAAGAGTCAGGTGTTGAACCAGGGCGAGGTGAGCAACTCCCTGTACCTTATCCTGGATGGCTCGGTTTCTGTGATGGTGGAGGATGCGTCGGAGCCGGGTCACATGATGGTAGTTGCCTATCTCAACCCCGGGGACTTCGTCGGTGAGATGGGCCTGTTCGAGGACGAGCCCCAGGTGCGCAGCGCCATGGTGGTCGCCAAGACCCAGTGCGAGGTGGCGGAAATTTCCTACGAGCGCTTCCACCAGATCCGCAACCAGTTCCCCGACATCCTCTACGCCATCTCGCGCCAGATCAGCACCCGCCTGCGGGTCACCACCCGCAAGCTGACGGACCTCGCCTTCGTCGACGTGTCGGGGCGTATCGCCCACACACTGCTGGACCTGTGCAAGGAACCGGACGCGATGACCCACCCCGATGGCATGCAGATCAAGATCACCCGGCAGGAGCTCGGTAAAATCGTGGGTTGCTCCCGGGAAATGGCCGGGCGGGTTCTCAAGACGCTGGAGGAAAACGGACTGGTGTCGGTCTCCGGCAAGACCATGGTGGTCTACGGCACACGCTAGCCAAAAAACATCTCGCGCAATTTCTCGCCGGGCTCCGGCGCACGCATGAAGGCCTCGCCCACCAGGAAGCCATAGACCTGGTGGTTGCGCATCAGCGCCACGTCTTCGGCTGTGTGGATACCACTTTCGGTCACCACCAGCCGGTCCCCGGGGATGTAAGGTAGCAACTCCAGGGTAGTCTCAAGCCGGGTTTCAAAGGTGTGCAGGTCGCGGTTGTTGATCCCTATGAGGGGAGTCTCCAGCTCCAGCGCCCGCTCCAGTTCGGCCCGGTCATGCACCTCGACCAACACGTCCACCCCCACCTGGGCGGCGACCGCTGCCAACTCGCGCATCTGGTCATCCGCCAGCGCCGCGACGATCAGCAGGATGGCGTCCGCGCCGATGGCGCGCGCTTCGATCACCTGGTAGGGGTCCAACGTAAAATCCTTGCGCAATACCGGCAGCTCGCAGGCCGCGCGGGCTTCCTGCAGGTAGCCGTCCGCCCCCTGGAAAAAGTCGACGTCAGTGAGTACCGACAGGCAGCTCGCACCACCGGCCTGATAGCTGGCGGCAATCTGTGCCGGCTGGAAGTCGGCGCGAATCACTCCCTTGCTCGGAGATGCCTTCTTCACTTCCGCAATCACCGCCGGCTCTGCGGCAGCCGCTCGCTCCTGCAGGGCCCTGGAAAAGCCGCGGACGGGGGACTGCTCTGTGATGCGCTGCTCGAGACTGCCCAGGGAGTCCCGCTTGCGCCTGGCGCTGATCTCCTCGCGCTTGCGCGCCAGGATCTTGCGTAAAATCGTGGGGGCATCAACGGCCATCAGCTCAGTCCGCCTTCCCGCGCATCAGGCGGGTAAAATCAATAAACTGGCGCATTTTTTCCGCCGCCTGGCCGCTGGCGAGCACGTCGTCTGCCATCGCGATACCGTCCGCGAGGGTTGCCGCGACACCGCTCACATAAATGGTGGCGCCGCCGTTGAGGGCAATTATCGCGGCGGCCTTGCGGGCGGCGGCGTCATCCTTGCCCGCCAGGGCGCGACGGATGAGGTCCGCGGAGGCGGCGGCACTGTCCACTGCCAGCCCGTCGAGATCCTGGCGCTGCAGCCTGAACTCCTCCGGGCTGATGTGGTAGCTGCTGACATCGCCGTCACGCAACTCCGCCACCAGGGTGCCGGCGGCAATCGATATCTCGTCCAATCCGTCATCCGAGTGCACCACCATCGCGTGAACGGAACCCAGCGCCTTGAGCACCTTGGCTATCGGCAGGCAAAGTTCCGGCGCAAACACCCCGATGACCTGCCGCTGCACCCGGGCGGGATTGGTCAGGGGCCCCAGGATGTTGAATAGCGTGCGCATGCCCAACTCCCGGCGCGGGCCGATGGCATAACGCATGGCACTGTGGTGGGCCGGGGCAAACATGAAACCCAGGCCGACCTCGTTGATGGCCCTGGCGACCTGCTCCGGGCTCAGGTCCAGCGGCATGCCCAGGCACTCCAGGACATCGGAGCTGCCACTGGTACTGGAAACCGAGCGATTGCCGTGCTTGGCCACCCTGGCTCCCGCGGCCGCCACCACAAAGCTCGAGGCGGTGGAGACATTGAACAGGTTGGCGCCATCGCCACCGGTACCCACCAGGTCGACCAGGTGGGGGTCGCTTACCTCGACCGGGGTAGCCAGGTTGCGCATGACTTCGGCGGCGCCGGTTATCTCATCGATCGTTTCGCCCTTCATTCGCAGCGCTACCAGCAGGCCGCCGATCTGGGCATCGGTCGCATCGCCTGACATCACCTGCTGCATCACCGCGGCCATCTCTGTCCGGTCCAGGTCATTCCCGGCAACCACCCTGGCGAGGGCTTCCTGTATGTTCATCAGGGTGTATCCCTATTGTTCGAGAAAGTTGCGCAACAGATCGTGGCCGTGCGCTGTGAGAATCGACTCGGGGTGGAACTGGACGCCTTCAATCGACAGCTCCCGATGGCGCAGCCCCATGATCTCGTCGATTTCGCCCGCCTCGGTGCTGGTCCAGGCGGTGATTTCCAGGCAGGCGGGCAGGCTCTCCTTCTCCACTACCAGCGAATGGTAACGAGTGGCTTCAAAGGGTTCGCTCAGGCCCCGGAAAACGCCCTCCCCCCGGTGGTGTATCGGCGAGGTCTTGCCGTGCATGACCTTGCGCGCCCGCACCACCTTGCCGCCAAAGACCTGGCCGATGCACTGGTGGCCGAGGCATATCCCCAGGATCGGAACCACACCGGCAAAGGCCTCTATCACCGCCATGGAGATACCGGCTTCATTGGGTGTGCAGGGGCCAGGTGAAATCACGATCTGCTGCGGTGCCAGCGCCTTGATATCGGCTACCGCAATCTCATCGTTGCGCACCACCTGCACCTCGGCCCCCAACTCACCCAGGTACTGCACCACGTTATAGGTAAAGGAGTCGTAGTTATCGATCATCAGCAGCATGTTCAGTCCCCCCGTCCAAGTGCCATCGAGGCCGCCCGGAACACCGCCCGCGCCTTGTTCTGGGTTTCCTTCCACTCCAGCCGGGGCACCGAGTCCGCCACCACACCGCCGCCGGCCTGGACATACAGCCGACCGTCCTTGATCACCGCGGTGCGAATCGCAATCGCCGTGTCCATATCCCCGGCCCAGGAGATATAGCCCACGGCACCGCCATAGACGCCTCGCTTGACAGGTTCCAGTTCGTCAATGATTTCCATGGCGCGAATCTTGGGAGCGCCGCTGAGCGTTCCCGCCGGCAGGGTGGCCCGCAGCACATCGATAGCGGTCTTCCCCGGCAGCAAGCGGCCGGTGACGTTTGACACGATGTGCATGACGTGCGAATAGCGCTCCACCACCATTTTATCCGACAGCACCACCGAGCCGGTCTCGGCAATGCGGCCGACGTCGTTGCGGCCCAGGTCGATCAGCATCAGGTGCTCGGCAATCTCTTTCGGGTCCGCCAGCAGCTCCGCCTCCAGCGCCGCGTCCTCCTCCTCGGACCGCCTGCGGCGACGGGTGCCCGCGATGGGGCGCACGGTCACCAGGCCGTGTTCCAGCCGGGCGAGAATTTCGGGGGAGGAGCCGACGATATGGAAATCCTCCAGGTCGAGGAAATACATATAGGGCGACGGATTGAGATTGCGCAGGGCGCGGTAGAGATTG
>Ga0210341_1231214_pt1 | contig 9741 bp, 8 predicted proteins | sample S425metaT_FD_159703 | JGI IMG/M metagenome (GOLD analysis project Ga0210341, IMG submission 159703) | Metatranscriptome of estuarine sediment microbial communities from the Columbia River estuary, Washington, United States - S.425... | ecosystem: Environmental > Aquatic > Marine > Intertidal zone... | reverse complement strand
TCTCGTCCTCCAGCAGCGCCACCTGGCGACTCAGGTCATTGGCGCCGTAGCCGAAGCAGGGAAAGTACACCACGTTACTCCCGTCGTTTTTCATCATCAGGTCGTAACAGTACTCCTGTGGCGGTACGCCCGCGGCGGCGGCCCTGGCGGCTATGCTGTCCTCGGGGGCGGGTTCATAGTTGGGCGGGTCACCCAGTTCATACAGCTTGTCGTAACCGCCGATGATGGTGTCCATGAAGGCGTCCCCCATCAGTGGCAGCGGTTCTGCCAGGATGGCCGCCCGCACCTCGGGCTTGCGCAGCTGGGCCAGGCGCTCCTCGTGGGACATGATCGACAGCGGCGCGTAGTGGGTATGGAAACTGAAAGGATTGACGGTGCCGTCCCAGCTCAGCAGGATATTCACCGGGCGGGCGCCCACGTGGGGTACCAGCCGTGCGCCCTCGGCATTGGCCTGGCGCACATAGTCCAGCTGCTTGAGCACCCGGGGCCAGTCCGCCTCCTCGCGGAAGAACAGCACGAAATTGATCTGGCACCGGTTTTCCAGGGACAGGCGCTTCATCCAGTCCATCTCCTTTTCCCAGTCCTTGAAATCCGACACCAGGCCGTAACTGGCCTTGCCGCCCAGCTCGCCGATCACCCGGCCGATACCCAGCAGTTCGGCCTCATCCGCATAGGTGCCGGGCATGGCGCCCCCCGCCCGGGTGGTGTGCAGCTCGGTACGGGAGGTGGTAAAACCCAGGGCACCCACTTCCAGGCCCTCTTTGACAATGGCGGCCATGCGCGCCACGTCCTCATCGCTGGCCGGTTCGTTGTTGGTGCCGCGCTCCCCCATCACATAGGTGCGTACCGCACAGTGGGGCACCTGGGCGCCCACGTCGATAGCCCGGGGAAATTTCTCGACCGCATCCAGGTACTCGGGAAAACTTTCCCAGTCCCAGCGCACGCCCTCGTGCAGTGCGGCGCCCGGAATATCCTCCACGTCCTCGACCACGGCGATCAGGCGGTCGTGGGCCTCGTCGCTTGGCTCGCAGGGTGCGAAACCGATACCGCAGTTGCCCATCACCAGGGTGGTGATGCCGTGGTTGGCCGCCGGACTGCAAAGCGGGTCCCAGGTAGCCTGCCCGTCCATGTGGGAGTGCACATCCACCCAGCCCGGGGTGAGGAGTTTGCCCGCGGCGTCTATTTCCCTCTCACCCGCGGCCTGGACATCGCCCACAGCCGCTATCCTGCCCTGCTTCACCGCCAGGCTTCCCTTGAAGGCCGGCCTGCCGGTACCGTCTATTATCGTGGCATTGCGGATCACCAGATCGTACATTTCAACTGCCTCTGTCTGCTTTGAATACCGGCTATAAAGATAGCCGTGCTGACGCCGAAATACACCCGGCCGATGTGCGGCAGGTGCTGTTCGGCTACAGATAGCGCCTGTTGGTATGCTTTATCGAATCTTTCACTTCAGCCACTACCCGGCTGCGGTATCTGATCTCCCGGATCGGGCGCAGCGCCACCCAACAGGAGACGCCCCGGGAGATCTACTCGCCCCATGTTCGCATCGCTGCTTGCAGGACTTGCCCTTGTCAGCGCTCTGTCACCTGCCAGGATTGCAGAGCCGGGTTAACCCTGTCGCCTCAGCTCTGCTCCACCTCGAAGGTCAGGCCGGCATTGCGTTTCAGGCGATCGATCAGCAGCGAGCCCATGGCCGCCGCGGGTGTCCAGATACCCCCGGAAGCCGCCTCCGGGTTCTTCAGCAGGCAGATGGCACTTTCGGCGATCATTTTCGAGGTGGACCCGTACCCCGGATCCATGTCACCGGTGACGCTCACCCGCAGGGTCTTCCCATCCGGCCCCTCGCCCACAAAAAGGAGGTCATAAAAGCCGGTCTCACGCTGCTCTTTGGTAGGCCCCTCGCCTGGCGGAGTGGTGTCTGTCGCCATTGATTTGTCACTGGCGATCGCCTTCGCCATCGTCTCCCCCTCGTCACCGGGCCCGGTGATGAACATCTCGTCATAGGCGAAATCGGTTCCGTAGCTGTGGTTGAGCAACAGGTTGGAGCGGTGAATGTTCTTGGTATTGATGGTTGCCATCACGAAAGGGGCTACCCAGCTTTCCAGTAGCTCATCGTACATTGGCTTCAAACCGTTGGGCTGCTCCGGCCCGGTAAAGCCCGGGGTGAGCGCGAAAGGGTTCATCAGCGTGGCAACCAGTGACGGGTCCTTGGCAGCCGCGGCCATGGTTGACCTGAAACTGGCCAGGGTTCCGCCGGACCAGACTCCTTTCATGGCGCGCACCCGACCGCGGACCCGGGACAGCGCGCCGCCGAAGGCCTCCCGTGCCTTCTGCTGCAGCAACCACACACCCAGATCAAAAGGAATCGAGTCGAAGCCACAGGAAAACACAATACGCGCGCCACTGGCTTTGGCTGCCCCGGAGTGGGCGTCGATCATCTCCTTCATCCAGGTGGGCTCACCGCAGAGATCGACATAATCCGTGCCGGCCGCAGCGCAGGCGGCCACCAGATCGGAGCCGTACAGCTGATAGGGCCCCACAGTGGAAATGACCACCGCGGCCTTCTCCGCCATGGCCGCAATGGAGGACGGGTCGCCGGCATCGACGACCAGCAGTGGGATCTTGTGGGAAACCCCCAGGTCATCGCGCAGGGCCTCGAGCTTTTCCAGGCTGCGTCCGGCCATTGCCCAGTTGATGTCGCCATCGGCGCCATACTGGTTATTCAGGTATTCGGCTACCAGTTTTCCGGTATATCCCGTTGCGCCGTAGACGACGATACCAATTTCCCTGTTCTTCTTCATAGTTATGAATTCCGTTCAATGCATGTGTGGCCTCTCGCGAGAGGCCCCTTGGGTTCGAGTTGGGCAGTGCTGCGATACCTGCGCTACCCGGGTACATTTGCTTTACTTCTTGTTCTTTGCCTTTGCCTTCGGTGCACCAGCCATCATCCGGGCAATCTTGCCTTTCATCTGCATCCCGGGTACCGCGCCCAGGAAACTGAGCTTGCCCAGTGGGACGCCGTTATGGCGCAGGATGTTGTAGGCGGTAGTGTAGTGAAAGTAGAAGTTGGGCAGGGCCCAGCCGTTCAGGTAATCAATTCCGCTGAAAGACAGGGTGCCGATAGGCAGTGTCATGACGACCTCCCTGGACTCACTGCCTTCGAACTGGGCGGCTTTCAGGCTGCGGATGAATGCCAGCGTCCGCTTGATCCTGTCCTCCAGTTCTGGAAAGGTGGTTTCGTCATCGGCAAAAACCGGGGGCTCCACACCCGCCAGCCGGGCGCTGCAACCCTTGGCATTGTCGGTCACGATCTGCACCTGCCTGGCCAGGGCAAACATATCCGGCGACAGTCGGGAGTTGAGCAGTACCGAGGGGTCGATACCCCTGGCCTTCGCGTCTTTCACAGCCGCCTTTAGAATAGCGGACAGGTTTTTAAGGTTGTGGACAAACATCTGGGCGGAACTGCGGTACATCAGATTACTCATGAAGCATAACTCCTGAAAAAGGGTATGGGGCTCAACCGGTACATAGCATAGTGCAGACTGCTCGAGCCCGCCTGATTTCGTGCGCCCGACCGGCCCGGCGGCAGCTACTCGATACGAGTCTGGTCGGCACCTGCCTCCAGCAGGCTCCGTAGCGCCCGCACCGACTTCTCCCGGGCATGGGGCGACCAGACCGATGCGACAGTCCGGCCCAGGATGAGAAGGTCAGCGCCAGGACTCCAGTGCATCAGCGAATCGACCTGCATCCGCGCCTTTGCCGGGAGCAGGCAGGAGAGATACAGCGCCTCCGGGTCCCGCGTGCCGGCCAGCACCTCGTCTTCCGCCAGGAAATGCAGGGCGGCGGCGTCGGTCAGCCCTGGCCGCACTGACAGGATGATATCGCGCTCACAGGCAGGCAACCTGTCGGCATGGGCGCGGGGCATGGGCCGCGGCCCCACCAGGCTCATGTCGCCGCGCAGCACGTTGAACAATTGCGGCAGTTCATCGAGCCGCCAACGCCGCAACCAGCGACCGGCGCCGACGATCCGCGGGTCATCCTCCGGAGCCACGGAGCGCGCTCCCGCGCTGCCTGATCGCAGGGTGCGAAATTTCAACTGGGGGAAAGCGACACCGTGTCGGCCGACGCGGTATTCCCGGTGCAACAGCGGCCTGCCTGCGCCAAGCCCAACTATCATTGCCAGTATCAACAACAGGGGCATGCACAGGCATAACGCTATCGCCGCCGCCACCACGTCGAACAGGCGCTTGAGCCACTGCGCCGTCGCTGACAGTTCCGCGCGATTCGCTCCGGCGACCGGGTCAACCACCCAGGAGCACGCCGATGGTGACACCTGTCGAGTAAAGCACAAAAGTGAACAAGGCGGCGGGTTGGACCGGTTTGTGACGATGAAAGCCCTCCGGGTCCTGCAGGGTCCAGTAGACTGCCATGACCGCCGCAGGCAGGGCCAGGAAGCCAAGCAATATTGTCCAGGGCATGGAGGTGAGCACGGGCAGCGCCGCCAGCAGGGCGAAGGCCGCCAGGTAAATGAACGGCAGTATGCGTGCAGCACGCCGCTTGCCCAGCCTGGCAACCAGGTTGTACTTTCCCGCTCCCAGGTCAGCGTGGTAATCCGGGAACTCGTTGACCCACAGGAAGGCGGTGATGAGCAGACCCAGTGGGACTGACAGCCATACGGGGCCGGCCGCGTAGTGCCCTGTCATGACCACATAGGTGCTGAGGGCGATGATGGGGCCATAACAGAGCACCACATCCAGTTCCCCCAGGCCACGATAAGCCAGCCGCAGGGGCGGACCGTGGTAGGACCAACCCAGCACCAGGCCCAGGGCGCCCAGCCAGAACACGGCGGGTGCGCGCCAGAATACGATAAGCGCACCCAGTACCAGGCCCAACAGCGCAAAGCCGAAGGCGATACCCCAGGTCTGGCCACGGGTGAGAATACCGTCGACAAGCACCCGCTTACCGCCGGAAAAATCTGTCCGGTCCTCCGGCCTGACCGCCAGGTCGGTGCCCGAATCGTAGTCGAAGACGTCACCCCAGGCGTTCTTGGCGACTTCCATGCAAAACATGGCCAGGCCGAGAGTCAGCAGCCAGAGCCAGGAAAAACCCGGATGGCCGGCCGCCAGCGACGCGCCTATGGCCATCGAGGCGGCAGAGGTGATACTGATTTTGGGGTCGGCCAGGCGCCAGAAGCCGGCTCTGAGTTTTGCGTCGATCATGGCTTGCACGAATCCAGAATGAGGAACACTCGGGGGCCTGTCGCGCCCGCCGGTCATTCTACTACCGTCTCGTCCACTGTTGTATTCACCATACACCACCAGGGAACCTGCACTACAATGGCTGCCTTGTCGAGAAGCAGCCGGGACAGCCGATGCACAGACCCGCACAACAACTCTGGCTGGGGGCACTGGAAACACTGCCGCTGGTGGTGGCGGCATTTCCCTTCGGGATTGTATTCGGCGCCATGGCCAACACCATGGGCCTTGGGGCCGGCGTGACGCTGGGCATGTCCTCGATCGTCTTCGCCGGCTCCTCCCAGTTCATTGCGCTCACCCTGCTGGCGAGCGCAGCTGCCATGCCGGTCATTGTGATGACCGTTTTTATCGTCAACCTGAGGCAGCTGCTCTATGCCGCCAACCTGATGCACCACGTGGGATACTGGCCCCAGTGGCAGCGCGCGATACTGGGCTTTTTCCTCACCGATGAGACCTTCGCCGTGGTATCCGACCGCCTCAACCGGCATCCGGACGAGCCCGGCCTGCGCTGGTTTTATCTCGGTTCGGCGCTGTTCATGTACAGTTTCTGGCAGATATCCACCGCCCTGGGCTACACCCTGGGAAGCCGGATACCGGGCCTGGCGGACTGGGGGCTAGACGTGGCCATGGTGGTGGCCTTCGTCGGCATTGTGGTACCGGCACTGCGGCGCAAGGCCGACTGGGCCTGCGCGGCAGTGGCCCTGGTCAGCGCCGTCCTTACCCACGATTGGCCGCACCAGACCGGCCTGCTGTTCTCATCGCTGCTGGCCGTGGCTGTCGGCATGGCCCTGAGCAGGGAAGCTGCAGATGAATGAGTGGCTGCTGATTGCCCTGATGGCCCTGGTGACCTACCTGCCCCGCTGGCTTCCCCTCGCCCTGGCGGGCAGGGTGCGCCTGCCGCCGCCACTGGAGCGTGCGCTGGACTTCGTACCTGTCGCGGTACTGACTGCGATCATTGCCCAGAGCGCGCTGATCCGGAATGGCGCACTGGACCTGAGTGCGAACAATTATCATGCGATAGCGGCTCTTGCCGCCTTTGTCGTCGCACTGCTCACGCGTCACCTGTTCATCACAGTTGTCGCAGGCCTGGCCTGTTTTGCCGCGCTGAGGGTTTTCCTGTGACGGTAAATAACCCCATGCAGTTCAATGAGGTGACCTGATCGGCGCCGGTACCGTGCCCTTACCGTGGACCACCGCCCGGGGGTATGGAACACTTGCTGCCGACTTGAATTACGGGAGATAACGGGACCATGAAAGACTTTGCAGGAAAAGTAGCGGTTGTCACCGGCGGCGCCAGCGGTATCGGCCGCTCACTCGTCAAGGAATTGCTGGCCGCCGGGGCGAAGGTGGTGATCGCCGATGTGGAACAGGGCGCACTGGACCGCGTTCTGGCAGAGTTTGGCGGGGCCGGTGAAGTCACGGGCGTGGTCACGGATGTGCGCAGCGCCGAATCCTGCGAAGCCCTTGCAGCGCAGGTCTACGACACCCACGGTGTGTGCCACCTGCTGTTCAACAATGCGGGGGTCGCGGCGCCCTCGGCCAATGTGTGGGAAACCACCGCCAACGACTGGACCTGGGTACACGGCGTCAATGTACACGGGGTGATGCACGGCATCCGGGCATTCGTGCCGCGCATGCTCGCCGGCGGGGAGGAGGGGCACATCATCAATACTTCCTCGGGGGATGGGGGCGTTTCGCCGCTGCCCTACCAGTCCGTCTACGCCGCCAGTAAGGCGGCGGTATCGTGCCTGACGGAGTGCCTTGCGGCGCAGCTGCAAACCGAGGGTACAAAGTTAGGTGCGTCGATCTTCTACCCCTCCGGCGGCCTGCTCGATACCGGGATCTGGACCACCGACCGCAACCGACCGGCAGACCTGGCCCGGGAAAAGCCCTACGACCCGGTACCCACCGTGCAGGACTTCAAGGTAGCCGCCGAGGCAGCGGGTATGGATCTGCCCCTGCAGGACCTGGATGAGCTGGCCCGTTACTGCCTGCAGGGAATCCGCGACCAGCGCTTCATCATCATGATAGGCCTCGAGGGCGCCGAGGCGACCCTGCAGGATCGCGCAGCCCGCATCGGTCGCGCGGAACTGCCCATCAACCTCGCGGAAGTTCCGCAGCTGTAAACTGCCCCACCAGGCGGAAGGAAACGCCGGGGTTCTGCCCCGGCGACCCTTGAGGGTTATGCAAACCTGTACTAAACCTAAAGGCAGGTAATAAAAATAAGCCCCAAGGGGACGCATATGGCCCGCCTCGCTCGTATCGTGCACACGGCAGTATTGTTTTTTTCCACACAACTGTCCGCAGCTGTTGCGATAGACGGTGCGGCAATTGCTGCCACCGACCAGGGCGGTGACTGGCGGGCTTACGGTCGCACCTACAGCGAACAGCGCTACAGCCCGCTCAAACAGATCAACGACAGGAACCTCGAACGATTGCGCCTCGACTGGTACCTGGACATGCCCGATTCCAGGGCCCTCAATGCAACCCCACTGGTGGTAGAGGGGGTGATGTACTTCACCGCCTCCCAGTCGGTGGTGATGGCGGTTGACGCCGCCAGCGGCAAACTGCTGTGGCGCTATGACCCGGAGGTTATCAAGCGCCTGGCCAACCGCAAGCACATGCGCTTCAACTGGGGCGCCAACCGGGGGCTGGCGTTCTGGAAGGGCCGGGTTTACGTCGCAACCTTTGACGGCAGGCTGATTGCACTGGAGGCGGGCACCGGCAAGGAGGCCTGGTCGGTGCAGACCTTCCCACTGGATGAAACACGCTATATTACCGGCGCTCCGCGCGCCTTCAACGACCTCGTCATTATCGGTCATGGCGGGGCGGAAGCGGGGGCCGTCCGCGGCTATGTCACCGCCTATGACACCGCCACAGGCGCACAGAAATGGCGCACCTACACCGTCCCGGGCAAGCCGGCGGACGGCTTCGAGTCAGAAGCGCTCAAGGAGGCGGCGGGCAGCTGGCGCGGCGAGTGGTGGAAACACGGAGGTGGCGGCACCGTATGGAACGCCATAACCTACGACCCCCTGTACAACCGGGTCTACCTCGGCACCGGTAACGGCTCACCCTGGAACCAGCAGGTGCGCAGCCCGGGCGGCGGCGACAACCTGTTCCTGTGCAGCATACTGGCGCTGGACGCGGACACGGGCGAATACGCCTGGCACTACCAGACCACCCCCGGCGAAAACTGGGACTACAACTCCGCCATGGACATCGTCCTGGCCGACCTGGAATGGGAGGGCAAGTCGCGCCATGTGATCATGCATGCGCCCAAGAACGGCTTTTTCTACGTGCTGGACCGGGAGGACGGGCGCCTGCTGGGGGCCGAAAAGTTCGGCAAGGTGACCTGGGCCGAACGGGTGGACATGAAAACCGGCCGCCCGATCGAAACCCCGGAGGCCCGGGCGACCGACGGGGTGAGTGTCATTTACCCCAGTTTCCTGGGTGCCCACAACTGGCAACCCATGTCCTACAACCCTGACACCGGCCTGGTCTATATTCCCTACCAGGAGATGGCCGGGGAGTACGACAAACGCGGCATCGACAGCGAACGCTGGCGCGCGCAAGACTTCCAGATGAATACCGGCTTCCAGCCCTATCGCGGAGACATCACCGAAGGTGATGTCAAAAGCGCCCTGCTGGGATGGGACCCGCGACGGCAAAAAACCGCCTGGAAAGTCGACCTGCCGGGCTTCCAGAACGGTGGCACGGTGACCAGCGCAGGCAACCTGGTTTTCCAGGGCACCAGCAGCGGTCACCTCAACGGCTACCAGGCGGATACCGGCAGGCTGTTGTGGAGTTTTGATGCCGGGGTCGGGATTGTCGCGCCACCCATTACCTACGCCGTCGACAACAAGCAGTATGTCGCGGTACTGGCAGGCTGGGGCGGTGCGAGCTATATAGGTTCCTCGGCCATGGCGCAACACGGCTGGGCCTACGGTGCCCACCCCCGCCGGCTGCTGGTGTTTTCACTCGACGGGAAGGCGGAGCCGCCGCAGACAGTACCCCCGAAAACCGAACTTCTCATCGTGGATAACGGCGAGCAGGTCATCGACAGCGCCCAGGCCGCCGCAGGCGAGGAACTCTATCTCCCCAGGTGCCTGGGGTGTCACGGCATGGCCGCGATATCGGGAGGCGGTGCGCCGGACCTGCGCGCATCCGCAGCGGCGGCAGATCTGGAATCCTTCGGCACCGTGCTGCGCACCGGTCAACTGCAGGCCAGGGGCATGCCGATGTTCGACGAGCTGAATGATCGCCAGGTGGAGCAGATCTACTGGTACATTCGCCAGCGGGCCAGGGAGTCGCTGAAGAGCGCCTTATAATGCAGCGCCCGGCAACCGCCTTTACCTCCGGCGGCCGCGGACACGCCCTGCGTCAGCCTCAGTGGTGATGCCCGCCGGGGCCGTGAGCATGCCCATGTGCGATCTCCTCCGGGGTGGCCGGCCTGAGATCCACGATTTCCACGTCGAACGTCAGG
>Ga0210341_1577902_pt1 | contig 9866 bp, 10 predicted proteins | sample S425metaT_FD_159703 | JGI IMG/M metagenome (GOLD analysis project Ga0210341, IMG submission 159703) | Metatranscriptome of estuarine sediment microbial communities from the Columbia River estuary, Washington, United States - S.425... | ecosystem: Environmental > Aquatic > Marine > Intertidal zone... | reverse complement strand
ACTCCTGGCTAGTGTGGTATGACCAGCCCTTTAAGGGTATGCATTGAAGTCATCACTAGTGCCAGTTATCAAAAGACCAAACCGGCTTCCTGCCTTGAGCCAGGGAAGATCAGTGTACCTTGGCGTGCCTATTCGCTAAGATTGGCCGACCCCCGACGGGCTGGAGGGCATTAATGTCATTTGAGATTCTATACTGGCACTGGATAGTTTTCGGTGTCTTGTTGATGTTGAGCGAGATCGCGCTCACCACGTTTTTTATTTTGTGGTTTGGTGTGGCGGCGATACTCGTCGGGATAATGCTCTTTTTCTTTCCCGCTGTCGGCTTGAACTGGCAAATTTTAGGCTGGACCATTCTTTCTTCGGTTCTCGCCTTTGCCTGGTTCCGGTACCTGAAGCCCCTGTCGACCGACAGAACCAAGGCAGGCCTGTCCAGGGAGGCAATAGTGGGTGAGGTCGGCCAGGTCATAGTTGCGCCGGGCCCGGAAAAGCGGGGCCGCCTGCGATTTCCCGCCCCGATACTGGGCGATGATGAGTGGATGATAATTGCCAAGGGACCGGTGGCAGAGGGCGACCGTGTCAGGGTGGTTGATGTATCCGGTAACGCCCTGTTGGTCGAAAAGGCCTGATTTTTGGCCGTCATTGAGGAGTAGACGATGGAAGCCGGACTTGCGGTAGTCGTAGCAATATTTGTACTGGTTGTGATCACCCTGGGCAAAGGCGTGCGTCTGGTGCCACAGGGTTACAAATGGGTGGTGCAGCGCCTGGGTAAATATCACTCGACGCTCAACCCGGGCCTTAACATCATCATTCCGTTTATCGATTCAGTGGCCTACAAGGCCACCACCAAGGATATCGTGCTCGATATCCCCTCCCAGGAAGTCATCACCCGGGACAACGCGGTAATCATTGCCAACGCTGTCGCCTACATCAATATCATATCGCCGGAAAAGGCGGTCTACGGGGTGGAGGATTTCCGTATTGCCATCCAGACCCTGGTCCAGACGACGCTGCGTTCGATAATCGGTGAAATGGACCTGGACGATGCTCTTTCTTCACGGGACAGGATCAAGGCGCATCTGAAGAACGCGATCTCGGATGATATTTCCGATTGGGGCATTACCCTGAAAACCGTTGAAATCCAGGATATCAACCCCTCCGGAACCATGCAGCACGCCATGGAAGAGCAGGCTGCAGCGGAGCGTGCGCGACGCGCCACGGTGACCCGAGCGGATGGCGATAAACAGGCGGCGATTCTCGAGGCCGAAGGGCGGCTCGAGGCATCGCGACGCGATGCTGAAGCGCAGATCGTACTCGCCAATGCGAGTCAGCAGGCAATCGAGATGGTCACCAGCGCCATCGGTGACAAGGAAATACCCGTGGTTTATCTGCTCGGGGAAAAGTACGTGAAGTCGCTGGAGAATCTTGCCAAGTCGGGTAGTTCCACAACAGTCGTGTTCCCTGCGGATATCCCCAGTGCTATCCGCGGCATGATGGGCCGCTAGAGCCGGACTTAACTATCCTTGACGGCGCGAGCCCCTCGCCTCGTCACGGGCCCCCGGCGCACGCCTGGCACACCCGCCCGCTCCGGACGCGTGCGAGCCTCGATCGAGCGAGCATCTATCTCTTCATGGCATTCAGGGCAGCACAGAATGGGCTGCACGTCCGTTGCGCAGGGCAGGTGGCGCCGCAAAATCGGGGGGCCTTCGTCGGCTGTGTAATATTTGTCGCCCCAGTTGATGATGGTAGTAAGTACGGGAAAAAGGTCATGTCCCTTGCCGGTAAGCCGGTATTCATGGCGGGGTGGATTGTCCTGGTAACGCCGCCTGGAAATCACCCCGTGCTTTTCCAGCAATTTCAGCCTGTTGGCCAGGGTGGTGCGAGAGATACCCAGGCGTTCCTGGAAATCCTCGAAGCGCCTGATGCCCAGGAAAATGTCACTTAGCAGCAGTAATGTCCAGCGATCCCCCAGTACGGCGGAAGCCCGTGCAACAGAGCACTCCTGTTCGCTTACTTCAGTCCACTTCACCCGCGGCTCCTCCGATTGACCCTGACAGCAGATGAACTGTAACTGATATCGGGCAAGTAAGTCCAATAAGTGGATTGACTCGACCACTGATCGGTACTAACTTGTCTGGTGCCCGGGCTATCCTGTCCGCGGCAATGCTGAGGACAGCAGTGTGCCCGCGGCCGTACCGTTTGATCCGCAAGCCGTGGCAGCGGCAAAGCCCGTTGAACGCACCCCCAGAGAGGGGGTTACAACCCACCGCGTGGTCTGTTCGACCTGTGACATCGCCTGCAGTGTGGTTACCGAAGTCAAAAAGGGCAGGGTGGTGAGAGTCCGCTCTTCTGACAATCCGATCTTTCGCGACAATATCTGTATGAAAGGAATTATCGCGCCGAAGGCGTTTGCCAACCCCGATCGGATATTGCACCCGCTCAAACGGGTTGGCGCAAGGGGTTCGGGTGAATGGCAGCGGGTAAGCTGGGACGAGGCCATGGCCGACATCGGTCAGCGACTCAGGTCGATTATCAGCGAATACGGCCCGGAAGCCTGGGCGGTTTCTACCAGCCAGTGGAATACCTGCACCGATCATGGCCTGGGCAGGCGCGTCATGAATCATGTCGGCTCACCCAACTGGATCAGCGGGGTGGCGCTGTGCGCGGGGAATACGGCTGCGATCAATCGGATGACTTACGGCTGGTTCCCCATGGGGGATTTCAACAATACAAAATGCATTGTTTTGATCGGTCACAATCCACGGCGACACAGCTGGACACCGATTTTCAATTTTATCCGCAGCGCCCAGGCTCGCGGTGCCAAACTGATTGTGCTGGATCCCCGCAGAAGTTCCAATGCCGAAGTCGCAGATATCTGGCTGCCGCTCAAGGCTGGCAGTGATGCCGCGATGCTACTGGGTTGGCTGAAGGTGATTATCGACGAAAAGCTTTACGACCAGGATTTCGTCACACGCTGGACAACCGGCTTTGATGAATTGTGCGCCCGGGTAAACGAGTATCCGTTGGAGCGTGTAGCCGAATTGACCGGATGTGACCCTGAAATGATCGCAAAGGCTGCCCGTCTATACGCGACCGGGGGGCCCGCTATCATTCCCTGGACGCCAATAACCGACATGCAGCGCAACAGCACTTCAGGCATTCGGTTGCAGAGCATCCTCCGGGCAATATGTGGTTACCTCGATGTGCCCGGAGGTGAAACCCTGCAGGGATTTAACCCGGACATCGTGCCCGAGTCGACAATTGAAATGCACGAAGTGTTGTCTGATGAACAGAAAGCGAAACAACTTGGCTCCGATAGTCACCCGGCCTTCACTTACAGGGGGCAGCAGGCGTTTACGGAACCCATGAAGCGGGTCTGGGGGCATGAGTATCCCAACCAGATAACCGGTTGCTACATGGCCAATCCCTCCGCGACTTTTCGGGCCATGGCGGGTGAGGGTCCCTATCCAGTCAAGGCATTCTTTTCACTGGGCAACAATACCGTTCTCAGTTACGCCAACATGCCGCTGATCATCAAGGCCATGATGAACCAGGACCTGATCGTGGTTCACGAACACTTCATGACGCCGACCGCGCAGCTGGCTGACTACGTATTGCCGGGTGACAGCTGGCTCGAGCGCCCCTGGCTCACTGACGGGTTCGGCTGGATGTCATCCTACCGCGCATCGGAAAAATCGATGGACCCGCCGGGTGAAGCCGCCAGTACCTTTGATTTCTGGAAGAAACTGGCGGGCGCGATCGATCGTCCGGAGATCGTGCCGTGGACCGACCTGGAATCATTCTATGATGATCGCCTGCGCGGAACTGGCATGTCCTTCACGGAATTCAATCGCAGCACTGAAATGTATTTTGCCAAGCCTGAATTCAGAAAGTACCTGGATACCGGATTTGCCACTCCCAGTGGCAAGGTCGAACTGAAGTCATCCGTGCTGGAAAGCCTTGGTTTCGATCCCCTGCCCTATTTCAGGGAGGACCCACCTCTGGATCCCGACTACCCGCTGCAATTGTTTACGGGCGTGCGTGAAGACGGGTATTTCCAGACGGCGCAGCGTCAGGTGCCGGAGATGCGCCAGCGCAGTCCCGAGCCCGTCATGTTCGTCAGTCCGGGTACGGCGCAGGCATACAAACTCATAGAAGATGAATGGGTTGCGGTTGAGAACCAGGTCGGAAAGATTTCAGTCAAGGTCGGGGTGCGTGACGCCATGCCTGACGGGTTGGTTCGCATACCACATGGCTGGTGGAAGCCGGAGATGAAACAGGGCGCCGGCCACCTTTCCGGTGCGCTCGAATATTCGGATGCGCAGCTGTGTCGTGACGACGAGGACTATCTCGACAGGGAGCAGGGTATCCCGCACCTCAAGGGAGTGCCATGCCGCATCGTCAAATTGGCTGGTCAGCCTGGTGGGGTTCCAGGATCGGACCGGGAGTTGGCAGTATGACTGCTAATGAACGGGATCTGCGCAGGCGTGAACGCTCAGCTAAAATGACCCTGTGGTTGGCCGATCACGCCTCACGCAACAGGTCTCTTTTCGATCGCCTGTGCAGAAAACTACTTGCCAGGGCAACCAGAAAGCAAGCTGGTCAGGACTTTATGCGAGACCCGCTGATTGACAACGACACGGGGTTCGATCCCGATGAGCTTGAGCGTTACCAGCGGGGTGAGTAGTGCATATTGGAGTGGGTTCCCGCTTATCGATACCAGGCGTGCGGGATGGAAGCCTGTACGAGTTCCGCCGTATTCACGCTCACGACATCATTTTCCTCGCATACTCCCCTGGCGAAATATGATGGCGCCAATGTCCGCGAAATAATCAGAGCGTTCCGGAACTTGCTGCGCAGCCAGATCGCGCATCGCAGGTTGGTCTCGTCGCTGCCGGTAGTGATAACAAATACCGGTTCCTCGTCCGTAGTGACGACTTCCCTGAACAGTCTCTGCCAGATCTCCGGGTCGTCGATGTCTCCCTCGTAGGTGTGGCGACTGTATTCGCGGGCGCTGATAAGCTGCTCATCGGCGATCATCGCTTGCTGATTGGCTTCGCGGTCAATAATTGCCACACGGCTGAACGCACCCGAGGCGTGCAGCTCCAGCTGCTCGAGTATGCTCTGGCCGAAGCGGCCGAACCCGGCAAGCACAACCGTGTCGCGGTGTTGCGTGTCGTTGAATCTTTTCATCAATTGTTTTCTGGCCAACTGGGTCGCGGCGAGTTCGTATTCATTGAACGTGGTGCATTGCCGAACGACTCTGGTGTCTTTCAAAACGCGCAGAAATCTCAGGTTGGAGACATGGTAGACAATCTTGGGCCCCAGCTCCGGATCCTGGTCCAGCAGGATGCTCGCCACCTCGAAATTGATTTGATCGTTCTCGCTCAACAGGAGGAATTTGTGCGCCTTGTGCAAGGGGAACCGCCGCAGGCGATGCATCTGTACCCCGGAGACCACGAATACCCGTATCCCGCGGTATGAGCGCAGCGCATCCAGTTTCGGATGCTGGTTTTCGTCGACGATGACGACCACCCGGCGCGAGTTGCCGCCGGCGGTGATCCTGTTCAAAAATCCCAGTGTGAGCTCCCCGCCTCCCAGTATCACCGTCTTGTTTTTGATACTTCCGACGTGCCAGACCGGCGGGCGCAAGGCACTGAGTATGGTCTCGAATACAGCAGATGCAGTCCACACCGGGGCGGCAAAATAAGCCGCCCACAGCAGGAACCGCCAATAGACGGGTCCACCCGTCGGCGTACCGAGGTCGAGTCCGGCCAGGAAAAACAGGCCCAGTGCATAATAGGCCTTGGTGAGCAGGTCAGTTTCGGGTACGTTCGGCCTCTCGGAAACGCCTACCCCGGCCACGAAAGCGAAGAAGCCGCAACCAAAAATGATGATCGCAGTCCAGGACTTCCAGGACAGCTCGGGGTCGAACCGGAAAACAAATTTGCTCATTCTGGTTTTGCCGCTGCCTCCGGCAGCAGAACCTCGGCACAGATTTTCCTGACATCGTGGGATTGCCCGAGTTGCTCGAGTGTCAGGTACAGTGTGATCAGGTAGAAACCCACGAATACGAAGTCACTGTGCAATTTGTAATCGTGGGAAACGAAGAACGAAAAAAGTTCGTCGAAAGAAGCCTTGAATGCGTCAATGGAAAAGCGTTGCGATCGCTGGTCGATGCCAAAGTGGTTAAAAAGTAGTTGCTTGAGCTCTTCTGATGCAGTGGGGGACAGGTCCTCGTGCAGCATGCCCATCTGCCTCAGTGCCTTGTCAAACGCGCTGTCATCTGAACTGTAGAACGAGCGGTAGAGGGCCAACATACCCTCCCGGAAATCCGTCCTCAACTCAATCCAGAGACCATTGGGGTTGAACAGCAAGCCGGCGTCATCTGCTCCGAAGCGCGCAAGCCGCAGGTCGATGAACATGCCGGACGGCACCAGCCACTGGGAGAAATATAGCCTTAGGATGTCGTCGCCCGAGCGGCGCAGACGCCGGCTGTCGTCGATATCAGTCAGCCGGACGGTATCATCCAGGCTGTTAACCAGCCTGACAGGTTCGGCCACCGCCCTGATCCGGGTGGCAAGTTCATTGACGCCCCTGCGGCTTACGTAGCGCCAGGATACCGTGCGCATCGACCCGAGCATCGGTTTCCAGTCGATGACATCCCAGCCTGACCTCGGGATGAACCTGGCCAGTTGACGCAGCTCCTGGGGAATAAATCCCGGTAACTTGTTCGCCATTTGCGTTCTCCATTTACGTGCCCTTCAGCGCAGGCGCCAGCCCTGATTGTTATCCGGGTGCTTCCCCGGGGTCAGCTTGCGGCCTGGGCGCGACGGACAATCGCCCTCGTCCAGCCGCGGAAGATGAACAGGTGGGCGGGCACCAGGGTATACCAGTACAGCAATCCCCACACGCCGCGGGGATGCCAGTAGGCAGTGATGGTAATCTCCGTATGTCCGTCAGCCAGTGGTCGCAAAACGAACTCCAGTATACCCGAGCCCGGGGCCTTCATGCCGAAGTTGAGCGTCAGGTGGCGCTCCGGCTCAATACCGATAACGGTCCAGTAATCGATAACGTCGCCAAGGCGCAGATCATCAGGGTCGCGGCGACCCCGGGAAAAGCCCGCGCCACCGACGCACCAGTCCATGAATTCCCGCACCCACCAGAGCCAGTTCATGTAGTAATACCTGTTGCGCCCTCCGATTCTTATCACCTGTGCCCAGAGCGCGGTGGCTGATACTTGCCCCTGGGCGCTGCCGCCGGCCTTTTTTGCATAAAAAGCGGTGTCGTGCCGGAAGCCCCGCAGGTCAAACGCGCCCTCTGTCCAGCGCGCCAGCATGTGGTGGGACCGCTCGGCGGAGAAAGCCGCTCCGATCGCCTCTTTTACCGTCAGCAGGCGCTGCGGTACCAGCTCGCGCAGGCGCGCATCGTCCGCATGGAAATCGTGTTTCAAGCCACCGATAAGCGCCCTGGCGATGTCCGGAGGCACGGCCGTCACCAGGCCCAGCCAATAGGACGAGAGACCGGGACTGAGGAACGGCACGGGAATAATCCTGGGGCGACGTTTGCCAGCAGTTTCAGCCATCAGTTCCATCATTTCCTGATAACTGACCTCTTCCGGACCAGCGGCGTCGTAGACCTGCCCCGCGGCCTGCTCACTCGCTGCGACGCCTAGCAGGTAGGCCAGCAGGTTTTCCAGTGCGATAGGCGGCGATATCGCTCTCACCCAGCGCGGTGCGACCATAAAGGGCAGGTTAAGCGCCAGGTCCCGCATGACCTCGAACGCGGCAGATCCCGGACCTATGATGATCCCCGCCCGGACCTCGGTCACCGGTACCGTGCCGCTGCGCAGGGCATCGCCGGTGTCGCGCCGGGAGACGATATGTTCGCCGCTGGCATTTTCCGGTATGAGTCCCCCCAGGTAGACGATACGCCGGACGCCGGCGTAGGCAGCAGCGGCAGCGAAATTGCGGGCGGCGATCAGGTCGAGCTTGCTGAATTCCCTGCCCGAAGCCATGGAATGTACCAGGTAAAAAGCGACATCCACGTCGGCCAGGGCGCCCGAGAGAGTAATGGCATCCAGTGCGTCGGCCTGCACCAGTTCAACGCCGTCCCACCCTCTACCCTGCAGCACCTCGATATTGCGAGCCGCGGCGCGCACGGTTACGGAGTGCCGTTGCATAAAGGACACCAGATTGGTGCCGATATACCCCGACGCACCGAACACCAGGTAACGCGGTAAGGGGGCAGCGCCAGTCGTGTCTTGCGTCATCCAGGTCCTGCCGATGTATTCACGAGTATCCCCGGGTCGATGGTCAATGTTTCAGTGGGGGCCTAGTATAAAGAAGATTGGCTTGAGGAATACAGGAACTGTATCTACCCCGTGGCAATGTCAGAAATGTGGACGATGAAGTGAGACTCACGATGAGTACACCGGGGGGGTTGCAGTGAATGTGAACCCCGACAGGTTTGCATGCGTACACCAGCGATTCGCGACGCTTGGATGAATGAAAAACGGAGGCACATGAATATGCGGGTAATCGTAATAGATGGAGAGAGCAAGAGCCTGGAGGTGGCCGAGATCGGCGCTCAGGCCGATATGGCGAGGCTGATCGGCCATGACTGTGTCATCTCGGACGAAATCGACGACAAGGACGCGGTGTACTTCGATGAGGAGTGCTTTATTCGTGGCAGCACCGGAAAGTTTCAGATCGACAAACTGGCGCCCATCTCCGGTATCGCGGTAGTGGCAGGAATTGCTGTAGGGGGCCAGCCGACTGAAGTCACAGCGTCACCCGACCTGTTGCAAGAGCGTATCAAGTTCCTGTAGTTCAGGCTTTATGTCTGACGTGGTGGCGGTCCGTCAGGGGGGTGGCATATCTGGGCCGCCGGTCAGCAGGCTAAGTGGAGCCGGGGCGGAACTGCCCAACCAGAAGTCTGCGCCTTGGTGTCCAAGCCCGCTGATCTGCGCCGTCTTCTGAACAGAGCTCGCAAGCCCTGTAGCCAGCAGGCGCTGGTAAAACGGCAGACCGGACACGTAAAAAGGCAGACCCGCCTCCAGTGTGTCACGGCTGGCGAGAGTATCGACAAATTGCCGCACAAACGCGGTCAGATCGGCCACCAGGCCAGGGTGATGATGGATGTCTTCAGACGGGGTCAGCGTCCAGGTCATATCTGTCCGCAGCGAACATGAACCCACGTAGAGGCCCGGATTGGTGGTCGTCCACTCCGATGGCGCTACCAAGGACAGGCGCCAGCTGCCGTGGCGGCGATAAAGATGGTAGGGAGTGCCTGCGACGGGTTTGAACCTGAATTCCGCAGACAGCACGAGCAGGGACGCCAGGTAGTCCCCTAGCAAGGTGCGCGCCTCCTTTACTACAAGGCGTTGTGGGCGGTTGCTCTCCCAGAGCTGCAGCAAGGCAAGTTGTCCCTTGCCCTGCGGATTGGGGTTGTCCGGCATGTGAGGATGTTCCTTGTCGAATGCACTGTGAATACGCGCGGAACGCCCCGATCGATTACTGCGTTAGTCACGCAGCATTGTAATTGCACTCCATACACTCAGGCAGCGGCTTCTTCCTCGACGGGATCGGCTGCATCCAGTTCTGCCAGCTTGCTTTCCAGTTCCTGTATTTTGCGCTGCAAATCGGCATTTTCGCCTTTGGTCTTGCTCAGGGATTTCTGCAGCGACTCGTTCGCGGCGGTTTTATCGGCCAGTTTCTTTTTGTTGGCATCGAGATTTTTCTTCATCCGGGCGGGATCGTACTGTGTCAGCGTGCTGACCTGCTCGCGCTCGCCGGCGAGATCCTTCTGCAGAGCTTTGACCCGCTTTTTAAGAGTGACCACCTCGTCCTGCAGTTTCTCGCTGCGGT
>Ga0210341_1203944_pt1 | contig 9950 bp, 9 predicted proteins | sample S425metaT_FD_159703 | JGI IMG/M metagenome (GOLD analysis project Ga0210341, IMG submission 159703) | Metatranscriptome of estuarine sediment microbial communities from the Columbia River estuary, Washington, United States - S.425... | ecosystem: Environmental > Aquatic > Marine > Intertidal zone... | reverse complement strand
GTACATCAGCATGGACCTGGCGGTGGCCTCCGGAAGATTGTGCGCATCGTCCAGCATCAGTTCCACGTCGACCGCCATACTGGCCACTTCCGCCAGCCATACGGTCAGCGCCTCAAGTTCACCCTGGTGGCGAACCGGTGCGCCGCCGCCATCGCGCACAAATCTGCCCGAGCCGCTGCCGATGCTCAGGGCTACGTAGAGGCCGCGCACGAAACTAACGCCGTCGTCGTGCTCATCCAGGGTCAGCCAGGCGACGATCGCACCGGACTCCAGTGCCTCACGGCGCCACTGCAACAGCAGGGAAGTCTTGCCATAGCCCACTGCTGCCTGCAGGGCAATGAGGAAATGGTCGCTCTGGTTGCCCCTGTTCAGTCCCAACCGCTCCCGGTACAACAACGACCGGGATGCCCTGGGGGCGGTGGCCTTCAGGATTAATCGGGGATCGTTGGTGTGCTGTTCCATATGGCGCGAAAGTCTAACAGCGATCGTTGCCCGCGTCACAGCGGCCTGGGGGGTCTGAACCGGGCCCACCCCCCCGAGGGAACCTTACCCCACCTCTTGGGGGGGGTGGGGACGCCTGCCAGTTGCTACATTGACTGCTATATAGACCGCCCGCTGGAGCTAGCGTGGCAGGTGTGATTAGACGCTCCCGTGGCTGACAATCAAAGGCTCACAGGGATACAGGAGATATCTGACATGGCACATTCCATACAGGGCGTTGTTTCGTTGGGTTCGTCGCTGCTGCGACCGACCCGCGGCGCAATCGCCATTGGCCACCGCAAGGCGCCGAAAAAGACGCTGGTCCTGTACGAGGCGGAATACTGCCCCTACTGCCGCTATGTTCGCGAAGCGCTGACCGCGCTGGACCTGGATGCGCTGATCTACCCGGTTCCCAAAAAGGGCAGCCGTTTCAGGGAGCAGTTGGTTGCCGCTGCCGGTAAGGCCCAGGTCCCATTCCTCATCGACCCCAATACCGGCGACAAACTGCATGAATCCGATGCCATCGTAAAGCATTTGTACCAGGAATACGGTCCCAGGGGTGCGAAGGTTCCGCCATTGGGCATCAAGTCATCCCTGAACGCGACCCTGCTGCGCACGGGCAAGGGTATGTTCGCCAAACCGGGCAAGACGCCGGCAAAGCCGCTGGAGCTTTACTCCTTTGAAGCCAGCCCCTATGCGCGCCTGGTCCGCGAAACCCTGTGTGAATTGGAACTGCCCTTCCTGCTGCACAATGTGGGCAAGGCACCGGGGAAACTGGGCGAGTGGCTGCCGCCGGAGTTGCGCCACAAGCGCGGCTATACTCCCGAGACCAAAAATCGCAAACGCCTGGCCAAGCGCGGTGGCAAAGTGATGATACCGTACCTGGTCGACCCCAATACCGGGACAGCCATGTACGAATCCGCTGACATCCAGCGCTATCTGCGCACAACCTATCGCACCTGACTTCTTGAGGAACGCACCATGCATGACCCGATAACTGTCGCCAAAGCTGTCGCTTCCCTGGGCACCTCCCTGCTGCGGGTCAACCGCGGCCTGATGGTAAAAGGCAACCGCCAGACACCGGCGAAAACCCTGGAACTGTACGAGGCCGAGTACTGCCCCTACTGCCGACATGTGCGCGAGGCGCTCACCGAGCTCGATCTCGATGCGATGATCTACCCGATCCCAAAGAACGCCAAACGTCATGTCGCGCGCCTGGTGAAATTGGGGGGCGAGAAAAAAATACCGTTCCTGCACGACCCCAATACCGGGGTCAAGCTGTATGACTCGGAAGCCATCGTGAAGTACCTGTACGAGCAATACGCCCTGGAAGGTGAGCCGGTGCCAGAGCGCCAGATTATCACCTCGACCATGGCGTCGTTGACGCGGGCAAAGTTCGGCGGCATGTACGCGGTGCCCAACAAGCCCGCGAAAAAACGCCTGGAGCTCTACTCCTTCGAGGCCAGCCCCTACGCCCGCCTGGCGCGCGAAGTGCTGTGCGAGCTGGAAATCAAGTACCTCTTACACAACTGTGGCAAGACGCCCGGCGGCCACTCCGACTACTACCCGCCGGAGATCCGCCATGAAAAGATGAAAAACTACATGCCGGGAACGGAAAACCGGCGCAAATTCCTGGAGCGCACCGGCTTCATCATCATGCCGTATATCTTCGACCCCAATACGGGCGTAGAGATGCATCAGTCAAAGGATGTGATCGCGTATCTGCGCAAGACCTACGGGGCTTGAGCAGGTTTACGCGGTCGCCCGCAGGCGGCCGACAATCCACTGCCCTTGGTAACCAATAATGATAAATGAAATTCTAAACCAGGCCGTAGGCCCGGTCATCGCTATCTTCCTGGTCACGGCCATGTTCAGCCTGGGGCTGGACCTGACGATTGGGCAGATCGGCCTGGCGCTGCGCAAAAGGCGCCTCGTGCTGGTTTCGCTACTGGTAAACTTTGTGGCGATTCCGTTGCTGGCCATCGCCATCAGCCGGATCATTCCAATGGAGAGGGCGCTGCAATTGGGGATAGTGCTCTATGCATTTTCAGCCGGCACGGAAGGCGGGCCGAAATTCGTGCAAATGGTGCAAGGTAATACCGCCTTTGCCTTCGGGTTGCTGGTGCTGATGCTGATTTTCACCGTTACCCTGGTGCCCCTGCTACTGGCCTGGGTGATGCCCGGGGCACACATTCCGATCACGGCACTGATAGGCAAATTGCTACTGGTGGTAGCCCTGCCCATCGGCTTGGGCCTGTATATAAATGGGCGATACGCGAAGCTCGCAGCCAGGCTCAACCCCATTTTCCACCGGCTGGCAATGGTGCTGCTGTGGTTGCTGTTCGTGCTGCTTGTTTACGTTAACCTCGATGCGATCGCGACCTTGCCCACCAACGCCCTGCTGGCTGGCCTGCTGTTCTTCGTTGCGGCCTTTGCCGTTGGCTATCTGGGTGGCGGGCCAGCACAGGAAAACCGGCGCGCGCTGGCTATCATGAGCTTCGCCCGCAACGGCAGTATTTCGATGATGATAGCCAGGGAAGTATTCACTGACGACCCACAGGTGCTGGTCATGGTGACCGTCATGGCGGCGGCATCAGTCATTCTGGCTGTGCTGGCGGTCGTATGCCTGCGCCCTCTGGGTAACCAACCGGGGGTATAATTACCCAGGGGCATCACCCAGGCACCCCGGCAGCGCTGCTATTTAGCTGGCCGGGGCTTCGCTACGGGGACAGATTTTGGTTTGTTACCCACGCCCGGGGCAGGCCTTGTCTGCACGTCATCGTCGGGGTAGCGGCGTATTGCGCCCACCGCGCCAGTCTTCAGGCAGCCTTGTCTCCCGCGGTCTCGTCGTAGTCTGTCACGTAATCCACCATGCTTCTCCACACCTCCCTGAAGGGGCGCTTTGCCTCCCGCGCCAGCAGGAGCACGACCACCGGCGCCGCAGACCAGAAGACTCCGCTCATCACGATTTCATCCAGCAGGCGACTGTCGTTGGCGGGGTTGCCCCTGAAGCGCGACAACATCGCATCCCAGGTGTTCGCCCCGCGGTTGGCGATATCCATTACCCGGGCGACAAGTTCGATCTCCTCGATCTCGCGCGGGCTGTAGTGCTCCCTCAGTTCCTGCAGCAATTCCGGGGATACCTCGCCGTAGTTGGCGGACACGAGCGCGCGAACATAGGAGATGGCCACCCATTTACTCCGGTCAAAGCCTTCGGGGTCCATGTTTTCTATATGCGCCAGTTCCTCTTCCGGAACGCCTGACAGGTACGCCCACTCGTGGTGGCCCCAGGTGCAGTAACGGCAATCGTTCAACTTCGCCACCGCCAGCATGAGCTCCTCGCGAAAACCCGGGTCAAGCTCTTGCTTACCCCAAATCTGGTAGATCATGGATGCCTGTGGCGCGAGCGAATACAGGCTTCCGGCAAACTCCCTGGCGGTCATGGTGCGCTTACGATATCCACCAAAAGGGCTGCTTGTTTTTTTCCGGCTGACACGCGAACGCACGGCGTGTACCAGGCCTTTCTTCGGGGCTGCCGGGGCGCTCTTGGTTGCGGGTGCTTTAACAGCAGCGGCCTCGCGAGGCGCGGATTTCGCGGCAGTGGACTTGCGGCTGGCCGTTTTTTTCCCGGCAGCGGCCTTGCGAGCGCTGGTCGATCGCCCGGGGCTTTTGTTCGAAGCGGTAGTTTTGGCTGCAGGCACTGGATTACCTCATCTTGTGAGCGATTAGTTGGTCTCAAAGTTCTGGCGGCAGGCTTCACGCACGACACGCCGCAACACTTTGCCCACAGGGCTCAGCGGCAGTTGCTGCGCAAAACTGATTGTCCGGGGTACGTTGTAGGCGGCAAGTCTTTGCCCGACAAACTCGCGCAGTGCCTCACCATCAATCTCTTCCCCACCGCGCAGGACCACCTCTGCATGGACCCATTCGCCACAGCTCGGGTCCGGAATACCCACCACTGCCGCCATCATCACGGTCTCGTGGGCCATAAGCGCCGCCTCGACCTGGTTCGGGTAGACGTTACACTCCTTGTGCACAATAGTGTCCTTGAGCCGGTCGAGCACATATAAATAGCCCTCGGAATCAATCCGGCCCACGTCTCCGGATTTCCAGAAGCTGTCGCAGAATTCTTCCGCCGTTTTCTGTGGGTTGTGCAGGTAACCCATGCAGATGGTGCGTGAGCGCATCCAGATCTCGCCGTCCTCCCCATCCGGCACCGGCTTGCCATGGTTGCCCATGATCACCACTTCAACGCCGGGAACAATTCTGCCGGCGGAAGACAGATGTGCCTCCCTGCCGTTCGCGTCGGGAAAGTGTTCGGCCTTGCCGAGACAGCTCACCGCACCCGCGTGCTCGGAGCTGCCATAGAGCTGAACGAAGATATTGCCAAACTGCTCGCGCAACTGCTTCAGCCGCGTAGGGTTCATCGGCGAGGCGCCGTAGTACATGGTGGTAAGTGAAGAAAGGTCGTGGTCTTTCACCTCCGGGGCTTCCAGCATGTGATACAGCATGGACGGCACCATCAGCGAACAGGTAATCCGCTCGCGCTCGACGGTCTGGCAAAAGGTCAACAGCGAGCGATCGTTCATGGTGACGGTGCAACCACCCTTGAACAAAACCGGGAAATATACGATGCCGCTGGCATGGCTGATCATGCCGAAGTGCAGCATGCGCTCACTGCGCGCGGCCATCGGGTCAGCGGTGGCATAATGCAGGTCGCGTCCGCCCAACAGGTTGTCGATGCTGTACATCACCGCCTTGGGGGCGCCGGTGGTACCGCCGGTGAAACGCAGCACCATGCAGTCCTGGCGGCTGTCACTGGTCACACCGGGATTGGTATCCCTGACGCCATCCAGCAGGTCCCAGAAATGCAGTACGTCGGCATATTCCGGCCCCGGTGGATCCATGCTGATGATGGTCATTCCGTGCTTTTTCAACAACTCGTAGTGAGTGGGCAGCAATTCGGCCTCGACGAAGACAACCCTGGGCTTGACCAGGCTGAGCTGGGTCTCCTGGGTTTCCAGGGAGTCGGTCGTGTTGGAATAGCAGGCCGTGGCCTCACCCTTGAACGCGGTCATCCAGCCCAGTACAGACAGGTTGTCATTGTTCAAGATGTTGTACCAGACATCACCACGGCGCAATTCCAGACGCCGCATCATCATGTTCACGATGCGATTGCTAAGGTGATGGAACTCCCTGAAGCTGTACCGACGCCCCCGCTCGACATTGACCACGCATTCGGCGTCACCATAGGTCCTGGCGAGGTTCTCACTGATATTTGAAAAGTCTATATGCATTGGCCTGTTCTCCCGTTGCTGGACACAGGATCTGACTGGTTGATTGTCAGTATATACTTTAGGCCTTGCCCGGCAGATTGAACCCCCCAGAGTGGGGGGGGCAGGAGTAGGGCTGGCACAGTATTGTAGGACCCCTGTGTAACATTGCGTCACCGGACTCTGCAGAAGCAGGGTCTGTCATAGCAAGAGTGGGAGAGTTTAATGGATATGAGTTCCGACAAGTGGCTGCGACAATCCGCCCTGGTCATGCGCCTGGTGGGCTGGTTTCTCTGCATCGGCCTGATAGCAATGCTGTTAATTTACCCCCCCGGTTTCCTGTGGGGCGCACACCCGGAGCAATTCCCGCATATCGGCCCGGCCCACCCCGCGTCGCCCCATGACGCCCTCCACCCCTATCTTTACATGCTGGCGGCCATGTATGTCGCCCTGGGTATCCTGCTGGTACGCGGCGCCCGGGATCCACTGGCCAACGTGGCACTGTTTGACTACGGCATACTGGCGAACCTGTTGCACGCCCTGGTCATGATTCCGCAGGCGTTCTATTACCCCAACGAGCACGCCCATCTCTGGGCTGACATACCGGGCCTGTTCGTGATCTGCGCAATGCTCTGGTACCGGCACCCGAACCGGATGCCGGCCGCGATTCGAAACAGCTGATATAAGCGACAAGAACGTGCTAGACACTATCATTATTGGCAGTGGCTTTGGCGGTAGTGTCGCCGCCAACCGGCTGGCCCTGGCCGGGCAGAAGGTCCTGGTGCTGGAGCGCGGCCCCTGGCGCGATTCGGTGCCGGTGCGCTCCATGGGGGTGGAACGGCGCGCTCCCTTCCCCTACGGTATGAAGGCCATTACCCACCTGCTCCGGGGCGCGCAACTGGGCGGCCGGCGCCTGAACCTCAACAAGGCCGGGATGTACGAGTTCTTTTCCTTCCCCGGCCTGATGGTGCTGGCGACATCGGCCGTGGGCGGGGGCAGCACTGCCTATGGCGGACTGCTGCAGACGCCCCACGACCCTCGCTACTGGGAGGGTCATCACCCGGAACTGGACCCCACCGTTATCGAGGCTTACTACCCCAAGATCCTCGCCGATCTCGGCGCCACGCCATTTACGCCCGACCTTCAACTGCCGAATTCCATCTGGACCCATTTCCCCTCGCAGCCGGGTAACCGCTGTACCCCTGCCGCGCAGCAGCCTGACATGGCAGTGCTGCTGCCGGGCACCCTCGCCGAGGCCGGGCGGGCGGTCACCACGGACGCCGGGATAGAGCGTCGCTACTGTGCCTTTGACGGGGACAGTTTCCTGGGATCACGGGGTGGCGCCAAGGCGTCGGCGGATTTCATTTACCTGGGGCCTGTACTCAGCAGGGGCGCGACGGTACGGGATCTGTGCGAGGTCAGCCGGATAGAGCCGATCGCTAACGGCGGTAGCCAGGGCTACAGGGTTCATTTCACCGATCTGGCCACCCGCAGGCCGGAGCTGGTAAAGGCGAAGCGGGTGGTACTGGCCGCCGGCACCATGAACACGCTGCGTCTGCTGTTCGCGGGCAGCCGGTCACCCGGCGGGCTGGCGCCGATGCCGGCTCTGGGACAGCGCTTCGGCGCCAACTGCGACCTGATGGGCGCGTGGATGAGAAAGCCCGGCGCCTGGTCCAGTTTCAGCTCAACACCTTCGATAGGTTCATTTGCAGTGAGCGGAATCGACACCCCGGAATTCGGGATGGGGGGCTTCCCGGGGCTGGATTCCCTGCCACTGCCGGCATTTGTGAAACGCCGGCTGGCGCGCTGGATTTTCATCTACGGAATGGGGACGGACAGCGGCAAAGCCACCGCAGGCTTCGAGCGCGAGCGCCTGACGGTTCAGTACGACGAACGCCAGGAACCCCTTTTTGGGGATATACGCACCGCCTTTGGCCTGCTGGAAAGCGAAAGCGGAGAACCGGTTCGCGCCCTGCCCAAACCGTTTACCGTGCACCAGTGGGGAGGCGCCGGCCTGGGCCCCGACCCGCAGCGGGGGGTAGTCGACCACCGCGGCGAGGTCTACGGCAACCCGGGCCTGTTCATTGCCGACGGCGCGGCGCTGCCCGTGGCGGTGGGGGCACCTCCCTCGGTGGCGATCGCGGCCTGGTCACATTACGTGGCGGACGCATTGGCACAGGCGAGCGGCTGAATCATTGCCGATTTAGCCATTGTCCAATTGTTCGCCACTGCCGGACTTTTGCCGGGATCAGTCCTGCCCAGTTGTGCATTTCGGTGCGATTTGCAACGGGATCTGACCCCTAAAAAGGGGTCAGATCCCAAAAAGCGGTTCCATCGTTGCTTTGGGCAAGGCCCTGGCGATTACCCTGCCAGTTTATGTTGTATTGGTCCTCAGTCAGGCCACCTAGTCATCCGAATCGTCTGAGTCGTCTGAGTCGTCTGAGTCGTCTGAATCATCCGAGTCATCTGAATCGTCTGAATCATCCGAGTCATCTGAATCATCTGAATCATCCGAATCATCCGAATCATCCGAATCATCTGAATCATCGTCCGAGTAATATTTTGGCCTGAAATCCCGGAGTTTGGCTTTTGCTACCAGTTGGGCGACCTCCTCTCCCGCAGGCAGGAAGAGTCCCAGTTCGGTGTTAAAAAGATCGGATGCCTCCTGGGTCAGCGCCAGTCCCAGCTGCATCGTGGTTACTTTCCCATTGGGGTTGAGGGACGCGGTGGAGTTGTCGAAGATCGCAATATCGAACAGAGGCACAACCCCGGAGAGACTGCCATTTATCTGCACCAGACCGGTAACCCGGGGCTTACCCTCGTAGCTTTCCAGACTCAGGTTGTGCAACTTGACTTTAGTGCCATCAAGCGCGGTAAACCGCAGGCCACCCGCGTGATTGACTTCGCCAATGAATCCGTTCAGGTCGAATGCACCGCCACTGACCGGTAGCCGGACGTTCCGTGTTTTGGATTGCTTTTTAGCCGGCCCTACCGGCCCGGTTGTGATGCCCGCCGAATCCAGCGCCTGTAAAAAGCTCTTCTCCAGCTCGAGCAAGCTCTCGCTTGCCTGGCTTTTCACCTGGAGAACCGGTGCCGCATATGATTGACCACCGGTAACGCTGAGTAAAACAACAGAACTTGCCACTATCTTCTTCATATCGAGTGTCCCGATCAATGTGATGTAAACTGCATCTGGCAAAGACCTGGTTGCCGTATGTGTTTTCAATTTTTGTTTTATGGACCAGCGCAGGCATGATTTCAAGCGATTTTTTGAAAAATATCCCGATCGCCATCAGCTATCGCCCAAAACGCGATGACTATCTGCCGGTGGTCGTAGCGGCCATCCGTCGCCATATGGGCGATTGGCCGATCGTTATACTCTGCGAGGCGGGTCACCTGCCGCCGAACAAGTGGTTGCAGCGCCATGCAATACAGGCCATCACCGACTGGGAACACTCGCCGGGTGCCAATAAAGTCTTGCGCCTGTGGGAGCACCAGGAGGTCTACTCCCGGCATTTGGAGAGCTGGATCTGGTGGCACGATGACATGCTGTTACTGCGTCAACTGCAGGACCCGCACGCGGAGTTCCAGCGCCCACTGGTTCGCCATGCCCCCCGTGCTCGCCCCAATCGAAAGCTGAGCAACTGGCACGGCTGGCTGTGGGATACGCTCGGCTTTTTCGCCTGCCAGGGTATACCCGCCCCCAACCCGGTGCTGCATATTCCCCGGCTCATAAACCGTACCGTGCTGCAGTCGATCCCGAAAGAATGGGATCGCAGCCGACTGTTGTTCGAGCCCACTTATCTGCTGTGGCACTGGCACCAGGCGGGGCTTGCGTTCGAGACGGACGAAGACTACCGCATCGCCGTGTTTGACGGGCTGCTGCCCCCGATAGCGGAACTGGAACGATCCGGTCACACCTTTATGACCTGGGGGCGGAGCATCGATCAGGACTCGGCGAGAGCCGAGTTGGCCCGTTGTTATCCGGTTGATTTCCTCGTCTAGCGAGTCACAGCAGGTGCGCAGACGTTTTACGGCTTGATTCGCCGCCAGACGTTCCGCTCGTGACGGCAGCTTACAGGCTGAGCTTGCGGTTGCTCGCCTCGACGAACGCCACTTTCAGCTCCTCCAGGTTGGCGACCGATTTGAACTGGGGGAATTCGTCGATAACGTTCTGGGGTGCGTGGATCAGGAAGC
>Ga0210341_1033180_pt1 | contig 9956 bp, 1 predicted proteins | sample S425metaT_FD_159703 | JGI IMG/M metagenome (GOLD analysis project Ga0210341, IMG submission 159703) | Metatranscriptome of estuarine sediment microbial communities from the Columbia River estuary, Washington, United States - S.425... | ecosystem: Environmental > Aquatic > Marine > Intertidal zone... | reverse complement strand
TAATAATTGCACAAGCTCTGGTTTATAGACTACTATATCGCTCGTATCGTACCTACCAAGTATCGCTCGTATCGTAACTACCAAGTATCGCTCGTATCGTACCTACCAAGTAACGCTCGTATCGTACCTACCAAGTATCGCTCGTATCGTAACTACCAAGTAACGCTCGTATCGTAACTACCAAGTAACGCTAGTATCGTCTCTACTACTTTTTCCCCACAAGGACTCTTTTTGAAATAGTTTATTAATCAATCTCTATTATTCTAACCGTTATCATCGGTACAGGTTATTATAATGGATCCTATTGATTCTTTAAACTCGTCATTAACTGACGTATCACTTTTAAGTGATGAAGACACAGAAAAAGTCTTCGACCAAATCAAAAGCCTTATTCCCTTGTTGACTTCACTTCAAAAACGAAATCTTATTGGGGTTTTGACGAATGACATTGCCCCTGCAAAGGATCGCACTTCTATTCGCCAAAATTCTATGATGGTTGTTAATGAAATTGTTGTCAAAGAAGCAAAAGCCCCTTCTTACACATGGACCAATACTGGCTCTGCACATTCACCACAATTTACTGTGCAAATCTCTCTTCTTGGATATTCTATTTCCGCTACTGCTCCCAACAAAAAAGATGCTAAGCTCATTGCTAGCGCTAATTTGGCACATGTCATCTGTCAGAAATATGTAAAATACCAAGATCTTGTAAATAATATGATCCCTCCTTATGAAGGCTGGATTCCTGATTTAACCCAATTCGGAATTGAATCCAACCCTGGACCTGTTGTTTACCCCCCTATTACTAACCGTTCAAAGAAAGTTGACAAACGTCAAAGTAAATTACTTATTAGAACTAAAACTGAAAAATTTCAAGTCAAGCAAAACAAAAAAGCCTGGCAAAAATTGCGTAAACAATCTTTAGATAAAAAATTAGATGTTCAATTCGATTTTCAAGTTGGAAATTTTGTTAAGGAAGTGTCAAAAAATCTTGCATATGCCGCTTCTAATTATGTTTTCCCTGGAACTGGCACAAGTCTTGCCACTGTTATTGAAGGTTCTAAAGCCACTGCTGTTCTTGATTCACTACATACCTCCTCTACTAAATTTAGTAATTGTGTTGATCAGACTGTTAGACAATTTCCTCATTTATTAAATTCTTCTGAAAGTGTTATTGCCACTGCTCAAATGGCTATTGATAATCTTAATGATATTATTGTTTCTGTAAAAGACAAACAAGAGAGCTTATCTCGAATGTTTGGTCTTGACTCCATGTTTCATAATCCTGTACATTTTTTAATTTTAATTATTATGACTTTTGTAACATTTTCTTATCCTTCCCTTTGGACTGGTGTCCCTTTGCTCTTTTTGATTATGCATTTGTTTGAACTAGATATTACTTTGATCCGTAAAATTAGACAACTCTGTGGATTTCAATTTCAAGCTGCTGAAGTTCCATTTAATATGGTGGGACAAGTTATTTTCACTATTCTTTCATTTTGTGGTATTGGTTGTATTCCAACTGATCGTTGGTACGACTCAATGCTTCGTCGTTTAGATTTAATCCCTAAGTCTGTTAATGGTGCTGTACAAATCTGGAATCGTGCAGGCGACATTTATGCTGCTGCTGAAGCAGAATTTAAAGTTTTCTTTTTAGGATGTAAACGTGAAGACCTTCTTGTAGAAAGTGAAATTCAAGTTCAATTCCAACAATGGTGTGACCGTGTAGATTTTTATTATGATGCTATGAACCGTAAATCAATTTCTCGTGATAGTTTTGCTGTATCTGAAGTCCAACAATTGATGCAACAAATGAACCGTTGGCTCCATGTCCGTGCCATTCGTAAATCTCTTCCTGCTGATATTCTTACTATTATTCTATCTTTGCAAACTCGCATGTCTGATATTTATAAACTTGTTTGTCGTAGTACTGTTCTTGAAGGCGGTCCTCGTCTGTCTCCATTATGTGTAATGTTTTCCGGTACTTCCGGACGTGGAAAGTCTGAACTTGTTTTCCCTGTAGCTTATAGATTGCTTGCTTCCCGTGGGTATACTAATAAAGGTGTAAATAAGAAAGAAGTTTTTAAAAATAATGTTTATTTCCGTAACAGTGAATTAGAATATTGGGATGAATATTGTGGTCAACTCATCTGTATTGTTGATGATGCCTTTCAAGTGCGTGATACTCTTGGTAAACCTTCAGTTGAATTCATGGAGAGTATTCGTCTAGTTAACACCGCTCCTTGTCAAGTGCATTGTGCTGATCTTGCTGACAAAGGGACTTTCTTTTCCTCTGAAATTTTGTTGTATACTACTAATATTAATGCTGACTTTAAAGGTAAAATTAATTCTCTCAACTGTCCTGAAGCATCTGTCAATCGTTTAAATACTAATGCTTTCCGTGTAGAAACTCAACCCGCCTATCAGAAAACATGTGGTGCTCTTGATACTCGTCTTCTTGGATATTCTCCCGCACAAGAACTCGATTATCAACAACGTCTAATGAATGACGCTAATGCTATCCCTCATTTCTGTGAAAAATGTAAGAAATTTTGTGAAGACACTAATCGTCCTGAATCTCCATTCTGTGTGCACCATTATAAATTTGTAAAATATGATATCTTAACTGACATTTCTATTGGAACTCCTATGACTTATGCTGAAATGATTAATGATGTTCTCGCCTATGACAAGAAAAATGGTCGTCGTGAGAAAAGTAAATTAGAATTTCTTGATGAACTTGCTGATAATCCTCTCATGTTTGAAAGTGCTGATTTTGAAGATGCTTTTGATCCTCTTCAAACTGAAAATTTTGTAAATGATGTAATTGATCTTAATAATGATTTTGACTATAATATGTATAAAACTTTAGCTCATGCTCGTACTGCTTTTTCGAGACAATTTAAAGATGCTTCAATGGATGATTTTGCCCGCTTCTTGTTACAAACTCCAAATCTTCTTGCCTTTAATGAACGTTTAAATAATTATGGTTTCTCTCCTCGTACAGTCATTCCTCGTGATATGTTATTTTATGAATATTGGATTTGTTCTTTGCTTTACAATGGCTTGCAAAATAGTATTTTTGAATTTGATGGTATGATTAGTGATAAAGTTGATGTTCTACGTAATAAATATCTTGAAGAAAGTGTAACCTGTGAAATCACTGCTCTAATTCATTTCCTAGATGAAGTTAAGAAATTAAATTTTAAAATTAAAATTATTGATCAAGATAGATTTGATGACTTTATTGTTGATATTAAAAGTGGTTCAGATCCTATTTATGATACCCTAGTTGAAGTTGCACAAAGATATGAACAAACTGTATGTATGCCCGATTTTCCTAAGTTGAAACCTGTTCCCGATAGTGCTTATAATGTATTTAAACAACGTTTTCTTGATTCTGTTAAAGCCACTTCCAATGCTATTCAAGATGTATATAATTCATGTTCTTTCCTCAACTTAGTTAGTATTGCTGGTTTAATTCTAGGTGTTGTGTCTATTGCTTGTAATTTTTGGCCTTCTAATAAAATAAATGATGATGAAACGCAATTCGAAGCTTCTCCTGCTTCTGGTGATAATCAAATTAATAAAATGAAAGCCCAAACTTTTGAAGCTTCACCTTCCTCTGGAGATAATCAAATTAATAAGACAAAAACTCAAATCTTTGAGGCTTCACCTTCTTCTGGAGATAATCAAATTAATAAAGTTAAAACTCAAATTTTTGAAGCTGCCACTTCTTCTGGTGATGCAGTTATTAATCGTAGAAAAGTTCAAAATTTTGAATCTGAATTTAGTTACAGTAATGAAAATCAAGAAATTGAAGACACTTTCGAAAGTCAAGGTGTTGCTGATCCCATGAGTATTCAAATTTGTAATCGTGTAGTTAATTATAGTCAATATGTTATGCATTCTGATAAAAGTATTTTAGGAAATGTCATGTTCCTCAAAGGTCATATAATGATGTGCAACAAACATTACATTTACATGATTCAAGTATTCCTTCGTCGCAACACTATTGATCGTAACACTATTTTGTATTTATCAAACACTTCTGGAAATAAACTCATTGAATTCACCGTAGGATATTTATTAGATAATTTCACGCCTGTTAACAAAACTTTGTCTGATGGAACTATTGCTGAATTAGATTGCGTAATGATCCCTCTTGATCCTAAAATTGTTAAATGCCATATTCACCCTGATATTACCAAACTTTTTATTACCAAAGATGAATTGAATAGTCTAAATGGAAATAATTATGATGCTATCCTACCCACTTATAATAGTGACTTGACTGGTCGCGCTCTAGGCGTTGTAGCTGGTAAAACTAATGTTCATGTTCCCGTTGTGTCTTATAAATATTGCCGTAAATTATCCAGTTATTTAGATCGCACCCTCATTGTTAATACTCCTGATAGTACTGATTCCATCTCCTTCAGAGAATTTTGGGTGTATGATGGTTTGACAACAAATGGTGATTGTGGTTCCCCTGTTATTATTCAAAATACTCGCTGTGCTCGTAAAATCATTGGTATTCATTCTGCAGGCTCACCCAGTCAAGGTTTAAGTCAAACACTCACTCAAGAAACTATTTTAGAAACCATTAAGAAATTTGATCTCCGTTTCCAAGCTAGTTATGAAATTCCTCTTGTCATTGCTCCCGTTGAAGGTGAAATTAGTGGCTCTGTTCCTATTAAAGAAGGTTTAATTGTTGAAGGATTGATTCCCGAAGATATGAAAATTGTTGGCTCAGGTATTACTAAAATTGTTCCCTCTAGACTTCATGGTGAAATTAATGGCGAACCCAAGACTGCCCCTACAAAATTACATGCTACAAATGGTGTTGATCCTATGTATATTGGTTTAAAGAAATTCGGTAAATACACCCCTTTGATTGATGAAAAGCTTATCAAAATTGCCATTTATGATGTAAATAATAATCTTAATTTGAATCCTCTAAATTTACCCCGCCATAAGTATGCCCGTATTTTGACCTATGAAGAAGCTGTTGTAGGTGTAGAAGATGATGAATTTTTAGCCCCTTTGAACCGTGGAACATCCTGTGGTTTCCCTTACACAAAAAATTTCACTAATTTGCATGGTAAACGAGAAGCTTTCGGATATGATGATTGGACACTTAATACACCCCTTGCTAAAATTATTAAAGAAGATGTTGAAAAGTTAATTATAAATTCTAAAAATCAAATTCAAACTGGTGTATATTGGACTGATACCCTTAAAATGGAACGCCGCTCTCTTGAAAAAATTGCTGAAGGTAAAACTCGTGTATTCTGTGCTGGCCCTGTTCATTTCACCATTGCTTTTCGCCAATATTTCCTTGGATTTGCTGCTTTCCTAATGCATAACCGTAATCATAATGAATTCTCTACTGGAACCAATGTATTTAGTCAAGATTGGGATGTTATTGCTCGTAAAATTCTTTCTCATGCTGGTAAAAATGGTGATGGTGTTGTTGCAGGTGATTTTTCAAATTTTGATGGCTCTCTCAATTCTCAAATTTTATGGTATATTCTTGATATGATTAATGATTGGTATGATGATGGAGAAACTAATGCTTTGATTCGCCGTGGTTTGTGGTATCACATTGTAAATGCAATTCATATTAATGGTCGAACTGTTTATCGCTGCACTCACTCTCAACCATCTGGCTGCCCTCTCACCGCTATCCTGAACTCTATTTATAATTCTATTGTTGTTCGCATTACCTATATTCTTTGTGCTGTTGAAAGTGGTCATCCTTCCTTGGCAAATATGAACTCCTTTAATGAAAATGTCTCCATGGTCGCCTACGGTGATGATAATTTGATTGCTATTCTTGAAACTGTTCGTGATTGGTTTAACCAAGTAACTATTTGTGAAGCTTTCCTCAAAATTGGTCATGTCTATACTGATGAAACTAAAACTGGTCATATTGTCCCTGTTAAAAATCTCACTGAATGTGCCTATCTTAAACGTAAATTTGTTATGGATCAAGTTGTTAACCGTCATGTTGCTCCTCTAGCTTTGGATGTCGTTCTTGAAATTCCTCAATGGACTAAAATTGGTATTCTTTCTGAACAAATTACTATTGATAATATTGATGTCTGTATGCGTGAACTTTCTTTGCACCCTGAAAATATTTTTGATCATTACTTTAAAATTATATGTAAAAAATGTGTTCAATATAATATTCCTTATCGTTTCCGCACTTATGACGAATATCGTTGTGATGTGCTTAGTGTGCCTCTCTTTGAAGGTGAAAACAGAAGTTACATTCTCCATTGGACTTCTCAAACCTTTGACTGTTCTTCCAAACAATCCCAACAATTGATTCAAGATGGTTACATAACTCCTCATTGTATACAAAAATTGCAATCCCGTCACCATTCCCGTGGATTTTTCACTATTGATACTAAACGCCGTGTTGTCCATTTGCTTTTTGATCAATTCTCCCTTAGTCATCTGAAATATCGTCTTCAATCTATTAAACCCTATTTAAATGATGCTAAACTCCAATTACCTGAACTTCCTTACAGTGCAAACGAAGTTCAATCTCTGAAATGTGCACTACCCTTTTTGATTTAAATGTGATCTTCAACGAATATACAAATTCCTAGTTATTAAAATTTGTTGTATGCTATTTAAATTTCAGGTTAATTTTTTAATTTTACCTTCCAGGATGCCTTGAGCAGCCCTCTAAAATCCAGGAAACCTAGGTGCTATTTGTATGATTAAGTCGTCATCGAATATAAGAAACTGACTTGCTGATTTTAATAATAAAACTGATAATGCATCTATTACTGATCAAGAGATGGATAAAATCCAGATCACCTCCCTTAAAGATGAAGGTACTAAAGAAGAAATGAATGCCGCCGATCTCGCTACTTCTTTACCAAATTCTATTGTTCACTCATCTACTCAAGAAAATAGAAAACATACTATCCCCGATTTCCTTAATCGTTACCATGTTTTAGATCAATTTGATTGGACTATCACTAATACAGTAGGTTCTGTTCTCCGTGTTTATCGTTTCCCTGACCGTCTTAATGCTATAATTTCCATTCGTAATAAATTTTCAAATTTTTATGGTATGCGTGCTGGTGTTGAATTAGTTGTTCAAGTAAATTCTCAACCTTTCCAACAAGGTAATCTTTTAATTTCATATTTACCCAATGCTCGTTATTCTGATGTTAAAAATGCTACTCATGCCGCAGGCCTTCAAGGCATGGTCACCAGATCTGGTGCTCCTAGGGTTAACCTAGATTTGATGGACGCCACACGTGCTGATTTGACTGTTCCTTATGCTTCCCCTTTCATTTATTATAATCTTTTAACTAACGAAGGAACTATTGGTGATTTTCATATTAGTGTTTATGGTGCTTTGCGTGATGTTGCTGCTGGTGGTAAAGTTACTGTTACTGTTGCTGCTCGTTTTGTTGATATTGATCTTGCCTTTCCTACTGGTTCTAGCCTTCCAGCTCAAGGCGTTTTTGCTTCACTCATTGAAAAAACTGATAGAATGCATGTTGCTCCTTCCCGCGAATCTATTGAAGCTGCCAAAAAAGAACTTAATTCCCTTTTAAAACGTATTGATGATGGTAATTTTAGTTTTCAAATGAATACAAATGCAACATGTATGAAACAACAAGCCCTTCCCCATATGGCCACATCCGATTCTTCAAATTTAACTCATGTACTTTCAACTACTAAAGATAATTCACTTAAGCCTTTGTCCATGGGGAACACTTCCTCTGATGATATGTCATTTAAAGAAATTATGTCTATTCCCTGTTTTCATGATCGTGTTATTTTAGCTAATACTGTAACTTCTGGAACCAATATTTGGTCAAAAAATGTAACTCCTCTTTTGCCTGCCACCATAACTAATACTGATGGTTCTATTTCTGCTGATTATGTGTATTTTATTTCTAATATGTTTAAGAAATGGCGTGGTTCTATTAAATATAAATTTCGTGTTGTTAAAACTAAATTTCATTCTCTTAGATTAAGAGTTTCTTTTGCTCCTGGAGCTTCTGCTCAATTAGGTATAGATCGAGATTCTTGTTATTCTGAAATTATAGATTTGCGTGATAATAACACCTTTGAATTTACTGTTCCTTATATAAATCCTAATGTCTGGCTCAATACCCGTGGTACTACAACTTCTTTAGGTTTACTTATGTTAGATGTCCATAACCAAATGGTTGCTCCTTCTAGTGTTGCCAATGAAATTGATATTATTGTTGAACGTTGTTCTGGCCCTGATTTTGAACTTGCTATTCCTAGCTCTATGCAAGAATTTCCTTTTGACCCTACTGTGCTCCAAGCTCGTAAAACTGTAACTCCACCTAAGATTGTAAATGTTGTAACTCCTGCTCCTGAAAATAGAGTAGAAGAAAATAAAAATAGTAAAGAAATTTTTAAAAATGAATCTATAACTCGTTCTTTTGTTAATTCTATGCAAAATTTGCCTGCGCGTATGCGTGAATATCTTGTTGGTGCAGCCACACGTGATCCATCTCGTTTCTTACAATCTACTATTGCTGCCCTCAATCAATATGCTGCTATGGGTGTCGAAATTTCATATGACATGCTTACATGGCAACTTTCTAAAGTTTTGGCTGCAATTGCTGCTCAACGTATTATTCTTGCTCAACGTCCTCATCATATTGAATTACGATCTATCCCTGATGGCCTTGAAATTTCCACTCCTTTCTCTTTCCAAATGAATTTTGAAGCTGCTAGTTCTTCTGGCGATCATGTTTTAAATCATGCTCGTCGTGTTTTTAATTTTCAATTCGGTGATGTAACTAAAAGTGTTGTTTCAGCTGGCTATTTGTTTGCTGATATTCCTTGGTATATATATTTTCCTGGTGTTGCTGTTGCTGAAATTTTAGTAGGCGCTTTGTATTTTTTGACTCCTATTTTGTGTGCTAATTTTAAGAACCCATTTAAAAAAGATTTAACTATTGAAGGCATTGAACCCAATCCTGGACCTGCAACTTCCTTTGAACTTGAAACTACTACTTTTCCAAATACCTATACTTCTCCTTATTTCGGTCCTCAAAAAATAACTTTCATTTTTAGTTCTAAAGATACTTTTTCTAATACTATTCGCTTCAGTGCTCCTGGTGTTTTTAATTATGATGTTTGTTTAAGTCAATATGCTACCTATCACCATTCTCTATATTGGAATGATCGTTCTATTCCCGTCATTGAAGGCACAATTGGTCTAACAGGACTAGTTCGTGGCGTAATCACTTTTGATACAAATTTAAATAACGATTTTAGTTTTCAAATGAAAGATGTTGAACAAGATAATGAAAGAGGTGGCAATAATGAAGCTTGTGTCACTCAACCAGCAATGGTTTCCAACATGGCACAATTTTGTATGGGTGCTTCTATTTCAAATGTTAATCAAATGATTTCTCGTTCCACTCGTTTTTCAACTATTAGTCCTTCAGACTCTAGAATGATTCATATGATGTCCCATGGCATTGGTATTTCAGGAAAAGATGCCAATGGTCTTCAATTAATTAATGGTGTAGACAATATTAGTTATTTTGCTTCTCTGTATGCTTTTGCTCGCGGTGGTGTTAATTTTAGACTTGTTACCACTGGAGCCCCATATCGTGTTTTAATGAATCCCAATAATGATATTAGTCAAACATCGACTGAAGTATTCGATCTTGTTGAACAAATTGGTGTTCCAACTGTTCAATCAAATGTCCGCTCTGCAAATTTAATGCAACAAGCCATCAACACCTCCGTGGAAGGTTTTGGTGAATTTGCCGTCCCTTTTCTTTCCTCCACTTTTTGTTACTCTATTTCCCCTAGTTTAACTTACGAACCCACTAAAGATGTTGTGTCTCATCAATTGCCTGATACACATACCCTTCTTGATCCTCAAGGTAACCTTTCTGATGTTATTACATATCGCAATGCTCTCCCTGATT
>Ga0210341_1190843_pt1 | contig 9983 bp, 8 predicted proteins | sample S425metaT_FD_159703 | JGI IMG/M metagenome (GOLD analysis project Ga0210341, IMG submission 159703) | Metatranscriptome of estuarine sediment microbial communities from the Columbia River estuary, Washington, United States - S.425... | ecosystem: Environmental > Aquatic > Marine > Intertidal zone... | reverse complement strand
TGATTGTAATCGTCATCACCTTCGTAGATGTAACGGGCGATGCCCTGCTTTTCATAGCTGCGAATAATATCCGGTGTCGAGTCTTCGGATTTGTTGTCAGTAACCAGGAAAAAATCGACGCCCTGCGCGCGATGAAATTCGATGTTTGCCTTAAGCACATCTTCTTCATCCCGAACCAGTAATGTCATAACCAACCGCATTAATTGCCCTCGTTTCCGTGCGTCGCACAACTTTGGAACGCGCGATTGTAGCACCCGGTATTTCGATTTCTTGCGAGGCGACATAAGCAGCGTTGCCTTGTCATAACAGCGGTAGCACTTCACAGTCTTTATTTTGTGGTTCTGCAACAATACCTGCACATGCACTGCGACGTGATGTGCGCTGCATATTAATAAAAGAGCAACCACAAGAATAAGAAATACTATGCTCAAGCCTAATTTGTCCGGCCGTTCGTTACCAGCAACCCCTGTACATGGATTGCTCTGGTTCTATGCAATATGGATTGCCCTCGCCGCTATCAGTGCCGCAGTCGGTCACTCGCATATCGGGGTTGGCAGCACCCTGTTTCTGTTGGGCGGTATCGCGAGCACCACGTTTTTCTTTCTGACGCTGTCGCGTTCCAAAACTGCGAGTTCTGAATTTTCCCGCTGGCTGGCCATTTATCAGACAATTTTCGCTATCGGCTGGATCAGCGCCTATTTCTTTTTAAGCTCCGGCACAGGCGATCTGGTTCTGGGCATGTACATCACGGTCTTGTTACTCGGCGTTTTCTACCTGGATATAAAAGCCATTTCCAGACTTTGTATTCTGGTAATAACCAGCTACCTGTTGATTGTCCCGGTCAAGATGCTGCTGGCATCGTCCGGTGCGCCCTACCCACTGGCCGATGCTATTCGCTTGCTTATCCTGGCGGCGGTCGTTGGCTGGACCTATATTTTTGCGCGGCAACTGCGCAACCTGCGATTCGAATTACAGGATCGCAACGAAGAATTGCAGATGATTATCAATCGCGTGACGCGAATTGCGGAACGGGACTATTTAACCAAGTCCTATAACCGGCGCTACATCATGGATGCGCTCGCGCGCGAACGCTCTTTAGCTGATCGCACAGGCAAACCATTTTCAGCACTATTGTTCGATCTCGACCACTTTAAGGCTATTAATGACCAATACGGCCATATGGTTGGTGACGACATTCTTGCCGACTTCGCACTCAAGGTAAAAGCTGAACTGCGCGGCATGGATACCGTGAATGCAACAGATCACAAGCGTTCTTTCGGTCGCTATGGTGGCGAAGAGTTTATCGCCGTCTTGCCGGAAACCGACTTGCTGGGTGCACACCGCTGCGCTGAACGGATTCGTAAAATAATCGAGGATCATTCCTTCCGTGACAGTTACAGGATTACGGTTTCGGTAGGTGTCGCTGCATATCGACCCGGAGAGACCGTACCCGAATTGCTCACCCGCGCCGATCAGGCCCTCTACCAGGCCAAACGGGATGGGCGTAATCTCGTCCGCTGCAGTGAAAAAGTTATGGAAGAGCGGGTCGCAACAATCCCGAAACTGCGTATCCTCAAGTAGGCCCGTCGCTACCGACCATCGCCTTCGTGCCCTTACTGCTGAATGGACCGCAAATACTCAATCAGGTTTTCAACAATAATATCTACGCGCTCCTGCGCGGCATCGTCAGCGCCTTCTTCGACCCAGAATTCATAGCCCCAGACCGGCATGAAGCGGGTGCCATGAACGATCACTACTTCGCGTCCGTCAATAATTTTTCGCAATACCTCTTCAGGAAACTGGTTGCCCTTGCGCGCCTGCAGCCGAGTGAGGTCCGGTACAGTAATTGGCAAACCGCTCGCGACCGGGCCGTCGCCCTGAGCTGTTTCGCCGTGGCACGCAGCGCAATAACGCATATAGGTTTCCTGACCGGAGTACTGATCGATCACCTGCGCCAGGACAGTCCCCGGTACAGAACACGCCAGCAGGCTGACAACCAAAAGTCGGTAAACAGATATATTTGACGTCTTCATAGCACTGAGGTCTCCGTGATCTCCGATCATTCCAAGCCTAACCGAATTAGGTGCCGATGGTAATGGTGGAACTCCGAAACACTTAATCGGGCGATAGCGCTATTTCCCTATACAAAAACTGTCAAATATCCGGCCCAGCAGGTCGTCGCTGGAAAACTGGCCGGTAATTTCCGCGAGCGCATTCTGGACCTGCAACAATTCCTCTGCTACCAGTTCCCCTGCCGCCGTTTCCTCAAGGACTTCGCAAGCGGCTACAAAATGAGCGCTGGCCTTTTTCAGGCTCTCAAGGTGCCTTTGCCGGGCGATAATAGTGCCCTCTGCCGCTGGCTGATAACCGAGGCGTATCTCCAGGTGACGACGCAATTCGTCTATACCGGCCCCGGTCAGCGCGCTGATACACACCGTGTCCCTGTCATTATCGCTAACACCCGCCGGTTCGTTGCTGAGATCAATCTTGTTACGCACCAGGGTATACGCGGTGCCAACCGGAATTTCGTCAATTAAAGCGGCCTGTTCCTCAGGTGTAGCCGTATTGGCATCAACGATAATCAGTGCATGATCAGCATTGGCCAGTTCACGGTGCGCGCGGCGCACACCCTCTGCCTCCACTTCATTAGCCGAGATTCGTAACCCGGCCGTGTCAATAATATTGACCGGTAATCCGTGTATCTCAATCTGTTCTTTAACAAGATCGCGGGTGGTTCCTGCCTGCGCGGTCACTATCGCTGCATCGTAACCGGCCAGCGCGTTAAGCAAACTCGATTTGCCGGCATTGGGCCGGCCAGCCAGCACTACGGTTACACCATCACGCAACATACAGCCCTGACGAACCGTTTTTTCTGTCGAGTTAAATGCGATGCGCAATTCCTCGATACGTTTTGCCAATGCTGCGTCACTGAGAAAATCGATTTCCTCTTCCGGAAAATCCAGCGCCGCTTCCACATAGACCCGCAACAGCGTTACCTGCTCATTCAGGTTGTCTATCAGCGCCGAAAACTGGCCTTGCAGAGACCGCTGTGCAGCGCGCGCGGCTGTCCGCGAGGCACTGTCAATCAGGTCGGCAATCGCTTCAGCCTGCGTTAGATCGATCTTGTCATTGATAAACGCACGCCGTGAGAATTCACCGGCCTCAGCCAGACGCGCGCCCGCAGCACAGATTGCCTCGATTAACATTTCAGCAATGACCGGGCTCCCGTGTACCTGCAGCTCGAGCACATCTTCACCAGTAAAAGAATGCGGGCCAGGGAAAAACAGTGCGATACCGGTATCTATAGTTTCCGTGCCACCGATATCAACCAGTGTTGCCAGCCGCGGCGGCGGCACTGAGCCGATTAACCGGGTGCTAATCTGCCGGACATTCGGTCCTGATACGCGTATGACAGCAATACCGCCGCGACCGGCCGGCGTGCCGCGGGCCACGATGGTGTCGTCTATTCGGAAGCTAACCATTGCACAAAGATGCTAACGGGTGACCTGGTGCGCCAACCGGATGTTGACGACACCCATTGTCCGCCCTTAATCGACCGCCATTTTACGGTTGATATTCCACTGCTGAATAACCGACAGAACGGAGTTGGTTAGCCAGTAGAGCACGAGGCCCGCCGGGAAAAAGGCGAAGAAACCGGTAAACATGACCGGCAACACCATCATCACCTTGGCTTGCACGGGATCCGGTGGGGCCGGATTCAGTTTTTGCTGCACGAACATCGCAATACCCATTAACAAAGGCAACACAAAGTAAGGGTCGCGCGAGGACAGATCCATTATCCACAGCACAAAAGGTGCCTGGCGCATCTCGACACTTTCCAGCAACACCCAGTAGAACGCGATAAAGAAAGGTATCTGGATTACCATGGGCAGGCAGCCGGCAGCCGGGTTAACTTTCTCCCGTTTGTACAACTCCATCATGTGCTGGCTCAGGGCCTGCCTGTCATCCTTATACCGTTCCTGGATAACTTTCAGGCGCGGCTGCAATTTACGCATTTTTGCCATCGAACGACCACTTGCTTCGGTCAGCTTGTAAAATGCGAGCTTGATAAGGAAGGTTACAAAAATAATAGTCCAGCCCCAATTGCCAATGAACCCATAGACTTTCTGCAGCAACCAGAATAACGGTTGCGCCAGAATAGCCAGGATTCCGTAGTCAACCGTCAATGCCAGGCCAGGTGCTGCGGCCTCAAGCTGATCCTGCAATTTAGGGCCGACAAAAATGTCTGCCGTAAAAATTTCCTGCGTGCCCGGTGCAACTACACGCGTTGGCCCGTTAGCGCGCAACGTGACGATGCCATTCTCATAGTTAGCGTCATAGCTAAAGACCTGATCGGCTGGGGGTATGGCGGCGGAAAGAAAATGATGCTCTATAGATGCGATCCAGCCCCCGGCCAGTTTCTGGTCAATGGGGGTTTCCGCGAAATCGTCTGGATCCAGCTTTTCATATTTTGTACCGTCGTAAATTACGGGCCCATTGAACGAGTAGGTATCAACATCAAACATCGATCGTTCCGGCGGATTATGCCGCTTGCGAATCTGCAAGTAGTTTAAAGCACGCCAGTCCGCCTGACTTTCATTACGCACTTTGTACTCGATATCAATGTCATAACTGCCGCGGTTGAATCGGTAAATTTTTTCTACCGTGATGCCATTACTGGCCCAACGTAACGGGACTTCCAATACATTGTCCGATTCGCGCAATACATAACTGTCTGCCTCGGTCGTTAGCGTTGCGAGATGAGTGGGGCCACCGCGCGCGGAATCGACGAGACCACTGACCAGCAAATAAAGGGTATCGTTTTCATTGTGCAAAAATTGCACAGGTACGTTTGGTTCATCTTTGTGCTTTGGATATTTTCTTAGCGCGGCGCTCACCAACGTGCCGCCCTTTTTGCTAACGCGTAGATCCAGTACGTCAGTTTGTATCGAAACTAATTGCTCGGGTTCGCCTGATTCGGTCGCGGGCGAGATTGTTTGGGTTTCCGCCAGGGTTGAATCACTTAATACTGGTAATTCGTCGATGGACGAAGTGACATCGGGCTCCGGCGGCACCCCACCAGTGTTCTGCGTATCGGGCGCGACCTGAGCTGTATCGATTGCGGGCGCATGATCTGCCTGCCATTTTGACCAGGTCAGAAAAATCATGGCCGCGAAAAGTGCCCAAAGGATGGTGCGTTGGTTTGTCATTACTTTTGTTTATCCCTGGGCCGGTGAGTATTCCGGCTGCTCACGTTCTTATGGTCGACAGAGGCCTTGCAAATATTTTCCCAATGCCTTTCCAGACTTTGCTGCAACTTTTTATTGCTTGCTTTGTCTGCAGCGGTATTTGCGAGCAGAACAATATCCACGCCTGTAAGTGTGCCACGTTGATGCCTGAAACTTTCCCGGGCGATACGCCGAATTCTGTTTCTGCCAGCAGCAAGCGCAATTCGCTTTTTGGCAATAGCAAATCCAACTCGCGCGACAGCGAGGTCATTGGGTCGCCATAGTACGGTGAAAAAGCGATCCCCGGACCGCTTAGCCTGCTCAAAAACCCGGCGGAATTCTGCCGGCGAGCGAAGTCTGTATAGACGGCTGAAACTGAACGATTGCGTGGCCGTCGCTGCATCCCCCAACAGGGACCTTGTGTGACTTAGTCTGGCGCGTTGTTTCTGGCGCCGACGTTTTAAAACCAGTCGTCCGCCCTTGGTGGCCATCCGTGCACGAAATCCGTGAGTACGTTTGCGCTTGATGCGGCTTGGTTGATATGTACGTTTCATTATTTTGGGAAAACTTATTCAAAGGGCCAACAGAAAACCGTCAAAAAATTTTCTGGAAACCTGACCGGAAACAAGGGGATGGAGCCCCGCAAAGAGCGCGGAAGGTTACTGCCGACGGGGTGGCTTGTCAATAGCGATAAAGGCTGTGGATAACTCTGGTTAAGCAGTATAGACTTGCCCGTCCTTCAAGCCTAACAACAAGAATTCGCTTAGGATTACCACCCGTGCAGACCCCCATTTGGAACCAATGTATACAAGCCCTCCAAGCGGATCTGACCGAGCAGCAAATCAATACCTGGATCAGGCCACTGCAACCGGTGGAAGAGTCAGACAAGCTGCGACTGCTGGCCCCCAACCGGTTTATAGTCGATTGGGTAACCACCAACTGCAAAGAACGAATTGATAATGTTATTGGCGACAGCACTGGCTGGCCGCCGGGCTCAGTGAGCATTGAAGTTGGGCAGAAACCCCGCTCTGTAGAGCCGAGCAGCGGCGAGATTCGGGTTGAAGTCGGACAAGATACGGCGCCGGTCCCCGGTGGGTTGCTCAACCCCACCTACACCTTCGAGAACTATGTTGAGGGCAAAAGCAATCAGCTGGCGCGAGCGGCTGCGTTTCAGGTCGGGCAGAACCCCGGACTGGCCTATAACCCGCTGTTTATAGCCGGTGGGGTGGGCCTGGGTAAAACCCATCTGATGCACAGCATCGGCAACCTGATACGCGAACGTCGCCGCGGAGCCAGGGTGGCGTACGTACACTCGGAGAAATTTGTAGGGGATATGGTAAAAGGCTTGCAGCACAACACGATTGCCGAGTTCAAAAAGACTTACCGGTCGCTGGATGCTTTATTGATCGATGACATCCAGTTTTTTGCCGGCAAGCAGCAGTCGCAGGAAGAATTCTTCCATACTTTCAATGCCTTACTGGAAGGTCAGCGCCAGGTGGTGCTCACCTGTGATCGCTATCCCAAAGAGGTTTCCGGCTTGGAAGAGCGGCTGAAATCGCGTTTTGGCTGGGGCCTTACCGTGGCTATTGAGCCACCGGAAATGGAGACGAGTGCCGCTATTCTGATGACCAAAGCGGCCGCTGTCAGCGTTGATTTACCGGAAGATGTCGCATTCTTTATTGCGCAGCATATACGCTCAAATGTCAGAGAGTTGGAAGGTGCTTTGCGTCGTGTGATCGCGAATGCGCAATTTACCGGGCAACCTATTAACCTGGAGTTTGCCAAGGAAGCACTGCGTGATCTGCTGGCCTTGCAGGAAAAGCTGGTTACCATTGATATCATTCAGAAAAGGGTCGCGGAGTATTTTCAGATTCGCGTGGGTGACTTGCTGTCGAAAAGCCGCAGCCGTTCGATCACGAGGCCGCGGCAGATAGCGATGAGCCTGACCAAAGAGCTTACCAATCACAGTTTGCCGGAAATTGGCGATGCATTTGGTGGCCGTGATCACACGACGGTAATGCATGCGTGCCGCAAGATTAAAGAATTGCGTGTTATCGAGAACCGTATCAGGGAAGATTATCAGAACCTGCTGCGGAACCTCTCGAGTTAGTGCAGAAAGTGGTTTCGCAGGTCTGAAACAAGGCGTTAACAGTCTGTGGAAAACCTGGGTAGCTTTTTGGGGGCCAAAACGATACACATTTAGTCCACAGGCTTTAGGGTGTTGCGGGCAGGGTTTACGAACAGCAGAAAAGCCTACAAGCCATTGATTTAAAAGGTAAAAAAAGAGTTGTCTACAGATAAAGCGGCCCTTAATAACTACTACTATTAGATATATAAAATTCTTATCTTATATACAGGACAGGTGAAGGAATGAAACTCAGTACGTCTCGCGAATCGTTATTGAAGCCTTTACAGGCAGTGATTGGGGTAGTCGAAAGACGGCAAACGATGCCGGTACTCGCGAATGTTTTGCTGATCGCAGACAACAACAAGTTATCGATTACTGCTACAGATCTGGAGGTAGAGCTGGTCGCCAGTGCGCCTGTTGACACCGTAGCAACGCCTGGTGAAATTACCGTGCCAGGCAGAAAATTATTGGATATCTGTCGCGCATTGCCAGAATCAGCGGAGATTAAGCTGTCGCTCAAAGGTGATCGGGTTACGGTTCAGTCGGGGCGCAGTAAATTTGTGTTATCCAGCCTACCGGCGACAGAATTTCCTGTAGTGGAAGATATTGATGCGGATCGTGTACTGACGGTTGGCCAGGCAGATTTTAGTCGCTTACTGGAAAAAACCCATTTTTCAATGGCGCAGCAGGACGTGCGTTACTACCTGAACGGTTTGTCGCTGGAAACCGGGAAAGGGCGCCTGCGGGCGGTAGCGACGGATGGTCATCGACTGGCGCTGGCGGATTTGCAGCTTGCCAGTGCTGACGGCGCCGTCGTGCAAGTCATTGTGCCGCGTAAAGGCGTGCTGGAATTGCAGCGTTTGCTCGGGGACGAAGGTGAGATACAGATCTCGCTTGGCAGTAACCACGTGCGTGTGGAATTGGGCGACATCCGGTTTACCTCGAAACTCATCGATGGCCGTTTCCCGGATTACGACCGGGTCATCCCGGAAACGGCCGGCAAAGCCGTGACGGCTAGCAAGGATGCTTTGCGGCACGCACTGCAGCGAGCAGCGATTCTGTCTAACGAGAAATACCGGGGTGTGCGGCTGGAGTTCATGAAGAACAATATTCGGATCCAGGCAAATAACCCTGACCAGGAAGAAGCTGAAGACGAGGTCGAGGTTGACTACACGGGGAAGGAGATGGAGATAGGCTTCAATGTGAATTACCTCCTCGATGCCCTTGCTGCGGTAGAAGATGAAAACGTAGAGATTGGCCTGGTGGATCCGAGCAGCAGTTGCGTGGTGCGTGCACCCAATGATGTCAGCTGTCTTTATGTCGTTATGCCCATGAGACTCTGAGCCTGGTCTAAGCAACGGACAACGACCGGGTGAGCCTCAAGCGTTTCAAGGTAGCCGGATTTCGTTGTCTTGATGAACTCGAAATTCTGCCGGATCGGCGTCTTAACCTGATTACCGGCCCCAATGCCAGCGGCAAAACGAGCTTGCTCGAGAGTATCTTCTACCTCGGGAGAGGGCGCTCATTCCGGGCCAGCGGAAATCGCGAACTTATACAAACGGGCAGTAAAGGTTTCGTGCTGTTTGGCGAGACCGCAGACGCCGATGGTAATCATCGGGTCGGCGTGGAAGTGGCCATCGGGCAGCGCGAGGTCCGGGCGGATGGCGAGTCCGGCAATGGTGCGGATTTGGCTCGTTTATTGCCCGTCCAGGTCATCGACCCGGAAATTCACGAATTGATACAGGGGTCGCCGGAATTGCGGCGCCGGTTTCTCGATTGGGGAGTGTTTCACGTGAAACATTCCTTTCTTGACGCATGGCGGCGTTACCGCAAAGCATTAAGCCAGCGGAACGCCGCGCTGCGACAAGGGGATAGTGATGCCGCGGTGTTTTTATGGAATGAAGCCTTGGTTGAACATGGCGAAGCAGTGGACCGGCAGCGCGCTGCCTTTATTGAGCAATTTAACACGATATTTGCCGCGATCTCCAAGGAAAATCTTTCATTTTCAGCGATTTGTGTCTATAAGCGAGGTTGGCCCGAGAAAACGGCGCTAAGTGACGCACTTCAAACAAGTATCCATAGAGATCGTGTATTTGGTTCTACCCAGGTTGGTCCGCACCGGGCCGATTTGAGCCTGAGCGTCGCCGACCGGCGGGCCCGTCACCGGGTCTCCCGGGGCCAGCAGAAAATGCTTGCCGCCGCACTGGTTATTGCCCAGACGCGGTTTGTTGCCGCCCAGGTGTCCTCCGAGCTGGTCTTGCTGGTGGATGATCCCGCAGCGGAACTCGACAGGGATAACCGTGAGCGCCTGTTTCAAATGCTTCATGATATCCCCGCACAAATGTTTGTAACGGCGCTCGAAGCGGAAGATTTGCCCTGGTCTGCGCAGGGTCAAATGTTTCACGTGGAGCATGGCAAGGTCACATCTCTGCTATAATGTCCCGTTACGTTTAGGGGGACCTTATGGGTCAGAAAACACAGTACGATTCCAGCAATATCAAGGTCTTAAAAGGTCTTGAAGCTGTCCGTAAAAGGCCTGGCATGTACATCGGCGATACCGACGATGGTACCGGCCTGCATCACATGGTTTTTGAGGTTGTCGATAACTCTATCGACGAAGCCCTTGC
>Ga0210341_1676852_pt1 | contig 10095 bp, 5 predicted proteins | sample S425metaT_FD_159703 | JGI IMG/M metagenome (GOLD analysis project Ga0210341, IMG submission 159703) | Metatranscriptome of estuarine sediment microbial communities from the Columbia River estuary, Washington, United States - S.425... | ecosystem: Environmental > Aquatic > Marine > Intertidal zone... | reverse complement strand
TGCTCACGGCGCATCCTACCGAGATTACCCGGCGCACCCTGATCCACAAGCACGGTGAGATCGGTCGCTGCCTGGCCCAGCTCGAGTTAAACGGGCTCACCGAGCGCGAGCGCGATCGGCTGCACCTGAGGCTCAGGGAATTGATCGCCCAGATCTGGTTCGGCGATGATTTTCGCACGGAGCGACCCACGCCGGTGGACGAGGCCAAGTGGGGTTTCGCGGTGGTGGAGGATTCCCTGTGGCGAGCGCTGCCGGAGTTCCTGCGGCGGCTGGACCGAACCCTGTTTGACAGTTGCGGTGAGCGCCTGCCCCTGGAGGTCTCGCCGGTATCATTTGTCTCCTGGATGGGGGGCGATCGGGACGGCAACCCCAATGTCACCGCCCGGATCACCGCCGAGGTGATGCTGCTCAGCCGCTGGCAGGCCGCCGACCTGTACCTGGCGGATGTGGTGCATCTGGTGGAAGAACTCTCCATGACCCGCTGCAGCGAGTCCCTGCGGGAACTGGCCGGCGACGCCCACGAGCCCTACCGGGTAGTGTTGCGCCAACTGCGGGACCTGCTGCGCCATACCCGGCTGGCCATCGAAGCAGAGCTGGCAGATGAGAGTGTGCCGGAAGGGGAGATACTGCATTGCAGCGACCAGCTGTGGCGGCCACTGCATGCCTGCTACCAGTCCCTCGTCGAATGCGGAATGCAAATAATTGCAGACGGTGCCCTGCTGGACCTGCTGCGCCGGGTGCGCTGTTTTGGCGTGCACCTCGTGCGCCACGATGTCCGCCAGGACAGTGCCCGGCACACCCAGGCCCTGTCGGAGCTCACCACCTGGCTCGGCCTGGGAGACTACGCCGCCTGGGACGAGGAGGCCCGTCGCGCGTTCCTGCTGCGGGAGCTGGCCAGTCGCCGCCCACTGGTGCCACACCATTGGCAGCCATCGGCTGAGGTACAGGAGGTGCTGGACACCTGTGCGGTGGTCGCCAGCCAGCCTCCCCAGGCTCTGGGCGCCTACGTGATCTCCATGGCCCGGCAGGCTTCGGACGTGCTGGCGGTACACCTGTTACTCAAGGAGGCGGGGTGCAGCCACAGCCTGCCGGTCGCCCCCCTGTTCGAGACCCTGGACGACCTGTCCCGGGCCCGGGAGGTGGTCGCTGCACTGCTGCAGGACAGCTGGTACCGCGGTCATATCGAAGGTCGCCTGATGGTGATGATCGGCTATTCCGACTCCGCCAAGGATGCCGGGGTGCTGGCCGCCGCCTGGGCCCAGTACCGGGCCCAGGAGGAGCTGCTGCAGACCTGCGGCGATTTCGACACGCGCCTGACCCTGTTTCACGGTCGTGGCGGCACCATAGGTCGCGGCGGCGCCCCCGCGGGGGAGGCACTGCTGTCCCAGCCTCCGGGTTCGCTGAAGAACGGCCTGCGGGTGACGGAGCAGGGCGAGATGATTCGCGCCAAACTGGGCTGGTCGTCGATGGCAGTGAAAACCCTTGCCCTCTACACGGGGGCCATCTGCCGGGCCAACCTGCTGACGCCGCCGGCGCCCAAGGCGCAGTGGCGGGAACTCATGTCCGCCCTCGCCGCCGATTCCTGCGAGGCGTATCGCGCGGTAGTGCGTGAGGAAGCGGATTTCGTACCCTACTTCCGCCACGCAACCCCGGAGCAGGAACTCGCCAAGCTGCCTCTGGGTTCGCGTCCCGCACGCCGGGCCGGTGGGGGTGGCATAGAAAGCCTTCGGGCCATTCCCTGGATATTTGCCTGGTCGCAGAATCGCCTCATCCTGCCCGCCTGGCTGGGCGCGGGTGCCGCTCTGCGGCTGGCGCTGGATCGCGGCCAGGGCGACATGCTGCGGGAAATGGCGGCAGTTTGGCCGTTTTTCGCCACCCGCCTGTCGATGCTGGAAATGGTGTTTGCCAAGGCCGATAGCGGTATCTCCGCCTATTACGACGAGCGCCTGGTGCCTGCCGGGTTGCGGCCCATCGGCGCAAGCCTGCGCAGCCAGCTGGCTGCCGACTGCGACACAGTCCTGGAAATCAGCGGGGGCGGGGAGCTGCTGGCGGCGGAGCCGTGGATTCGGGAATCGCTGCGGTTGCGCAATATCTATACCGAACCGCTTAATATGCTGCAAGCCGAGCTGTTACAGCGCAATCGCCAGGCCCCGGAGCCGGTGCTGGAGCGGGCGATCATGGTGACTATAGCCGGGGTAGCCGCCGGCATGCGCAATACGGGCTGAAGGAGCCTCGTACCGCCAGAGGCTTTTTCCTGCTGGCTGTGTGGCGACATTGCCTTGACCCCGTGTGCCGGTCAACTCAGAATAGCCGCAGCTGTAACTGACCAATCAATTTCCCTAGTGAAGGTGTACTGATATGCAAAAACTATTCAAGGCCGGTCTTCTCCTGCCCCTGTTGTCCCTGCTGATGCTGGTGGGTGCGCCCGCCCAGGCGGACGAGTACAGCGATACGATCAATGCCTTCAGGAACGCGGGGGAGAGCGGCAAGTTTTTTGACTCTGCCTATGGTTACGCCGTATTCCCGACCATCGGCAAGGCGGGCTTTGTCGTCGGTGGCGCCTATGGCGAGGGGCGGGTCTACGCCGCCGGCCAGTATGTGGGTAACGCCTCGATGACCCAGGTCACCGCCGGCTGGCAGCTGGGAGCCCAGGCCTTCAGCCAGATTATCTTTTTCCAGAACCAGACGGCCTACCAGGAGTTTACATCGGGCAATTTCGAGTTCAGTGCCCAGGCTGCCGCTGTCGCCATCACGGCGGGGGTATCAGCCGATGCCAGCACCACCGGCGGCCTGGCAGCGGGCGCCAGTGGTGGCCGCAATGACGCCACCACTGCCCACGGCGGCTATCGTCGCGGCCTTGCGGTGTTCACCATTGCCAGAGGCGGCCTGATGTTTGAAGTGTCTCTCGGCGGGCAGAAATTCAAGTACACGCCGCTCGCGGCAGTGCAATAGCCTGGTTACTGGCCCGCTAGCGCGCGGGCTTCCTCCAGTGCCGTCGCGGGCACGTCTCCGATCAGGATGACGTGCCAGTGGCGCGGCCCGTGGGCGCCGTAGACCAGTTTGCCCTCGATGTCAGCGGTGCTGGATGGGCCGGCGATAAAATTGATACCCCTGGGCCAGCCCGACTTCGCCGTATCCCGTCGGATGCGCTCCCAGGCTCCCTCCATATCCCGCACCAGGCGGCTGCTGTCTACCATCACCAGATGGTGCTCACTGAGCAGGTTGTTCGCTGCCGGGTTGGCCTTACCCGTCGTGGTGACGATGGCGCCGATTTCCGCCACGCCCACCAGGGCGTAGCTCAGCGAGACGGCTTCTCCCGGTTCAACGCTGCCAAAACGCGGCAACACGCCCGCTTCGCGCCAGGGCATTGCCGCCAGGTGGGGGTCGTTACCGGCGACCAGGCGGTGGCTGCGAAAATGCCGGTACAGGTATTCGGCCACTGCCTTGACGGCGCTGGAGCGATTGGCCGCGCAGTCCACGGTGCCCTGGTTCTTGAGCACGTTTGCCAGGAACGCGGTGCTGATGTCCGGAGCCGGGAGGTCGGCGGTGGGCGCATTGCCCATCGACTCCAGTTCGCGGCGGATAGTTGCCGCGTCGACTTCGCTCTGCGCCCGGCTGACACGGGCGAAAATGCGGGAGCGCGGGCTATCAGTCATGGTCCCGCCTGCGTCTCGGTTTTTTACCCCGCGGTCCGCCGGGATGCGCCCCGGGCTTTTTGCCGCTATCTTCAGCGGCGGGCCGAACGCCCCCTGGCCTGCGCGGGTCGGGTTTGCGTGGCCAGTCCACTCGCAGGCTCGGTTCGATGCGCTCCGCTGCGCCGCGCCTGGCAGCGCCTCGGCCCGCTTTCGCCCGGGCAGAAGTGGCCCGGCTCGCTGTGGTGTCTTTGCCCGGATTCTGCGCCGCCTTGTGCTCGCTGTCTTTTTCCTGGCGTTGCCTGGCGGCGTACTGTTGCATAAAAGTCCTGCCCTGGGGCGCCGGGAAATCCCGTTGGCTGGTCCATCCCGCCGCCAGCGGCAGCCGGGCAAAACTGCCCTTGCGGGCTCCCAGCAGGTGGAGCGTGGAAATGGCCAGCCCCGTTACCGCGTGGTAGAGCGCCGGATGCCTTGCCAGCCACCCGTGGAGCCGCATTCCCAGGCGCCAGCGGGAGGAGGACAGTTTCTGCTTCGTCTCATCGTGGCGCAGATCCCGCAGCAGGTCCGGCAGCGGGATGTCCGCGGGGCAGACCTCCGCGCAACGACCGCAGCTGGTGCAGGCATTGGGAAGGGCGTTGCTCTGCTCGAGTGAGGTCAGCAGGGGGGTGAGTATCGAGCCCATCGGCCCCGGGTAGACCCAGCCGTAGGCATGGCCGCCGACACCCGCGTAGATCGGACAGTGGTTGAGACAGGCCCCGCAGCGAATGCACTGCAGCATTTCACGGTAGTCGCTCGCCAGGATCTCCGTACGCCGGTTATCGAGCAGCACTATGTGGGTTTCCAGCGGGCCGTCGATGTCATGTTCGCGCCGGGGCCCGGAGTAAAAACTGGTGTAGCAGGTTTGTGGCTGGCCTGTCGCTGAGCGCACCAGCAGGCGCAGCATGGCGGTCGCATCCTCCAGTCGCGGTACGACCCGGTCGATAGTGGTACAGATGACCAGGACATTGGGGAGGTTGGCGCACAGGTCACCGTTGCCCTCGTTGGTCACCAGCATGGTGTAGCCGTTCTCCGCGACGAGCGCGTTGGCGCCGATGATGCCGACCTCGGCCTTGAGAAAATGCTCGCGCAGCACGCGACGTGCCTCGCTCACCATGTCTCCGGTCTCCGCCAGTTCGCGCTCCCCGAGATCGTGTTTGGCAAAAAACAGCTCGCGCACTTCGGCGGCTGACTTGTGCAGCGCGGGGCCGACGATGTGACTCGGGGTTTCGCCCGCCTGCTGGATAATGTATTCGCCGAGATCGGTCTCCATCACCTTCAAACCGGCGCGTTTGAGGAAATCGTTGAGACCGGTCTCCTCCGTCACCATGGACTTGCCCTTGGCGATGCGCCGCGCGCTGTGCTGCTGGCAGATATCCAGTACGATGCTGTTGAGCTGCTCACCATCCTCGGCGAAATGCACGTGATTGCCATTGTGCAGCGCTGCCTGTTCGAACTGGTTCAGGTAGTGCCCGAGGTGTTCGAGGCTGTGCTGTTTTACCTGCTTTACATGCTCGCGAAGTGCTTCAAAGTGGCCGAAGTTTTTCATCGCGGCGTCGCGCACTATGGGCGTGAACAGGGCCATCAGGTCGCGGCGCTCGGCCTTGCCCGCATCCTGCAGTGCCGCGTGGGCATTTTCGAGAAACGTGTTACTGGTTTGTTTCAAACTGGCGCTTCCGTCACTGCTTGCCTTGGCCGATAGGGGGGCTGTCGAGCTCGCCACTGAGAAGCTCGGCGATGTGTCTTACCTCGATGTTCGCGCCATTGCGTTTGGCGCGGCCCGCGATATTGAGCAGGCAGCCCAGGTCGCCACCGGCGAGTATCTGCGCTTTCGTGGCCAGGGCGCTGCTGAGTTTGTCCTCCACCATCTTGCCGGAAATCTCCGGCATCTTGGCACAGAAGGTTCCGCCGAATCCGCAGCAGACCTCGGTCTGCTGCAGCTCGCTGACCTGGGTATCGCACAATTTCTCCAGCAGCGCGCGTGGCTGGCTCTTGATCCCCAGTTCCCGCAATCCGGCGCAGCTGTCGTGGTAGGTCACGCCGGGCAATTCTACCGGAGCACGCTCGCCGCGCTCGATGTGCGCAATATCGTTGAGAAACGTGGTCAGCTCAAACGTTTTCGCCGCGAGACGCAGGGCCCTTTCGCGCCACTCGCCCTCCAGCATCCGGGGATAGTGATGGCAGATCATCCCGGCGCAGGAACCCGAGGGCGCCACCACGTAATCGGCGCCTTCATACTGCTTTATCAGTTGTTGGGCCAGCGGCACCGACGACTCGTAATCACCGGTATTGTAAGCGGGCTGGCCGCAGCAGGTCTGGCTCAGGGGAACGGTCACTTCACAGCCGGCCTGCTCCAGCAGTTTGATACTGGCAAAGGCGACGGAGGGTCGAAACAGGTCCGCGAGGCAGGTGACGAACAGCGAGACCCGCAGGGCTTGTGGCGGGCTCGGCTGATCTGTTGGGGGGGTAGTCATGCAACCGTAGTCCCTGGTGGTCGTCGCTGGTTGGCTGGTCTTTTGCACCACAGTATATCGAATACAGGGAAGCCCTGTCGCCCTGTACAGCCCTGTGTCGCGGGCTAAAAAATACCCTGCAGTGAGAGCAGCGCGACAGCGGCGGCGGTGCTGGCCAGGATCGCCAGGGCACCCAGCGCCAGGGGATGGCGGCCCTGGAGCAATTTGACCGTGACTATCTTGCGGTCCACTTTCACCCCTTCCCTCGCAGCGGGGACGACCTGTCGGGCGATACCGGCGGGTGCGAATGCCGGCAGCAGGGGCGCACCGGTGAACACCGTCACGTCGTCAATCATGAGGAAGGGGCCGCGCCAGTGAATGCGGCTGCCGGAGCCCAGGTGGTACATTCCCTGGTGATCCACCAGCAACAACTCCCGGTCTCGCGTGCCGATATGTCCGGGATCGCTGCGTTGCAGCAGTAGCAGGGCTACCGCCGGCCCCGTCAGCGCCAGCAACAGGGCGGCCAGTAGCAGGCTTGATGCCCCCAGGCCTATGGCGCCCAGGATGAGTCCAAGAGCCAGCACGGCGCAGGCGATGCCGGTTTTGTGAAGCCCCGCGCTGCGCTCCGGGGCCAGTTCCACCCAGTCTATGGTGTCGTCAAATTCGTCTATCGGCTCGGCGCCGCGCCCTCGGCATGAACGGTAAACCTGGCTGCGTGCCCGGTGCAGGATACCGACAAAGAAGCTGGCGACGGCTGCAAGCAGGCACAATGCCAGGGCCGAGCGCCAGCCGAGCTGCACCAGGTTGGCGCGGTGGGCCTGCCCTTCGGCCAGCTCGACCAGTGCTGCCGAAACCAGTGGCGCCTCCGCCATACCAGCGCTGCTGAAGCGTTGTATCGGTATGCGAGCCGGGTCAGTGATTAACACCCGGTTGCCCCAGCTGGCCAGTTGGGTCGGCCGGCTGCCTGTCGCCAGAGCAAGGCTGTCCACGAATTGCCAGTTCGCGTCAAAGCGGTAGAGTCGGCTGGCATCCTCACCGGTATGTTCCAGCAAAACCCACCAGTGCTCGCCGTTCCAGAGGAAGTCGATCACCCTCGCGAAAGTCGGGCTGTCGGCTCCGGGCGGGAGCAACACGACCTCATCCAGCTGCTGGCCGAAGGCCTCGTCCTCGTAGCGAAAGACACGGATGCCTGGCCCCGCCGGGCTGTTGGTAAACAGCAGTCCTGAATCCAGCCGCAATATCGGGCTCGCAGGCAGGTCGAGCGCGGCCCGGGCAAGCAGCTCACCATTGGTGCCGAACTTCAGCAGTTCCCCGGTGACGCTGTCGGCGACAAAGAGAGTCCCGTCCAGCGGGTGAACCGTGAACGCTGACACTGACGTGGCTCCCGCTTGTCCCGGAAATGGCTCACAGCCGGGTATTTCGAGATCACACAGCAACAGCTGTGGCGGCGTCTGTGCTTTATTGTTCGCAGTCGCGAGCACTCCCGCAGCCAGTAGCTTGCCGTTGTTGTCAAACGCCATTGGCGCATGCAGCGCGGCAACGCCCAACTCCGTCAGTGCCAGTTCCGTCGCGCTGACGCCTGCCCGGTCGTGCAGAAACAGGTGATCGCCGGCCAGCAGCAGCGGCTGTTCCCGGGCATTCACCGCGATGTCGGCGGCACCGGTGACAGGTGCCGCAGCCGGCAGGATGAACAGGAGCGCCGCCAGCAGCAGCGTGAGGCCGAAAGCGATGGCCGCAACGGTAAAGGCCATTTGCATGATGCGCTGGGATTGTTCGGGCCTGGCGCGAATTTCGGGGGTATTGCGAAACGGTGTGAGGCTGTAAAGGTTAGGCGCGCCCGGCTGGCGTCTGCGCCTGGTCTCGCCTGCCGGGCTGCGCCGTCGGGAGGGCGTTTCCAAACGTGTCCTGACCCGTGCCCCGACCGGTTTGAGCGCGGTTTTTTGTGCGAGTTCGACGGCGGCGCGCGCTATGGCCTGTTCTTCCATGGCGCGGCGCTGGGCCAGTTGCTCCTCCCGCTCAGCCCGGGCGCGCGCCTGCTCCTGTGCCCGCTTGCGTGCCTCCTCGGCCGCCTTGCGCTCGCGCTCGGCTGTTTCTGCCGCCTGTCGGGCGCTCGCCAGGGCTTTCGCTTCTTCCTGCGCGGCTTTCTGTTTGGCTGCTTCAAGCTTTGCCTTGTGCTGCGCCTCCCGGGCAAGGGTTTTCTGCCGTGCGCGCTCGCTCGCCTTGTCGCGTTTTGCCGCTTCCCTTTCCCGGGCCTTGAGGGCTTTCTTGAGAGCCTTTTCCTTGGCTTCGAGCTGGGCGGCTTCTTCTGCCTCCAGTCGCTTCTGGGCTGCGCGGTCAGCTCTGCGAGCTTCGGCTGCTTTTTTGGCTGCTTGCTCCCCCGTATCTGCCGGTTCGACCGGCTTGGCACTTTTCTCCGCCTGTGCCGCCTCAGCTTGCTTGCGCGCGGGAGAGCTGTTTTTCTCGCCGCCGTGCAGGTCGCCGCGTTCGCCGATCTTTACCAGTTCAGCGTGCACTCCAAGGCGCCGCAGGCGGGCGTAAAGCCCGGCGGCCTCCCTGCGTTCCAGGTTGCGCCGCAGTACGACCTGGTCGCCGGAGAAACAACGCTGCAACAGGGCCTGGTCATCTATCTCGAGCACCTTTGCCATGCCCGCTTTCGCCACCTCGGGATCATGGCCTGCGAGGATTTCGCCGCTGAAGGTTAGATTGAACCTGTTCACGCCTGTGTATCTCGCTTTGCCGTTACCGTGGTGATGTCTCGCGCTGACTGACGGGTGTTCACGCTGGAGTTGTCCCCTGGCTAGTCCGTCTCGACGAACTCAAAATCGAGACCTGCATTGCTCGCCAGGCGCTGCTGTAACTGCCCGCCCATGGCAGAGGCGGGAGTCCAGAAGCCACCGCCGGTGAGCGGCTCATCCAGGGCAAGGCAGACTGCGGACTCGCCCAGCATTTTTGCGGTGGAACCATAACCCGGGTCCATGTCTCCGGTGACTTTGAGCCGCAGGTCCAGGCTGCGGTCCTTGGGATGGACACCGTGGAAAAAAACCTCCCAGTAACCGTTTTCACGCTGGCGGCGGGAAGGTCCGTCGCCGGGTGACGGCAACAGCTTCTGGGCGAGTTTGCGGGCGGGACCGAAACCCAGCGCCAGCATGCCGGCGCCGGCGCCGACAGCGGCTGCGGTAGCCTGGCCCCGGGAGCGATTCAACACCGCCTCTTCGTACTGGAAATCCTTGCCCCAGGGCAGGCCGAGCAGGGCATTGCTGCGCCGCACCACGCGGGTGTTCACGGCGGCCATGATGAAGGGCGAGGTCCACTGGCCAAGATCCGGATCAAAGCGGGCATCGGTCTGGTCGGGGCCGTCCTTGCCCGCGGGCACTTCGGGTGGATTAAGAGCGTAGGGGTTATCCATCACCTGCCGGATAGAAGGGTCCCGCTTCACTTCCTCCAGCATGTTGAGCATGCTCGCGATCGTACCGCCACTGGCGCCGCCGCGGGTACGACCGACCCTGGTCTTGACCTGGCGGGCGGGCACACCGTAGCGTTCCAGCATCTCCTGCTGCAGGTACCAGGTACCGATATCGAAGGGGATGGAGTCGTAGCCACAGGTGTGGACGATACGCGCGCCGGACCCCATGGCGGCGCCCTGGTAGGCGGGAATGACCCGCGCCATCCACTGCACCTCGCCGGTCAGGTCACAGTAATCCACGCCTTCCTCGGTGCAGGCCGCCACCAGTGGTGTGCCGTACTTCGCATAGGGCCCGACCGTGCTGCATATTACCCGGGTGCGGGCTGTCATCCGCGCGAGACTGGCGGGATCGCCGCTGTCCGCGATCAACACCGGCAGGCTTTTCCGTCGGTTTTTCGGCAGGCACTCGTCGCGCACCTGCTCCAGTTTTTCCGGGTTGCGCCCGGCGATGGCCCAGTTCAGGTCGCCCTCGGTCCCGTAGGTCCGGACCAGGTACTCGGTTACCAGGTGG
>Ga0210341_1319568_pt1 | contig 10194 bp, 8 predicted proteins | sample S425metaT_FD_159703 | JGI IMG/M metagenome (GOLD analysis project Ga0210341, IMG submission 159703) | Metatranscriptome of estuarine sediment microbial communities from the Columbia River estuary, Washington, United States - S.425... | ecosystem: Environmental > Aquatic > Marine > Intertidal zone... | reverse complement strand
ATTCTGGACACGCGGATGAATCTGGCCAGGGAATATTTGCGCCACTCTCCCATGCCTCTTACCGAAGTGGCAGGCATATTGGGCTACGAAAATGGCAGTGCGTTTTCTCGTGCTTTCAAAAGACGGCATGGAATGAGTCCCCTGCAGTGGAGAAATGATGCCAAAAAATAGGTAGATTTGCCAACTCAGTAAATTGAAGATACACATCAACCATTTCACCATCCTGGTCCAAGCCACTCCACAGCCAATGTTACGTGCCGTTGATTCTGACGCAAACCTGTGGGTGGCGAATTCGCAACTTTGATTCTGGGGTGACGGCGAGGGGAATGCATCCCGTAAAGAGTTTAGTTCTATATGTACTATAATTTCGTAAACAACGCAGAGGACAGTCCTTATGAACCAACCCATACCGCAGAGAGCCTTGTTTCACCATATGAAGGATGGCACCCAGGAGGACTGGGACCTCATCGCGGGAGAGGTCAGGGAAATGGCCAAGGGGCTGCCTGAACGTATCCTGCAACATCTCAGGCTGCTGGACGGTGATTATGGTGGTTTCCCTGTCGATCGGCTCACGCACTGCCTGCAGACCGGTATGCTTGCGCACCAGGATGGTAAGGACGAGGAGTACGTGGTTTGTGCCCTGTTGCACGATATTGGCGATACCCTAGGCACGTATAACCATGCTGACGTTGCCGCCGTGCTGTTGGAACCGTTCGTCAGCGAGGAAAACCACTGGATGGTCAAACATCACGGTATTTTTCAGGGCTACTATTTCTTTCACTACCTTGGCATGGACAGAAACCAGCACGAGCAGTTCAACGATCACCCCTGCTATGAGCACACGAAGGAGTTCATCGAAAAGTACGATGCGCCAGCCTTTGATCCCCATTTGGAAACGTACCCGCTGGAGTTCTTCGAGCCAATGGTCAGGCGCGTGTTCGCCAAACCTAGGAGGACTTTGTATTCTGGTCTTAAGGAGGCTTAGAATGGGAATTCCCCAAGGACACGCTAGATGTAAGTAAATGTGAGAAACTAATCATGTTTCAGAGTTACCTATGCAGACTATTGCTGTTGACCTGTGCTGTTTTTGCTTTCAGCTCACACGTAGCTGCGGGTGATAAGCCAGAGATTTTTCCTTCCTCGAAGTACCCCGATTTCCCATTTTCGGAAGCTGTGGCTTATGACGGCGTACTTTACCTATCCGGAGATATTGGTGCTGATTCGAGAGGCAAACTCGTGGAGGGTGGCATAGGCCCCGAGTCTCGACAAACCATGGAAAATATCAAGGCCACGTTGAGCCACCACGACCTGGATATGGGCGATATTATCAAGTGCACGGTGTTTCTAGCTGATATTTCAGAGTGGCCGAAATTCAACGAGATTTATGCCACTTATTTTGATAGAGGGCGTTATCCTGCCCGAAGTGCCCTGGCGGCCTCAGGCCTGGCTCTCGGTGCACGCGTTGAAGTAGAGTGCATTGCCGCACTCCAGAAAACTCGCCATCCGACTCCGGAAAATGGGTCTTGCCCAAATCTCTATAAAAGTCTGAGGGGTACTGACAAGTTAACTTATTTTTACTAGTAAAGTGGAAATCACCCGCAGAATATCCTTATAAATAAGTCTCAAAGTGGAGTCAGATTACGCATTTCTGGTCGGTAGAGCCCCACACGTGTAGCGCCAACCCATGGCATTGCGTTAATTTGTCAGTACCCCGTCGGGTCACCGGCTTTCCGATTACCTGACGGTATCAGTATCGTGATGTACAGCGACCAGGGGTAAGCCTATGAATCGCGTCGGACGGCAGCTATCGCGTTTCCTGGAGAAACCACTTTCACACTTGCCACCCTTCGATGCGGTGGACCCGGCGCTACTGCAGGGGTGCCTGCGCCCAGGCGATGTCCTGCTGGTCGAGGGCAACAGCCGAATTAGCCTGGCGATAAAGTACCTCACCCAGTCCACCTGGTCCCACGCGGCGCTCTATGTAGGTGATGCGCTGCGGGGAGTTCGAACGGGCTACCCGGCTGGGGCGCTGATTGAGGCGGACCTCCGACGCGGCGTGATTGCGGCGCCGATAGCCAAGTACGCGACCTTCAATACCCGCATTTGCCGCCCGGTGGGTCTTAGCGCGGAGGATTCTCGTGCGTTGATCGATTTCATGGTTGGAAGCCTCGGCAAGCAGTATGACCTGCGCCATGTGTTTGACCTGATGCGCTACCTGCTTCCCCAACCGCCTGTGCCTGTGCGCTGGCGCCGTCGCATGCTGGCCATGGGATCCGGCGACCCCACCCGAGCTATCTGTTCGACCCTGATTGCGCAGGCTTTCCAGTCCGTGCGATATCCCATACTTCCGGAAATAACCAGCGTATTTGTCAGAGAAGCCGGTGGGAGCGAGGTGATGATCAGGGAACTGCAGCACATCCGCCACTACAGCCTGTTTACGCCACGGGATTTTGACGTTTCTCCATACTTTCAGATCGTCAAGCCCACCATCGAGCGAAAATTCAACTACAAGTCGCTGTCATGGGCCGAGACTGGCGCTGACCCGGGCCCCCCACCCGGGGCCGCTGAGAATACCGGTGACGACGGGCGCATAGAGTGAGGCTAGCGCCGCGCTTCCGCGCTTAGGAAGCGATCAGGCGGGTTCTGAGAAGTTAAATCCTCGAAGCCATAGAAACCAGGGGCGTTATCTCAAGCCACCGCCCTGCTCCAATCGCTAAACGCACTGACCCTGAGATCACGATAATGCTTTACTCCCACCAGACGGCGACCAAGGTTGAATAGATTGTAGACGGCGGCATGAGCACCCAAAAACTGTTTTGCCTGACCGACTGATTTAAACTTTCGCATCCCCCGCTCTCTCACTCTGGTCGCCTCGTGAGATTGCTCGGCCCGATTATTCTCACACTGTTCAGCACTATGGATCGCCTCTGGCATCAGCTCACGATGTGCAACGCCATAGCTTCGCAACTTATCCGTCACTATCTTGCTGGGCTCTCCACCATGGCTGCGCAGTAGGCGCCTGAATAAGCGCTTAGCCGCAGCCCCATCCGGCCTGGCTTGGAGATACACATCAACGACTTCGCCATACCCAAAGCACTTCGTGGGGCAGGCTCTCCTGGTCTACGGCCCGCCAAAGGTAGTGCTGCTTGCCGTTGATCTGAATGGTCCGGCACACCGGCGAAGACTTCATCCATGTAGAATGTATCGTCGTAGCCTCGGTGCTTACGCTTCAACCTGCTAGCATACAGCGCACCGAATTTGATGCACCAAAGACGGACGGCTTCACGGCTTACGATGATACCCCGCTCAGCGAGTGAATCTTCGATATCTCGATGGCTTAGGTTAAATCGGAAGTAGAGCCAGAGAGCCTGCCCCACGAAGTGCTTTGGGTACCGCGTGGGAAATGATACCTGGTGGGAATCGGTGGCGCTTATAGGTAGTCATCCGCCGATTCTATCTATTACAGCCACTTGACTTGGCAGTACCACTCACTGTGTTGTGTTTGCTTCGATAATTGCACGACCGGGCCTTACCTGATCTATACTGCCTGCCACTCTCGTTGACTGAGGAATCACCATGGACAAGTCGCACGTTAATGACCCCGAAATGGCTCGTTTGCTGGAGATCGAAAAGCAGATCGTCAAGGGTGGCAAAGGCTTGAGAATCCTCTCGGCTATTTCATGGCCGCCAACGGCCATCGATGGATTTCTCGAGAGTTGGCGGGCCGGCAATCCGAAAATCCCCCAGGTTGCACTTACGCCACCGGAGGGTATGCACGAGGTCATCGAGTGCATGGAAGACGCGATGGGCAACCTCTCGCGAGACCATCCACTGGGCGATGTGCTGTGGAAAACGGCATGGAGTTATGCGACAGGTGCCAGGATGTTGCAGTCGATTGGTACCCAGGCTTTCACCGACCACTCGACAGAGCTGTACGGTCGACCCGATACCAGGAGAAAGCGGCAGGGCTGGAGCGACCTGGACGCCGCGGAGTTCATGCTGGCGAAGAGCGGTGAGCTGATGGCTTCATGCGTGATTCCCGAAGCAGAGGCAACTATTCCGGCCGAGGAGCTCGCCAGCCGGCTTTCCGCCAGGATCGACCCGATATTCACGGAAGACCGGATCACAGTAGAGGTTGATCCCTCTTTGGCGTCAAAAGCGGCTGCCGGCACCAGGCGAGTGCGGCTGCGCGGAGGGGCCATGTTCTCCGAGCTCGATGAGGGCCAGCTGTTCGAACACGAGGTGATGATTCACTCAGCAACCAAGTTGAACGGTATCCATCAACCCCACCTGGATGTTCTTGCGCTGGGTGCCCCGCGCACAACCCGCACCCAGGAAGGCCTGGCAACAATGGCTGAGTTGATGACCGGCTCCATGGACCTCAACCGGCTGCGCCGAATCGCACTCAGGGTTCGCGCCGTGTCTATGGCGCTTTCCGGGGCGGATTTCATCCAGGTCTTCAGGATGTTTCTCGACGAAGGCCAGAGTGAAGAAGAAAGTGCACAGTCGGCGGCGCGTGTGTTCCGTGGGGGAGACCCCAGGGGCGGCATCGCCTTTACCAAGGACAGCACTTATATTACCGGCCTCATTGAAGTCAGCACCTTCCTGCGCATGGCAGTGCGGGACGGCCGCCCCGAGTTGATTCCACTCCTGTTTGCAGGGCGTGTGACGCTGGGCGACGTGGTTGTGCTCGCGCCGCTTATGGAGGAGGGAATTGTAGTGGGGCCCAGATACATCCCGTCCTGGGCCGCGGACCTTCGTCGGCTCACCGCCACACTGACATACTGGGCTTTCACCAGCTTTGTAAAGCTGGAAGAGCTGACGCTGGACATGGCGATAGATATCGACGAAAACCCCATAGAGAATTCGCCCTCGGCGGAAATGTTCGTGTGAGCTGCGTCCATGTTTCCAGAGCAATTACATTGAGCCCTTGATCGATGCGTGAGCCCGCCGCGGATACCCTTATGTCGGATAGCATCAAGTCTACCCGACGCCAGCCAATCAGCCGTAGCACCTTGCGGAACTATCACATGCGCCTGTTATTGCCATTGACCTTTCTCCTTGTCTCGTTGTCTGCCTCCCCAGAGTTGCTGGCAGATATCTCGCTGCAGGACTGGCAGTCGCGAGTGGCCGCGCAAAAGAATATTGACCAGCTCGGTCAACTTTATATCGAGTTTCTCCTGGAAGAGGATCCTAGTCTAAGCTCTACCTTCGGGGTCCACGGTAAAGGCAACGTCCCCAATTACTACGATAGTCGCCTGCCAGATGCCTCTGCCGGGCGCATAGCGCTGAATCGCGAGGGGCGAGCGTTCCTGCTGGGACACCTGGCGCGGATTAACGGGGATTACCTGTCGCGGGCAGAGCAGATTGACCTGCATATCCTGAAACTGCAGGTTGCGCTGGACCAGTTCACGGTGGAGCGTCTCGGCGAGCTGACAAACCCCCTGGTTTGGGCCACGACGCTGGGCGAGTCGATGTCCGGACTGGTGTTGCGCGATTATGCACCCGTTGAACAGCGAATGCAGAGTTTTGGCGCGCGTTGTGAAGCCACGCCGCTCATGCTCGAGCAGGTGCGGTCACTGCTGCAACCGGATTCGGTGAAGCCGACCGAACTCGAGAAAACCTTCGCCCAGCAACGCCTGGAGGGCCTCACAGCCGAAGGTGGTCTTTACGACAAGACCCTGCCTCAACTGCTCAGAGAGTCCCGGCTGGACAAGGAGGAGCAGGCATCCATCCTGGCGTCCTGTGCACTCGCTGTAACCCGCATAAACGAGTTTGCCGTCTGGCTGGATAAAAACCTAGGGCCGAGGGAAGCAGGTAACTGGCGACTGGGCGCGCAACTCTACGACGAACAATATGCCCTGCAGATGGACTACCCACTGGACCCTGAAGCCCTCCTGACGGAGGCCGAGGCATGGCTCTCCGTGAAGCGGGCAGAACTAATCAGCGTTGGAAGAGAGATCCACGATAGCTACCTCGCGAGCGAGATCAAGGCGGGGGTGGTTCGCAAGCAAGCTGATATTGATGACCAGCAGGTTGTGCAGGATATTTTCACCAGGTTGTCAGAGGATCGCTCGACTACCGAAACCCTGATTGCTGACAGCTACGCCCTGGCCGATTCGATCACCGGCTTCGTTCGCGAGAAAGATCTGATGGATCTCCCCGCGACCTCCAAGTTGCGCATAGAGCAGGTGCCGCCGCACCTGGCCGGATACGCGGTAGCGCGCATACAGACGGCCCCGCCATTCGAACCACAACTCGAATCAGTCTGGTTCTGGGACCTGGATATGCTGGCAGCCTCGGAGGATTTCCTAAAGGAATACAACCGCGCATCCCTCGCCCTGGTCTATATCCATGAGGGCGTTCCCGGTCATTTCGTACAGCTGGAATATTCCAACCGCTCTGAGCGGGTCATACCCAAGGTATTCAGGAACGGGCCCATGGTGGAAGGCTGGGCCACCTATATAGCCACTCAACTGGTGGAAGCGGGTTTCACAGTTTACCCGGAAGAGCCCTGGGGTTCGCAGTTACAGCAGATGGTCGATAACAAGCTGGTTTTACGAGCGGTTATCAACGCCATCATCGATATTCGCCTGCAGCGCAGTGATTGGCCTGAAGAGGAAGCGGTGCGTATGATGACCGAGCAGGGGTTCCAGGAAGAAAGTGAGGCCCGCAGCAAACTGGCGCGAGCCAAACTCAGCTCGGTCCAACTTACCACGTATTTTGCCGGCCAGCTGGCCATTGAGAAACTGCTGGCGGAGTATCGTACTCAGCGCGGCAGCGCTTTTAGCTGGAAAGAGTTCAATGAGCGTCTAATAGGGGCGGGATCACCACCCCTTTTTGCCATTCGGGAATACATGCTAGAACCCGTGAAATGAACTTCAGCCGGTCCTGATCCCCGACTGCGCCTGGCGATATGGTAATTGATCCACAGAATCAGATTGTAAGTAGTGCAGCCCCGGTTCGGAGTTCGGTTTTGAAAACTGCTTACGATTCTTCGACTTACTGCAACGCGCTCGCAAATCTCACCCATTCCGGTTCGGCATACCCTCGGTTTCGGTTCCCGCGCCCTTCTCCGCCAGAAAATCCCATTACCTTTCTTCAGCTTACTGAGTAAGTTCGGCGGTCTCCCTGCTCCTCACAATCGGCAGGCCGAAGCCGGAACGCCGGCCCGTTAAGTCCCTCTGCGCCCACCATTTTTCCTATAAATCGTAGAGTTATAGATAGTCACACCATCCGACTATGGATGGGATTTTACCCTGTACCTGCAGACCTATAGTCAGTGGGTTAAGGCGCTATCAACGGGTGCTGCAATCGGCTGATAGCGGCATCCAGTGACTGATAACGAACCGCGCATGGACAGGATTCAAATCGCCTCATGTACAGCCCTGTGGATAGGGCTATACTCAACGGCTATCAGAATCAGGTAATGACTATGGGTTTGAACTGGGGCCACATCAACATCAATGTCAGCAATCTCGAGGCCTCTATCTCGTTCTATGAGAAGCTCGGCTTTCAGATCTTTCTGCCTGGCATCCCATACCTCAATCTATCTCGAGACAGTGAAGCCACGGTCCCGGACGATGCGGCCCGAGCTCTCGGGTTGAGCGTTGGAAGCCGAGGCAGAGCCTGCATCATGCAGCTCGATCATGGTTTTCCCAAACTCGACCTCACCGAGTCAAGTGAGAATGATCAGCGCGAGCCATTAAGCAATCAGGATCTCGGGCTTGTTCGTATCTGCCTCGTCTCCGAAGACCTGGCGGGCGACTATGAAGCTCTGCGAAATCAAGGCGTCAGATTTCTTCATCCACCGGCGGTCTGTCACGAACGCCTTGCAGACGTCGCGGTCTGCGTCGACCCGGATGGCGCGCTCATTGAGATTCTGCAGGTGTATCTCGACCGCTGGGGCCCTTTCCTGGGCTGAGTGCAACACAATGCGGGCTGCGCAGGGGACGTTCAGTTAATCGATGTGAGTATCCGCTTTCGACCCAAAAAGCGAAGTCGGAGCACATGATCCCGAAGGTCGGCTTTCGCATATTTTGAGACACTGGTCTACACTCTATCCAGCCTGCTTTCGACCGCCAGAATTGCGTGTACTGTGCATTGATGTCTGCAGTAGAGTTGAAAACAAGTCCTTAAAAAACATATTGGAGCAAGTTATGAGCGCGAACCTTGATCAGGCCAAGCAGTTTTTCGAGGCATGCGAGACCGGTGCAGGTTGGGAGAAATGCCAGGTGTATTGCCTCCCAGAAGCCACATTTTCGTCACAAACTGGAGCACTTGCAGATATTGTGAAGCTGCAAGATTACTGCGAGTGGATGAAAAATTTGCTCACACCCATACCCGATGGACACTATGAACTAAAGTTTTTTGCGGAGGATGAGGAACGGCACTGCGTTACCGGCTGCGCTGTTTTTCACGGTACGCAGACGGGACCTGGCGGCCCAGGCGAACCAACCGGGAAGTCAGTTGCAGCTGATTACGCCTATGTAATGGAATTCGAAGGTCCGCGAATTCGGCATATGACGAAGATCTGGAACGACACGATTAGCCTTCAGCAACTCGGCTGGGCATGAACTCATACGTCCATAACTGATCTACCCCTGCCCTTAGCGGTGCGTATGTATAAATTCCGCAGCTCCGACAACGACCCATTGTTTCAATAAAATCGATGGAAGGCGAATCTTCGGGTGATAGAAATCGACGATATAAAGTCACTGCCAAATGTGCCGATGTCCCATCCGTTTGTGGAAAGGCTGATCGGCAGTATCAGGCGGGAGCTACTGGATCAGACCTTGTTCCGGACTGAGACGGATAATGCCTTCAGCTGCTATGGCAGGCTGTTACATATTTGGGCGCAGCCCGCATAAACAGCACGCCGCCCAGGAATACCAGTGAAAGGCTGATAGCCATAGCATAGCGCAGGCTGTCCACACCAAAGCCTGGCTCCAGTGCATCACTTAGTATGCCGATAACCAACGGCCCCAGACCCATACCGACCAAATTGAACATGAACAGGAAAATTGCCGCTGCCTGGGCACGCATATTACCTGGCGACAATGTCTGTATCGCGGCATAAGTCGGGCCAATCCAGAAGGCGGCGACAACCCCGCCCAGCAAGGTGAAGACTATCGCAACAGGGACCATGGAATCGCCCACCGCAAACTGTTGCGACTCTGGCCAGAGCAGAAAACCCAACATCAGCGGCGCGGTGGCGAAGGCACCGGCGGCGGGCAGCCATAGCTGCCAGCGTGGGTCGCGCTTGCGCAAGCGGTCGCAGAGAATGCCGCCTGTCACGGCGCCGACAATCCCGCTGATGGCACCCGCACCACCGAGCAGTAGTCCAGTCTCTACCAGGCTCAGGCCGTGCGTGCGCATGAGGAAGCTGGGTGACCAGGTGCCCAACCCGTAGGCCGCCAGCGCTGTGGTAGCGCCGGCTGTCGCGATCAGCGCGAAACCGGGTAGGGCCCAGATATGCTTTATGTCGGCGACCATACTGGTGTTGCTCAGGGGGCTCTCTCGAGCCGGCTCTTTCACGGTAACAGCAACCAGCAGGCCTATGACTACGCCAGGGATACCGAAAAGAATGAATGCCATGCGCCAGCCATACTCTGCGGCGAGGAGTGCGCCACCCAGCATTCCGATCAGAATACCGAACTGGGTGCCCGTAGCGTGAATACTCAGGGCCGTGGTGCGATGCTCGAGTGGAAAATAATCAGCAATAAGGCTATGCGACGGTGGCGTCCCGCCTGCCTCGCCGATGCCTACACCGACTCTGGCCACAGCCAGTTGCCAGAAACTACCGGCCATCCCGCAAAGCGCAGTCATAGCGCTCCATAGCCCCACTGAGATGGCGATCACATTGCGGCGTGACCAGCGGTCAGCGAGTCGTGCCACCGGCACGCCAAGGGTGGCGTAAAAGAGAGCGAATGCAAAGCCACTTAGAAAACCCATTGCGGTATCACTGGCACCAAACTCAAGCTTGATCGGCTCCAGTAGAATGGTTATCAGCTGCCTGTCTACAAAGTTCAGTATGTAGGTTATCCAAAGTATAAACAGGACGTAGGCGCGGTAATTGGGACTGAAGCTTGCAGAAGTCACGGGGATCAATACCAGAGCAAAAGACGTCGCCAGAATAAACACGCTCACCCTTCAAGTCCACAACTGGTCACGAACTCCGGGAATCTGGAATTT
>Ga0210341_1527165_pt1 | contig 10411 bp, 6 predicted proteins | sample S425metaT_FD_159703 | JGI IMG/M metagenome (GOLD analysis project Ga0210341, IMG submission 159703) | Metatranscriptome of estuarine sediment microbial communities from the Columbia River estuary, Washington, United States - S.425... | ecosystem: Environmental > Aquatic > Marine > Intertidal zone... | reverse complement strand
CCCAGAAGAACTCGCCCGACATTTTGATGGTCATCAACCTGTACTCACCCGACGAAGTCTACGATCGCCTCTATGTCGCCAACTATGCGGTGCTGCGGCTGCGCGACATCCTGGCGCGCATCGACGGTGTGGGCCGGGTGCGGTTGCTGGGCGCCAGTGAGTACGCCATGCGGGTCTGGCTGGACCCGGACCGGGTCGACGCGGTCGGTCTCACGGCGGGAGATGTGGTGCGCGCACTGCGCAGGCAGAATCTGCAGGTGGCGGCGGGGGTGATGAACCAGCCCCCCAGCGCCAGCCCCGAGGCGTTCGAGATCGGCGTGCAAACCCTGGGCCGCCTGATGCGGCCGGAGGAATTCGGCGAGGTGGTCATCCGGGCAACCGATGACGGCAGCATCGTGCGCCTGCGCGACGTCGCCCGCATCGAACTGGGCGCCCAGAGTTACTCCACCAGCGGCTACCTGGGCCGGCGTTCGGCTGTCGCACTGGCGATCGACCAGACCCCCGGAACCAACGCCCTGGCGACCGCAGGCAAACTGCGCGCCACCATCGAACGGCTGTCACAGGAATTTCCGCAGGGATTGGCTTACGAGATCGGCTACAACCCAACTGATTTCGTGCAGGCCTCGGTCGATGCGGTCAGCGTGACTATTTTCGAGGCGATCGCCCTGGTGGTGTTGGTGGTCATCCTGTTCCTGCAGAACTTCCGCACGGCATTGATTCCCATCCTCGCCATTCCCGTGTCCCTGGTGGGCACCTTTGCGGTGATGGCGGCGTTCGGCTTCAGCCTGAATAACCTGACCCTGTTCGGGCTGGTGCTGGCTATCGGGATCGTGGTCGATGACGCGATCGTGGTGGTGGAAAATATCGAGCGCAACCTGCGTCAGGGCCTCACCCCCCGGGAAGCCGCGCACCGGACGATGGACGAGGTCGGCTCGGCCCTCGTGGCGATAGCCCTGGTGTTGTCTGCGGTATTCATTCCGGCGGCTTTTGTTGCGGGTATCACCGGCCAGTTCTTCCGCCAGTTTGCGCTGACCATCGCCTCGGCAACCATCATCTCGGCGATTGTCTCACTGACCCTGAGTCCGGCGCTGGCTGCGTTGATATTGAAAAAACCGGGTACGACAGCGCCGCGTTCACGCCTGTTGCAGCGCGCGTTCGACGGCTTCAACCGCGGTCTCGAGCGGGTAGCGGGGCGCTATGCCCGCCTGGTTGCGGTGATGGTGCGCCGCGGTGCACTCGTCGCAGGAATATACTTGCTGCTGATCGGCCTGGCCGGGTTCCAGTTTTCCGCGGTGCCGGGTGGCTTTATCCCGACCCTCGACCAGGGTTACCTGATGGTCTCAGTACAACTTCCCCCCGGCGCCGAATTCGAGCGAACGGAGCGCGTGGTAACGACGGCGATAGACAAATTGCTGGCGGTCGAGGGCGTACGGAACGTCGTCGGGTTCGCGGGTTATTCCGCTTTGACATCCTCGACTGGCCCGAACGTGGCGACACTTTTCACCTCCCTGGCACCTTATGATGAACGCGAGGCGAAAGGGCTTGACTTCGAGCAACTGCACGCAAAGTTGCGTGCGACCATGGCGAGCATCGACGAGGCAGCCGTGCTGGTAATCAACCCACCGCCGGTGCGCGGCCTGGGGTATGCCGGGGGATTCCGTATGATGCTCCAGGACCGCAGCGGGCGCGGGCTCGATATGCTGGCAGCCGCCGCTGAGGATATGGTGAGCGCCGCCAACCAGACGCCGGGCCTGACCAGAGTGTTCAGCCTGTTTGAAACCCGCACACCCCAGCTCTACCTGGATGTGGACCGGGTTCGCGCGGAGCAACTCGGGGTTCCGGTGGAAAACGTATTTGAGGCACTGGAGGTCTACTTTGGTTCTGCCTTCATCAATGATTTTAATTTTCTCGGGCGCACTTTCCAGGTGACGGCCCAGGCGGACGCGGATTTTCGTCATTCACCCCGGGACCTGTTGAACCTGCGCACCCGCAATCGCGCCGGGGAGTCGGTACCGCTGGGCTCCGTCGCCATCCCCGAGTTCCGCACCGCGCCCTATCGGGTGGAGCGCTACAACCTCTACCCAGCCGTATCGATCTTTGGCAGTGCGGCCCCCGGTGCGGGCTCGGGTTCGGCGCTGGCGGCGATGGAAACGCTGGCCGCGGAGCGACTTCCCGATGGCCTGGGCTTTGAGTGGACGGATATCGCCTACCAGCAGAAAGCCGCGGGCAATGTCGGCATGGCGGTGTTCACCCTCGCTGTGCTTTTCGTCTTCCTGGTACTCGCCGCGCAGTACGAGAGCCTGATGTTGCCGCTGGCCATCGTGCTTATCGTGCCCATGTGTATCCTGTCAGCGATGTTCGGCGTATGGCTCGGGGGCTGGGATAACAACGTGCTGGTCCAGGTAGGCCTGATAGTGCTGGTTGGCCTGGCCGCGAAGAATGCCATTTTGATCGTTGAGTTTGCCAGGCAGGATGAGGCGGCCGGCAGGGACCGCTTTGAGGCCGCACGTAATGCGGCGCGGCTGCGCCTGCGTCCGATCCTGATGACCTCGCTGGCCTTCATAATAGGCGTGATACCCCTGGTGATGGCCGTCGGCCCCGGGGCCGAGATGCGCCAGACCCTCGGCATCACCGTGTTTTCCGGAATGCTGGGAGTCACGGTCTTCGGGCTGCTGTTTACCCCCGTGTTCTATGTACTGTGCCGGCGGCTGGAAAAACGGATCTGACCCCTTTTACATGCCAGTGCCTGGCGGCATTGTTATCGCGACACCGTATAAGTTCCCAGGCTGGCCGCCTATACTCAGGGCAGAGCTGACCTGTCCGTTGAGAGGATCCCGCATGACGACACTGAACACTCAGGTGCAGGCCTCCGGTTGGGACGCCATTCGCAACTACTTCAAAAGCTTCGCCGTACTCAAGGATAACAGCCGCGCCTACTGGGGCGTGCAGGTGGTCAACGTGGTGGACTGCACCGCGTATTTCTCGATGATCTCCATTGCCAGCTTGTTCCTGGTGCAGAATATCGGCCTGAGCGAGGTGACCAGCGGCTACACCATAACCGCCTACGGTACGCTCGTGTCCATTACACTGTTCGGCGCCGGTTTTATCACCGATCGCCTCGGTGTGAGAAAGTCCCTCTTCCTTGCCATGCTGATCCAGGGCGCCTCCCGGGTCGGGGTTTTGATCTGTGGATTTTCCCCTGAACTGCCCGGCCGCGAGTGGCTGGTAATCGCCCTGCTGATTCTGGGCGCCCCCGGCAATGCAATGGTTCAGACAGCCTTCCAGACCGCCAACAAGATGTTCAGCAGCCAACGCAGTCGCTCCGCCTCCTTCAGCATCTGGTACCTGCTGATGAATATCGGCGCAGCCGCGGGGGGCTTCTCCATTGACCTTGTACGCAAGACCCTGGACCTGGATAACACCTATATTTTTGTACTCGGTGCGGCCACGACGGTGGTCAGCATAGTGGTCATCCTGCTGACGATAAATCGCAGCGACGCGAGCAGTACCGTGCCCGGGGATGAAAGCGGCGCGATGGTGCCGCTGAGCAATGGCAAGACCGGTATCGACTATGTGCTGAGCGTGGTGAAAGAGGCTGCATTCAAGCGCATGCTGGTCTTGATGGTAGCCCTGTTGGGAGTGCGTGCGGTATTTTTGTATATGTACCTGCTGCTGCCCATCTACTGGACGCGGGTGATCGAGGCGGTCAGCGGGGAAAAGACGGACATGGGGCTGCTGCAGGCGATCAACCCGATCCTGATCGTGGTCGGGATTATCCTGTTCATCCCGTTCAGCGGCCGCTTCCAGGTTTTCAACATGCTGATTTTCGGTGCCATGATCAGCTCCTGCTCGTTGCTGGTGATGGTCCTGCCGTGGCAGGTATTTGGCAGCGATATGGCGTCAGCCTATTTTACGATGTCGATAATCATGTTGGTCATACTGAGCGTGGGCGAGGTGATATGGAGCCCCAAGCTCAACGAGTATATTGCGGAGATCGCCCCCGCCGGGCAGGAAGGCAGTTACCTGGGCATGAGCATGGTGCCCTGGTTTGCCGCCAAGCTGGTGGTCGGCGCCATCAGTGGCCATCTGCTGATCCGCTGGGTTCCCGAGGGTATCGGGGCGCAGTTGCAAGCCGGCACGGTGGCGTTCTGGGACAGCCCGGAGGCCATGTGGCTGATACTGTTTGCCTGGGCCATTTCGGGCCCAGTGATCGCGCTGCTGTTTCGCGGCTGGTTTTCCGCGGTGCTGAAACCGGCCGCACAGCCCGATCCTGAAATTCAGCCTGTACCGGGCCAGAACGCCTCGCCCGTGGCCTGAATACAGCACCACCCGCGTCGCCGGGCACCGCTTCACCAATCTCCGTGAATAGGCATAATTCATAAAATATTGCTTATAAATTCAAGAGATTGCTGAAAGTTTATGATAAATTACAGGAACTCCGGGCGCGAACGAACCGAAAAAGCAACGCAAAAGTCCGGCAGTAATGACGTGTAGGGGTGTTTACGGGGGGGAACACAACTTGAAAATACCAGCCATAACCGGTCTTGTTCTGGCTTCTGTGCTCTGTGTGAGCCTGTCGGAGGCCCAGAGTCTCAGGGGCTCGACCGCATCCATCGACAGGCAGTATCGCACTGCTGTCGCCTACGGCTACAGCTTCGTCAACAATGCGCGTTCGGTACCGGATTACGTCAATACCCGCCAGCTGGAGAGGGTACGGCCTGACCGATACCTGGATTTGCACGATGTTTCCTTTCCCTATGCCGTAGCCGGCACCAGGCAGTTCCTGCTCGGGCTCAGCCAGCAATATTACAACAGCTGCGGTGAGAAGCTCACGGTGACCAGCCTGTTGCGCCCCAGGGATCGCCAGCCGCGCAATTCTGTGGACCGCTCGGTGCACCCTGCCGGTATGGCTGTGGATTTGCGGGTGCCACGCACCAGTAAATGCCGCGTGTGGCTCGAGAACACCCTGCTGTCCATGGAGAAGCAGCGTGTTGTGGATGTCACCCGCGAACGGCACCCCCCGCACTACCATGTCGCGGTGTTTGCCAGGGATACAGGGAGTGGTGGTACCTCTTTCGGACCGGCATATGTTGTCCGTCGCGGTGACACCCTTTCCACCATCGCGGCCAGGACCGGGGTGCCCGTCGCCCGATTACGGGCCGCCAACGGTTTGCGCACAGACCTGATTAAAGTGGGTCAGAAGCTGCAGTTACCCGCAACGACGACGACAACGCTGGCCAGCGCCGCCACGGTGCAAGCGGGCGGGGGTGGCGAGATCACTTACCTCGTCAGTCGTGGTGATACTTTATGGGATATCGCCAATCGCTACGGCACCAGCGTCGAAAAACTGCGCCAGTCCAACAGGCGTGCCGGTGATTCTCTGCAGGTCGGCCAGGTGTTGCGGATTTCCAAGGGCTAGCCCAACCCACGCCAGACGCCGACTCATCCCGGTGTGTTCAGGATTTTCGGTTGCTCCGGCTCAGCCCGGAGCGTTCAGGCGCCAGTCATACTCATAGCGGACGCGGCCGTCCCAGCCAGTCAGTTGTTCTGCCAGGCCCGGTTTGGCGTAAGCTGCGATCCAGTCCAGTTGTTCCGCGACAGTTTCGCCAAAGTCGTCCCCGTACCACTTGAATATTGAGCTCAGCGTCAGCGTGCTGTCGCTGATGCTTGCCCCGCGGGGGTGGTTGATAAACGCGCGGGCGGCGGTATCGAGCTGCACATCCAGCTTGTCTGCAAGATAGGGCTCGGCTCCCAGGTTGGGACAGCCAAGACTGGCGCAGTTGACGGCAAAGTGAACACGTGGGTCACCAAAAATGGGGCGCAGGATGCGATGCTCGATGTCGTTCAGGGTCAAGGCGACACCGTTGACCTCGACCAGCTTGAGGTCCCAGGGCCCGGGACTGAACCAGCCACTCCTGATCTCCCGGATACTGGACACGCCGGGGTGGTCCAGGATGACCTGCACCGTGAGGGCGTTATACAGGTTGATCCAGTAGGCCTGCTGTTGCAGTGGTGTCAGCCTCGCAACCGGCAGCATTGACAGTGAGTGTATATAGCTATCCAGTCGCTCCCTGTCGGCGATCGTTACAGCGTCATAGGCGAATCGATTGATGCCGGAGGGGTCATTGGCCTCGAGATAGGTCAGCAGCAGCGCTCCCCAGGGTGCATGATCCACCTGCAGGCGCAGCACCTCAGCCGCAGGTCGCCAACGCTCCCAGGCGTCACCGCCCGCGAGCGGCGCTGCCTGTACCGTAGTGCCTGCGTTCAGCACACAGGCCAGCGCCGCACAAAGAATCAAAAACCGGGATCGGAATTGCATGGTATTGTGAACCCCAGCATCATCGATAGTTCCCCCACCAACCAGATTGGCATTCACAAAGAATGAAAACACTGGCATCACAAGGCGGCGACATGACATTTAACAAGACGGCTTTGATTGCGACCGTTTTCCTCACGGTTTTTGTCCTGAGCGCCTGCACCAGCCCTCCGAGGCAACCCGCGACAATGACCGTGTTACCCGAATGCGGTTGGCTACCCAATTGTGTGAACACCCAGTCCGGCAAGGGTGTGCAGTCCGCAGTGCCGCTGGCGGCCGACGAATCCAGGTGGCAGGCGCTGAAGAAGTGGCTGGGGCAACAGGCTGACTGGCAAATCGTCAGCGAAGAGGACAATTTCATGCAACTGACGGTCACCACCCCGACCGTTGGATTTACGGATGATGTGCAGCTGCTGTTTATACCCTCCCAGCAGTTGATACAGGTCCGCTCGTCGTCCCGGCTGGGTCTGAGTGATATGGGGACCAATGGCAGGCGGGTGGAGGCCCTGCGTCAGCAACTGGCAGATTTCGATTAAACTTGCCCCCAGCCACAGCGGTCAGGGCTTTTTGTTCAGGCCCAATTGATCCAGCCGCCAGCAGAGCGTGTCGATCCGGTCCTGGCCAAAAAACGGCTCGCCCCTGATTACGAACGTCGGCACGCCCCAATGACCTGACGCTTCCAGGTCGGCGTGATTTTGTTCGATCTCCTCCATGTGCGTGCCGCCTTCAAGCGCCAGTTCCATCTCGCTCAAATCCAGGCCGGAGCGGGCGGCGGCGCCGGCCAGGTGGTCGCCCTCGTGCCAGTCCCTGGTACCGCCCCAGATCAGTCGGGCTACCTCGAAGGCGAATTCAATGCCCCTGCCGCGGCGCTGGGCTTCCACCCCGAGTTTGCACAGACGGTAGATATAGGGCTGCTCAGCGGCGACCTCGCCGGTTTTGAAATCCTGCACAATGGGGTCGGGTGAAGGCCATGCATTGGACATGCCCAGGAAATCGGCCCTGCGGGCCCAGTCCATGAAGATATACCTGCCGCGTTTGCGATTTTCGGCGTTGAACAGCACCTCCGGGTCGCGAACCGCAAGGGGTAATACCACCCGCAGGTTGACCGCGACATTGTAGTCGTCGCGGATTGCGAGCATTCCGGGAGTCGCCAGGTAGGAATAGGGGCTCCTGAAGGACCAGTACACGTCGACGCTTTCCATTATCCAGCTCCTCGTTTTCGCGAAACATTCGGGGATCCATGCGCTGAAAACTCAGCCACTTGTACAGTGTGATCAACCAATGCCTATGCCCGCAAAAATGTTGATGCTAACCCGTTGTTCAGAAAAGGGGAAAGGTTTGCGGCCGCGAAGGGTGTAAAAAGCCCCCGACCCGGCTGCGGGAAAGACAGACAGGGCCTCGCCCGCGGCGGGCATGCCTGCGTGGCGCATATGGCGCATATGGCCATGCTTATGGCGCCCCCGGCTATGCCCGACTGCTGCCCGGCTGCCTACTATAGGGTTTGGGAGAGCCTGACTTTTCAGGTTCGGTTCAGGTTAGCTCGTCAGTATCGCGCGCCCAGTTGTTGACTCGGCAAACCCACTTTCAAAAGCGACGGAAAATTATGAAACAGTCAGGATTTTTACACAGTATGTTCAAGCCCGTAGCCCTGCTGCTGGGGCTTGCCATGCTTGCGGCCTGCTCCGGTGGGGGCAGCGGTAACGGGGGCGGAAACGAGTTTGTTCCTCCCGAGCCGGAAGACACCAATATAATCAACATTCAGCCCGGGGAGAACTTTGAGACCGAACTCAAGACTGCCCTGATCGAGGCGCAGCCGGGCAATATCATCGTCCTGCCCGAGGGTGAGTTCGCCATGAAATCGGGCCTGAGCCTGGATGTCAGCAATGTCACCGTGCGTGGCCAGGGGCAGGCAGAAACCATCCTGAACTTCGCTAACAGTGAGGGAGGGGACGGCTTTCTGGTGACCAGTAATAACTCCGTGCTGGAAAATTTCGCACTGCTGGATACTCCCGGGGACGGGATCAAGTTCAAGGGCAGCAACGGGGTCACCATCCGGGGTATGCGGGTGGAGTGGACCTGCGGGCCCTGTGAAGAGAATGGCGCTTATGCCATCTACCCGGTGCAATCGAAGAATGTGCTGATCGAAGACAGTATTGCCATTGGCGCCAGCGATGCCGGCGTCTACGTGGGGCAGTCTGACAAGGTGATCGTACGGCGCAACACGGCGCGCCTGAACGTGGCCGGAATCGAGATTGAAAACACCACGAATTCAGATGTGTACGAAAATATTGCCACTGAAAACACCGGCGGCATCCTCGCATTTGACCTGCCGGGCCTGAGCCGGGCGGGAACCCGCTCGCGTATCTACAACAACACGGTGCGCGCCAATAACGTGCCGAACTTCGCACCCAAGGGCAATATCGTCGCCACCGTACCCCAGGGTACCGGTATGCTGATCATGGCCTTCGAGGACGTGGAAGTGTTCGATAACGTGATTGAGGACAACCAGTCAGTGGCGATTGTAGTGGTCAACTACGCCATCAGCGGCCTGCCCAGCGATGATCCCCTGTACGACCCGGACCCGCGGCGCATGAACATCCACGACAACCGCTACGACAACAACGGTTATGATCCCGCCGACCTGGCGGGCGACATTGCCCCGCTGTTCGACGGCCTCGGCGGTTTGCCGCAGATCGCCTATGACGGCATTGCCGAGCAGGGCGCACCCTTTGCGGACGACGACAGGATTTGTGTCAGGGAGGACAGCTCGATAAGCCGCGGCCGTATCTTTACTCCCGAGGGGGGCGCCAGTGTAGACCAGGAGTTTTTCAATTGCGCCCACGCATCCCTGCCCCCCGTTGTGCTGGATGACGCCGATGAAATCGAGGCGGGCGAAAGGCCCCCCACCAAAGAGGAAATCGCCGAACTTTGCACCCCCGAGGAGGGCTCCACCGGTCCCAACTTCGCGGCACTGGAAGTGAACTGCCCGACGCTGTCCGGCTACAACCTGTTTGCCGATAGCAGCGAGCCCAGGAAGAATGCCAACAAGGGCATCCATTACGACCTGATTACTCCGCTGTTTACCGATTACGCGGCCAAGTATCGCTTCATATTCGTGCCCGAGGGCAAGCAGGGCGGTTACTCCAATCGCGAGGTGATGGATCTTCCGGTGGGGTCAATCGTCGCCAAGACCTTTACCATGCCCAACGATTTTCTCAACCCGGGCGCCGGCGAGGTGATCATCGAGACCCGTCTGTTGCTTCACCGCGCTGACGGCTGGGTGGCGCTGCCCTACACCTGGCGCGAGGATGTCAGTGAGGCCGACCTGACCCTGGCGGGCGGTACCCGGCAGCTGAGCTGGATCGATGCGGATGGCGTCTCGCGCAGCACCAACTACGTGATACCCGATGCCAACAGCTGCAAGAACTGCCACGGCAAACTGCAGCCGGAAACCGGCAGTGGCGCCAGCAGCCTGGAGAACGTCATTACCCTGATAGGCCCCAAGGCCCGCTATCTCAATATGGATAACGTGTACGGTGATGAGACAGTAAACCAGCTGCGCTACATGGAGCGAGCCGGCATCCTGGTGGGCGTACCTGAGGACCTGGACTCCATCGATACGGTGCCCGACTGGAAAGACACGGCTGCCAGCCTGGAAGATCGGGCCAAGGGCTACCTGGACATCAACTGTGCCCATTGCCACAGACCGGAAGGCTTTGCCAGCAACTCGGCCCTGTTCCTGGACTACTGGCGTGAGGTCGACGAAAGCTACGGCATCTGCAAGACCCCGGTAGCAGCGGGCAGCGGCTCCGGTGGCTTCCAGTTCGACATCGTACCTGGGGACGCCTCCACCTCTATCATGAGCTACCGGATGGATTCCAACGAGCCGGACGTGCGCATGCCCGAGATTGGCCGAACGCTGATCCACAGCGAGGGTGTTGCACTCATCAACGAGTGGATCAACAGCATGAGTGGTGGTTGCGAGTAAGTTCTCGCGTCATTGCTCGTGAGACAAGAGGCCGGCTTTGCCGGCCTTTTTTCGTTGACGTGGGGAAGGTCGCCCTAACCGGGTTTGCGTCTGGCCCGGGTTTTGGG
>Ga0210341_1110929_pt1 | contig 10536 bp, 10 predicted proteins | sample S425metaT_FD_159703 | JGI IMG/M metagenome (GOLD analysis project Ga0210341, IMG submission 159703) | Metatranscriptome of estuarine sediment microbial communities from the Columbia River estuary, Washington, United States - S.425... | ecosystem: Environmental > Aquatic > Marine > Intertidal... | reverse complement strand
CGCCCCCTGCTTGTGGGCGTCGTAGTAGGCACTGGGAGCGACCAGCATCTTGTCGAATAACTCGCAGCGCAGATTGTGGATCAACGTGCGCGCGACATGGTTCATGAAGTAATTACCCATAAAGAAACCGCTGGCCCGGCTGGCGGCAATGAGCACCATGGCCACGGGTACCGCTACCCGGGCAAACTCCACACGGTCGAGACCCTCCGGGTCAAACAACCGGTAGACCACCGACGACACGATCCCGGAGGACACCTCGACAGAGTCATCGAGCGAGTCGAGCAGAAACTGCATGAGGTCGGCGAGCAGGACGTTGCCCATCGAATAGATCACGTAACCCAGCAGACTCAAACAGAACATCAGCCAGTGGGGAACTACATAACCCAGCAGGCGGCGGTAGATCTGCCAGTCACTCATGCCGTGGCGACCGGGCTGGGCATAGGGCAGTTCCGAGTAACTAGCCACCCGATTCCGACTCGACGGGCTGCATGGTGGTAATACTCAGGTGCACGAAACCCATCTGGCCGGCAGCGTCCATGGCGCGAACCACGTGCTGGTGGGCGGCGTCCGCATCGGCGGTAATGATCATCGGCATGGTGGTGTCGCCGGCGGATACCTTGTAAATCGCCGCCTGCAGGGTGCGCATACGATTATCCACCAGGCCCTGGCCGTTGACCCGGTAATTCCCGGTCTCGTCGATCAGGATCTCCACCTGCTGCTCACTGGTTTCCTTGACGACACCCTCGGCCTCGGGCAGGTCGATACTCAACTGGGTTTCCCGGGTGAAGGTGGTGGAGACCATGAAAAAAATCAGCAGCAGGAAGACCACGTCGATCAACGGGGTCAGGTTGATGCCGACCTCCTCCCGGTGTTTACGCCTGAATTTCAAGAGCTGGCTTCCGAGTTCTCTTCACTGTGCAGGGCGTCGACCAGCTTGATGGTTTCCTGCTCCAGCTCGACCACGATACCGTCGATGCGACCGACAAAATAACGGTGCATGACGAGTGCCGGGATCGCGACGGTCAACCCTGCGGCGGTGGTGATCAGGGCCTGGGAAATACCGCCCGCCAGGGCACTGGCGTTACCGGTGCCCTGGGCCATGATTTCAGCAAATACCTTGATCATGCCCACCACTGTCCCCAGCAGTCCCAGCAGTGGCGCGACTGCGGCGATGGTGCCGAGGGTATTGAGGTAGCGCTCGAGGTCGTGGACGACGTGTCCGGCGGCCTCCTGGATGCTCTCCTTCATGACGTCCCGGCCGTGGTAGGCATTGCCGAGGCCGGCCGCGAGTATCCTGCCCAGGGGCGAGGCCTTTTTCAGGTTGCGCAGCCTTTCGGCATCGAGTTCACCGGCCTTGAGTTGTTTCCATACGGTGGCCAGCAGGTGCGGCGGCGCGATTTTCCTGGGATTCAGGGTGTACAGCCGCTCCACGCAGATCGCCAGGCCGACCACGGAACACAGCAGAATAAGCCCCATCAGCCAGCCACCGGCAGATAACAATTCAAGCACCTTCACACCCCCCTGTTTTTTTAATGGCGCCATTATACGCCCAGGGGCAAGGGCTGAGAAACCGCCAACCGGGAAATCACATCCAGAAACGTGTGTGCTCCTGCCGCCTGCGCCGCACCTGAACCGGTTGCCCGGGAACGAACTCGAATTCCAGGGCGCCCCCGCGGGCCGTGCCATAGACCCGTGCGCCCGCCTGCCCCAGCCGCGCCAGCACATCGTCGTGGGGATGGCCGAAGCGGTTGGCATAGCCGCTGCTGACCACGGCGACCGAGGGCCTGACGACCTTGAGCAGCGCCCAGGATGAGGATGTCCGGCTGCCGTGGTGTGCAACCAGCAGCCAGTCACTGGCCAGGCGGCTACCCCAGTAGCGCGCCAGTTCGCGCTCCTGCGAACTTTCGACGTCGCCCAACAGCAACAGGCGGAAGCCCGCCGCTTCTATCTGCAGCACGCAGGAGCTGTCATTGCTGGGGCCGGACCCGGTCGGCCCAGGCAGCGGCGAGAGAAACTGGAACCGCTGCCCACCGGGCCAGCGCCAGGCCTGGCCGGCGAGACAGGGTCGCGCTCCGGTTGTCGCCACCCGGTCCCCACCGAAATACACCCTGGCCGGCGGCATGGCTGCCGCCAGGGTAGCTGCGCCCGCACTGTGGTCGTTATCCGGATGGCTGATGACAAGGGTGTCCACAGCGACCGCACCGTGCTGGCGCAAATAGGGCAGTACCACCATGTCAGCCATATTGGCGCCGGCGGGATCACCGCCTCCGGTATCGTAAACCAGCACCCTTGGCCCACTCCTGACGATCACTGCAGTACCCTGACCGACATCGAGCACGGTGACCCGTGTCATACCGGGCGGATCGGCCCGCGACGGAAAAGCAGCCTGGTAGTCCGGAGGTAGCAGCAATGGCAGTAGCATCAACAGCGCCAGTGTCCTGGCCCGGGCCGGCAGCGGCAGAATCACAAGCAGTATGCCGATTGCCGCCAGCAACACATCCGCCAGGGAACCCTGAAACTGCAGGTAAAACCAGTTGCTGTCCCGGGCGAGGGTTCTTGCGAGCGGTAAAACCTGCTGCAGCGGCCAGGCCGCGAGCCGCCACAGGGGCAGCTCCGCTATGGGAATGAGGTACATGCAGACTACCGCCAGCAAAGCCAGCGGCACCACCACCAGGCCAACCAGGGGGACCATCACCAGGTTCGCCAGCCCGGCTACCACGCTGCTGCCACCGAACCACCACGCACCCAGCGGTAGCATGACCAGCGACATAAACCCGTGGGTCGACAAGGCCCGCCGCCAGCTTCGCCATCCCCGCTGCCAACGGGCCAGCCACAGCAATGCCGCCACCGCGCTGAAGGACAGCCAGAAGCCGCTGCCCAATGCCGCCAGCGGATTGATGACCAGGACAAGAGCCGCCGCCAGCAACAGGTTATTGGCGGGGCTGCTGCTGCGCCCTACCAGATCGGCCACCAGAAAGCAGGCCAGCATGCACAGGGCCCGCTGGGTGGCGACCGAAAAGCCTGCCAGTGCGGTGTAGGCACAGCAGCAGAACAGCGCCAGTATCGCCGGCAGGGCGTGTGCGGGCCGGCCCGCCAGTAAACACAGTCGCTGGAGTGTGCCGCCCAGGAGGTAGGCGGCGCCGGCCACCAGGCCCACGTGCAGGCCCGAGATCACCAGCAGGTGGTTGATACCGAACTGCTGCAACAGGGTCCAGAATGGGGCGTCGATGCCGCTCTTGTCCGCCACGGTCACTGCCCTGAGCAGGGCTGCGGCCTCCGGGGTCAGCGGCAGTGAGGCGATGCGCTCACTTATCTGCTGGCGCAGGCGATTGGGCAGGCTGGCCAGGTCCGCGCTCCCGCTGTGTCGTACGGCCAGGCTGGTTGCCGCGCCACCCCTGACACTACCCACGGCGTCGATGCCGGTTTGCGCGTACCATGCCTGCAGGTTGAAAGAGCCGGGATTGGCAAGACCCCAGGGCCTGGCCAGTTTTACCGGGAACGTCCAGCGGTCGCCGGGAGTGATTTTAGCTGGGCCGTAATAGGACAGGAGTACCCTGCGGGGCCCGGCGCAGCGCCGCGGCTCCAGCGCGGCGATGGCGACCTCGAAACGCTGCCGGCCCCTGCCGTCCGGGAACAGGGTGTTACGGGGTAGTGATGCTATCTCGCCTGTCAGCAGCAGCGGCTCCCCGACACAGGAATCAGATATCCGCCGCTCCAGCAGCAGCTGACCGTGCACCAGGGCAAGGGCAACACCCAGTGCCAGGCCTGAGGTGAGACGCGGCAGCGCGCCCCGCCAGGCCAGCAGCACCAGCCCTGCCCCCGCCAGCGCAAGAGGCGCCCACGGGCCCGGTAGACGGGGTAACAGGGCTACCGGCAGGATGCCCAGTACCAGTCCGACCATCCATGATCTCATCCTGGCTATCCCAAACTTTCGGGGCGCCCCGTGAGCGCCCTGATCTGTGATCGACGCCCTAGAGTAGCCGGCAGTTTATAGGCATAATAACTTGGGCCGGAGCGAAGACGACGCTTCAGGGAATGGCCGCAGCATCACGGCTCTGCCAGTGAATCACAACTCGTCAGGGAACGACACAGCAGATCCGGTCACCCACACCATGCCAAAGAAGACACTCAAATCGCTGATGCCCAGTGCTGCCAGGGTAAGGGAAATCAAGTCCCTGCACGTTCTGGGCGACTGGATTTACGAGACCAACCTGTGGCACCTGAATCGCTACTCGGCGTCGATGGCATTTTTCGTCGGGCTGTTCATGGCCTTCATGCCGATCCCCGGGCAAATGCCCCTTGCGGCCCTGCTGGCGCTGATGTTGCGCTGCAATCTGCCGATATCGGTATGCCTGGTCTGGATTACCAACCCGCTGACCATGCCCGCCCTGTTTTTCATGGCCTACCAGGTCGGGGCACTCATCATCAATGTGCCGGTAACGGCGATCGAGTTCGAGCTCAGTTTCAACTGGCTCAGCCACCAGCTGGCAAATATCTGGCAGCCATTTTTGCTGGGTTGCCTGATCTGCGGGCTCTTTTTCGGCTGCCTGGGGTATTTTGTGATAAGCATGTTGTGGCGCTGGCGGGTCTCGGTTCACTGGCGCGAGCGCAAGCGCCGCCGCGCCAGCAGGCTGAAAACCTAACTGCGATCCTGGTTGAGAATCAGCGCCGGCGCCAGCCGGGATGCGCGCAGGGCGGGATAGATAGCCGCCACCACACACATGGCGAAAGCCACCCCACCCACCACCAGAATGTCCCGCCACAGCAGGTCCACCGGCAGGAACGATACCGGGTACACATCGGTATTGAGGAAATTCATGTCAAGCAACCGCTCCAGTGAGCTCACCAGGTCCGGCACCAGCTGGCTGCCGATCGCGCCCAGCGCGGCACCCACAGTAACCCCGACCAGGCCGATCATGGCGCCCTGCAGCACGAAGATAATCGCGATGTCGCGCGGCGCGGCGCCCAGGGTCCGCAGGATGGCAATATTGCCCTGCTTGTCGAACACTACCAGCACCAGTGAGGACACCACATTGAATGCGGCAACGGCGATGATCGAAAATAGCAGGATCGTAATCAGGTCCCGGGACAACTGGATGGCTGAATACAGATTCCCGTGAGTCATCATCCAGTTGGTAGCGTAATACCCGCTGGGCATATTATTCACCAACTCCCAGCCGACGCGCGTCACCGAAAACAGGTCCCGGGTGGCGATACGTAGACCCGAGACAGCGGTACCCAGGCCCGCGAGTTCCGATGCCATTGCGAGCTGGACGATTGCCGCCGCCTGGTCGAGTTCGGTACCGGTTTCGAGCAATGCAACCAGCTTGAGGGATTCGAACCTGGTGGCGCGGCCCTCGGCGCCGGGTCCGGCCCCGGGGACGATCAGTGTCAATTCATCGCCGGGCCTGACCCCCAGCCGATCGGCAATGCCCACACCCAGCACCAGGCCATTGGCCTGCCGCTGGAACGCGGCGACTTCCTCCCCGTCCAGGTTTGCCAGCAGGCGACTGACGGTGGCGGAATCACTGCTGTCTATGCCCACACCCATGGCGGTTTCGATGTTGTCGCCGCGCATGAACAGGGCGTCGAACTCGGTAAAGGGAGTGACTTCCAGAACCTCCGGATGGCGCGCCACCACCGCGGCCTGCTCCCGCCAGTCCTCAATGGGGATCGCACTGTGCAGGGTGATGTGGGGCACCATCCCCAGAATCCGCTCCCGCATCTCCTTGTCGAAGCCATTCATCACCGACAGCACTATGATGAGCAGGCTGATGGCGAGCACCAGGCCCAGCATGGACAGGGTGGAGAGGAAGGTAGACAGGTGACCACCGCCAAAGGCGAAGGTATAGCGCACCGCTATGCGCAGGCGCTCATAAAAACTCATGGCAGCTCCCTGAGGCCGCCGTCCCGCAGTTCCAGGGTGCGGTTCATCTGGTTCGCAATCGACGGGTCGTGAGTCACCACGACAAAGGCGGCGCTCTCCTGTCCGAGTTCATCGATCAGCGCCAGTACCTGTGCGGCCGAGTGCGGGTCCAGGTTGCCGGTGGGTTCATCCATAAGCACGACATCCGGGCTGCCGACCAGCGCCCTGGCGATCGCCACCCTTTGGCGCTCTCCCCCGGACAGCTGCCCGGGCCGGTGATCGAGCCGGTGTGACATCCCTACCCGGTCGAGCATCGCCGCCGCCTTGCGCCAGGCCTCGGCTCGCGGCAAGCCGGCTATCAACAGGGGCATACCGACGTTCTCCCGGGCATCGAACTCCGGCAGGAGGTGGTGAAACTGGTAGACAAAACCCAGGCGCCGGTTGCGCAGCTGGCAAAGCGCTTTCTCGCCCAGTGTCGCCAGGTCCTGCCCGGCCATCAGCACCCGGCCCGAGGTAGGGTTGTCCAGCCCCCCCAGCAGGTTCAGCAGGGTGGATTTGCCCGAGCCGGAGGCGCCGATGACAGCAATTTTCTCTCCGGCCGCCAGGCTGAGCTCGACGTTCTCAAGCACCGTCACCGTTCTGCCGCCGTCTTCGTAAACCCGGCACAGTGACTCGCAGCGCAGCACCGTATTACTCATAGCGCAGCACCTCGGCTGGAGCGATGCGGGTTGCGCGCCAGGCGGGATACAGGGTGGCAAGCAGGCTCAGGAGCAGGGAGGCGAGGACCACGCCGCCCACATCCGGCCATTGCAGGTCCGATGGCAGCTCGCTGATGAAATAAACACTTGGATCGAACAATTTGACTCCGAAAGTATTTTCCAGGAAGGCGGTCACCCGCGATATGTTCAGGCCCAGGGCGGTTCCCAGGGCTGCGCCGATGGAGATGCCCACCGCCGCCAGGCCAAGGCCGTGGGCCACGAAGATCGCCATGATACCCCCTGCCCGCGCCCCCATCGTGCGCAGCACCGCGATATCCCGGCGCTTCTCCGCTACCGACATCACCAGGGTGGAGACGATATTGAAGGCCGCCACGGCCACCACACTCAGCAGCAGCAGGCTGACCATCACCTTTTCCATTTTCACCGCCCGGAACAGGGAGCCCTGGCTCTGGCTCCAGTCCTTGACCTCGTACCCGGCGGGCAGCGACGCAGCCAGGCTTGCCATGATTGCGGGCGCCTCGAACAACTCGCTGGTCTTGACCTGCAGCCCGTCAACCCGGTCTCGCGGCCCCAGCAGTTTCTGACCGGTGGCGAGCGATACATAGGCCTGGTAGGCGTCCGGCTGGGCCCCCACCTCGAACAGGCCGGTGACGAGCAAGCGTTTGCTGCGGGGAAACACGCCCATGGGTGTTACCGTCAACCGGGGCACGGTCACATCGACATGGTCACCGGGCTGCACCCGCAGGATGCGGGCCAGGGATGCACCCAGTACCACGGTGAAACCCTGGCCGTCGAGGCTGTCCAGGGAACCGGACACCATCGCCGCGGGAATCTCAGAGACCGTCGCCTCGGTTGCCGGGTCGATCGCCGTCAGTACCGCGCCGCGCAGGTTGGTGGGACTCGCCAGCAAAACCTTGTCGCTGATGTAAGGGGATACCGCCACCACTCCGGAGGACTGCCGCAGTGTCGCGCCCAGCGCCTCCCAGTCGGCAATGCCGCCATCGGGATTGGCCACGTAGCCGTGAGGGACCAGGGAGAGGATACGTCCCCGCAGCTCCCCGCCAAAACCGTTCATCACCGACAGCACCGTGATCAGGCTGGCCACGCCTATCACCATGCCCAGCATGGACACCATGGCGATCACCGAGGTAAAGCGATTGCGTTTGCGGCTGAAGCTGTAGCGCAGGCCGATAAAGGGGGCGTAGTTGCGGATGGAACCTGCCTTTGTCTGAGTCACTGACACCATCGTTACCGGGTATGGGTATAGCGAGTTCGGCCTGGTGCCGGGTACCCGAAAAGAAAGCGGTGATTATATCTGCTGGGGGGGCAGGGTAAACGGGTATTTATAACGGGTGGGTAGCGGATAACTCAGGCTGTAAGCGAACCTTGCATGGCATTACTTGTCCGCTGGGTAGTAAAGCTCGGGATTCTTCTTGCCCGCCTCCCCATCCCGGGTTTCCTCGTCGCAGCGCTGGGGATTGCCGCCGCAGATTTCACAGGCGGTGTCGATACCCAGGGCGCCCATGCCGCCGCAGGAGCCCTTGATGGGCGCCCGGCCGTTCATGACGCCTACCGCCATGGCGGCCATGACCAGGCCGAATACCAGTGCGGAAATCAAAAAAAGTGACATGTGGTGCCTCCGGAATCCAGTGGATTCAGTTTAGTCTCGCGGGTCCGGGTTTTCCAGGTAGCGTGAAAATGCCGGTGTATGGCTGGCTATAAACGCGTCGCCCTCCCGCCTTATGAAATATACGGCCAATCCCTGCTCCTGGGCCACCGCCATCGCGTCCTCGTAGCCTGACACAACCAGCGCTGTGGCCCAGCCGTCGGCGACCATCGCGCTGGGGTGCACCACGGTAACGGACACCAGGTCATGAGCTACAGGGTAGCCTCTGCGGGGATCGATACTGTGAGAGTAACGCTTGCCATCCAGTTCAAAGAAATTGCGGTAATCCCCCGAGGTGGCGACTCCCACCTCGCTCACCCGGATGGCCTCCTCGGCCGCCCGGTCCCCGCTGTCGGGCCTCTCTATGGCGATGCGCCAGGGGTCACCCCTGCCGCTCAGCCCCGCCAGGCGCATTTCGCCCCCGACTTCCACCAGGTAGTTTTCCAGCCCCTGCCCGCTCAACCACTGGGCGACCCGGTCCACTGCGAAGCCCTTGGCGATAGATGAAAAGTCGAGCGATACCGGGCTGCGCTTGAGCAGTCGCAGGCCGTCGCCGTCCAGCCTCAGGTGGTCCTGCCCTACTCTCTCCAGCACCTCAGTGACGGCGTCGTCGGAGGGGGGCTCCGATACCGGGCCCGCGGGCCCGAAACCCCACAGGTCTACCAGCGGCGCCACGGTCACATCATAGGCCCCTTTGCTCTGCCAGCCGATGGCCATGGCGGTTGACAGCACCGCGTAAAAGTCAGGGGACAGGGTAAACCATTCATCTACCGGCAGGGCATTGAAGCGGCTTATTTCCGAGTCTGCCCTGTAGGTGGACATGCTCAGGTTGACTGCCTCGAGTACGGCCCCGATACCCTGCTGCAAAACGTCGGGGGTGGGGCTTCCCGTACCCGGTATCACCGTCACATGCCAGCTGGTGCCCATGGTTTCGCCCGCCAGGCGGACCGGTTCAGGGCGCCCGTTGCAGGCGGCCAGCAGCGCGAGAGCAAGGGCTGTCGCTACAGCAAAAAGCCACCCTCCCGGGTGGCTTATTCTGTTAACCGCCGAAGTCATCCAGCATGATATTTTCTGGTTCGACTCCCAGTTCCGTCAGCATCTGGATGACAGCCGCATTCATCATGGGCGGACCGCACATATAGTACTCACAGTCCTCGGGTGCGGGGTGATCCTTCAGGTACTCCTCGTAGAGCACATTGTGGATAAAGCCGGTGTAACCGGTCCAGTTGTCTTCCGGCTGGGGATCGGACAGGGCCACGTGCCATTCGAAGTTCTCGTTCTCCTCGGCCAGCTTGTCGTACTCGTCCTGGTAGAACATTTCCCGCAATGACCGGGCACCGTACCAGAAGGATATCTTGCGCTTGGAGTGCAGTCGCTTGAGCTGGTCGAACAGGTGCGAGCGCATCGGCGCCATGCCCGCACCGCCACCGATAAAGACCATTTCGGCATCGGTGTCCTTGGCGAAGAATTCGCCGAAGGGGCCGTAAACCTTGACCTTGTCGCCGGGCTTCAGGCCGAACACCCATGAGGACATGATACCCGGTGGGATTCCGGTGCTGCCGGGGGGCGGAGTGGCGATACGGATATTGAATTTGACCAGGCCGCGTTCTTCCGGGTAGTTGGCCATGGAATAGGCACGTATGGTCGTCTCTTTCACCACGGACTCCAGCTTGAAAAAGCCAAAGTGTTCCCAGTCACCCCGATACTCTTCCTCGATGTCGAAATCGGAATACTTGACGTGATGAGGCGGACATTCCAGCTGAACGTAACCCCCGGCGCGGAAGTCCACGTTCTCACCCTCGGGCAGTTTCAGGGTCAGCTCCTTGATGAAAGTGGCCACGTTGGGGTTGGAAACCACCGTGCACTCCCACTGCTTGACCCCGAATACCTCCTCGGGCACCTCTATTTTCATGTCCTGCTTGACGGCCACCTGGCAGCTCAGGCGCCAGCCCTCGGCCGCATCGCGCTTGGTGAAATGCGACTCCTCCGTGGGCAACATGGAGCCGCCACCGTCGCTGATAATGCATTTGCACTGGGCGCAGGTGCCACCACCGCCACAGGCGGAGGGTAAAAACAGGTTGGCTTCGGACAGGGTTTGCAGCAGTTTGCCGCCGGCGGGTACCGTGATGGTTTTCTCGCCGTTGATTTCGATGTGCACGTCACCGGTACTGACCAGCGCTGAACGGGCAGCGAGAATGATCGCCACCAGTATCAATACCACCACCGTAAACATGGTGACGCCGTATACAATTGTCATATCCATATCAGTTCAATCCCGCTTAGAT
>Ga0210341_1521872_pt1 | contig 10547 bp, 7 predicted proteins | sample S425metaT_FD_159703 | JGI IMG/M metagenome (GOLD analysis project Ga0210341, IMG submission 159703) | Metatranscriptome of estuarine sediment microbial communities from the Columbia River estuary, Washington, United States - S.425... | ecosystem: Environmental > Aquatic > Marine > Intertidal zone... | reverse complement strand
GTGCGCCGGCGGAATTGCGCAACAGACTCTGCGTGGCCGCCTGGATGTAGGCCTCCAGAGCGTGCCGCAAGCTGTCGCTCAGCTGTGCGTCCTCCAGCCGCTCGGACTCGCCGGATCCATTGAGGCGATACCGAAACAGGGATGAGGCCTGTCCCGGCGGCTGCACCAGTACCTTGTCATCGGCAACAATGGCAACCGTCTGGTCGCTGCCCGATGGCTTGATAACGCCGAAGCCGGGGTCGGCAGTGTCCAGGGCGAGCAGGTCGCGACCCCAGCACTGGTGAGTATAGGACATCCCGAGACGCCCCATGATGGTGGGAACAATGTCTACCTGGGTACCCACGACAGCATTTTCGCGCCCGAATCGCTCCTGCAGACCCGGGGCGATCAGCAACATCGGCACGTAGTAACGGTACAGGTTCATGTCCGTCAGCTGCTCGGGCGTGCCGAAGCCATGATCGCCGACCACGACAAACAGGGTCTCCTGGTAAAGCGGCAACTGCTTGATCCGGGCAAAGAACTGGCCCAGCGCCCAGTCCGAATAGCGCATGGCGGTCAGGTGCTCATCAAGGTGACCAAAGCCGGTAACCGGCTCCACCGGCAGATCCGCCGGCAGTGCGTAGGGCGTGTGATTGGAGAGGGTCTGGAGCAGGGCGTAGAACGGCGTGGTGCCATAATTGTCAGCCAGCTCCCGCGCCGCCCGATCGAACATATCCTGGTCGGATACACCCCAGGTCGCATCTGAAAAGACCGGGTCGATAAAATCATTCCTGCCTATGTAATTGCGCAGCCCCTGGTTGCGGAAAAAACCGGCCTGGTTGTCCCAGGCGAAATCACCGTTATAAACATAAAGGTCCTCAAACCCTCTCTCACTGAGCAGCTGTGGCAGGCCGGAGAAGCGGTGTGCCCCTTCGGGCTGCTGCATGAGGTATTCAAACCCGGGAAGGTTCGGAAAGCAGGCCATGGTGGCGAACATGCCCTGGTGGGTGTGGGTACCGTTGGCGAAAAACCGGGTGAAGAGCAGGCCCTCCCGGCTCAGGGCGTCAAAGTAAGGGGTGATATTACCCGCCCCGCCGAGCACACCCACGTAATGGCCGGCAAAGCTCTCCATCAGGATAACCACGACATTCCTGATCGCCGGCCCGGCAATCGCCACCGGCTCTGCCTGCCGGCGCACCGTGGCGGTGTCCTCATCGATCAGCTTTTCGCTGTTGGTCAGCAACATGGTGCGCACCGTGTCGCGGGCGTCGGCATCAGTGAGCCTGTCCCGCCAGCGATTGTCACGCCGGGGGGAAAAGTGTTCCTTGGCCGCATCGACCAGGGACAGGGTGGCATTGAGGCCAAGTTGATTGGCGAAGAGCGAGTCCGTGGTGAAGGCCGCCCCCCAGCGCAGGGGCGGACCCTGCTGCAGGGTGCCCCTGGCCAGTGCTGCGGTGGCGAGCAGGCAGACGATACAAACGGCCAGGCGCGCATACCAGGGGGCAAAACCGGCACCGGGATCCCGGCCCGGGGCACGCCGGCCAAAACGGTCCAGTGCCCTGAACAACCAGAGCAGACCCAGGCTGATAAGGGCCCAGGCCGAGAGGTAGCGAAGCACGGGAAAACCGTGCCACAGCATGCTGACAACCGTGCCCGGGGCCTCGGCGAGATACTGGAAGAACAGCGAGTTCAGGCGCTGCTGGAACTCGCGGTAAAAATCCAGTTCAACCAGCCCAAGGAACAGGGTGGCACTGCCAAACACCGTGAGCCAGGCGATGTGGAATCCGCGCGCGGCCATCGCCCTGTAACTGAGCAGGCAAAGCACCAGGGGTATACAGATATAAGCCACCAGCCTCAGGTCGAAGCGCGCACCGTTGACGAAGGACTGGGCGAGCGCCCCCGCCGGGGTGGGACCGGCCAATTCAAGGTTGTACCAGAGCAGGCCCGCGCGCAGCAGCGTATACATCAGCCACAACACCAGGGCGCTGGCGAGAGTAAAAACCAGGTGATGCCGCATCAGTACCGTGCGGACCGACCGGGCAGACTGCTTGTCCACACTATGCATTGCGTTTTCCGGGCCCTGCCCTGGAGGAACCAGGGTGCTGACAGGCGGGCGCCATAGTGTAAACGCTGGCGGCGGCTGGCGGCAAAGAAACTGTACTATCCGATGGAAGCTCGCTAGTCTTCTGCAACCCGTTAAAGAGGAGTCAAACGTGTATCAGTTCAGTGAAAAATCCCGGCAGTACCAGGCCCAGCTCAAGACCTTCATGGATGAGCACATTTATCCCAACGAGCACGCCTACGAGGAACAGCTGGCAAACTCCCCCAGCCGCTTTGCCGCGCTGCCCCTGATGGACGAACTGAAGGCAAAGGCCCGGGAGGCTGGCCTGTGGAACCTGTTTATCCCCCCCAGCCTGGCCAGCTTCAGCGACCACGGTGGCCTCAGCAATTTTGATTACGCCCCCCTGGCGGAACTTATGGGCCGGGTGTTGTGGGCGCCGGAGGTGTTCAACTGCAACGCCCCAGACACCGGCAACATGGAAGTGTTCATGAAATACGCCACCCCGGCCCAGCAGGAACAGTGGTTGCCCGCGCTGCTTGCCGGTGAAATCAGTTCCTGCTACGTGATGACGGAGCCGCAGGTGGCCTCCAGCGATGCCACCAACATCGAACTGAGCATCGTGCGCGATGGTGACGAGTGGGTGCTGAACGGCCGCAAGTGGTTCGCCACCAACGCCATGTACGAGCGCACCCGGATCTACATTGTGATGGGCAAGTCGGACCCGGAAAACCCCAATCGCCACAAGCAGCAATCCCAGGTGCTCGTGCCCCGGGGCACGCCGGGGATGACCCTGCTGCGCCCGCTGACCACTCTGGGCTATGACGATGCGCCACTGGGGCATGCGGAGATCGAGTTCGATAATGTCCGGGTTCCACTGGAGAACATGCTGCTGGGAGAGGGCCGCGGTTTCGAAATCGCCCAGGGGCGGCTCGGCCCTGGCCGGATGCACCACTGCATGCGCCTGATCGGCGCGGCCCAGCGCTCACTGGAGCTGGCCTGCAAACGGGTGACCACCCGCTCCACCTTTGGCCGCACCCTGAGCCAGCACCAGTCGGTCCGCGAGGATATTGCCAAATCCTTTGCGGAAATCGAGATGGCGCGGTTGCTGGTGCTGAAGTCCTGCCACCGCATGGATGAGGTGGGCGCACAGGAGGCCCGGGACATGATCGCCGCCGCCAAGATCAGCGTTCCGATCATGGTCCAGACCATCATCGACCGCTGTATCCAGGTGCACGGCGCGGGCGGACTGACCTCCGATTACTTTATGGCGGAGGCCTTCAACTACGCGCGCTGGTGTCGCCAGGCGGACGGCCCGGACCAGGTCCACATGATGGCGCTCGGCAAACAGGTCATCAACGCCTACGCCGATTGATCGGTTTGCCCAGCTACACCGGCGGCATTGTGCCTGTGGGGCTGAAGCTGTATAAAGATGGGCCTTTTATTTGCGGGGTCAAGTGCAAACTCCCCCGTAAATCACCTCACTACCAGCAAGCCACAGGAGAAATGAAATGTCAGACGATGTCGTATTGGTAGACGTAGCCGATGGCGTAATGACCATCACGATCAACCGCCCCGAAGCGAAAAACGCGGTCAACAAGGCCGTGGCCGAGGGTATCTCCGCGGCGATCGATGAACTGGAAAGCAACGACGCGTTGCGCGTGGCGATCATCACCGGCGCCGGCGGCACGTTCTGTTCCGGCATGGACCTGAAAGCCTTTGTCACGGGCGAGCTGCCCATCGTGGAAGGCCGCGGTTTCGCCGGCCTGGTGGAATACCTGGTGAAAAAGCCCGTCATTGCCGCTGTCGAGGGCTATGCCCTGGCGGGCGGCTTTGAAGTGGCCATCAGCTGCGACCTGATCGTGGTTTCCGAGGAAGCGAAATTCGGCATCCCGGAAGTCAAGCGCGGCCTGGCGGCAGCCGGTGGCGGCCTGATCAAGCTGCCCAAGCAGATCCCGGCGCGCATTGCGATGGAACTGGCGCTGACCGGCGACTTTGTCAGCGCCGGGCGCGCCTATGAGCTCGGCCTGGTCAACCAGGTGGTGCCGGCCGGCACTGCCCTGGAAGCAGCCAAAGCCCTGGCCGCCAAAATCGCCGCCAACGGACCACTGGCGGTAGCCGCAAGCAAGCAGGTAGTGGCCAGGGCCCAGGACTGGGACAGCGAGGAAATGTTTGGCAGGCAGCAGAAAATCGTCATGCCGGTGCTGACCAGCGAAGACGCCATTGAAGGCGCGACGGCATTCGCCCAGAAGCGCGCCCCCAACTGGAAAGGAAAATAAGGAGCCGGATTATGCAAGAAGCATGGATCATTGACGCCTGCCGCACCCCTCGCGGCATCGGCAAAAAAGGCAAGGGCGCCCTCGCCCACCTGCACCCCCAACACCTGGGTGCGACGGTATTGAAGGCTATTGCCGAACGCAACAAGCTCAATACGGCGGATGTCGACGACATCATCTTCGGCACCAGTTCCCAGCGCGGCCAGCAGGGCGGGGACCTGGCGCGCATGGCGGCACTGGATGCGGGTTATGACGTGACCTCCTCCGGCGTAACACTTGACCGCTTCTGCGGCTCCGGTATCACCTCCGTCAACCTGGCGGCGGCAAATATCCTGGCGGGCATGGAGGATCTGGTAATTGGTGGCGGCTGCGAGATGATGTCCACCTTCGGCCAGGACCCGAACCAGTCACCGTTTCTGGACAGCGACAACCTCCACCTGCGCGAGCTGTATCCCCAGCCCCACCAGGGTGTGTGTGCCGATGCCATCGCCACCCTCGAGGGCATCGACCGCCAGGCGGTGGATGCGCTGGCTGTGGTGTCCCAGCAGCGCGCCGACCACGCCATCAGGAACGGCCACTTCAACAAGAGCCTGGTGCCGGTCTACAACCTGGACGGCACCATCGCCCTCGATCACGAGGAGTTTCCCCGCCCCCAGACCACTCTCGAGAGCCTGGCGGAACTGAAGCCCTCCTTTGAGGCGATGGCCAACTATCCGCTGAACGAAAGCGGCGTCACCTTCGGCTCCGAGATCCGCCGGGCGTTCCCCGACCTGGTCATCAACCACGTGCACCATGCGGGCAACTCCTCCGGCGTAGTGGATGGCGCGGCTGCGGTGCTGCTGGCCTCACCTGACTACGCCAAGGCGCACGGCCTGAAACCGCGGGCCCGTTTTGTGGCGATGGCCAATATGGGGGACTCCCCCACGCTGATGCTCAACGGTCCGGTCCCCGCGGCAAAGAAAGTGCTGAAGAAAGCCGGCTTGCAGCTGTCGGACATCGACCTGTTCGAGATCAACGAGGCGTTTTCCGTGGTGGCGGAGAAATTTATCCGCGACCTCAAGCTCGACCGCGACAAGGTCAACGTCAACGGCGGCGCCATGGCGCTGGGACACCCTATCGGCGCGACCGGTTCAGTACTGATCGGCACCATACTGGACGAACTGGAACGGCGTGACCTGCAGTTCGGGCTGGTCACCATGTGTGCAGCCGGCGGCATGGCCCCGGCCATTATCATCGAACGGATCTAGTAGCACTCCCGGCTACCCGGCAACTATCGGGTGGTCGGGGCGTCATATCCTGCCATGGCGGCCTCACTGCGCCCGTGGCTGAAGAATGTTCCGGCAATCAAGAGGAATATCCCATGGACTATGTCAATCTCGGACAAAGCGGACTCAAGGTCTCCCGGCTCTGCATGGGCTGCATGAGTTTCGGTGAGGGCGCCCGTGGCATGCATCCCTGGACCCTGGATGAAAAAACCAGCCGACCCCTGATAAGGCAGGCAGTGGAGGCGGGAATCAATTTTTTCGACACCGCCAACGCCTACTCGGACGGCTCCTCCGAGGAAATTACCGGCCGCGCCCTGAAAGAATACAGCCAGCGCGATGAAGTTGTCGTTGCAACCAAGCTGTACATGCCCTGGCGCGAGGCTCCCAATACCGGCGGCCTGTCACGCAAGGCCGTTTTCCATGCGGTGGACGACAGCCTGCGGCGCCTGGGAACCGACTATATCGATCTCTACCAGATTCACCGCTGGGACCACGCCACGCCGATCGAGGAAACCATGGAGGCGCTGCACGACCTGGTTAAAATGGGGAAGGTGCGCTACCTCGGCGCGTCGTCGATGTACGCCTGGCAGTTCGCCAAGGCCCAGTACACCGCCGAGCGGCATGGCTGGACGCGCTTTGTTTCCATGCAAAATCATCTAAACCTCCTCAACCGGGAAGAGGAACGGGAGATGTTGCCCCTGTGCCGCGACCAGGGAGTGGGCGTCATCCCCTGGAGCCCCCTCGCCCGGGGCCGGCTGACGCGGGACTGGGATACCACCACAGAGCGCTCGGCGAACGACTTTTTTGGTGACTACCTGTATGCGGCAACCGCCGAGGCGGATCGCAGGGTCGTCGAAGTAGTGGCCGAAATCGCCCGGGAACGGGACCTGCCCAGAGCCCGGATAGCGCTGGCCTGGGTACTGCAGCATCCCGACGTTACCGCGCCGATTATCGGCGTGACCAGGGATCTTCACCTGACCGATGCCCTGGCCGCGCTCGAGGTGGTGTTATCCGAAGAGGAAGTGAGCCGCCTTCAGGCGCCCTATGTGCCACATGCGGTGGTGGGGTTTCAGTAGCACCCCGGTGCGAGCAGCCGCAGCAGTGACGGCACGAGCGTATAGGTATCAACAGTGAAGTGGTCCTGGAAAATAGCCCGTATCGCCGGCATTGATATCTATATCCATGCCACTTTTCTATTCCTCATTTACCTGGTGGGCATCGCCTACTGGAACCAGCAGGGCACCATCGAGGCAGTCGTTTCCGGGGTAGCGTATATTCTTGTGCTGTTTTGCTGTGTGGTCCTCCACGAATTCGGCCACTCCCTGACCGCCCGCCGCTACGGAATTGAAACTCGAAGTATCACACTGCTGCCGATTGGCGGCATCGCTTCGCTGGAAAAGATGCCTGACGACCCACGCCAGGAGATCAATGTTGCACTCGCCGGCCCCGCCGTAAATTTCGTCATCGCTTTTTTCCTCTATCTTTACCTCTTTGTCGGGCACACCCCGCTCACGGCCGAGGAGATCAGTATGACCGGGGGATCCTTTGCCTATCGCGTGATGATAGTGAATCTCTTTATAGGCGGCTTCAATCTGCTGCCGGCTTTCCCAATGGATGGTGGGCGCGTGCTTCGAGCGGCTCTGGCCCTGCGCATGGATCACGCTCTGGCCACACAAAAAGCCGCGCGAGTCGGCCAGTTTCTGGCCATCGGCATGGGCTTGCTCGGCATGATGTACAACCCTTTCCTGTTGTTTATCGCCATTTTCATATGGTTTGGCGCGGCCATGGAAAACAGCGCGGAACAACTCAATTCCATACTCGGAAAGGCCAGCGCCAGGCATGCCATGCTCAGGGAATTTCATGTTCTGTCTCCGCAGGACACTCTCGCAAAAGCCGTCGAACTGACACTCGCAGGCAGCCAGAAAGACTTTCCGGTGGGAACCCAAAGCAAACTCGATAAAGTGCTCTATCACAGTGACCTGATCAGAGGCTTGCAGGAAAAGGGTCAGGATGCCCACATCTGCGATTTGCCACTTGATAATATCCAGAGCGCCGATATCAACGAGCCGCTGAGCAAGCTGCTTCTGCGCATGCAGGGTAGTTCAGGCCAGATGATCTGTGTCTGCGATTCCGGGCGGGTTGTCGGTTTGCTCAATCTGGAAAACCTGCTGGAATTGATCAGAATTCACCAGGCCGTTGAAAAACACCATATGTCCGAAAACGACTAGCATCCCGATCATGAGGCGCCACCTGGGCGCCGGCGTCAACCACGACCGGCAAGGGCCAAGTCCACAGCATCCGCTATCGAGCCAACCGTTGCAAAATCACCGCTGATTTTCGTTTCATCACCCGGCCGGTATTTTCCTGTACGCACCAGGCAAGCCTGAAGACCGGCATTCAGCGCGCCCTCGATATCGCCGTACACGTCATCCCCCACCATCAGCGCCCGCTCGGCGCAGGCACCGGCGGAGCTGATCACCTGTCCGAAAAATTCCGCACTGGGTTTACCGACAATGGTCGCCTGCGTCGCTGCAGCGAACTCGATGGCCTTGATGAACGCGCCTGCATCCAGCAACAACTGACCGCCCGAGCTGTAATAACGGTTATATCCTACCCCCAGCAAGGGGGCACCCTCCATACAAAGCTGGAAGGCCCGGTTCAGATTCTGGTAGTTGAACCCCTCCGCGGCATCGGCAATCACTACCGCATCGGGATCACGCTGGTCGAAGTCGGCAAACTCGCTCCCGATGTCGCGGTGCACCAGGCAGTATGGCCTCAGAGTACGCTGCTGCAACCACTGCCGTGCGGCATCGACCGCCGTGAACAGCTGGCCCGGCTCTACCTGAAAGCCGAAACCCCGGAGGTGCAGCAGAAGCTTGTGCCGGGTTTTCTGCGAGGTATTGCTGACGAACCGGATCCTGATCCCGCTGCGCTGGGCCCGCTGCACCGCCTCCAGCGCACCGGGGATGGCCTCATCGCCGTCGTAAAGCACCCCACTGAGGTCCAGCAGCAAGGTATCGATCATTGCATTCCTCCCGGTGTGCCCGCCCGGCCAGGGCGAGTTGAAAACCGTATCGACCAGGCTTGCGCCACACCTTCATTATAGCTGGAACCCCGGCTGCTCCCCCCGGACGGTCTCTCAAAAGCGGTCGCAAGCGGTAAACGCGCCGCCCGTTCCCTCGGCTTTCAAGCAACAAAACGCAGGCCACTCTGCTGCCATCCGAGATATTTCCTGATACCAAATTAGGGAAAATCCCGATATGCTCGGCTGGCAACTCGAGTAATAACTTTCTGTTGCCTCACCTGCGGTCCCGCGGGTGAACAGGTCCTGTATGGAGCTATTGTATGGAAACACGTGTCATCGTCGCCAATAATGCACGCGCCCGCATTTTCGCCAGCCATGACGTTCTCAATCACCTGGAAGAACAGGAGGGCTTCGTCCATGCTGAGGCTCATCTTTCGAATCGCGACCTGGTTTCCGACGCGGCGGGCAAGTCCCGTGATCCGCGCGGCTCCTACGATCCCGAGACCTCTGCGACCCAGATCGAGTCCGACAATTTCGCGCGGCTACTGGCGCGGCGCCTGAAGGAAATGCACAACAGCCGGCATTTCGACCAGCTCATTCTCATCGCGCCGCCGGCGTTCCTCGGTCTGTTGCGTGGCCACCTGGCCAAACCACTTGATAAGCTGGTAGAGCGCACCATCCACAAGGATCTCACCACCGCCGGTATTGAGGACATCATCGATTACATTCGCGCCTGAGCAGGCCCGGATTCCAGGTCGGGACGGTGCCATCCCCCGCCGGGAACAACCGTGTTCGGGCAGAGCCCGACCAGCTCGCGATACAGTTCCCCGACGTCACCGATGTAGCGCCGGGAGAAGTGGAACGGCAACAGGTGCCGGACGCCAGCCAGGTTGGCGATCTCCGCGCAGGCACGGGTCGTAAGATGCCGGGTTATATGCGCCTGGTCTGAATGCCGGGGCATGAAGGCCGCCTCGCAAAACAGGCTGTGCGCGTCGCGGGAAAGCGCCACCATACGCCGCAGGTTTTCCGGCGTATCGGCAAAATCGGTGGCGTAGACCAGTTTACGGCCCGGGACAGGCAGCATGATACGTTCAGCCAGTTCCGTTACTGTCGCCGAATGGCCGTTCGGCAACGCCACCACGTGGCTGTGGTGGCCGGCGAGGTATTCCCTTTTCAGCTCCTGCAGCCACGGCCCGGTACTCAGGCCGAGCATTTCGAGCCGGTTTCGGCAGATATTGAGCCTGGCGCGAGGTTCAAAGGCGTAGGCCAGCACCGGGGTGCCATGGTCCAGCTGCGTCGCCCGGACGATAAAACCCGGCTCACGCCAGACTACACCGCCTTCAATAGCAGTCCCGGCAGTTTCCACTGCGCCCCCTTCTCCAGCGTTCACCGTGAAGCAGCGCAGCATGCCGTCGTGCCACTCCCTCACCTCAAAGCAGGGAGCGCGATTCTCCACCCGGTCCCAGAGAATGCCATCCACCATACCCGCTATATGGCGCGCCGTGCCGGCGGGACCGGTAATGCGACAGGCCGGAAAGGGGCCGACACGGGTGCGCAGGAACCACATGAAGCCACCGATGTGATCCGCGTGAGTATGGCTCAGGAATACGTCAGTCACCTGATGGGCAACGCGGGCGGAAATGCGCCCGGCATCACCGAGGTCGAACAGCAGTACCCTGCGCTGGTGCAGCAAGCGCACCGTCAGCAGCGGGTCACCGAACACACCGTTGACCATACAGGCCAGTACATCGCCCATGCGACTCACGGGTATCGGCCCGGTGCGGGCAACCGTGGTGAATCCGTGGGGCGGGGCTTGCGACGCCGCCCCGGCGCTGCCCGCCACAGGCTCTGAGACGAGGGCATCGCAGGACTGCAGCACGGCGCCGGACCGGGCGTTGGGCCGGAATGTGGTGCAGCCCTTGAGCTTGAGTCGGTAGGCTTCG
>Ga0210341_1230918_pt1 | contig 10584 bp, 13 predicted proteins | sample S425metaT_FD_159703 | JGI IMG/M metagenome (GOLD analysis project Ga0210341, IMG submission 159703) | Metatranscriptome of estuarine sediment microbial communities from the Columbia River estuary, Washington, United States - S.425... | ecosystem: Environmental > Aquatic > Marine > Intertidal... | reverse complement strand
GTCATGATCTCCAGCGCGCTCAGCGGTAGGCGCACCGTCGGATCCGGCGGCCTGTTAGCTGCCAGCCAGCTGCGGCAATACTGGCGAAACTCCGCCTGTTCGGGACTGTCCTTGCTGGCGCTGTCTGACATGGTGATCTCCAAAAGTACGCTTTAGTGGCTGGGTGAATTCTACCGGCACCCCCGGTCACGGCAAGTAAAAAACCCTGGGGGCACCGCGATGGTTCAGCAAAGCTACCACATGGGGGCAAAAAGCTAATAATGCGGCGGGGGTTCGTCCGGATTGTCCGGGCCGGCGGGTTCGCTGGCCATATCGTCCTGGCGCTGTTTCAGTAACTGCAACTGCCTGCGCAGCACCAGTATCTCCTGCTGCTGGAGCGCCAGCGCATCATTGAGCTCGCGCACCATATCTTCCTGGTAGGCAAGCTGGGTCTGCACGTCGAACAACTGCTGTACCACGTCTTCCATTTCGGCCAATTGAGTCTCTCCCCGGACTGTCGCTGTTCCCGCTGGCAAAACGCTAATATACTGCCGACCTGCCTGAAAAACACAGCTATCTATGAACAAGCGAAAAAACAGCCGGTTGGTTTACTCCACAGAAGCGGGCCGCCTGTGCCCCCAGTGCCACCGACCCGTGGCGGGATGCGTATGCGGCAAGGACAGGCCGGCGGCGACCGGCGACGGCATTGTCCGACTGCAGCGGGAGACAAAGGGGCGTGGCGGCAAAGCGGTTACCCTCATCACCGGCCTCGCCCTGCCCGAACAGGAGATGCGGGAACTGGCCCGCGCCCTGAAGCAAAAATGCGGCGTGGGTGGTGCACTCAAGGAAGACCACATCGAAATACAGGGAGACAAGCGCCCGGTCCTGAAGGCGGAGCTGGAACGGCGCGGCTTCACGGTAAAACTTGCCGGCGGATAAGCCTGTCAACCACGCACCCACCAGCGGGCCTTCACAGTCGGTCGGCGCGCTTGTGAGCGACAGCCTGTTGTTGCTCGCGGTAACTGCTCCGGTCGTGCTGTTGCGCGCTGCATTGATGTTCGATCAACGCATGCCGCTTGCGTCTGCCGACCTGCGGGGCTTCTCCTCGGATCTTCTTGTCGCCCTGGCGGTGTATGCGGTCTGCCTGTGGCTTGCGCGCCGGACCTACCCGGGGGCAGTGCTGCTGACCCTGGCCTGGTACCTGCTGAACTTTGCCAACTACGAGCACATATCGACCCTGGGTGCGTCCGCCGATATCAGCCAGATCAGCTACCTGTTCGACCCTACCTTTTTCCGGGGTTCGGCCCTGTCCCTCTCATCACCGGGGTTGTTTCTGGCGCTGGGTGGCGCAGTGGCCCTCCTGCTCTGGCTGGCGGCCCGCCCTGGCCGAAGCAAGACACTGCCGTGGCGTTCAACGCTGACCGCCGCTGCCGGACTGCTACTGCTTTCCCGTGTCCCGCTTTCGGGCGATGCGCTGCACTGGCGGCAGGCCAACTTTATTGACGACAACCTGCTGCAACTGATTCGTCCGGTCGCCGCGCGCAGTGCTTCGAACCTGACGGATGGCAATCGCGAAGCGCTAAGCCAGTTGTATTCGCGCGACCTTAGCGGATCGCCCATCACCGCGCCGGCAGCGAGCGGTCACAACGTGTTGCTGGTCATTCTCGAGGGGATCTCGGGCGTTCACCTGGCGTCGCTCGCGAGTGTCCACGGCATCGACAACGCCATCAAACTGCAGGCGCTGGATACGGTAGCTGTGGAGAATCTGTCTTACAGCACTTTTATCGCACATAACCGCCAGACCAACCGCGGCGAATACGCAATCCTGTGCGGCGACCTCCCGGTGCTGGAGAACGCTGAACCCAAAATGACCCGGGTGCTCGCCGGCGACGATATTACCTGCCTGCCGGACATCCTGCGGGCCGCGGGTTATCAAACCGCCTACCTGCAGGCGGCCCCCCTGGGCTTCATGTCAAAGGATGCCTTCATGCCGATGGCGGGTTTCAGTGAAGTCCATGGCGAGAGCTGGTTCCCGATGAGCTATGCGAGCAACCAGTGGGGTATCGACGACCGCGCGTTTCTCATGCAGGCCACACAGAAAATAGCGCAGCTACAGCAAGAGCAGGCGCCATGGTTTCTTACCCTGCTGACAGTGGGAACGCATCATCCCTACATCGTACCGGGCTCATTCGGCAGCAGGAACTTCCCCGAGGCAGCCCGCTACCTGGATACTGCTTTCGCAGAATTCATGCAAAAGATCAGGCGCATGAAGGTTCTCGAGGACACCCTTGTCATCATCACCTCCGACGAATCCGTCGGGATCACGGGGTACAGGGGCGCGGGGGCCTTCACCAAAGGACTGCAGCTGGATGACGTCACCCGGAAAATCACTGACAACTGGGGCTTCCTCATTGCGCTGACCCCGGAGCGCGACAGGCAGAGAATCGACGAACCGTTTTCCCAAAGTGATATTGCCACGTCGATCCTGGACTACCTTGGACTGGCGGGCGTTTCCAATCCCTTTATCGGTCGCAGCATATTTCGCAGCTACGAGTCCCTGCGTGCCGTGGTGTTCGGCAATCTATACAAAAAGTATCTGGGTTACTTTGACCCGCAGGGTGGACTACAACTGTGCCCGGAGGATTTATCCGCTCCCTGTGAAGGCTTTTCCCTGCCACCCGGCGCGCTGTTCTCTACCCGGCGTGTACCGGGACAGCCCGCAGTGGATGCGGCCGGGTTCCTGCGCGCCGTGCTTGGCGCCGCTGCGGACAGCCGTCCGGCGGACCGCTTGATCCCCCTCACCCGGGAACCGATCGTGCCCGTGCGGCAGTCCCCCGGTATGCAGGTCCTGTTCGGCGGACAGTATCTGTCCACCGACCCTAATACCAGGATCTCGGTGGACATAGATGTCACGCTTCGCGGTCCGACTGGAACAGTACGGGCGGGAATACTGCTGCAGTCTGACCAGGGCAAACTTTTTTCCCGGGCGATCCCGCCGCTGCACACGGGTGAGCGGTTAAGACTGGCGTTTGATTACTACGCGCCGGAAGCGATGGAATCCCTGGCCCTTATCGGCACTGTGATCCCGGTCGAGGGTTCAGGCATGACACTTGAGTTTGAAAAGGCGACACTGAGGGCCGTCCTGGTCCCTGCCGGCGTCACGGACGGCAGCGCGGGACTCTCGGTGCGCACCCTGGAGGTATCGCACGCCAATTGACGCCTTCGCGGGGCCGCACAAGGCGGCCCCACAACTGTCGAACGTCAGGCGACCCCAGGCTTACAGGTCGTAACCGCGCTCGTCGTGCAGCACCAGGTCCAGGCCCTGAGTCTCCTCATCGCCGTCAACCCGCAGGCCGACGAGGGCTCCGACCAGTTTCAGCAGGATAAAGGTGACCACGGCAGTGTAAACCAGGGTGGATACCACGCCGGTGGCCTGTACCATCAGCTGACCACCGATACTCGAAATACCGTCGGAAAAACCGTTCCCGCTGAAAATACCCAGCTGGGTGGAACAGAAAATACCCGCCAGCAGCGTGCCGAGGATTCCGCCCACCCCGTGCACCGGGAAGACGTCCAGGCTGTCATCGACCCGCAGTTTGTTCTTCAGGTAACCGGTGGCGAAATAGCACACCACACCTGCCGTGAGGCCTATCAACACCGCCGCCGCTGGTCCTACCGACCCGGAGGCAGGGGTGATGGTGCCCAGGCCTGCCACCATTCCGGTCACCGTACCCAGCATGGAAGGCTTGCCGTGGCGCAACCATTCCATCGCCATCCAGGCCAGCGCCCCCGCAGATGCAGACAGGTGCGTGACCAGCATGGCCATGGCCGCGCTGCCGTCTGCCGCTACCGCGGAGCCGGCGTTGAAACCGAACCAGCCCACCCAGAGCATGCCGGCACCGGCCACGGAGGGTCAGGTTGTGGGGGGGCATGGCCACGGTACCGAAGCCGCGACGCGGCCCTATCATCAGTGCGGCCACCAGGGCGGCAACCGCGGCAGTGATATGAACCACGGTACCACCGGCAAAATCCTGCAGACCCATGGCGCCGAGCCAGCCACCGCCCCAGACCCAGTGACATACCGGGGCGTACACCAGCACCATCCACAGGGTGCTGAACAGCAGCATGGCCGAAAAGCGCATACGCTCGGCAAAACCGCCGACGATCAGGGCGGGAGTGATGATAGCGAAGGTCATCTGGAAGATTGCGAACAACGTGGCGGGGATCGTGCCGTTAACGCTGTCCATACCGATATTGGCAAAGAACATATTGCCGAAGTCGCCTATCCACATACCCTGCTCGACACCATCACTGCCGAAGGCAATGGTGTAGCCCACGGCAAACCATACCAGTGACATGAGGCAGGTCAGGGCAAAACACTGCATCAGCACCGACAGCACGTTTTTCGAACGCACCAGCCCGGCGTAGAACAAGGACAGACCCGGTATGGTCATAAACAGTACCAGGGCCGTTGAGGTGAGAATCCAGGCGGTATCTGCGCCGTTAATCTCCTGGGCGCTGGCGCCCGCGGAAACCAGCATCAAGGCCGTGCAGAGGGCCAGGGATATAGATGTCTTCATACGTTTTCTCCTGGATTAAAGGGCGTCGTCGCCGGTCTCACCGGTGCGAATACGAATACTCTGCTCCAGGGCGCTCACGAAAATCTTGCCATCCCCGATCTTGCCGGTATTTGCCGCTTTGCAGATAGCCTCGATCGCGGCGTCCACCCGGTCATCGCTGATCGCCAGCTGCAGCCTGACCTTCGGCTGGAACTCCACCACATACTCGGCACCGCGGTACAGCTCGGTGTGCCCCTTCTGCCGACCGTAGCCCTTGACCTCCTCGACTGTCATCCCGGAGATACCGATCTGGTTCAACGCATCGCGCACATCATCGAGCTTGAACGGCTTGATGACCGCTGTAATCATTTTCATTGGACTTACCTCACCTGCTGGTTATTGCAATTATTGTGCATGTCCCCCCGCCATAGTTTTCAGTCTGGGGAGCAATCGTGATGCTGCCGGATGTCTGGCACGGCTTGCCGGAGGGCAAATCCTGCCACAGTGGGCTGCAAAGGTTAAGGCCCAGCCAGATTTTTCCACCGGGCAGAGTCACCCGCTGGCTGAAGCAGCCCGAGTTATTCTGCGCGATGCGTGATTGCCCTGGCTTGCAGCTAGAGGTTGACCCAGCTGTTGAGGGCGCGCAGGCGGAAACGGACACCCTGCACCTCCAGCACCACGGCGTCAGGCAGGATCTCCTCGACCTTGATGCCCCCGGCCGAGGCGCCGGCCCGCAGGGTCTTGCCGTTGATGACCACGCTGGACCTGGACGGGTCCCCTGAATAGTCGTGACGCTGGTACATGAGCGTGGGAATCCCATCCTTGGTCTGCTGGGACAAGCTGGACAATAGCGGCACCGGATGCTCGGTGAGGCTGGCATCCTTGAGCTCCGCCTGTGCCTGCTCCACCAGCTTTTCGATATCCACCGTCTCTTCCACCCGGCTGACGCTCGCCGGGCTTTCAGTCCGGGACTGCCGTACAGGCGCCGCCGGCCGAGCCGGGGCCGGTTGCGGGGGCTGCTGGTAGAGCGCTGCCACGCCGGCGTCGACGTCTGGCGGATCGCGCTCGACCTGCGCTGGGCTGGCCGCCGGGCGGCTGTCTGCGGATACCACCGGCTCCGGGGCGGGCGATGGGGCAACTGCCGGCGCAGGCGCTACCGCGGGTTTTGCCTGGGGTGCAACGGGGGTTTTCTTCACCGGCGGGGGTCTGTCGAACTCCGGGGCGGCCGCCGGTTTCGCTGTTTTGGCAGCGATTTCTGCCGGCAACGCAACCGGCTGTGGGGTCCGCTCGATAAGCAGCCAGCCTATCGCCAGCACGGCGAGCCCTAGTGCGGAAACCAGCAGCCATTGCAGCAAATGGCTGTCCTTTGGCGGCGTTTCAACGGTGTGCACCGAAGACAGCCCCGGCAGTTCCTCGCTGTCCTGGCGCGAGCGGTTCAGTGCATCGAGAATCAGCGACATGCAAGAGACCTCATCGTTTGACCATGTCGCCGGAGCTGCGCACGAGCAGGTCCCTGGCGGCGGCGGCCGTCGGGTCTATACCGAGTGCCTCATTGAGCTTGAGCAGCGTCTGCATTCCCACTACACCATCGTCCTCCAAGGCATATTTGCGCTGGAACAGTCGCACGCGAGCCTCCAGGGGCGGGTTGAAAAGAGTTCCGGCGAGGGCCTGCGGCTGGCCATCCAGTCGCGCAAACAGCTCTGCCACCTGGGCTACCGCCGGACTGTTATCGCCGATGCTCAGGGGGTGAATAAAGCCTGGCGGTGGATGCCACAACAGGCGATAACGGCCGGTCCAGGCAGGACCCAGCTCCGCGAGTTGCACCTCGACGACACTCTCGTTTGCCGCAAACCATGCGAAGCGACCATTGCTGCCCAGGAAAACCGACCCCGCGGCAAAACGCTCCGGGGTGATCATGTCCAGCAGCAGGGGCCGATCGAGCGCGGACAGTTCATCCCAGGTCTGCGCGGTCCGCTCCACGCATGCCAGCCCTTCCTGTACCTGCCCGGAGCAGGTCGAGCCAGGCACCGGCGCCGGGCTGTAAAGCGACCACAGTCGCGCCCAGGCATCCTGCGGTGCCAGCAACCACTGGGGGGCCGGCGGCGGTGTTTCGACGGCAGCCGGCTCGGTGACGGCGGGCGCCACTGCAGTCGCCACTGACGCCGCGGCTTGTTCCGGCACGACTTCCGCTACCGGCGGTTGAGCCGCGGGCGCCGCGGCGAGGGCCTCGTTCGCAATAGCATCCGGTTGCACAGCCACCGGCGGCACCACCTCCTGCCTGTTCTTCTGCCACCACCACCCCGCCGCCAATACCACCAGCAAGGCAGCCACAGCAGCCAGCGGCCAGAAACGTCCGGGCTCGTCCCGGGACACGGCAGCCTCTTCGCCCATGACCTCCGTGGCCGCCGTACGCAGCATATCGATGTCGGTCCGCCCCACATTGCGGCCGTAGGCGCCCAGCATCATCCGGTCGCACAGCACATTGATCAGGCGGGGAATACCGCGGGTATAGCGATGAACTCCCCGTATCACCGCAGGGGGAAAAACCTCCTGGCCCGGATTCATGCCCGCCACCTGCAGGCGATGGCGAATGTAGGCGCCGGTCTCCTCCAGGCTGAGGGGTTCCAGGTTGTAGCGCGCCGTGATCCTCTGGTTGAGTTGCCGCAATTCCGGACGCCCGAGCATCTGGGCCAGTTCGGGCTGGCCGATCAGGATGATCTGCAGCAATTTTTCGCTGTTGGTTTCCAGGTTCGTCAGCAGGCGGATTTGCTCCAGCACGTCAAAATCCAGGTGCTGCGCCTCATCGATCAGCAGGACTGTTTTGCGTCCGCGGCGATGGTTCTCCAGCAGGTAGCGATGCAGGCTGTCGGTGAGCGTCTTGAGGGTGTGTTTTTCGCTGTCATAAGCGATGCCCAGTTCATCGCAAACGGTGGCAAGCAGCTCCATCGCGTTGAGGGCGGGATTGAGAATGATGGCGATATCGGTATCGTCGGGCAACTGTTCCAGCAGGCAGCGGTTGATAGTGGTCTTGCCTGTGCCGACTTCCCCGGTGAGCAAAATGAAGCCGCCACCCGCCCCTACACCGTACAGCAGGTGTGCAAGAGCGTCCCGGTGTCGGGGGCTCATGAACAGGTAGCGCGGGTTTACCGCTATGGAAAAGGGCGCTTCAGTGAGCCCGAAATATTGGTGGTACATGCAGCCGGTAGCCAGTGGGCCAGAACGTGCGTGCATTATGCCCAAGGGTCGAACCCAATGCTATGGACGATGGTGCCGCCGGGGGAGCCCGGCGGCGGGTAACAAACACTTATCGTTAGAGGGTATCGTTGACTTCCTCGTCAGTTTCCTTCCCGGGCTCGGAAACTTGCTGCTCCCCGGGAGCCTTGCCGACGGGGGTGCTGGAAGCATATGCCGCTGTTGCGGACAGCATGCTCAGGATGATGTACACGACCGAATGAATAAACATGATTCAAACCTCCTCTAAGTTTTGGTTTGAGCGACCATTGAATCAGGAGGGGTTAGAATAAACATACTAAAGAGAGAGGCAATTTGCTGAGACAAACCAGGCCATAATTTTTTTTATGCTTTATTTTCAATGGGTTATTAAATATTGCTCACAAATTTTTTATGTTAATAGTGCCAATATGAGGAACATTGCCGTTCCCGCCAGGGAAATCGATTCCCAAGCCGCGTCGGGAATTCCTGCCCCGGGCGTGAATGGACGGCGGGCGATGTGCTTTCCAAGGCGGTGCCCCCGCGGAGGGTCAGCTATCGTCGCTCGCGCTGGCTGTAGCGCTGTTAGCCAGCAGCTCACGCTTTTCGGCGAAATAATCACGGCCGGTCTTCCTGGTATCGCGGTCGCTCACCCAGGCTTTGCGTTCCGCGGGGCCGGCGGTGCGCCGGCCCGAGTCCACATTGGTACTTTGAATGCGTATTTCCTCCTGGGACGCGGCGGCGGCGCAACCCTTGTCGCTGAAGGTGGTTTTCCCGGTTACCGGATCCTTGCACATGTAGACCCCGGCCGCCGCCAGCTGCGGCAGCAGTAACAACACCAGTAACAGAACCCGCATCTTCCTTCACCCTGCGCTCAGCGCGCCACATATCCATTCAGCCCAGCGTATAGGGCTTATATGCCGCGATGCCACGAGTAACTGGAGAAATCTACAGATAATTGCCGATGGCCGTCAGGCCTTGACCGTCGCCAGCAGCACCAGGGCCTCGTCACACCAGGCCAGGAACTGCTCACCCTGGTGAATACCCAGGGCCAGCGCCAGGTACACGCCCTTGCGCCGGGTGGGCAGGGTTTCGGGATCAGCGTAATGGCGCCGGCGAATTTTCTCGTACAGGTAGAGCCGCCGCATCATCTCCTCCCGCCGGGCGGTTATTTCACCCGCCAGGTGAGCGGCGTTGCCGGTATCGAGGTTATAGAGCTTGACCAGCAGGTCGTCCTTTGCCGCCTGGGTGCGGGTGCTCCCGAAGACCCATTCGGCCAGAGCCTCGCGCCCTGCCTTGGTCATGCCGTAGACGATCTTGTTGGGCTTGCCGCGCTGTGTCACCTCGCGCTTGCTGAGCCAGTGCTTGTCAGAGAGCTTGCGCAATTCGAGGTAGATCTGCTGATGGGACGCCTGCCAGAAAAACCCCAGGGAGGTTTCGAAGTCCCGGGCCAGTTCATAGCCGGATAGATCATCGTCCAGCAGGGCTGTCATGATTGCGTGACCCAGCGCCATTGTGAATTGCCCTCCCCCGGTATCGACCCCGACAGCATACTCTCGCGGCGCCGGCCCATGTAAAAGTATGCATATTTTCATTGTTATGCAATAGTTTGCATAATAAAATACGCAGCTTCTGTAAAATTGCCCCGTGAACTTCAACGACAGGAATCTGCTGATATGGCCCTTCCACAGAATCTGCGCGACACCCTGGCACTGCCACTGGTGGCGGCCCCGATGTTTATCATCTCCAACCCCGACCTGGTCATCGCCCAGTGCAAGGCCGGCATCGTCGGTTCCTTTCCCGCGCTGAATGCCCGGCCAGCGGCGGAGCTGGAGGTCTGGCTGCAGCGCATTACCAGCGAGCTGGCCGCTTACAACGAGGCCAACCCCGACCGGCCCGCGGCACCCTTTGCTGTCAACCAGATCGTGCACGGCTCCAATGATCGCCTCAAACACGACCTGGAGATGTGCGTGAAATACAAGGTGCCCATCGTCATCACATCCCTGGGTGCCAAGGAGTTCGTCAACGAGGCCGTGCATTCCTACGGCGGCATCGTGCTGCACGACATCATCTCCGACCGCTTCGCCCGCAAGGCGGTGGAAAAAGGCGCTGACGGCCTGATTGCGGTAGCGGCAGGCGCCGGCGGTCACGCCGGCACCACCTCCCCTTTCGCCCTTATCCAGGAAATTCGTGAGTGGTTCGATGGCCCGCTGCTGTTGTCCGGGTCTATAAGTACCGGGGACGGCATCCTGGCGGCCCAGGCCATGGGCGCGGACCTGGCTTACATGGGTTCGGCCTTTATCGCCACGAACGAGGCCAACGCCGAGCAGGCCTACAAGCAGGCCATTGTCGATTACGCCTCTGCGGATATCGTCAACAGCAATCTCTTCACCGGTGTCCACGGCAACTACCTGCGCCCCTCCATCGTGGCGGCGGGACTGGACCCGGACAAGCTGCCCGACGGCGATGTCGCCTCGATGAATTTCGGTTCCGGCGGCGACACCAGCGCCAAGGCCTGGAAGGATATCTGGGGCTGCGGCCAGGGCATCGGCGCGGTGAAGGCCGTAATGCCCACCGCCGATATGGTGGCGCGCCTGCAGCGGGAGTACCAGGCGGCCCGGGCGAGGCTGCTGGCTGCCTGAGTACTGCCGGTAGTGTTCAGCTAGAGGTCGACAAACTTCACTACCCGCGCTGACACCGGCGGGTGACGGTCGGCCCCTATCCAGCGCCAGCACAGCCTGACTATCGAGCGCCGCAATCGCATGCCGCAGATCATCTCCGGCGAGTCCGACGGCGCCCATCGCGACACGAATCTGACGACTGATACCGAGTCCGG
>Ga0210341_1294214_pt1 | contig 10637 bp, 5 predicted proteins | sample S425metaT_FD_159703 | JGI IMG/M metagenome (GOLD analysis project Ga0210341, IMG submission 159703) | Metatranscriptome of estuarine sediment microbial communities from the Columbia River estuary, Washington, United States - S.425... | ecosystem: Environmental > Aquatic > Marine > Intertidal zone... | reverse complement strand
GCAATATCGACCTGGATGATCCGAGTGTCCGGGTGAAATGTGACCTTTTCTCCCATAATTACCCCTTATATTGTTTCTCTAAGATTTTCTGGCGCCGCTCGATCTCCGCCGGCGTTGCGTCAATCGGAATGGCGACGCGCTCCATTACATGAGCCCATTCCTGCCAGACTGACATAATGCGATAGACGACCATGAAAGGATTTTCGCCGGTAATATCCCACTTGTCGGCAAACGCCGGCCAGCCGCCAAAGCCGCCCAGGGACTCGACAAATTCCTTGAATCCCTCGGGCGCTCCGGTGGACGGTGCGCCGCTCTCAATGGCCTCGGTCCTGAAACGATAACACCAGTACCGCGCTCGGCGTTTAACCGTTTGCCCCAATATCTTCTTGCGCTGTAATGCGTCCCGGTCGTCGGAGGCGTGCAGCAGATCCCCGTCGAACAGGACGTATTTTTGTTTATCTTCCATCCACTAAACTCCTGTTTAAGTAGGATTGTCGTAGGTTAATTCATCCGCGACGTTGACCGGGAAATTAAGGCCGGTGACTCGCGTGATCGTAAATTCCGCAAAATCGATCTCCGCATTGTTGAGCCCCTGGGCCACAATGACAACCTTGGCATCGGTGCCCGGGGTCCGCCCGCCCTGGTTGTTGCCGTCATAGTCGAAGTCAAAGCCAATGGTTGCTTGCGAAATCTGCCCGCTAATATCGGTATCGCTGTTATCGTCAACGACGATTGCAGACAAGGTATCAAAAGGCTGTTCTTCCACTGTGACCGAGTCGCCGCCGGCATCGACTACCTGGGTGCGCCCCAAAGCATCGATGTAGGCAACCGAGCCCGCCGTGCCGTTGGCGGTGGCCTTTTTCACGCCGTTGTTCTCATTGTCGGTGGTAAAGCCGGATACGATGAAATAATCGTCCTGGGCGATATTAGACAGGTCCGCCAGGGTGCTATTGAGCGTCGCCTCCGCTCCTGAAACTCCGGTAATGGTAAAATCCGCCTGGGTTTGCTCGCGAATGTTTTTAAAATACATCCGGTAAAGCGTGTCGCCGTCGACATCGTCCACCAGGTTGCTGGAAAAGACCATATTTCCGGCTGCCGTAAACGGGTAAGTGATGGTATTTGATTGTTTGGGGACGTCCTCGGAGTCCAGCCCATACAGGGCGCCGGTGCCGACCTTGATATCGTGCAATACGATATCGTTGGTAATGTTGGAGTCAAAATCGTCGAAGTTAACCCCCGGCCATGAGTGCAAGATATCGCCCACATAGTACGCCAGTTTTGTCGCTACCGCGCCGTTGACCGTGCCATAGGTGTCACTATCCGGATCGTCGTTGATATCCGTGGCTTTCCTAAGCCGCTGTTGACAAAACTTATAGATCTCGTCTTTGTTGGGCGCCGTCGCGACCCCGTTGTACTGTACGGCCCGGTTAAATGCGTAATAAGTGCCGCCTATCAAGCGCTCGCCGGGATAAGCCTCCCAAGTCGCGGTACCGGCAAAAGATCCGTAAGCGCCGCCCTCGCCGCTGGTGAGCGTGCCTGCGCCGGTACATCTTGCCCACCGACCGACGCCGTCCTGGACGACATCGTCGATCGAATAGGACTGAACCGCCGCCGGCGCGAAAAGGGCGCCCCGGTAATACTGCAGTTCCATATCTTGATAGGGGTCAACCGCCGTATCAATGTAGGCCTCCGTTGTGCCGGTGTTTTTAATATCGCCCGCATTGGAAAGCGGGGCTCGATAGGCGATATAGGTAAGTGCCGCAAATCCCTGTTCGACCAAAAGCGAATAGTCGGAATAGGTCATTTGCCACTCGCGCAAAAACAATTTGAGATAATCGCGATAATCGTTTGAGCCGCCGTCGTAAATCATAACGGCCTCATCCAGCGGACCGGTTTTGTCAAAATCGGTCGTTGACTGGTCAAAACCTTCGACCTGCTGATAGTTTCCCTGCTGCGTGTCATCATACTGGCTACCCAGGGAAATGATACAGGCATGCTCGCTGCCGTCTATTTCCTGCCAACCGGCATCGCGGATAAGATCGCGGGTCTGATCGCCGGCCGGCTGCCAGCCATAGCGCCAGATAAACTTAGCCTCGTAAATGGCTTTTAGCGGGAATTTGAATTTGTTAAGAGCTGCGTTTGTCTTCCATTCTTCTTTGAGAAAGGAATACAGACATTGCATTGTGACGCCGGAGGTTGAGCCAGGGTTCGAGTCGTCGATATCGCCCGCAATTCTTAGCTCAATAGTTTTAGCGTCCGTCACAATAGCGACTTCTTCCGTAGTAGGGGTGCCGTCAACGTCGAGCGCTAAGGCATCCGGATCAACAACTTTAGCCATGGTTCATTCTCCTTGGTTACGTGGGGTTATAGTAGTTTACGTCGGGTATTTGTGTAACTGGTATAGTCTGGTCGGCCTCTCCCAGGTTGATATCCTCTAAGATAATGTCCTCATAATTGACGTGGAAGATAATGATATCAACATAGGTCCCTGCCGCATAGGAATAGACATATTCGTTTTCCCCGTCTGCGGGGACATCTTCGGTGTGATCGACAACGTCAAAAGCGCCGTAAATGGTGGCCGAAATGGGAGCGTCAGTCTCGGCAATCACTTTATCCACATAAATCTCGGTATTGTTATTACTGGTCACATAGTACCGGCCGGCATTGGCGCCCGCTGTGGTGACAACCAATAGCTTGCCCTTAAATTCGTCGGTAGTCCAGGACGCTACGATATCAAGGAATCGTCGCTGCCCGGCAATACAGGCCAGCCCGGTTAATGTGTCATAGGGCGTCGGCTTTTTGGTGTAAGTGACCTCGCTGTATTGCTTTATCCCGGTTAGCTTATGGGTAAAGCTCGAATTGAAGGTGACCGATCCCCCGTAATAGCTTTGATAGGTCGAGGCGTTTGACTTTTGACCGCCGCCGGTCGGCGCCAGGTTGTTAATTACCAGGTTTCCGCTCGATGCTGTAAAGTGTACGTCGTAGTCGTTTCCGGAAAATATCAAGCCTTTGTAATCGACGGTTGCCGCGACTCCGTGCTGAATCGCGTGTCTAACGCCGCCGGTACAGATGTTGGCGATAAACTGGCATTTCTCGATATCCATACCTATTGTCCACTGCAGCGCCGATCCGTTATCTGGAGTTGCGTCCAGGCCAAAGTCGTCCTGAGTCGCAACAAACAGGATATTTCTAATCTTAACCGTGTTGTCAAGGGAGGCAAGCCCGCACTCGATAACAGATCCGCCGAAAAATACGTGGTTTTCCGTGTAGCCCGCCCAAATTACTCCATCCAGCAGTCTCTTTAGGGTGGTATTGTATAGCTCTACCTGGCTATTTGTTCTGGCCGCTGCCACCTCAAATTTAACGTCCAGCGTGTCATTGCCGATGATGGTTGAGCCGCCGCGGCCTGCGTCCGAACCGACGAGATAGCCGTCCGTAAAATCCGTGTCATAGCCGCCCAGGGCGCTATCCGCTATCTTGATACCCGCTCTGTATTCGCGATAGGAGGTAACCCAGGCGCTGCCGTCCCAAAACTCGGATTTTCCGAATTGGATAATCCGGCCCGCGTCCGCAAAGTCGATATTTCCCGTTTGATCGTAATAGTCGCCAATAAAAGTCCTACCGTAAGTATAGTAAATGCCTTCTTTTTCCTGCCACATCCCCCAGGCACGATTAGCATAGTCTGTGCAGTAATCGACGATTTCCTTCCAACCCTCGGTACTCGTCCCGGCCTTTACTATCAAGCCCTCGCCAACGGCTATTTGATCGATCCAAAGACTTTCGGCCCTTACGCTGGAGGCCGTGTCGATCCAAACCCCAATAGTGCGGATCGCGCTTATATCGCAAGTACCGCTCTCGCGCGTGCCGGCAATGTCTGGATCGATGACAAACAACTTCCACCCGCCGGTCCAGCCGTTTGCATCGTTAGATCCGGCAATAACATAATCGCGATAGTTCGAGGTCCCCGGGCTGCTGCTTGAAATGCGAATCGCAAGACCATAATTGGCAAGCGTGTCCAACGCGCCAAAAGCGGCCATATTAACCCACATAAATATCATTTGCCCGGCCTCGGCGCCGGTGCCTCCGGTAAAATCAAGCTCGTTGCCGGCGCCGAGGTCAAATTGCTGGAATCCGCTTTTACTGGCATACTGCCCCCCGATAGATCCTGAACCAAACAAATAGACATCCGGGCTCAGTGTCATGGTCCCGCCGCCCTGCTCGCTCCAATCGCCGGTACCTGTGCCGCCGGTGTCGTTGGTGAGCTGGTCGCAGTTGGCGATAACCCCCTTGCCCTTTATCGCTAATGTTAAAGCCATTTAGATTTCCTTGATATCTACGTACTCGATAATGCCCTGGTCATCGCGGACCGGGGTGCAGCGGTAAGACCGCTTTTTGCCGGTCGGCATAATTACCTCGATATTGGGCATGGCCGCCGGCGCGGATCGCGGCGGGCGCCCGTCCAGTCCCTCGACAACGGTGGTCATGCGCTTAGAAATTAGATCGATAACGTCAATCTGTTTTTGCATGGATGCGGTTAGCCCGGAGGTGATCGCCGCCATGGCCTCGGTCACCTTTGCTGAATTCTGGATGTTGGAAAGGTTTAGACGGTCCTCGGCCTTGACCCTCCAGCCGCCTTTAGTAATGTCCTTTAGTTTGACCGTTTTCATTATTTTGTCCTCCCGCCCATACAAAGCCGCAACTCCTCGTAAAGACTGGTTAGCTCCTCGATATCGATGAGATAGCCGATCGCGTCAATATCGCGCTCGATGATCTCGCCGGTTTCCTCGATCTTGACTTTTTCCGGAAAATTGATGCCCGAATCTTCCAGGTCGCCTTTATAGCGGGCCTTTTTGTACTCGATAAATTCCTCCGGGCTTAACAATACCTGCTCATCCACGGTTTTGGCCGCAACGGTTGCGGGCTTTTCCATCGGCGGAGGCGCGGGCTCTTTGACAACGGCGCCAAAGGCGTCCTCGAAGGCCTCAACAAAACTCTTGGGCTCAAAAAGAAAGGTTTGGTTTTTGGCGTCCGCCATGGCGTCGGCTGCAAAGCGTTTCACCTTCTCCGCCCATCCGGTCATAGTGTCGCTTTCGAGGCTTGCAGCTATGGCCCGGGCGATATCGCCATAAGTCTTTTCGTCGCCAAAAAGGCTACCTTGCTTTAAAAACTCGCGAATAGACAAGTCCGCGCCCTTGGCCTTGGTCGCGAGCTCCAGGCCGTCTTTGACCTGGGGAGTAATGTCCCACTGTTCGCCGCGTGCCTTGATCCTGGCCAGGGAAGGCAGGGACCGGCCGATTTTGTTTTGCAGGCTTTTAGGCGCGGCTGATATCAAGTCGGCGTCATCGATGATTGATCCAAAGATAGCCTTTTCGATCTTGATTTTGCCGGGCTCGTTTAATAGGCCCACCTTAGCGCTTATAAAACGGTTTTTATCCGCCGGCGATACCGCGCCGTCGTCAATTAGCCAATCAAGAATTTCCAGGCCGTCTTTTTTTCCGAGCAGCTCGCGGATCGTCAAGTCTCGATTGGCCATGCGCAGGCCCATTTTTTCAATCGTCGCAGTGGATATGTTCTTACCCATGGAGGCAATTTCCGCCTCCTCGCTGACTCCCTGGGTCAAGGCCTGGTTAAAATCGGTGGCCATGCGGTGTAAGGTTTGAACGTCGCCCCTTTCTACATGAACGACTCGAACCAATACGGGCTTTTCCATATCAAAGGCGTTGGCTGGTATTAGACCGAATTTTCTGGCCTGCAGCGATATCTGGTTTTTATAGTCGATCGCCTTTTTTGCCGCTGCCTTTGTGGCGGAATAGGCACGCTGGATGCTCATGGTCCTGGAGTTACCGCCCAGGACGATACCGGAGGCCGTTATAACCGGCGGGCCATTCGTCGGCGTCGGATCGTCGGAAAGCAAGATGGCAGGGTTTAGATCTTGGGCGTTGGCAACAACCTTGCCCTGCTCCTGTTTATCACTGTGATAGGTGCGCTCCTGGATGCCCTCGGGATAGCCTGCGTTTTTTTGGAACGTCTCAGCATTGTGAGAGGGAATAAGATCGGCCGCCTCGACAAGGGCGTAATAGCCATTGTAACCGCGCTTATTGCCAGGCGTGATGATCTGGACACTTTTGCCTTTTGTGGCCGGGATCTCCCCGGCGGGAAGAACGGGCTCCTCGGGTTTGGGTGTTTTTGGCCAGGGCGTTTTAACCTTTTTCTTTGCCCGCTCTTTGATCTGCGTATCCAGCCAGTCGGCAAACTGGGGCTTTCCCATGGTCGTCATAGATCCAAAGCCCTGCCAACCTTGCTTATAATTGGCCATATACGCGGCCTTTGCGCGGCGATCATCGCCAAAGCCGAGCATTACCTTGTCTTCGTCCGGCTTGCCGGTTTTCGGGTCAACCTGGTGGACGATATACACCTGTTGCGCCTCCGGCAACGGTCCCAAAAACAGATCAATCTCGTCGCCGTCCTTGCCCTCGGTCCGCGAGAAATACCCATAAGCGTTAGCCAATTTTTGGGACCATTCCTCGCCGTCGCTGTCGGTACCGCGCCGGATATCCCCAGGGGCGTTTTCGATCGTGACGCGAAAGCCCATAAACTTGAAATGGCCTTTTTTGTAGTTTCCGGCCTCGGCCTGGCCAGGGGTGGGATCGTGTTCGAGGTCGTCTAATTCCTCGTCTATCTTGGATTGATCGTCGGTGTCCGCCGGCGTTTGGCCTTTGACCTTCGCGATGTCTTTGTTTAAGACAATGAGTTGATCGGCCATAGCGGCCTTGAAAAAGTCATAGTCCGGATTAGTTTTTTGGATCTCGGCCGTGTTTGTGATCTCGACGGCGTCAAAGTCTTTCGCGATATTTGTCCAGAAAGACGGTTCACCAAAGTCGCCGTATTTAGTCGCCGCCTTTCTGTGAGCTGCAATGGAATCTATCTTTAAAACGCGGGTGCCCGGCGGGATCTCGAAGTCAACACCCGTCAAGGAGGTTTTCTTGTATTTGCCCGGCTCGGCCATCCAGACTTGATTTTCATAATCATAATAGAGCTGGTGTTCTGCGCGGCTTTCCTTGCCCGTTGCCTTTACCGCCGGTCCGCTGGCCTCGAAAGTGTGCAGCTCGCCCCAGGCCTTGTCATCTAATGAGAGATAAACGGCGTCGCCGGCGAATCGTCCGGTTTTCTCGCCTTTGTCCATGCTGCCGGTACCGAAAAGCGGTTTCTCGGCGCCGTACTTAAAACCTTCCTTTTGGATCTTGCCAGCCCGCTCGGCCGAGGTGAAATGTTTAAGAGTCCTTACTTGATCTTCGGGTACGCCTTTCCGTTGATCTCCAGGGCGGAGCCCGGGGGTAGGTCCTCCAGGAAGGCCCGGAGGGGTTTCTCCCCGTCCGGCCCGTTTACCACTACGCTGACGTTCTTCCTTTTGCCGCGCAAGTCTTTCATCCGCCTGCGCGACGGTTTCTCCTGTGCCATAGCTAAACCCCACTGTGTACTTTATTTTTTTGCCGTCGGGCATAACGACGGTCAAAGGATTCTTTTTTAGATGATCTACTACACGTTTGTTTAGTAGTTCGTCGAGTAAGTCCGGATCGTCACCTTGGACGATGAACTCGTCTCCGGATACGTGATACGTGTCCGCCTCGGTTATTGTTTTCAGGGCGTTGCCAAAATTAATCAACATGGCGTCGCCGGTCTGATGCCCAAAATTATCATTAATGTATTTCAGGCTGTCCAGGTCGATCGATGTCACATGCGCCCGGCGGGTGTCTTCCAGGTCAAAGGCCTGCTTATTGCGCAAGCCGGTCAGATAATCCGTATTGGAGGCCTCGCGAAGTTCCTCCTCGGTCATTTCACTGGCTTTTTTTCGAGGCTGCATGCCCGCTTGGATACGAGCGTAGATAGTTTTTAGGGCCTCATCGATGTCGGTATCCGCCTCGATGTTTTCGCCTAAACGTTGGGCCAGGTCTAAAATCATTGGATCTTTGGCCTCGGCTCTTAGTTTGGCGTCAGCGGTCCATTTTTTTTCAGGCTCTTTTTGTGCCTGGGTGTATAATGCGCGGAATGGTGCGTCCCAGGGCGGAGGCTCGCGCTCCGGGACGGTTCTGCGGTCCGCGTCGGGTCGCTGGCCGCCGCGCCGATCGCCTGCAGGCGCCGGCGGGAGTTCTGGCTTTTTCGGTGTGGTCTTCGGCGGGGGCGCCGCTGGCGGTGGCCCCTTTGGCGGAGGCTTTGGCTTGGGCGCTGGCGGTTTTTTTTGTGGGGGTTTCGGTGTGGGCGTCGTCGGTTCTTCGGCCAGATCGTCAAGATCTTCCTCGGCGTGCTCGGCGGCCTCCTCCTCGGCATCGATGGACTCATCCCCGCCGAATTTCTTGCCTTTGGTCTTTTGCCGGATCTTCTCGGCCTCGTCTTTGCCCAGTAGGATATCAAGGGCGTCTTGATCTTCTCCGTCGGTTAACAGGTCCTTGGCCTTGCTGCCGTCTCTGCCTGCCACCACGGCCATGCCGCCGCCCATGGCAAACCCGGCGATTGCGCCGCTGGCCATGGATTCGCCCACGCCCTCCATGAGCGGTTGATTTTCGTCGACTAAGAATTTGCGGGCAAAGTTGCTGACAAACTGCTCTAATCCGCTTTGGGGCATTTCCTCAAAAAGACCTTCTGATATCGCGCCTTTTATTAGATTTCCCCATAGAGATTTCCCGCCCTCGCCACCGATCAGCTTGCCCATGAAGGCGCCGCTTGGCGCTCCGAATATGCCGGTTGTGACGGCCGTTGTAGAACCGACAAACCCGGCGGTTGCCAGGGCAAGGGTCTTGCGGGCATATTCGTGCTTTTTCTCATCGCCCAGGGCGTCAGGCATGGACTCATAGATCTCCCGGTAAACCTTGGACTTTCTCAGATTGGCGTCGGGCTCCTCCATCATTTGATCGTAAGCCTGGCGGGCGTTTTCCATGCCGGAATAGCCGCCCTCTCCGATCGCCCCGCCGACAACACCAGCCACCTTGTTAATGCCGTATTTCTTAATCAGCTTGCCGAGCACGCCCTGGACGATCTTGGGCGCGTATTTCATGCCGGTATTGATAAGGCCTTTGGTAATGGTAGCGCCGCCGCCCATGGACAAAATCGTCGAGGGGATGGACTCGGTTATCATACCGGTGATTTTAAACGGATCTTTAATGCCCTCGCCAAACCAGCCCTCATCCTCGCCGCTGGCCAGGATGGTTTTTTTCATGCTGGCTTTCATCGCCGGCGTTAATTTTTCGTCGTAGTACTTTTCAGCGACATCCCCGTATTGCGTGATCTTTGCAGACAGGCCGTGTTTATCCATAAAATCGCGCTGGCTCTGCAGAAACTCGTTGCCGGTCAGATCCCCGACAACTCCCAGGGCCTTGCTTGCCAGCTCAGGAGGAGTAAGACCTATCAGCATACCAGCGGTCTTGCCGATCCCGGCCGAGGCCCTGCCCAACAGGTTGGCGTAATCCCATACGCTGTGGCCTTCTTCGTCCGGTTCATCCGAGTCGGAGGCCTTCGGGTCGTTTTCGTATGGGTCGGCGGAAGGATCGTAAGTCTCTGGCTCCGGCGCTGGCTCGCCCTCAAATGGGTCGAAGTCCACTTTTTCGCCTACGCGCAGGCCTCCGATCGACTCGGGCTTTGCAGGCGAATCGATAATATCGTCTTCTTCCTCATCCTCGAACGGATCGAAGGTTAATTTTTCGCCTACTCTAAAGACCATTCTTTTTTCTCCCGGTTTTATAGTAATAGTCCCAAACGATACGACAATCAGGACACTCTAAAAAGACCATATCTCCACCCGGCGCACCTGATTCAATCAGTGGCTTATCGCAAGTTTTGCATTTCTTTGTCAGGCCTAAACCCATCATCCGCCCCGTTACTATTATTGCACGTTAAAACCCCTCGCCGGCTGTAATCCTCGCCGGCATTTTTTTTCTTATGACCGTGCCCGTCGGTTTCTTTTTAACGACGCCGCGAGGTTTCGACTGACTGTTGAAAGGAATACCAGCGCTTTTGACGCGCTCTTTTTCCTTTTCCTCCTCAACTTCGTCATTTATAAGGGGCGCCCATCCATCATCTTTGGGTATAAACCATACGCCGCCTTTGCCGCGCCTGGCATCCGGAAAACCCGGGGGCTTGGCCTTGTCTCGATAGGCGTCTTTTGGGATCTCCTTGGATCTGCTTTTCTTGATTTCATCCGCCTTGGCCTGTTTCTTAGCGGCCTCGGCGTCTTTTGCCGCCTGTTCGCGCTCGCGGATCGCTTTGGGGCTTTCTCTGCCTTCAAGGCCTGCCATGGCCTCAGCGTGATCTATCTTATATTTCTCCGGATCGAATCGATCGGCCTGAAAAACACCGTCGATAATGGCATGCGACCGTCCGGCCTCATCGGCCTTAGCCCAGTTCTCGGATCTCAATTTTCTGTCTTTGAATTCGAGCTCGCCCTGGTTTTTGGCCGCCGTGATCTGGTCCTTGGTTTTCTCGTTGGCGGGGTTGATCGGCGCGAGAACGTTTTTAAAGGCATCCTCCGCGCTTTTAAAAACTGCGGGTTTGTCCTGGCCCGGGAAAATCACGCCCACGGTTTCACTATCCGGGTCAAAGATGAACTTTGGCAGATTCGAGGCGCCCGGCCTGGCCTTAAATGAGCG
>Ga0210341_1358822_pt1 | contig 10640 bp, 8 predicted proteins | sample S425metaT_FD_159703 | JGI IMG/M metagenome (GOLD analysis project Ga0210341, IMG submission 159703) | Metatranscriptome of estuarine sediment microbial communities from the Columbia River estuary, Washington, United States - S.425... | ecosystem: Environmental > Aquatic > Marine > Intertidal zone... | reverse complement strand
GCTGGGTCAATAAACTGCAGCCCTCGAGCGGCAAGGTAATCGTAGCGAGCGCGGTCAAGGACGGTCGGACGTTATACCGGGTGCGCGTCGTGGGCCTGGCCGACCGGGCCCAGGCACAGAAAGTGGCCGGCGAGTTGCAGGCCGCCCACCGGGTACCGCCTCTGTGGGTGGGCCGGGAATAGTTTGGCGCCAGGGCCTGTTCACACTCACTGAGTCGGGGTGAACAGGCCCTGGACTCTTGGCAGGGGCAGGTTGTCCTGTTAATGTTTTCCCGTCAATTACGGAAGGGCTTGTTATGAAGAGTTTGAAGTTTGCATTATTGGGTCTGGCACTGGGAGGCACGGTAGCCATGGCGGAAGATTGCGTTGCACCTGACGCGCCTTCAATCACCGAGGGTGAAGAGTCCACCCTGGAGCAAATGCTTGCATCCCAGAAAGCCGTGAAGGAGTTCCAGGCCGCCAACCTCGAATACATGAGCTGCCTCGAGCCCAAGCTCACGGCAGCCGAGGCCGCCGCCAAGGAAGGGCAGGAGGGCGCGGTCGAAAGCTACCAGAAGATCCAGGAAACCTATAACGCCGCGGTTTCCCGCGAGGAAGAGGTGGCCACCAAGTTCAACAACGAAATTCGCGACTACAAAACCGCCAACCCGAGCTGATCCCGCTCAGTGGCAGTGGCCGCGCTGACAAGCGCGGCCCTGTCGCCACCGGAACACGCTCACCCGAACCCCCCCGGACATGCTTACGCCTGCCATAGCGCAAACATGCCCAGGGGCGATTTGGTATAGGCAACAGTGACAATATAGAAAGCTGTAAACAGCGCCGCTGCAAATGCGGCGATACGCACTGCCCGCGTTCTGCCAAATCGAAACGCAACCATTCCCAGGCCGATATACAATAACAGTGCAGCAAGCTTCGCGCTCAGCCAGCCAGTGGCCAAAGGGTTGGCCTGCCAGACAAGCAGCATGCCGATGGCGGAAGCCAGCAGCAGCGTATCCAGCAGGTGGGGTAGTACCCGGGTGAGGCGCGAGCGCAAGCGCGAGTCTTCGATGATCATCCAGTAGCCGCGCAGGGTGAAGCCTGCGATGGACAGGAAAGCGCAGCTGACGTGCATCGCTTTCAGCAGTTCATACGTCGCCATTACCCGATTCCCTGCACAAGGCGCTGCCGCCGGTAAAAGCAAACAGGGCACACCCTGATTACTGTAAATGACGTTAGCAGACTTGTTTTTGGTATCAAACTGTTTTGTGTATCCCCGGTTCCTGCCTGTACCCGGTAGCTGGAATTCGGCCGGGTCAATCGGCTAAAAATAGTACCCGAGCTCGAACTGCAGGTAGTTTTCGTTCTCATAGATTCGCAGGGGGTTGTCGGCGGCTACATTGGAGACCCCGCGAGCTTCTATGGACGCCTTGAAGGCATTGCCGATGCGGCGGCTGGCCTCAAGGTAGAAATAACGCGAGCGGTCATCCACGTCCTGCACCACGGCAGCGATAAGTTCCGTGGAATTAATGTCGTTCAAACCTACCCTCAGGCCGAGGCTGATGTCGTCATCATCATCGTCGGTGGCGACTATCAGCGCACGCTGGTCGAACAGGTACTCGCTGATGATGCCTACGTCAACACCAGTGCCCCGAATATCAAAAAATGTGTATTCGAAGCCAGCTGCCCCGGAGAAAAAACTCTCCTGTGGCGCGTCGCGGTAGATAGCTTCAAATTTCAGTAACCAGGCATCAAAGGTTCCCTGTATATCCACGCCGGTCTGGTTGATGATGTCATAGACAGGTATCAGCTCTATCTGTCCGTCTGCCTTTATCTCAAATAATCCCGGGTCAACACGTGGTTCCCTGCTGGTGCCATAAAACTGGTAAGCGCCCATGTCCCAATTGCCGACACTGTTAGACCAGCGTACCGCGAAGTCCGTGTGCCACTGCTCGGCACCCGAATCGTAGATCGCCTTGCTGTTGCTGATTGCGGGTGAAGTGCCGGGTCTGCCATTGGGGCCGGGGAACACACGCTCCCTGAAGTACGGCAGCAGGAACAGGTCCAGGGCACCCCAGTCCCTGACCAGGGTAAGGTTGACCAGCGGCTGCCCCAGCAGGTCTTCCTCGTCAGGGTTTTCAGCCAGGTTCACCTGGTTGATGATGTTGACCACATGCACGGTCTCGGTAACACCCCAGAATACCCGGCTGATACCCACGGTCAGCTCCCAGTTTTGTTCCACCTTCTGCCAGTTGAGTTCGCGGATATCGCCCTGGGTGCGATCGTCATCGTGCTCGTCCCAGCGATAAAAGGGAGTGAATGTGAAACTGTCCCGGGAGTTGCTTACGGGGTAGTAAAACTCCAGTTCGGCGGCCAGGGAGGTGTCACTGTCCGCCAGGCCCGGTCGGGTACCATCGTCAGAGAAGTAACGATACTGTGCACTCGTGTCGCCGGACAGTTGCACATCACCCGGATCCAGGGCTCCGGCCGGTATAGTGCACAAACCGATGCACACACCTGATGCCACGCGAATGAGCGGGTGGCGGGGCACGGCCTACCTGGCGCGTTTCAGCGAGTTCTGGTCGAAATCCCTGGGCGTGAGGCCCAGGCCGAACGCGATACTGGTGTAATTCAGGAGAGTGACTTTGCCGGTTTCGTGATTGCTCATCCTGGAGTGCATGGGACGCCAGAAACGACCGTCAAACAGCTGGTAATCACTCATCAGCAACGTTTTGAGATGCTCACCTGCCAGCTCGAAAAATTCGATGCGCTGCACCCTGTACTCAGACTGGTCATGCCAGACTTCCAGGCGGGAATAGCCCGTATATTCGTAGACAGGTATCCACTCGGACACAAAACACTGCAAATCGCCGCAGGGTTCGTCACGCAGGTACTTGTATTGATACTTGTCCAGCTCAAAAGAGCTCATGTCTTCGAAGGCGAGCTCACTTCCCATAAAGGGTCCGGACTTGTTCCTGGAGGAAATGCGCTTTACCCGCTTCAGCGCCGGCAGGTAGATCCACTGGTCGTCGGGTTCCAGCCCGTGGCTGTAGGTCAGCAGGGCGGTGCCTTTGACATCGGCCGGCTCATCGAAAATGGTGAGGCTCCAGTCACCGTCGCCAGCCTGCTCCAGGGTCCGCAGGCGCAGGGTACGGGTTCGCTCCCTGCCTTTGGCGTCCAGCAACACCATTGTGAGAGTCTCCTCACTGTCACCGAAGCCGCTATAGCGCCGGTCCGCTTCCACGGCTATTTCGGTGCCGCGCCCAGCGGCGCCAGCGGGCTCACCTGGAGCGGCTCCTGCGTGTGATACAAGGCTCATGCCCAACAGGGCGGATGATATGAAATGCGTAAAGGTTTTTCCGAAAGACACTATTGTACCTGTTTGACGGTAGGGTTATGGGATGCGCGCCACAGGCGTTGTTGCATGGGAAACCGGTGTCGGTTGCTCGCGCTCTGCACCAAAGGGCTTGAATACCATTATCAGCGCTGGCAGTAAGAACAGGTCAGCCAGCAGGGCGGTAACCACGGTGACAGACAGTAATATACCGAAGCTGGCGAGTACTGCCATGTCCGAAGCGAGGTAAACCAGAAATGACAGCGACAGGATGATCGAGGTAATCATTACCGGGCGTCCGACGCTCAGCAGGCCGATGCTGATGGCCTGCTCGTAGTTGCGACAGCGTATGAACTCCTTGCGGATACGACTTGTCATATGCACGGTATCATCCACCGCGATTCCAATGGCGACCGTGGCGAGCAGCATCCGCAGGTAATCCAGGTGCATACCAATGGCGCCCATTGCCCCGAGGATCAGGACCACAGGAAACAGGTTCGGAATCATCGCCAGCATACCTACCTTGAGAGAATGAAAAGCCAGGCAAAGGATGCCCGCAATGAAGGCGAATGCCAGCAGGTAGCCCTGAATCTGGCTCTGGGCAATGTAGTCGCCCATCTTCAGCCATAACAAACCAATGCCGGTGATTTCTATGCTCGCCCCGGGCGCCGGGTTTTCCGCCAGGTAATCCTGCAACTCCTTTATCAAACCGCCAACCACTGCGGAATTCACCATAGTGACCCGCAACTCGAGCGTGGTGCGCTGATAATCGCCGCTGACATAGTCCTCCAGCTCACCGCCCCCGGATATCTCGTACATGAGCAGGTACTGCGCAATGAGCTCGTCGCTGTCAGGCAGGCGATAGTAGCTCGGGTCGTCGCCGTGGAAGCTCTGGTTGATATCCTTGAGAATGTCCACGATGGAATAGCTTTTGCGCACCAGGGGCGATTCTTCCGCCCTGGCCTGGAGTGCCTCGAGGTGGGAGAGAATTTCCGCGGATTTGATCGCCTCGGGTTGCTCCGCCTCGTAGATAAAGACCACGTTCAGCATCCCACCCATCACCTCCTGGATATAGTCTGCATGTTGGCGGAACTCTGTATGCGGTTTGAAGTCCTCCAGGAAGCTGAAACTGACCTGCAATTTACTGGCGCCCGCCAGGGAAGCCGCCAGCACGATGGCCGAGACTGCCAGGATGCCATAGCGGTATTTGAGATTGACCGCCACCAGCGAGCTCAAAAACCTCTGCAGCTTGTCTGATGCCCGCTTCGGCGCGGTGGGCGCGTTGAGAGCGGTATTTTTGCCCAGTGACATGATGCAGACCATAACGGTTATCGAGGCGACGAAGGTCAGCATGACGCCGAAACCAATGTATACGGCCATTTCAGCCAGGGCCCGCAATTTGGAGCCGCTCATGACCAGGAAACCGATGGCTGTTGTTACAGCAGCCAGCAGGCAAGGCACTGCCACGTTTTCGAGAGTCTGGCGAATTGCGTCGCGGCGCAGCACACCTGCGGCGCGCAGGCGATTGAATTCGCTGATCAGGTGAATCGACTGGGCCACTCCGATGGCGGTCAGCAGGGTGGGTGCTATCAGGAACAGGAGACCGATTTTGTAACCGCACAGGCCCATGAAGCCAACGGTCAGAATCAGCGACACCAACACTACCGACAGGGGGCCGAACAGCCCCAGCAACTGCCCACGAAAACAGATCATCGTGATAACGGCTACAAGGGCAATCGACAGCAGGGTCAATAAACCGGATGAATCATTGGTGGTCTGGTTGTAGGCGGCGTTCAGGGGAACATCACCGGACCACCAGAATTCGATGCCGTCGTACTCCGGGCGGCTGAGTATCTCGAGTATACGAGCCTGACTGGCCTGCGGGTAAAGGTTGTCCAGGCTGTCCCCTTTAGCGGGGTCAAGGCGGATGCTTTCCAGCGGATCGCTACTGGTAGCGCTCATTTCCAGGATGATACCTCCGTGAGCGCCATCCCGACTTATCAGCGCATCCTCGTATATCGGTTTTTTCCGCATCGCCGCCCCGTGCACGAGCAGGTCGTCCTGGCTGGCAGGCATGTCCTGGCCGAGCTCGGTAATTTCGAGAAAGTCGTCCTCTGCCTGCATGAATTCCACGTTGGTAAGGCTGGTGACCTCGCGCACGAACGGGACTTCTCTCTCGAGTGCCTGGGTGAGTCGGGAAATTTTACGCATGGTCGACAGATCGAAAGGGCCGTTTGCATTGCCGGGCACCCGGTATACCAGGTAGGCGATCTCGTCCGAGCCAAAGTCCTCCTGATAGCGGATGTAGGCGTTGTAGCTGGGATCAGTGGCATCAAAAAACGCATCAAAGCTGTTGTCGGTGCGAATACCAGCCGCCAGGAATATGGCCGCCGTCAGCATAGCCAGCACCAGGGCGAATACGACCAAACGATGGCCGTACATCCACAGGCCGAGCCGACCGAAGAAGCGGTCGAGTGTGTTTAGTTGTTCGGGAGCATGCGGGCCGGACACCAGTCGTCCTTTAGGAGAGTTCCTGACTGGATCAGTATACCTGCCGCGAGACCAGCGCCGAAACCGCCGACAAGGCCCCGGTTTGTGCAGGCTATCCCGTGTCCCGGCTGCGGCACCTGAACCGGGTGTGAAAGGGGCCCAACGAGGCTCAAGCTATAGTGGGGCACTACAGAATCATGCGCCGGACAGATTTGGCTATTCGACAGTCACAGATTTCGCCAGGTTGCGCGGCTTGTCCACATCCGTCCCTTTCTGCAGGGCGACATGGTAGGAAAGCAACTGCAGGGCCACCGTGTAAACGATCGGCTTGATCACTTCCGGACAGTGGGGCATGGGCAGTACGTGCACCCGGGCCTCGCTCTCAAAGCCCGCCTGCCGGTCCGCAAAGACATACAGTTCACCACCGCGGGAGCGCACCTCTTCCAGGTTGGACTTCAGCTTTTCCAGCAGGTCGTCGCTGGGCGCCACCGCCACCACCGGCATATCGTCATCCACCAGTGCCAGCGGACCGTGCTTGAGCTCACCCGCGGGATAGGCCTCCGCATGGATATACGAGATCTCCTTCAGCTTGAGAGCGCCCTCCATTGCAATCGGGTACTGGATACCCCGGCCGAGAAACAGGGCGTGATGCTTGGGAATAAAGGCCCCGGACAGGCGCTCGATAGCGCCGTCCAGTTCCAGGGTTTGCTGCACATAGTCCGGCAAGCCATGCAGTGCGAGCATTACTTCCTGCTGCTTTTGTTCTGTCATCTCGCCGCGCCGACCCAGGGCGAGCGTAAGCAACAGCAGACCGACCAGCTGGGTGGTGAACGCCTTGGTCGAGGCCACCCCGATCTCCATGCCCGCCTTGGTCAGGAAAACCAGGTCACTGTCACGCACCAGGGAGCTGTTGGCCACATTGGCGATAACCAGGCTGGCGACGAACTCATCCTCGCCCGCATTTCGCAGGGCCGCCAGGGTGTCGGCGGTCTCGCCGGACTGGGAAATTGTGAGCAGCAGGGTGTCCGGCCGGGTCACCCGCTTGCGGTAGCGAAACTCCGAGGCCACCTCGACCTGGCAGGGGATGCCCGCCAGTTCCTCCAGCCAGTAACGGGCCACCATCCCCGCGTGAAAGCTGGTGCCACAGGCGACGATCTGCACCGCCCTGACCCGGTCGAACACCGCGGCGGCGCCAGCGCCGAAGCAGTCATCCACTCCCGGCAGCCCCGCCGCCTGGGCGAAGGTAGCCGCCAGGGCCCGGGGCTGCTCGTGAATCTCTTTGAGCATGTAGTGATCGAAGCCGCCCAGGTCGGCGACTTCCACCGCCTCGGAAATAAGTGTCTTCTTGCGCTCCACTTCAGCACCCGACTCATCAAAAATCTGCACTGATGAGGGTGTTATCAGCACCACGTCTCCCTCCTCGAGGAAGATGAAGCGGTCGGTGACCTGGCGCAGTGCAAGCTGGTCCGAGGCGAGGAAGTTCTCCCCGATCCCCACTCCGATAACCAGCGGGCTGCCCTTGCGCGCGGCAACGACCTGGTCCGGGTGTTCATTATCCACAACCGCCAGGGCGTAAGCGCCCTCCAGCAGACCCACCGTATCCTGCATGGCGGTGAGCAGGGACTTGCCCTGTTGCAGGGCGCGGTGCAACAGGTGTACCACCACCTCGGTATCCGTGGCAGAGGCGAACTCGTAACCCTGCCCCTGCAGTTCCTCCCGCAGGGCCGCGTGGTTTTCAATGATGCCATTGTGTACCAGGGCCAGGCGCTGGCCCGAGATGTGGGGGTGGGCATTTACCCCGGAGGGCTCACCGTGGGTGGCCCAGCGGGTATGGGCGATACCGGTACAGCCCAGTACGGGACGCATTTTCTGGGCTTTTTCCAACTCGCAAACCTTGCCCTGCTGTTTGTGCAGTTGCAGGTTGTGCTCATTGTCCACCAGCGCCATACCGGCGGAATCGTAGCCGCGGTATTCCAGCCGGCGCAGGCCCTCCAGTAGTATTTCGGATACTTCCCGCCGCGCGGCAGCGGCAACAATGCCACACATATTCAGTCCTCTGTCTTTTGCTTGCCCGGCCGTTGCCAGCCTTCGATATTTCGCTGGCGGGAACGACTCACGGCGAGCTCATCCCTGCCTACCGCCCGGGTAATCGTGGAGCCGGCGGCTACAAAGCCCTGCTCGGCTATCTGCAGTGGGGCGACCAGGGTACTGTTGGAGCCGACAAACACTCCTGGCCCGATTTCGGTCTTGTGTTTGTTAACCCCGTCGTAATTACAGGTGATCGTGCCGGCCCCGATATTGACGTGGTCACCCATGACACAGTCGCCGATATAGCTCAGGTGATTGACCTTGCTGCCCACACCGATATCGGCTTTCTTGGTCTCGACAAAATTACCAACCCGCGCACCCTCAGCCAGGGTTGTACCCGGGCGCAGCCGGGCGAAAGGCCCGACACTGCAGCGCTCGCCTATGTGCGCCTCCTGCAGATGGCTCATGGCGTGAATTGTTGAGCCCGCCGCCACTGTCACATCCTGGAGTACGCAGTTGGGCCCGATTTCCACCCCGTCACCGAGGCTCACCTCACCCTGGATCACCACGTTGACGTCTATGCTGACATCCCGGCCGCAGCTGAGTGTGCCCCGTATATCCAGCCGGTTGGCGTCAGCCACGGCCACACCGGAGCGCATCAGCTCCTCCGCCTGGCGGCGCTGGTATTCCCGCTCCAGCTGGTTCAGTTGCACCCGGTCGTTTACCCCCAGTATTTCAAGTTCTGAAGCCGCCTCGCAGGAGGCGATAGTCCTGCCCTCCTGAACTGCCAGGCTGAGGATGTCCGGCAGGTAGTATTCGCCCTGTTTGTTGTTATTACCGACCCGCGGCAGGTATTGCATCAGGTCCCGAGCGGGGGCGGCCAGCAGGCCGGTATTTATTTCACGGATTTCGAGCTGGGCAGCGCTTGCGTCCTTTTGCTCTACCACGCCCACCAGCGCCCCGGCGGAATCCCGCAGGATTCTGCCGTAACCGGTGGGATCACTTAATTGCGCCGTTAACAGGGCCGGGCCGGTGGCGGCAGCGGCGACCAGGGCTGCGAGCGTGTCGGTGCCGATCAACGGCACATCGCCGTAGAGCACCAGCACGGTGCTGTCTGGAGACAGGGCCGGTACCGCCTGCAACACGCCGTGGCCAGTGCCCAGTTGCTCGTGCTGCACTATCCAGTTCACCGGAAACGCGGCCAGCTGGTCCCGGACCTGCTCGGCACCGTGGCCTATAACCACATGGACCGCGGCCGGTTGCAGGGAGAACGCCTTTGTAATCACATGCTCCAGCAGGGGCCGCCCCGCCAGCGGGTGCAGCACCTTGGGCAGGCTGGACTTCATCCTCGTACCCTGCCCGGCGGCAAGGATAATCACTTCTAACTGCATAACGTGTTACCGGGTAGTTGCATAATTCAGAGGCTATTGTCGTTCAACTGGGCGACACGACTACACCTGAGTGAGACATGATAGACAGCGATGGAGGTAAAAGTACGTTAATTGTCAGAATTTTTGCCCAAATTGTGAACCCGGCGACAAAGCCCCGGCGACGGTCACCGGATTCCATTAAACGGCGCAAAAAAAACCCCGGCATGGCCGGGGTATTTAGGGCGAGCGGGCCATGGCCCACAGGTCCTCAGCCGCGACCGGCTCGATTGCGCATTTTGCGCAGTGTCGCCAACTGTGCGGCGGCCTCGGCCAGCTGCGCCGAGGCGCGGCCGTAGTCGAAATCTCCGGTCTGGTTAGCCAGGGCGTGCTCGGCTTCCTTACGGGCCTCCTCAGCGGCGGCCTCGTCGACATCCGTCGCCCGGATAGCCGTATCGGCGAGAATGGACACCACCCCCGGCTGTACTTCCAGGAATCCGCCGGAAACATAATAGACCTGCTCCTCGCCATTCTGGGCGACGATTCGAACCGGTCCGGGCTTCAGCGAGGTGAGCAGTGGCGCGTGACCGTAGGTCACACCCAGCTCACCCAGGTCACCGGTTGCCACCAGCATTTCGATCAGCCCGGAGAACATTTCCTCCTCCGCACTGACGATATCGCAGTGTATTGTCATGGACATTGCTTTGTCCTCTCTAAAGCTCGTTACTTCAGCTTCTTGGCTTTCTCGACAGCTTCTTCGATGCTGCCGACCATGTAGAACGCCTGCTCGGGCAGGTGATCGTATTCGCCCGCCAGGATACCGTTAAAGCCCGCGATCGTGTCCTTGAGGGAAACGTACTTGCCGGGAGACCCGGTAAACACTTCCGCCACGTGGAAAGGCTGTGACAGGAAACGCTCGATCTTACGTGCGCGGTTAACCGTCTGCTTGTCTTCCTCGGACAGTTCGTCCATACCCAGGATCGCGATGATATCCTTGAGCTCCTTGTAGCGCTGGAGCACGGACTGCACACCCCGGGCGGTCGAATAGTGCTCGGTGCCGATGATCAGGGGGTCGAGTTGGCGCGAGGTCGAGTCGAGCGGATCCACCGCGGGGTAGATACCCTTGGCGGCGATATCCCGGCTCAGTACCACGGTCGAGTCGAGGTGGGCAAAGGTCGTTGCAGGGGACGGGTCAGTCAGGTCATCCGCGGGAACGTATACCGCCTGGATGGAAGTGATGGAACCCACCTTGGTTGAGGTAATCCGCTCCTGCAGTACGCCCATCTCTTCCGCCAGGGTGGGCTGGTAGCCTACCGCGGAGGGCATACGACCCAGCAGTGCCGATACCTCGGTGCCCGCCAGGGTGTAACGGTAGATGTTGTCGATGAACAGCAGTACATCGCGGCCTTCGTCGCGGAATTTTTCCGCCATCGTCAAGCCGGTCAG
>Ga0210341_1006291_pt1 | contig 10644 bp, 6 predicted proteins | sample S425metaT_FD_159703 | JGI IMG/M metagenome (GOLD analysis project Ga0210341, IMG submission 159703) | Metatranscriptome of estuarine sediment microbial communities from the Columbia River estuary, Washington, United States - S.425... | ecosystem: Environmental > Aquatic > Marine > Intertidal zone... | reverse complement strand
GGGATTGCGTGTCGTACCAGTTGTAGAAGTGCCCCCGGTAGCGCTCCAGTTCCGCCATGGTGTCCAGGGTCTGGGTGGTGCGTTCGACGAGCTCTCCGGTTGGGATGTAGCCGAAATCGTGGGCACTCAAATTGGCCAGCAGCGCCATTCCGATGTTGGTGGGTGAAGTACGATGAGCCAGCAATTCATCGCGGGATTCCTGGTAGTTGTCCGGCGGCAGCCAATGATCCTGTGGGCCTACGAAAGTGTCGAAAAATGCCCAGGTCTTGCGGGCGATTTTCCGAAGAAAACGGGTCTGCTGCGCCGTCAGGCTGGGCTCGCGGTTTACCATTGGCAGACTGATCCACCAGGCAATGGCGGGAGAGCCCAGCCACAGAACCAGGAACAGGCCCGCCACGGGGAGTACGGCCGGGCTGGACAGGGCCAGCCAGATAACCGCGCAGATGGCGAGCACCGGGGCAAACCACATGGCGCGAAGCGCGGCGAGGAAATCGGTACGGCTCAGGCGCTCCTGGTCACCCGAGGGATTCCACTCGAGCAAACGTTGCTGCGTGATCAACAGGCGCCAGAGGGTACGCAGGATCGCATCCAGGCTGTAAAACGCTTCATAGGGCAGTGTCGCAAGGGCGAAGCCGGCCTGAACGAAACGCTGCCCGGACGCGTGGGTCACGCTAGTCAGATGCTGGCCCGCTCGTATATCGTGGGGTTTGCGCAGTACCTCAAGCAGGCTGGCCAGCGCGGGTTGGAGCAGGAGCACGCCCAGGACCGCCAGAGTCCACAACCATGCGGATGAAAGCACCGTCCATCCCAACAGCAACAGCAGTGTCAACGCGGCAGGAACAAGACTACGACGCAGATTGTCGAACAGCTTCCAGCGCGACAGTGCCGAGAGCGGACTCTTCACGCGCCGACCTTCAGGTCCCGGTACTTTAGTCAGCAGCCAGGGCGCCAGTTGCCAATCGCCGCGAATCCAGCGGTGGCGTCGATTGACGTCGGCGCCGTAGCGGGCGGGATATTCCTCATACAACTGCACATCGCTCAACAGCCCGGAACGGGCGTAACAGCCCTCCAGAAGATCGTGGCTGAGTATCCGGTTCTCTGGAAAACGGTTCTTGAGGGCCTGTTCGAATGCATCGACCTGGTAAATCCCTTTACCGATGAACGAGCCCTCCTGAAACGCGTCCTGGTAGACGTCGGAGACAGCGCGGGTATAGGGATCGATACCCGGTTCACCGCCATGCAATCGCGCATAGCGTGACTGGTGGCCATCTGGCAGGCTCGCACTCAGACGTGGCTGCAAAATGCCGTACCCCGCGCCGACCCGCTGCAGGGACTCGTCGTAGACGGGACGGTTCAAGGGGTGCGCCATGGTGCCGACCAGCTGGCGCGCGGTATCCCGGGGCAGCTGGGTGTCCGTGTCCAGAGTGATCACATACTTGACACCGGCCAGACCAGCGGCATCGCCCACCACCAGGGAGAAACCATCACGCTCGCCCTCCCGCAGCAGCCTGTTCAGGTCCGCCAGCTTGCCGCGCTTGCGCTCGTAACCCATCCAGATCAGGTCATGGGAATTCCAGTGGCGCGGGCGATGAAACAGAAAGAAAACGTCGCTCTCCTCGCTGGCATACTGTGTATTCAGGGCTTCGATCCGCTTTTGGGCAAGTTCCAGTAACGGTGAGTCCTGGGGCAGTATTTCCTCGGGCGCGTCGACAAAGTCAGTCAAAAGGCCAAAGCGAAGATTCACGTCGCGATTGGCCAGAAACCGGACTTCCAGGGCTTCGACCAGGTTCTCGATGTTGCTGCGGCTGGTAAGCATGGTGGGGATTACCACCAGAGCCTGCATGTCTCCCGGAATGCCTTCGGAAAAATCCATACGCGGCAGAGGATGCGGCGAAGCCAGCAAAGTCACCACCCAGTTCACCAGCGTCACGGCCAACTGGCTGGTGGCCAACAGCGCGAGGATGCCCAGCACTGGCAGTATCCAATCGGGCGAACCATTGGCGCGAGCCTCGGCCAGCAGGCCGGTGGACAGGAGCAGCGTGATGAAAGAAACCGCCCCGAGATAAAGTTGCAGGGGAAATCGGGCTGCCAACCGCCGCAAAATCGCAACCGGGGACACACGTGCCTCCGTTGTCCCTTCCAAATCGAGACGACCCCGATCGATCAGGTAATACCCGACATGGCCTGTTCTGTGGTCGTCCGGGAGGCGGACTGCGGCCAACCTGGCAAGCTCGATGGCATGGCCGGCGACCGCCGCCTCTGAGAGACCACTGTCCCTGGCGACTTCCTCGATGACATGCCGGTAGCGGTCGCGGCTGGCAAAGTCCATAGCGGCGTAGGCATTACCCGGGTCCGTGCGCAGTGTTCGTTCGACTACGCTCATGGCCTCGACAAATTCACGCCAGTCGATGTTCGCGAGCAGGCGCAGGCTGCCAATACTATTGCTCACGGACACCTGCTCCGCGGCCTGCTGCTGGTTTCCCGCGCGCACCAGTTGCTCGATGTTCAGCCCTGACTCGGCCAACTGCTGCTCGATCCAGGTCAAGGGCAATGCCAGGGTCGGCCCCCGCCCCTGCAGGCGACGGGCCAGTTCTGACACAAAGGGCGTGCTCATTGGAGGATCCGATCGCGCCATGTCGGCAATTACCAGGACCAGATTTTTGGGATCCCGATGGGCGATCAGGGTGAGCTTATCTGCCCAGTCGACAGCCAGATCCCGATCAGCTACCCCGGCGGCGATACGCACCGCGATGCGGCGCAGATTTTCGATCAGCGCGAGACGCAGCATGATGGGTATGGCCCACAACTCACCGAGCCGGAGTGGGGTGAAGGTCTGGTAGGCGGTGACGAAACTGCTGAGACTGTCCGGGGCCACCCTCCCGTCGCCGTGAGCGATGGTCTCCAGGGCGATATCGTATACTCGCGGCAAACCGGCGGAAGCGCCATCAGCCAGGCTCGGCAGTTCCAGGCTGTAACCCTTGGGAAGATGTCTCCTGGCGGTGCGGATCTGCTCATCGATGAGATAAAAATTGTCAAGCAGCCACTCGCCGGCAGGCGTGACGCGGTGGCTCGCCTCGACCGCCAGCGCAAGCTGCCTGCAGGTTTCGGTCAAAACACCCTCGTTTGCGGCCAGTCGCGCCAGCAGTTGGTCCGGCACGCCTGCCGACGTCAGGCGATGAGCAGATGCGAGCCGCACGCCATGCTGCTGCATCTGATCGGCACTGAACAACTCCGCCCGCAGCGGCGGTTCATCATTGAAAAACTGACCCGGTGCGTCACTCGCGCCTGGAAGTGACTTCGTCACGGCAGCCCTCAGTCGGCGCCAAAATCCAGGGTGGTTCGATTCTTCCTCTGTCCGCGCTGTTCTCACACTATTCTCCCGCCCGCTCAATGAACGGGTTGCTTTGCTAACGGTGACACGAAACCACGAGGGCGATGATCGGAACACTCGGCGCATGCCAGGCTTTGCGCCCGGGAGCGGTGCTCAGGATCTCGGAGAAGTGATAGGGTGACTTGTTTTCCTTCGTACCTCACTGCTGAATAATGCGAAGGTAATGATCGAGTTACCGAATCGAGAAATGACTTGGGACGATTGCCGCCACCCGGGCAGCCAGGTGCTGGAGAAAAGTCAAAGTGAGTTGAGCCGCTCTTCTTTCACCGCGGCAGGTGTTCCGGTAACGCTGACGCGATATTAGCAGGTTTCAAGCCGATCAGCGTAAATACTTGAGCGCACTGGTCAAAGAACATAGTGCTCCGGGAGCAAGCGATCAAACTCCGCCTTGACCACCTGGTAACACTCGCAGACCCGTGCCTCAAGGCCGGGCCGGTCCAACACGATGATCTTGCCGCGGCTGTACTTTATCAACCCGTCGCGCTGCAATTCACCGGCCGCCTCGGTGACTCCCTCGCGGCGTACACCCAGCATATTGGCGATCAGTTCCTGTGTCATGGTCAGCTCGTTCGAGGGCAGGCGGTCCAGGCTGAGCAGCAGCCAGCGGCACAGTTGCTGGTCCAATTTGTGATGACGGTTACACACGGCGGTCTGCGACATCTGGGTCAGCAGGGCCTGGGTGTAGCGCAGCAACAGGCGCTGCAACGGCCCGGCGAGAAAGAACGCGTCTTTCAGCAGTTGTCCCGCCAGCCGGTAGGCGTGGCCTGCGCTCTGTACCACCGCGCGACTGGTGGTGGTTTCCCCGCCCATGAACAGCGACACGCCGACAATTCCCTCGTTGCCGACCACAGCGATTTCGGCGGAGGCACCATCCTCCATGACATAGAGTAGAGACACGATGGCGGTAGTGGGAAAATAGACGTGGCGCATCACCATGCCCGGCTCACATACCGAATGGCCCAGGGGCATTGGAACCAGTTCCAGATGGGGAAAGAGGCGTTTGCGTTCCGCTGCAGGCAAAGCGTCGAGCAGGTGATTCTGGCGCGGGTTATGGGAATCCGGCATATGGTACCTCTGGGCAAATTTTTATAGATGAAACAATCACTTACGTTGCCATATCATCCGCTGAATGGATATTGTCTACCCTCATCCACCTTATGTACAGTAGCGTACAGACGCGGCTAAACGGCGCAGATAGGATCACCCGTTTTTCAGCCAGAACCAATACGACTTACGGCTGTGCTTGTCGACCAACCTGGCGGGGCTGGAACAAGTCCGGTTGGGAAGCTGTACGGAGTTCGCTTAAGGACTGGCCTGCGTATTTACAGAAAAAACCCGGCAAAAGAGCAGCTGTCCCAATTCAGAGTCAGTGTGTGTTCGGTCCCGCACAGAATCGATTTTGGTCGTTGTCGTAATGACACATTTTCTTTACCCACAGATTTATGACTGTACTTCGCAGTCATCCATTCATGATTTGGACAGGATTTTTATGTCAAAAATAACCACGAACATACCGGCCTTGGATAACGGCACAGCCGGAACCGTTTACAACCGCGCAGAGAAGAGGCGGCTCGCTCTTCAACGTTTATTTGACACCATTCCAGAGCAGATCGACGCCATCAGGGAAAAGAGAGAAAACGATGCCATTGAGCTGCGCCGGTTCATGATGCAGCGCGAACGAAATGGCAAAAGGCCAGTGATTAAATACAGCGAACTGAAATGGATTGGCAATAGCAGTGAAAGGGTCAGTTGAGCTTGCAGGCCACGCGAAGGCTTTTATTTGCGACTGAAAGTAAAATCGACTACCGCGCCGGCCTGAAGGCCGCTGCCTGCGTATGCTACGCCGCCGACAAGGCCAGCTACCGCACAATAATGAGTCAGCAGCCAGCAGGCCTGCGGTAGTCGTAGCATGCGAGCGCTCTCACCTACCGTCAGCTATGTACGCCAGCAGACAGACGACATACATCATTCCCCGTACAATTGGACAATCCAAGCCCGTGTAAATTTCTGCAATATCTGCAGCGCGACATTGGCGGACTCATAGGTCACCGGGTCTTAGATCAGGCCCGGATGATCTGCGCCGGATACGCCTGCACTCACAGGCTGCGTTTAACGAGTTTCCTGGCGGAGATTACCCGTCAGGCAGTTTACCCCGACCAGGGCTCCAGCTTGAGCTACTACCGGGGGATATGGGGGCACTCGCTGCATAACGCCCACCGATTTTCGCAGCGCCAGGGAACATTCAGCACGCGGGAGATCCAATGAAAATTCTTGATTACAGCACGAAGGGCGCCACCATCCATTTCGGACAACATGAGTTGCTGCTTATCATGGCTTTGGTACAGAAGGGCAAAGATAGTCTAGGGTGCGACAATACCATCTCGAGAAGAATAGACGGACAAATCTCCCTGGCTAATCTGCTGATAGAAAACAAGCGGCGGGAGTATGTGAAAATAATGCCTTTTACCAAAAACAGTGCCTTGTTCAGCACGGTTACACCTGTACTGCATCTGCTCGCCTCGAACGATTAAACTCAGTCAGGCCAGAATCCCTTCCCCCAGCAATGCCGTGGATGTCACCTTGCGAATATTAGTCTCCCAAATTCCTGGTCAGCTCTCGCGTGGCGTGGCTCAACCGAGGGTGTGACGCCCGATCGCTCCCCAGATTCGACGCAGCAACCACTTGGGCATGGCTCTTCCGACTGATGTCGCAGCGATGTTCACTGCCCCGGGCACACAGATCACCTCGCCTTTGAGACAGGCCTTGTAGCCCTGCGCGGCGACGTCTTCGACCTCAGCGATCATAAAATCGGGAATTTTCAGCCCACGGCTCTTTTCCTGGGCAGTACTGACCATATTGGTGGCGGTAAAGCCGGGACACAGGGCGGTGACGGTAACACCTGTCCCTGCCAGTTCTTCCGACAGCGATTCGCTCAGTGACAGGACATAGGCCTTGGTGGCGGCATAGGTGGCCAGGCTCGGCACGGGCTGGTAACCGGCAATGGAAGCGACATTCAGGACACGCCCCCTTCCCCGCTCGATCATGGGCGGCAGGAAATAGCTCAGCATGGCCGTGAGGCCACTGATATTCAGGTCGATGAGGCTCTGGTGGGTTTTGGCCGGTATCCGGGCGAAGCGGCCGTGCTCGAGGACACCTGCGCAGTTAACCAGAATGTCCACTTCAAGCTCCCGGTCGCGCACTGCTGCGGCAAGTTTTTTCGCCGCCCCGCGTCGCGCCAGGTCCGCAGGCTCAACCCATACCTGCACCTGATTTTCAGACTCGAGCTGCTGCGCCAGACGCTCCAGCTTGTCCGCGCTGCGCGCAACCAGTATGAGATCATTGCCACCGGTGGCAAACTCTTTGGCGAGCGCTTCGCCGATACCTGAGGAAGCGCCGGATATCATTACGGTACTCATTTTCAGCTGACTCCATTCATTACCTGGTGGGACCGGATACAGCAACTATAGTCCGGCCCCGGATGTCGGCTTTTTGATGAATCGTGTTACCTTCGCATCTATCGTACGCCGCGCTCTTCTGATTGTCATTCCCGATGTTCTCCCCGGGAACGACAGTCAGTTAGCGGGCGCTTAAAGCTTGACGATCAACTTGCCCTTGTTGGCACCGGTAAAGAACAGATTCAGGCCGCCAATGGCCGACTCCAGCCCCTCAAGCACGTGGCAGCGGTATTTGATTTTTCCGGCCATCACGTAGGGTGTCAGTTTGGCCAGCAGCGCGGGCGCTTCCGCCAGGTGGTCCGGCATGGTGAAGCCCTGGATAGTAAGGCGTTTTTTGATGATTGGTATCCAGTTGGGGCCCGCATCCGGCTGGGCTTTGCTGTAATCAGCGATCATGCCACACACAACTATACGGCCGTGGGCATTCATCTTTTCAAACACCGCGTGCTGGATCGGGCCGCCGGTGTTTTCGAAGTAGATGTCGATGCCGCCGGGTGCCAGGGCAGCCAGCCTGGCTGCCAGGTCGTCTGTCTTGTAATTGATAGCGCCGTCGAAGCCCAGCTCATCCACCAGCCACTTGCATTTCTCATCATCGCCGGCCACGCCGATAACGTTCAGGCCTTCGGCCCTGGCTAACTGGCCGACAATGGATCCCACCGACCCGGCGGCGCCACTGACGACAATCGTCTCGCCAGCCTTGGGGTGCCCGACATGAAAAAGCCCCTGGGTAGCGGTGAGTCCGGGCAGTGCGAAGACGGAAAGCACGGTTTCCGCATCCAGGCCGGGCTGCACCTTGTTCAGACCCTGCCCGGTGCTCAGGCAGTATTCCGTCCAGCCCATCATGCCCATGACACGATCGCCCACGGCAAAGTCCGGGTGGTTACTCTCCACCACCTCGCCCAGGCCAGATGAGCGCATCACGGCACCGAGCTCGACCGGGGGAATATAGCTCTCGGGGTCCGGGCTCATCCAGCCCAGCATGGCGGGATCCAGGGACATATGGGTTTGTTTGACCAGTATCTGGCCGGGGCCCGCCTGGGGTATTTCCGTTTGTACGACCTCGAACAGATCGGGGCTGACGGGGCCGGGGGTGGGCCGGGCGATCAATTTGATTGCGGTGTAGGTGCTCATTGTTGAATCTCCTTGCGATTGGAACAGCTTAGTGCCGGATAAGCTCAGGCGCTTTCACTACGTTGACCCGGGCATTATTCCAGCGCAAAAAGATTACATATATAGCCATAAAAGCGTTTTATTAATGCTATAAAAACAATAATTGCCATCAATCGGAGCAGGCCATGGATCAGTTACGGGCTTTAAGGTACTTCTGCGCAGTCGTCGAAACGGGCAGTTTCACCAAAGCGGCGCGGTTATTCTCGGTGCCGGCCTCCTCTTTATCGCGCAGGGTTGCCGATCTCGAGAAAAGCCTCGGCGCCACTTTGCTGAAACGTTCGACCCGCGCCGTACAACTGACAGAAATCGGGCGGAGCTATCATGAGCAGGTGCGAGATATCCTGGGCCAGCTGGAGCAAAGCGATGAATCGGTTCGCAGCTACCACGCCAGGCCCATGGGCCAGTTGCGTATCAGCTCCACCGTCGGGTTTGGTGAGCGCATCCTGTTACCCCTGTTGGACGAATTCAGCCGGCTGTATCCCGATGTTGTTCTGGACGTGAGCCTCAGTGACGAGTTGTCCACGCTGGGTCGGGATGATGTCGACATTGCCATTCGCGGCGGCTACGCACCCAATGAGCGCGTGCTGGCGATCAAGTTGATGAGCAACCGGTTCATTCCGGTGGCGTCACCGGGCTATCTTGCCCGCATGGGTACGCCCAGGAACCCGCTGGAGCTGGTTGACCACCAGGGATTGTATTTTCGTACCCCGACGGGGCCAACGCCGTGGATATGCGAGATAAACGGCCAATGGCAGAAGGTGTCAGCGCCGCCAGTGGCGGTGTCAAACAGCGGGAGATGGCTGGCAGACAAGGCCGTTGCGGGACAGGGAATACTGCTGGCGCCCCGCTGGTCGCTCGAGCACTACCTGCAGCGCGGCCAATTGCAGGAATTATTCTTTGATCCTGTGGTGCACGTCACCCAGAACACTGATCTGGCGGTGTACCTGTTGTATCAAAGGCAGCGCTACGGTGTGCCAAAGGTTAAAGTCGCCGTGGATTTTATCGTCGCGAGGGTGCAGGGCAATGCACTGACCGCCCTGCCAGAAACCTGACGCTCTCCCGCCTGACCTTGTCCAATCGCATACGGGGACGGCCGGATGCACGGAAACTACTGCTCGATCGGATCCAGGATCAATGCCGCTGCGACAATTCCCTGAGCAATTTCAACATCCCGAAAACGCTCTTGGGCAACTCCACATTTTCCGGCAGCTGGATAACCGGGTAGGCCGGCTTGATCGTCTGTTGCGTACCCCAGACCGGCGCCGGCAGATCAGGGCGTCCGGCGGGCTGGGCGTAGCCTTGCTGATCACAGCCCAGCGCCTCAAATTCAGCGCGCGACATGTACTCAGTAACCGGCAGGTAGTCGCCCATTATCTCCGCCTCGGTTCCGGGGTATTTGACGTTGGTGGAGTTCTCGACAAAGCCCTCCTCCCCGGCCAGCCCCGGGCGAACGATCAGCTGGACCACCGGACGGCCCAGTTGATCGCCCGGACCGCTGTTGAGCCAGGACCATCCACATTCATTGCTCGCGTTCTTCGGCCGATTTTGGGGTTGGCTGTGGACGATGCGGGTATAGCGATCCTTGTTCAGCACCACTGTCTCGTCGTTGTGGCACATGCCCTGGCGCACGCCCGTCGGGAAACCTTCGGCAGTGAGCCCGTTGCCGGCGACGTCGACATTGGAGCAGATAGACCAGTATTGGGCCTGCAATGGCTCAGGAGCCTCCAGTACTTGCGGGTTATCGAAGGTGCGGGGAGTGTTGGCAACCCTGACTCGCGTGACCGCTATCTCCCGCTCCGGGGTCTCATGTGACAAGTAGGTGGCGACATAAGCGTTCGCCACGGTTCCCGCCAGGGAGCCGCCGCCACCGCCATCGGGTTTTGGAACCGGAATCTGCGCTCGCATTTCCTCACCGCCGGGCAACAAAAACAGACCGAAAAGCGAATAGGAAATATTGAAGAACCGCTCCCAGAGCGGGGTTTCCTGCGCGGGCGCCCTGGCAGGGTTCGGCGCGATCGATATGAGTGTATTCAGGATCCTAAGGGGAATTGCGGTCTCTGAAAGATCGCCCAGGGTGGTGTTCAGATTGATACTCCGGCAGATATTGTCTTCACCGGTTATCACCCGGCCATCGGCAAGCGCCAGCGAATCGAGCCTGGGGTAAGCGACGCCACCGAGTACATCCTGGCCCCGGTCGGGAAAGTAGGTGCGCAACCTCAGCTCCGGCGAATATCCGGCGAGGCTAGTGGCCTGTGCCGGCCTGAGATAGAGCGTGTTTGGCGCCGGCTTCCCGGGTTTGACTTGTTCCACCAGCTTGAGGGTATAACTGCGCGAACTCGCGCTGCGGTCCGCGCCCAGCCTGAACGGGTTGGTCGCCCCCGGATCCGGCTCGATCCGGAAACCGGAAATGGCATCGACCGGGATCGGTCCGCTGTAGGTATCAATGCCAAAATATCGAGCGTGCGGGTAGTCGCCCTTGATAGTGAGCGTGGCACCTGCAGGCAGTTTGAATTTTGCCGGCGAGTACGTCACCCAGGTTTCCGGGTTGTTGCCACTGCCTATCGGCACCGTCTTGCTATAGGCGAAATAGTTACCCGAGTACCACGCCTTCCAGAAGCAGTTCTGGGG
>Ga0210341_1275049_pt1 | contig 10692 bp, 10 predicted proteins | sample S425metaT_FD_159703 | JGI IMG/M metagenome (GOLD analysis project Ga0210341, IMG submission 159703) | Metatranscriptome of estuarine sediment microbial communities from the Columbia River estuary, Washington, United States - S.425... | ecosystem: Environmental > Aquatic > Marine > Intertidal... | reverse complement strand
GCGGTGGACTACACCGAAATTCGCTCACCCATCGCCGGCAGGATTGTGGACAGGTTTGCCGAACCCGGCGACACCGCTTCCCCCGGGCAGAAGCTGCTGTCCCTTTACAATCCGTTTTCACTGCGGGTGGAGGCATGGGTCCGCGAAGAGCTGGCACTGTCGCTGCGGCCGGGTCAGCAGCTCGAGGTGGAGCTCCCCGGCGCGGCGCGCACCCTGGGCGCCGTCGTCGAGGAAATCGTCCCGGCTGCGGACCCCGGGGCCCGCAGCTTCATGGTGCGGGCCATCCTGCCGTCGGACCAGTCCCTGCTGCCGGGCATGTACGCCCGCCTGCAGGTTCCCGCCGGTGATCGCCGGCGCCTGCTGGTACCCGCCGACCGGGTAGCCCTCGTGGGCCAGCTCAATGTTGCCTGGGTGGTGCGGGGTACGGGGTCGGAGCGGCGCTTCGTGCGCCTGGGGCAGCCGACCGCGGACGGTCAGGTAGAGATCCTCAGCGGGCTGGAGGCCGGGGAACTGGTGCTGCCGCGGCCCGAGTGAGTGAACTGAGCAGCGCGATGGCGCCGGCGGCAATTGACCATCTGTTCATGCCCCTATACTCCCCGTGGTGTCGAAACCCAGTTCGCGGGCGATGGTGGCTATCTCCTGCAACTCCTGCTCGCTGACCTCGCCGTCCGCGGCAGCAACCGCGTGCAGCGACGAGAGGAATTTGCGGCTCTGCTGCGGGGTGAATGCCGGCTGGCCGCCATACCCGGTGCGGCAGCGCACCTGGGACATGGCCATTTCCATCACCAGGTCGACCTCGGACTGCTGCAGGTCCGAGTGCTCGATCAGGATCGTCTTGATCGCCTCCCGTTCCTGGTCATCCATGTTGTCATCCGCCAGCGCCACCCGGGTCAGCGCCTGGGAAAAGGCGGACATATAGTGCGCAGCCTCCGGGTCATGGCGGTTGAGCAGTTTCAGCATCTGGCTGGTGCTGGAGGCAACGGCGGCGCTGATGGACTGTATCTGGCCGTCTTCCAGGTGGAGTATGCGATCGGCGACATCCAGGATCCGGTTGTCGTGGGTGACCATCACCACGCTGGCGCCCTGCTCCCGACAGAGCGTCTGGATCAGGTTCACCACATTGCGGCCAGACTCCCGGTCCAGTGAGGCGGTGGGCTCATCCGCCAGAATCATCTTCGGCCTGTTGGCCAGGGCGCGGGCAATGCCTATCCTCTGCTTCTGGCCACCGGAGAGGGCATCCGGGTACTTGTCGATATGGGCCAGCAGGCCCACCTGGTCGAGCACCTCCTCTATCCGGGTCCGCGCCCTGGCGCCACTCAGGCCCAGGCCCAGGGACAAGGACATGGAAATGTTCTGCGCCACGGTGAGGTAGTCCAGCAGGTTGTGCTGCTGGAAGATAAAACCGATATTGCGCCGGGTCTTCATCAGCGCCCGCTGGGACGCCTTGTGCAACTCGCTGCCGAATATCTTGATGCTGCCTGCCTGCATGGCCCGCAGCGCACCGATCAGCGTGATCAGGGTGGTTTTGCCCGACCCGGAGGGCCCGGTGAGAATCACAATTTCACCCGCCTCGATTTTCAGGCTCACATCGCGCAGCACGTGGTGCTTGCTCAGCCCGCTGTCATATTCGTAACTGACGTTTTCCACCAGGATCGGCGTGGTCTCTGCAGACATGGTCAGAACACCTCCGCCGGGTCGGCCGAGCGCAGTTTACGCATTGCCAGCAGCGCGGAAACCGCGCACATGCCTATAGTCAGTGCCAGCACCAGCGCGGCGCGTTCATGCGTCATTATCACCGGCAGGTTGGTAGCCTCCCGGGCCTGGGTGTACACCAGCAGGCTGACACCGTAGCCGGGGATAAAGCCCAGCACAGCAAGGATGAACGCCTCGGCCAGCACCAGTCGCGACAGGAAAAAATTGGAGTAGCCCATCGCTTTCATGGTGGCGTATTCGCGCAGGTGATCCTGCACATCCGAAAACAGAATCTGGTATACGACGATCAGCCCTACCGCCAGGCCCATGGCCACACCCAGCCCGAACACGTAACCGATCGGGGTGCTGTTGCTCCAGTAATCCACTTCGTGCTGAATGAACTCGTCCCGGGTAAGGACCAGCACGTCCCCGGGGATACCGGAGACAATCGCCTCGCGCACCGTGGCGGGGTCCGCCCCGGGGTCCAGGTTCACCAGCCCCAGCTCTATCTTTGAGGCGGAGCGACTGGAAAATATGCGACGGAAATTCAGGTCGCTGGTGATGATGCTGCCGTCGATACCGAACGACGTACCCAGCTCGTAAAGACCCACAACCTTGACGTCGCGGCCGTTAACCTCGGTGGAGACATCCCCGTCGCCGCTGAGCATCTCTTCGATCGGCCCGAATTCCGGGCGCGACAGGCGGTCGTAAAGCACCCTGTCGGGCATGCGCAGCTGCCGCACCTGGGCGGGATCACCGGCCAGCGCGAAACCGCTGTTCAGGGGGTCGAAACCCATCACATAGATATTGCGTGCCTGCAGTGGGTCAAGGGGGTTACGCCATTCGGCAATGCCGATATACACGGGGGTTACCGAGTCGACGCCCTCGAAGCCCAGTGCCTGGTAAAGGCGGTTGCGCGGAAAGCCGGGGGGATTGACCAGGTAGGTGGTCTTGGGGCTGATCACCGCCAGGTCATAACCCAGCGCCGTATGCCAGCGCACCGAACTGTCGTACAGCGCCTGCTGGAATCCCATTTGCACGAACACCAGCACCACCGCGAAAGCCACACCAAGCACAGCGGCCAACAGACGCAGCTTCTGGTGACTGATTTGCAGCCACGCTATTCTCGTCGGGCCCAGTTTCAAGGGGTGATCTCTACCTCGACCTGCAAATTGGTCAGGTGACTGACCACCTCGGAGTCATCCAGCAGAATATCCACCTCGATCACCCTGGCATCGGCCTCGGCCACCGGGTCCATACCCAGTACATCCATTCGCCCCACTTTCAGGCCTACCTTCTCCACGGTACCGGTGACCGGCCCCGGCAGGGCCGGGCTGAGAATACGGGCCTTCTGGCCCGGCTTGACATGAATGATATCGGTTTCATATACCTCGGCGACCGCGTACATCTTGTCGGTTCGGCCCATCTCGACCACACCCTCCACCCCGACCCTTTCGCCCGGCCGGGTATGCACTTCAAGCACCTGGCCCTTTTGCGGGGCCAGCACAGTCGACAGTGCCAGCATGGCGTCCGCCGCGGCGACAGCCGCCTCGGCGGCTTTCAAGGTGAGTTCAAGGTTTTCCACGGCAGCGGCCGAGGACGCTACGGCCCGGGACAGCTTGCTCTCCCGCGCCAGCTTTTTTCTCGCATTGTCCCGTTCCGCCTGCAGACGGACCTGATCGGCCTTGCGCACCGCATAGGTGTCGAGGATGGCTATCAGCTGCCCCTCCTCCACCCAATCGCCGGCGCTTACTTTCAGATCCATGATGACCGAGCCGATACCCGAGGGCCCCGCGAGGCGCACTACCCCGCCGGCCGGCTCGATACGGCCGAGACTGGTAATGACGCGTGGCGTCGGATCCGGAAAAGCAGGTGCTGACAACAGTAAGGCGAGAAAAAAAACAGCTAACGCAGGCATTGGAACGAGGTCCTGTTGATATTATCGGCACGATACTACAGCCTTCGCGCGCATTGGCAAGTCCCGCCCGGGCAACACTGTTTAATAGATCGCGGTTCACCTAAACTGGACACTACCCAACCCGATGGACAAACAATGACAGATACGAACGGACTGGTCGCCTTTGCCGACTGCGAACTCGTCGCCATAAACAACGCCATGATGCTGGTGATCAACCGGCAAAATGGCAACCAGCAGATCATGACCCCCCAGGTGGTTGAAGGCCTCAAGACCTGCACCGAATTCAAAACCATCGAGGCCCACGCCGCGCACCTCGCCGCCACGCGGCCAGAGCTCAGTGGCAAGCAGGCGATGGCGGCAAGTGCCCTGGGCCAGCTCGAAGCTGCCGGCATGCTTATCCACGCGGGCGATATCTGTGCCCGACTGGCCCAGCCCGCACCGCGACAGCTGCCGGCCACCCGGGTTTTCATCATTACCTGTGACCGACCGACCGCGGTGGAACGCCTTCTCGACTCCATGCTGCAGGCCGGAAAACTGAGCCAGCACAATGCCCTGTTCCTGGTGGACGACTCCCGCGACCCGGGTAATCGGGCTGCAAATCGCGAGGCCGTGGCGAAGTTCAACCTCACCAGCGCCAGGGAAATGTATTATGTGGGGCAGGAGGCCCAGCAGAGCCTGCTGGCCGGACTGACCGGGGCGCTGCCAGCCCATGCCGGGGGCATCGCGTTCCTGCTGGATCGCTCCCGCTGGCAGGGCAAAAAGACCTATGGTCGCTCGAGGACGCTCTGCCTGCTGCTGTCGGTCGGCTATCGCGCCCTGGTCATGGACGACGATATTCTCTGCCAGGCGATGCTGCCCCCGATCAGCGACAGCGGGTTGGGTATCGGCAGTGGCGGTATGCGCAAGGCCACCTTCTACCCGGATCAGCAGGCGCTGCGCAACAGCGCCCGCCCCGCCGGCTTCGACCCCCTCAGCGGTCATGCCAGCCTGCTGGGCAGCACCCTGGGCACAGCCCTGCAAAGCGTGAACAACGGTGCCCTGGCAGAGTCGCAGCTGGGCAACATCAATGCCGCACTGGCCAATGTGTTGCGCGCCGACTCGCCCATTCTGGTCACCCAGTGTGGCTCCCTCGGGGACACGGGTACCGGCGGGGCCAACTGGGCCCTGTACCTCGGGGATGATTCGATCGAGCGATTGCTGCAGGCACCCCACGGCATGCAAGCTGCGCTCGAAAACAGGTTGAACTGGCTGGGCAGCGCCAGGCCCAATTTTTTTAAAATGCCGTTCATGTCACAGCTGACCGGGCTGGACAACAGCCACCTGCTGCCGCCCTATTTCCCGGCCTTCCGCGGGGAGGATTCACTGTTTGGCGCGATGCTCGTGGCCATGCACCATCACAGTATGGCCCTGGAATACCCCTGGAGCGTTCCGCATGTGCCCATCGAAACCCGCAGTTTCAGCATGGATGAGCGGATTGCGGCCACTGGCGGCATATCGCTGTTTGCCCGCTACCTGACCGAGCACATCGATTACAAGGACACGACCGATCCGCAGCACAACCTCAACTTCATCGTACAGGACACCCTGCGCATCGCCGCCCGCTCCGATGCGGACCTGCTGCTGGACTACCGCACCGAGCTGGCCAGGGGGCATGCGGACCAGTTGCACCTGCTGCATTCCCAGCTGGCCCGCAGCAGGAGATTTTCCTCGCCGCAATGGGAACAGTATCTTACCCGGGGCATCGAGGAGACCCAGCGCGCTATCAGTCAGAGCCAGAGCCCGACGAATATAACCGGGGTTCCCGCGAATGCGAGCGAAGCCGGGCTGCTCGCCGAATTCCGCGAGATGGCAGTCGGCTTTGCCGCTGCCATGGCCGGCTGGGTTGAGATGCGCAAAATCGCCGCGGACCTGACGGATGAGCTTATCCAGTCAGGCAAAATCCTGCCGCGCTGAAGCCGGCAAAGACAGCTGCGAGGACTGCCCATGAAAGCTTACCTGCTGACAATGCTCTGTGCGCTGCTGCCGGGCCTGCTCAGTCTGCCACAGCAGGCAGTGGCAGACTGCCTGTCCGAAGAACAAGTACAAAAACTGGCCAGCGCCTACGCCGCCCGCGAGCCGGCGGATAACCCCCGGGGGCTGAGCATCCGCGACGCACAGTGCAGCCGCGCTGAATTCAACGCTATTTTGCGAACCACCCTGGGTGAGCCGGTCGGCTATAAAGCGGGCCTGACCAACAGCGCGGTGCAACAGCGGTTCAGGCACGCGTCCCCGGTTCGCGGCTCACTGTACGAGCCGATGTTGCTGCACAGCGGCGCCACCGTGCCGAGCCAATTCGGCGCCCGCCCCCTGTACGAGGCGGACCTGCTGGTGCGGGTGAGCGACCCGGCCATCAACGCGGCGACCACCCCCGCCCAGGTGCTGGCGTCGATAGACCAGGTCATCCCGTTTATCGAACTGCCGGACCTGATGGTGGCTGATCCCGGCCAAATGGACGGCGCCGCCATCATTGCCATCAACGTCGGCGCCCGCCTGGGCGTCATGGGTACCCCCATCGCGGTGACCGGGAACGACACCATGTCCAGGGCACTGCAGACCATGCAGGTCATCGTGCGCGGCAACGGCGAAGAACTCGACCGGGGCCGGGGCAGCGATGTGCTCGAGCACCCCCTGAACGCAGTCATCTGGCTCGCAGCCGACCTGGCCCGCGAGGGTCTCGCCCTGGAAAAAGGCGACCTGCTCAGCCTGGGGTCCTTTTCCGGGTTATTGCCGCCCGCCCCCGGGCTTGCCGTTGAAGTCCAGTACCTCGGTCTACCCGGTGACCCGAAAGTAGCGGTTTTTTTCCAATAACCAAAGAAAGCCGCGTTACCCTGGAAACAACTGAAGCTACAATCAGTGTGTCTCTCGCCGTCACTGCGCCCACCCGGAGGTGCCCTGCCACTATGACAGTCGCGTTCATAGCAGTCATTCTCGGTCTCGCACTGCTGGTGTGGAGCGCGGACCGGTTTGTCGATGGTTCCGCCTCCGCCGCCCGGCATTTCGGTATGCCGCCCCTGCTGATAGGCATGGTTATTATCGGCTTTGGTACATCGGCACCGGAGATGGTGGTTTCAGCACTGGCGGCGTCCCAGGGTAATCCGGGCATCGCCCTCGGCAACGCCTATGGCTCGAATATCACCAATATCGCTCTGGTGCTGGGCCTGACCGCACTGATAAAACCCATTACTGTGCACTCCCAGGTACTGCGCAAAGAGCTTCCCATGCTGGCCCTGATCACCGCCCTGGCAGCCTGGCAGGTACGGGATGGCTCCATTACCCGGCTGGATGCATGGGTACTGCTGGGCGTGTTCGGGGTCTTCATGGGGTGGACGATCTGGCAGGGTATGCGCGACAAAGGCGACCACCTGGCACAGGAAATCGAGCAGGAGCTGGAGACCAAAAGCATGCCCCTGCGCACTGCTGTGACCTGGCTGTTCCTGGGCCTCACCCTGCTGATCATCAGCTCCCGTATCCTGGTCTGGGGCGCCGTGGAGATTGCTCACGCCTTTGGGGTCAGCGACCTGATGATCGGCCTGACGGTGATCGCAATCGGCACTTCACTGCCGGAACTCGCGTCTTCCATCGCCGCCACCCGCAAGGGCGAACACGATATTGCGCTGGGGAATATTCTGGGGTCAAACCTGTTCAACACGCTGGCGGTGGTGGGTATTGCCGGTGCTATTTCGCCGATGGCCGTCGGCCCGGACGTGCTGACGCGGGACATACTGGTAATGGCCGCACTTACCCTTTCACTCTTTATCTTCGGTATGGGCCACTCGGACCGGCCGGGGCGCATCAACCGCTTTGAAGCCGCGGGCCTGCTGGCCTGCTACTTTGCGTATTCGGGTTACCTGGTCACGACCGTATTCATGCAATAACCTGAAGTGCATTGCCCACCAACGGATGGCGGGCAATGCGGGGGACTTGCTATCTCGCTTACTTGGTGACTTCTTCCATTTTCCTGGCTGCCGCGTCAGCAGCTTCCTTGGTTGCTTCTGCTGCATCATCGGCCGCTTTCTTGGCCGCATCCGCTGCGTCGCTGGCGGCGTCACTGGTGGCATCGGCTGCATCACTGGCAGCATCCTTGGTTGCGTCCCAGGCTTCCTTGGCAGTATCGCTGGTGGCTTCGGCAGCATCGCTGACCGCCTCGCCGGTCTTGGCTGCCATATCGTGCATACTGTCGGCGGCGTCATCGGCCATCTCGCCCGCTGAATGAACGGCCTCGCTGGTGGCTTCCTTGGTCGCTTCCATTGCATCACCGGCGCTGTCGGCGACCTCGGATGCAGCTTCCTTGACCGACTCAGTGGCTTCCTTCATGGTTTGCTTGCTGCTCTCCACGGTTTCCTTGCTACAACCGCCTACCACTGTCACCAGGCTGAGCGCACCCAGGGTTAGAACCAGTTTTCTGTAATCCATTGTCTCTCTCCAAGATGTGGTTTCATCATATCTAACTGCCGCGATGCGCCGGTGGATCCGTCAGAAGCGCAAACGCAGGCGGGTACTGTAGCACGATTCACAAATATGACAGTACCCTGGGGTGGTCATAGCCCCGGCCGTGAGTTATCTTGGCTGCGCCCCGCAGGGGCGCAACTTCGGACCAACAGAAGAAGGATGAAAGCATGCTGCAGGAATTCAAAAAGTTCGCCATGCGTGGCAACGTGGTGGATATGGCTGTGGGTATCATCATCGGTGGCGCCTTCGGCACGATCGTCAAAAGCCTGGTCGACGACGTCATCATGCCGCCGATAGGCCTGCTGCTCGGTGGCGTGGATTTTTCCGACCTGTTTATCACCCTCAAGGAAGGCGCCGTCGCGGGCCCGTACGCCACCCTGGCGGCCGCCCAGAACGCCGGTGCGGTCACCCTCAGCTACGGCCTGTTTATCAATTCGGTCATCAGTTTCCTGATCGTCGCCTTTGCCGTATTCCTGCTGATAAAAAGTATTAACAAATTGCAGGCTGCGGAGGAGCCGCAGGAGGAGCCCTCTACCAAGGAGTGCCCCTACTGCCTGACCAGCATCGCGCTGAAGGCCAGCAGGTGCCCGAACTGCACTTCAGAACTGGGCAGCGCCTGATTGAACGGTAAAGCGACACTGGGCTGGCGCGAGTGGCTGGCACTGCCCGAGTTCGGTATCGACTATATCAAGGCAAAAATAGACACCGGGGCGCGCACCAGTGCCCTGCACGCGTTTTATCTCGAACCTTTTGACCGTAACGGCGTGCCCTGGATACGGTTTGGTATTCACCCCAACCAGGGTTCCTCCGAGGTGGTTGTACATTGCGAGGCGCCGGTGGTTGACCGGCGCCCGGTGACGGACTCGGGTGGGCACCGGGAGGAGCGCTACGTGATCAGCACCCTGGTGCAACTGGGGGAGCAAACCGCCGAGGTTGAAATCACCCTGACCGACCGCGAAAATATGCGCTTTCGGATGCTGCTGGGGCGCACCGCCATGCGTGGACGATTCCTGGTAGATCCGGGGCTGTCCTACCAGGTGCGGGCCAAGCCACCAAGAAAACGCAGCGCAAGCTAACGCTATTTCATTTTCAGGCGAACTCACTGATGGCAAAGAAAAAACCCGATATCCTGGTCATCGGCGGCGAGGAGATACTGCCGGGCGAGCGCCGCAACATTGAAATTCCGGTGGCGCCCACCTATACCCACGACACACTCTCCATCAGCGTACAGGTGATTCGCGGCAAGCTGCCCGGTCCAAAGCTGTTCGTTTCCGCCGCCATTCACGGCGATGAGATCAACGGGGTCGAGATTATCAGGCGGCTCCTGAAAAACCCCCTGATGGACAAGCTCAAGGGCACACTGATCGCCATTCCCATCGTCAATATCTACGGCTTCATCCACCACACGCGTTACCTGCCGGACGGGCGCGACCTCAACCGGTCGTTTCCGGGTTCACCACGAGGGTCACTGACCGGCAGGATCGCCGATGTTTTCATGAAGGAAATCGTCGCCAAGGCAACCCACGGCATCGACCTGCACACCGGGGCGCGACACCGCAGCAACTTCCCCCAGATTCGCGCCAACCTGGACGACCCCGACACACTTGCCATTACGGAGGCCTTCGGCGCACCCCTGGCGATCAATGCCAAAATCCGCGACGGCTCCCTGCGCCAGGTCGCCTCGGACAAGGGTGTGCCGGTGATCCTGTATGAGTCCTGCGAGGCCCTGCGCTTCGACGAGATCTATATCCGCGCCGGCGAAGTCGGCATCATCAACGTTATGCGTCACCTGGGCATGCTGCGCAAGCGCAGGGCCAGGAACAAACCCCCGGTCATCATCCAGAACACCCACTGGTTGCGGGCGCCGGAAAGCGGCGTACTGCGGGTGCTGGTGCCACTGGGGGCCGAGATCGCAAAGGGCCAGACCATCGGCTTTATCGCCGACCCCCTGGGAACCAGGGAGGTGGATGTGGTGGCCGAGCAGGCCGGCATCGTGATCGGCCGCACCAACCTGCCGCTGGTGTACGAGGGTGACGCCCTGTTTCACGTGGCGACCCTGGGCGCCAGGGAAACCTGGGAAGTGGACGAGTTTCACGAGGCCATGGAGCCTACCGAGGAAGAAATCGACCCGGAAGACCTCAGTACGGCGCCGATCGCCGGCTAGCGTTTACTGGGGGACGACGCCGGCCTCCCTGGCCAGCCGCTCATACTCCTTGCACTCGGGTGTCGCCGCGAGGTCCGGGTTCTGCATCTGCTCGCAGGTCAGGGACGCCAGGCTGCGCATGCAGCCCACGGCGGGTTCGTACAGGCCGTCTCCCACCGGCACCGCCTTCACTTTGCTGCGCATGTTGGCGCACATATTGTCCAGCATGGGGCCCATCATTTCCCGCATCTCATCTGTCATATCTTCCTGGGCCACCTGCTCCAGCGCGCAGCTTTTCACCGAGTCACACAAGGCCTGGGCGGCATCCGTGAGTTCGTCCGCCTGCACATAAGAGCCGGCCATAATCATCAATAGTGTCGGCAGTATCGCTCTGGTTGCTATCACGCTGTCTGTCCTCTGCGAAATCGGGATCCACACGAGCATAACCCCT
>Ga0210341_1181967_pt1 | contig 10713 bp, 9 predicted proteins | sample S425metaT_FD_159703 | JGI IMG/M metagenome (GOLD analysis project Ga0210341, IMG submission 159703) | Metatranscriptome of estuarine sediment microbial communities from the Columbia River estuary, Washington, United States - S.425... | ecosystem: Environmental > Aquatic > Marine > Intertidal zone... | reverse complement strand
CCAGCATCGCCTCATAGCGTGTGACGCCCATGATGCCGGACTTGATGTTGGCCTCTTCGCGCTTGAGATCGAACAGTTTGTCCAGCTTGGGCGCCAGACTTCTGAAGTCGTTGTTGGGGCGGGCAACCCGCCAGGTCATGTGGGCATCTGATTCCGCCATCACGATTTTTTCAACCAGGTCTGCCGGCATCGCGTTGGCGTGGATGAACTGGTGGCGAATTTCCCTCAGGTTGGCGCGTTGCCACTCGTCCAGTTGCCCGGCCTCCGTCTCGGCCTGGTCAATCAGGTCTGACAGCTCGGGGCTGGTTTCCAGTTCGTGCGTCATCACGCTCAGCTCGGCGAGCACACCTGCCCGGGCGGGAGCAGCGCCGTCGGGCATCATGGTCTGCTGGTCCCACTGCAGGATTCCCATGGCGTTGTTGATCGCGGCAACCCGCTTCTTGCGTGCTTCGAGTTCGGTGTAAGCCTTCATTGCTTGTGCTCCGGGTCAGGAATACCAACAGGACATCCCGGTCGTTACCAGTCGGGAAAAGAGGCGCAGGGTAGTGGGGCGTCGCTGGATTGTCCAGAGCCGCCGGGGCCAGCGCTGCCAGGACGCAAGGGGAGTCAGGCCATTGTCCGGGCAGCCGGTATCGTCCCGGAAGGAGTGGGCTCGAGCGTACGGCGGTTCAGGCGCTAGAGTGAAGAGGCAAGGTGGGCCTGGCCGCCATGCTCGTCGTAGTCGGCACTGGCCCGGCGGATGGCCGCAACCGCGTCCTCTACCGCCAGCCGCACCTGTTCGTCGAGCTGCTGGCAGGGTACGGCGTTGAGGTCTGACATAACCTGTGGAAGTTGCGTCACCAAGCGGCGATAAATGGCGTGGTGGCCCGCTTCATGCTCCGTAATGAGCGCCTGCAACGGCTGCCAGCGATCCCGGAGGCGGTCACTTACCTGTTCCGAATCAGCCAGCCGCGGCAGGACAGTTTCAAAGCGGAGTTGCAGGCTGCCGGATTCAACCCGGCAGTGCGAACTGTTTTCAGCGAAGCCGCCGCGGTAATCGTACTGGTACTGGAAGCTGGCGTGGCCCAGCGGCTTCACCCCGGCGCTTGGGTCCGGTGCCAAGGGGTTAGCGGCGCCGTGGAGCTGGGCCCAGATTTCTTCCTGGGTGTTGCCGCTAACCTGGTAGTAGCGGGTGGTGTGGATTGACTCCACGTCGATACGCGGCTCGGCTTGGGGGGCGGCGTAGCCTGTGGCCGCGAACAAGGGGTGCATGGTCAGTACACTGCCCGGCTGCAACTGTGTTTTGCCGCTCCCGAAGTCGCTGAAAGGCCCCCCATCCAGTTCGCTGCAATAGGGGTCCCGGCTACCGCCGCACAGCGCACCTGCCTTGTCGCCCCAGCCGCTGAATGCAAAACCCGGCTCCGCTTCGGCCGTGAATGTCTCGGCGAAGTACTGCTCGTTGATATCGATAGTGCAGACTTCCCCGGCAGCGCAGGCGAACAGACCCGAAGAGGACACAACCGATCCGCCCGGGGGGACGTGAATAATAATCTTGCTGCCCATCAGCAGAACACTGAAACCCAGTACGGCGGCAACTTTAGCCCACAACCACATGACCTTCTCTCCGTAGTCACAAATCCATCCTGCGTGCGGTTGCTTCGCAGCCGGGATGGCCTGTTCAAAAAACTACAGAGAGCGCTTCGCCATGGCATCCAAAAACCGGCGAAAAGTCCAGATTTCCGGAGACTGGAATTCTTTGGAAAACAAGAGATTAAGCTTGACTAATAAACGGAGGATGAAGAAATGAGCGGGTCCCCGCGCAGCCCTGGGCCACGCAGAGTAGAGCGCCTATCGTCGATAGCCCCGGGGGCTTAAGCGACGACGTCGTCCTGCTCGCCGGAGTCCCGGATGGCGGCATAGGCCGCCAGGGCAGACTCCCTGGCGGACTTGTGGTCTACCAGTGGCCGGGGATAGTTTTCCCCCAGGCGGACACCCGCCTGCTCCAGCACCTCGGGCGGAGCCTCCCAGGGGCGGTTCAGGTAGCGGTCTGGCAGCAGGGCCAGTTCGGGCACCCACTTGCGCAGGTACACGCCCCGGGCGTCGAATTTTTCCCCCTGGATGACCGGGTTGAATATGCGGAAGTAGGGCGAGGCGTCGGCGCCACTGCCGGCCACCCACTGCCAGCCACAGCTGTTGTTGGCCAGGTCGGCGTCTACCAGGGTGTCCCAGAACCATCGCGCCCCCGCGCGCCAGTGCACCAGCAGGTGCTTGGTCAGGAATGAGGCAACCACCATGCGTATGCGGTTGTGCATGTAGCCGGTGTGCCACAACTCGCGCATGCCCGCGTCCACGATCGGGTAGCCGGTCTGGCCCCGCTGCCAGGCCCGCAGGGCCGTCTCGTTGCCCAGCCAGGGGAACTCCCTGAACTGCGGCTTGAACGGTTCCGCTACCAGGTGCGGAAAGTGGTAGAGCAGGTGGTGGGAGAACTCGCGCCAGCCCAGCTCACTGAGAAATTTATCCACCTGCTGTTCGCTGTGAGTCTCCCTGTCGGCGAGGCTGCGGGCCGCGTGCCAGACGACCCGTGGCGAAATTTCGCCAAAATGCAGATGGGCCGACAGGCGTGAGGTGGCGTCTTTTGCCGGGTGATTGCGTCCCTCACTGTAATCTCCGACAGGCCCGGCGAGAAACAGCTTGAGTCGCTTGTGGGCACCTGCCGATCCGGGTTGCCAAAGAGTCGGCCAGTGCTGCGCCCAGTCCGGGTCACGGGGCAACAGATTCCAGCGGGGGAGGGTGTCGGTAGCCACTGTGCTATCGAACCAGGTAATCTGCGCAGGTTGAGGTTTGGGGCGCGGTGGCGCGCTGGCCGCGCGGCAGTGTCGCCAGAACGGGGTGAAAACCTTGAAGGGCCCGCCGCTTAAGTTCATTACCTTGCCGGGCTCGAACAGTAGCGAGCCTGGGTAGCGCCTGAAGCTGACACCGCGCGCGTCCAGGGCGGCGTGCAGCGTCTCCTCCAGGGTGTTGGCCCAGGGCTCATACAGTCGGGAGCAGTAGACGGCTTCGGCACCGGTTTCTTCGATGAGTCGGTCCAGCTCCTTTTTCGCATCGCCCCGGCGCAACACGAGCGAGCCCCCGAGTTCCGCAATTTCTCCAGCCAACGCCTCCAGGCTGTGGTGCAACCACCAGCGGCTGGCGCTTCCCGGCGCGTGCTCTGTGGCTGACACCTCGTCCAGGATATAGCAGGCGACGATGGGTTGGCCGGTAGCGGCGGCCGCCAGGAGACCGGGCAGGTCCCTGGTACGCAGGTCCTGGCGGAACCAGTAAAGAATCGGGGATGACATGATTCTGTTACGCTCGTGGCCGTCCCCAGGATCACTGGTCGACGGGGTTGGTGTTAGCGGCCGACTGCCGGATAATCACGGACAGCATACAGCAACGATAAACCTGCGAGGCAACAGCTATGGACGTGAGTATCAAGGGCCCCTGGTCAGCCGGGGAGATCGCCGAATTCCTGCAGGGCTGCCACTACCCCATGCGCCTCGCCTGTGTGGGGGCCGATGGCTATCCCCGGGTCGTGTCGGTATGGTTTATCTACCAGCAGGGCCAGCTGATGTGTGCCTCGCACAACTCGTCCCAGCTGGTGGCGCTGCTGCGGGCCAATGGCCGCGTCGGCTTTGAGATCGCCACCAATGACCCGCCCTATTTCGGGGTGCGGGGGCAGGCGGATGCGTCCCTGTCTGACAGTGGCGGTGCCGCCATGCTGGAGCGCCTGCTCCAGCGCTATCTCGGCGGTATCGATTCGACCCTGGCGCAGTGGCTGCTCTCACGCAGCGAAGGGGAGCTGCTGATCACCCTGACGCCCAGGCGCCTGTTCAGCTGGGACTACCGGCAGCGGATGGCAGAGGCATCGAGCTAGCCTCGGCGGCTAGCGCCTCGAGCAGTGGCCCGCATTCAGCCTGCAGTTTGATGTCGGCCAGGGGGTCGGCGCGGGTTCTGCCGGGATTGATGATGGCAATCGGCTTGCCCAGTTCCCGGGCGAGACGGCAAAAACGAAAGCCGGAAAAGACCTGCAGGGAACTCCCCACCGCCAGCACCCCGTCCGCGGCGGCCACCGCATCCTTGCAGGCCTGCACGCGCTCCCGGGGCACGGTGCCGCCAAAAAAAACCACATCCGGGATCAGCGTACCGCCACACAGGTCGCAGCCTGGCACCGTGATACTCTCCACCCATCTGTCGTCAACGTCCGCGTCGCCGTCCGGGCGTGTCTGTCCCGGCAGGCCCGCTTGGTGCGGGTTGTCCCTCAGCAGTTGCTGCTGGACCAGTTCCCGCGCGACCACCCCGGTACAGTCCAGGCAGCGCACCTGGTCGACCCTGCCGTGCAGGTCGATGACCGCCATGCTGCCGGCGCGCTGATGCAGGCGGTCGACATTCTGGGTAATCAGCAGGTCGACATGGCCGAGCTGCTCCAGCCGGGCCAGCGCCAGGTGTGCGCTGTTCGGTCGCGCGTCGCGCACCGCCGGCCAGCCCAGTAGCGAGCGCGCCCAGTAACGACGCCGGCGGGCGGCGTCCGAGACAAATTCCTGGTGGGTGATGGGCGTACTGTGACGCCAGACCCCCTCGCGGTCGCGGTAGGTGGGTATTCCGGAAGAAGCACTCACGCCGGCCCCGGTGATGACCACCAGGCGGCGGTTGGCGGTGACGAAATCGCGCAGGGGAGGCATACTGGCGTGGAAAGTGTCCATGGGGCGATTATACGCAGGCGGCCACAGTCGGGATGAAAAATCTGTTTAGTGCCGGTGTGCGTAGGTTCATTTCATAACATGTATTTTATTCGACGCGTGGTGACGCAGACATACCCTGTGTCACGGCGCGGCAGAGGCGTTACCTATGCATTACCTGATTACCGGCGGCACCGGTTTTATCGGCACCGCCCTGACGGAGGCGCTGTTGCGCGAAGGCCATGCCGTGACGGTCCTGACCCGCCAGTCCCGCCAGGGGCGAGGCCCACTGGGCTATGTCAACAGCCTGGACAGTATTCCCGCCACAAGCCGGTTTGATGCGGTGGTCAATCTTGCCGGCGCCTCCCTTGCGGGGGCGCGCTGGAGCGACGCGTACAAGCGGGAGATCGTCTCCAGTCGGGTGGCTGCCACCGAACAACTCGTGGCGTTTATGCGGCGCCTCGAGGCACCCCCCGCAGTACTGCTCAGTGGCAGCGCCATCGGCTATTACGGCCACCACGGCGATGAGCCGCTCACCGAGGAGGGTGCGGTGGTCCCGGGATTTTCCCAGGATCTCTGCCAGCGCTGGGAAGCGGCGGCCATGGCGGCCTCGGGCCTTGGCACGCGGGTATGCCTGCTGCGTTTCGGGGTCGTGCTCGACCGCGATGGCGGCGCGATGCTCGAAATGGCAAAGTCATTCCAGTTTGGTGTCGGCAGCTGGATTGGGAGTGGCAAGCAATGGCTCAGCTGGGTGCACCGACGGGACGTGGTAGCGGCCATCCAGTTCCTGCAGCACCGCGACGACCTCTCGGGTCCGTTCAATATCACGGCGCCGGAGCCGGTAACAAGCCGGGGGTTCTGTACCGCCATGCAACGACACAAGCGCACCGTGATCAGCGCACCGGTCCCGGCTCCGATCATTCGCCTGCTGGTGGGGGAGATGGCTGACGAGTTACTGCTCAATGGGCAGCGGGTCCTGCCCGCCGCGCTGGAGGCGGCCGGTTTTCACTTCTCACTGCCGACCATCGACGCGGCCCTGGCCGAGATCTTCGCCGCCTAGCGCAGGCAGCGGTCGCCAGCTAGATAAGGTTGCGCAGTTTCAGCTCGTCCGGGTAGGGCGCCATGAAGACCTGGCTGTCGATGTAGGCATTCGGATTGTTGGCGAAATGGTGCTTGAGCATCGTCAGGGGCACCACCAGCGGGATATGACCCTGCCGGTACTGCTCGATCAGCTCTGCCAGGCGCTGCCGTTGGGGGCCATCCACCTCGCGCTTGAGGTAGCCGGCGAGATGAAAAAGCACATTGGTGTGGCTGCGCAGGGTCGCCCGCTGGGTCAGCGCCGCCATGAATGCACTGACGAACTCCGCCGCCAGCTCGTCCAGGGGGCGCTTGCCGGCATCGGCAACCATTCTTCCGAGCTGCTTGTAGCCCGGTACATGGTGGGCCATGACCAGGTATTTGTAGCGGCTGTAGAACGCCACCAGCTTGTGGGCAGTCAGGCCACCTGCACACAATTGCTTCCAGTCGTGGTACGCATAGGCCCGGGTGACGAAACTTTCGCGCAGCCCCGGGTCGTTCAGACGGCCGTCGTCCTCCAGGGGCAGCAGCGGGTCCGCCCTGTTCAGGGCGGCTGCAAATACTCCCTGTACATCCGATGCAATGCCGTAGCCATTGTCGGCGTAGCGCTTGACCCGGTCATAGCCGCAGCTCGGACTGCCTTTGACCAGGATGTAGCCGCAGAGCTCGGGCGCAAGCGCCAGCACGGTGCCGGCGTAACCCGCCAATTGCGCCGTGTAGTCCCTGCTGTGGGTCTCCACGTCCAGTGCCCGCACCTCGTCGGCGTTTCCCACCAGGTGAATTGGGGCGCGCGGCACCCCCATACCGATGCCCATTTCCGGGCAAAAAGAGCGCATTTCGAAGGCTTCCGACAGGCTGCGCACATGGTCGTTGGCGCTTTTGGTCTGGCCGTTGTAGCGCACCGCCTTGCCCGCCAGGCAGGCGCCGATACCCATTACCGGCCGGGTTGGCGAACTGTCTTTTGTCATAACTGCACTCACTGTCGCACGGTCTGGTCCTTACCCGGGCAAGGTACAAGGCTGCCGGGCGTCACGCAACAGCCGCGGCAGCCAAACTGCGCCGCAAAAAGCTCCCTGAAGCGGCACATCCAGCGGGCGCCGGGCTGCGTATATCCCTCAGACCCATTCAGAGGAACAAGCCGTGCACAAAGTAAATCTGGAACCGCGTCCCCTTTATGCCATTGGTACGATAGCCCGGCTTACCGGGCTCAAGCCGGACACGCTGCGCATATGGGAGCGCCGCTACGGCCTGGGCGCCAGCCACAGGTCGGAAACCGGCCGGCGCCAGTACACCCAGACCGATCTCGAGCACCTCCAGCTGGTCGCCGCGCTGGTCAATTCTGGCGTCAGGATCGGGGAAATATCGGCCTGCGATCGCAAGACCCTGGAAGTCATGCTGGGTCGAGCGGACAGTGCACCGGCATCAGCACCGGCCAGGAAACCAACTGTGCTGTTCCTGGGCGAGACCTTGTGTGACTGGCTGGACGACCATCAGGGGTGCCTTTCTCATGTGAACGCCAGTCTCGCGAGGCTCCCGCTTGCAGATGCGTCAGCGGCGCTGGCGGGTGAGCTCGAACCACCGGAACTGCTGGTCATAGGTTGCGACACCCTGGGCGCTGCCCAGGCGCGGCAGGTCGATGAGCTCGCCGGCGCGCTGGGCGCCAGGCGAACACTGGTCATCTACCATGACGGTCACGAGCGAACCCTGCAGACCTTGCAGGAGCGGGGCGTCAGCGCCGCGGCTTTTCCCCCGGATCCGGGTTTCCTGGCATTCGAGTTCAGCCGGAGCGGTGTCGAAACTGTCACCCGCGAAGGCACGATGGACCTGGGCGAGCTGGTGGCCAACAGGCCCCGGCAGATATCCCAGGATGAACTGGCGGCGGCTCGCTCCTCGCGGCCCGGGCACGATAGATTTGGTACGGCCCGGCTGGCGGACCTGGTGGCGGGGCTGGCCATGCTCGAAGCCGAGCTCGCAGAGGGGGCGGTGGACAACTGGTCGGACGCCGCAACGCGCGCCTGTGCGTATGCCTATGCCGGGCAGGCCCGCTGGTTGATGGAGCGGGCGCTGCAAACCGTGATGTCAGACCAGACGGGGCAAACCGGTGGGCCGGGGGAGGAGGTGACGCCCGGGCGTCTGCACGACGCGGCCTGAGCGCGGGTTCAGCAACAGCGCGTCAGGACGGCGCGTTGCAGTAAACGTTCTGGACGTCGTCCAGGTAGTTGAGCATATCGAGGAGTTTTTCCAGCACCTGTTGGTCCTCGCTACCGAGCTCGGCCGTGGTCTGGGGCAGAAACTGAACCTCGTCCACCTCGAAGTCGATGTCGCCGAAGGCATCCTGCAGGGCCTGCTTGGCCTTGAAGTGTTCGGTGTTCGGAACAAACACGCTGATTTTTCCGTCCTCGTGCTCGAGATCGGTCACATCGACGTCCGCCATCATCAGCGCGTCCAGCGCCGCTTCCTCGTCGTCACCGCTGAACACCAGGATGGCGCTGTGGTCGAACAGGTGGCTGACACTTCCCGGTGTACCGAGTTTGCACTTGGTCTTGGTAAAGCAGGCGCGAACGTCGCCTATCGTCCGGTTGGCGTTGTCGGTAAGACACTCGACGATGATCATGCAGCCGCCGGGGCCGAAACCCTCGTAGCGCGCCACCGCAAAATCCTCGCCGCCACCGCCCTTGGCTTTCTCGATCGCCTTGTCGATGACATGGGTGGGCACCTGGTCTTTCTTGGCGCGTTCAATCAGGCTGCGCAGGGCCAGGTTGCCCTCCGGGTCGGTTCCGCCCGCTTTCCCTGTAACGTAGATCTCCCGGGCGTACTTGCTGTACACCCGGGCCTTGGCGTCCGAGGTTTTGGCCATCGAAACTTTGCGGTTCTGGTAGGCGCGGCCCATGGGCTCAGTCCCTGCTAGCTGGAAAGGCAGGCAATATAATCACTCTTTCCGCCAGAATCCAGCGCAATCGGGAAGCCCGGGCCTTCCGGAACGAGAGCCGCGCGCGGCGGAAACAGGCTGCCCTGCGCAAAGCGTTGACGTGAGGATATACTGGGGCGGTAGCCGGCCACGCATGGCTGAACTCACACCATCGGAGGGGCTTTAGGCTGAACAAGATTACTATCGAGCTGGAAAGGGGCCGCGTGAGCGGTCGCGTGGCCAGTGGCTTCGAACCCGTCGCCGCGGCTTTCGCCGACAATTTTGCCAGGCACCGGGAGGTGGGGGCTGCCTGTTCACTCTACCACCGGGGTCGACCCGTGGTGGATATATGGGGTGGCTTCGCCGATGCTGAAGCCGCCAGGCCATGGGAAGAGGACACTATTACCCTGGTATTCTCGGCGGCGAAGGGTCCAACGGCGACCTGCATTCACCAGCTGGTTGAAGCGGGACGACTGGACGTGGACCTGCCGGTGGCGCATTACTGGCCGGAGTTTGGCTGTAACGGCAAAGAGGAAATCACCACGCGCATGGTGCTATCGCACCAGGCGGGCCTGGCTGCGGTGGACGGCGTCCTCAGCCTGGACCAGGTGTTGGCATGGGACCCGGTCGTCTCGGCGATCGCAGCCCAGGCCCCCAACTGGGAGCCCGGCAGCAAGCACGGCTACCACGCCCGCTCCTTCGGCTGGATTCTCGGTGAGTTGATCCGGCGGATAAGCGGTGAGAGTGCAGGGCAGTATTTACAGCAGCATATTTGTGCGCCGCTTGGACTGCGTTACTGGGTCGGCTTGCCGCCGCAACTGATCACACAATGCGCCACCCTCCTGCCGCCGGAGGGGGGCAGTAACGCTGTTGCGGAACTGCTGGGAGCGGACAGCCTGACCGCCCGGGTGATGAGCGGGCCAAACGGCTTGTTTGGCTACAACGACATGTGGAATCGCGCGGACGTATTGCAGGCCGAGATGCCGTCGTCCAATGGGGTGGGGGATGCCCGCTCTCTGGCGCGGTTTTACGCGGCGGTGATTGGCGAGGTAGACGGTGTACGGCTGCTCGGGCCTGCGCAACTGGCCAGGGCCTGCCAGGAGCAGGTGCGTGGCGCCGATGCGGTCATATTCCACGAGACCTGCTTTGGCCTGGGCTACGCCCTGCAACCGGCCCTCGCGCCCGGGGCGGGCCCGCGCTGTTTCGGCCATCCGGGGGCGGGCGGTGCGCTCGCCTTTGCGGATCCGGACGCCGGCATCGGCTTTGCATACGTGATGAACGCCATGCAATTCAATCCAGAGGGAGACCCGCGCTCCAGGACCCTGGTAAAGGCTGTCTACGACTGCCTTGCGACAGCCTGAGGTTCGTTCTAGCGAATATGCCTGGAAAGAAATGAAACCATGTCCTCCCCGGAGGGATCCTCCAGGGGGTAGTATCAGAATAGATTGGGATAATCTTTCCAGTAGTACTGGAAATCGCGGCGTTGCCAACCGCGGTAGACATGATCCCAGTTGAGCCCCTCGATCCGCCAGCCGTGGTGGGGCTCGAGGTTGGTGGAAAACACCGGGGCGCCGTAATCGCAAAACCGTGTGTCGACACTCATGCGCACGGTACTGGCGGTGACGTTGGGTTCGGCCTTGTGCACCGTCGCCGAGTGGAATATCAGCACGTCGCCAGGGTCCGAGTCCGCCACATGCCAGGTGGTTTCATGCGGGTGAATCTCGCACTGCACGCCCCCTACACCCGCGGCGGTAAATACCTTGCGCACGCCACCCTTGTGGGAACCCGGCAGTACCTTGACCCGTCCCATCTCGGAAGATATGTGGTGCAGGGCCACCCAGATACCCGCCATGGTTGGCCCGGCGTGGTGGGAGTAGGCGTCCTGGTGTGGAGGTGTTTCGAAGCCTATCTTGCCCGGGGTGGAAATGCGGGCCATTTTCATGGGATAGACAAAGACCTCGGAGCCGGACACCAGGCGCATGAGGTCGAGCATGTGTTCACTGTGAAAAAAACCGTGGAACTCTTCCAGAGCCT
>Ga0210341_1437575_pt1 | contig 10793 bp, 10 predicted proteins | sample S425metaT_FD_159703 | JGI IMG/M metagenome (GOLD analysis project Ga0210341, IMG submission 159703) | Metatranscriptome of estuarine sediment microbial communities from the Columbia River estuary, Washington, United States - S.425... | ecosystem: Environmental > Aquatic > Marine > Intertidal... | reverse complement strand
GGTCTCGCGGATCGAGTGCATGCCCAGCGTGGGCACCCCGATATCGATGGTGCGGATACCGGTGGCGCCGGCGGTGATCGGGCCTATCGTGCTGCCACAGCCCATATCACTGCGCACCACAAAGGCCTGTACCGGCACTTCCTCGGCTGCCGCGAGCATGCGGAAGAAACCTGTTGTTTCGCTGTTGGAGGCGTAGCGCTGGCTGGCATTCACCTTGATCACCGGGCCCTGGTTCATCTGCGGACCGTGGTTATCGTCGTGCCTGTCGGCGAAATTCGGATGGATAGCGTGGGCATTGTCCGCTGAAATCATCAGGGAGCGCTCGGCGAGTTCCGCATAGGCGTGCTCGTCACCCGCTATCCGCTGCAACAGCGAACGCAACATCGGTCCCTGGGCCCCGGCGGCAGACAGACTGCCCACCTCCTCGTGGTCATTGCAGACCAGCAGGCTGCTGGCCGCACCGTCACTCTGCAGCAGGGCCTGCAGGCCGACATAGCAGCTGAGCAGGTTATCCAGTCGCGCCGAGGCTATGAATTCCTGCTGCAGGCCTATCACTGCCGGTGCCTGGGTGTCATAGAAAGCCAGCTCGAAATCCAGTACCTGCTGCGCCGCGCAGTCGGGATGCTCCTCCAGCAGGCGCGACTTCAGCAGCGCGCGAAAGTCCGCGGGATCCTCCCCGGACTGCTGGAACAGTATCGGCAGGATGTCAGTCTGGGGGTTGATGCTGCGGCTGTCGTTGACCCCCCGGTCCAGGTGAATGGCCAGGCTGGGAATCGTCGCCAGCGGTATGCGGTAATCGATGAGCGCGGTGCGCAGCTGTCCATCGAGCGACTGGAAGCTGACCCTTCCTGCCAGGGACAGGTCACGGTCAAACCAGGGGTTTAGCAGCGCGCCACCGTAAACCTGTACCCCGAGCTGAAAACAGCCGTTGCGCAGTTTCTCGGGATTCGGCTTCACCATCAGGCAGGGGCTGTCCGTATGCGCGCCGACCATGCGCAGGCCCTCGATGGGTGGCGCCTCGCGGCCGCAGACGAAAGCGACCATGGAACTGCAGTTGCGGGTGATGTAGTAGCGCCCGCCGGCCTGCAGTTCACGCGCGGACTCCTCGTCGAGCGCGACAAAGCCCGCCGCCTGCAATCGCCGCACCATTTCGCTGACCGCGTGAAACGGGGTGCTTGCTGCGCCGATAAACTCGCACAGCTGGTGGTTGAAATTCTGTTGGTTCATAAGTCATCCATTGGCAGGAAAAGATTTCAGGCCAGCCACAGGCCGTAAAGCACTGCGGCCAGCACGACCCGGTAGTAGACAAAAGGCATCAGCCCGATCCGGTCGAGCAGACGCAGGAAAAGGGCAATGCAAAGGTACGCGGTAATACCGGATACCAGGGCTCCCATCGCGAGCAGCAGCCAGTCGACGCTGGTCCCGGAACTGGCAAGCTCCCAGCCCTTGAGAACGCCCGCGCCGGCTATTACCGGGATGGACAGCAAAAAGGAGAAACGCGCTGCGGCGTGGCGGCTCATTCCCAGCAGAAGCGCGGCAGTGATCGTGATACCGGAGCGTGATACTCCCGGAACCGGCGCAATCGCCTGGGCCAGACCGACCAGCAGCGCCAGCCCGAGGGTGATTTGCTCCCTGCCCGGTTTCGCCACCCGGCGGTCAGCAATCCCCAGCAGCACCCCGAACACAAGCGTGGTCGTGGCTATCACCGGCAGGTTACGCAAGTCAGATTCGATGTAATCTCCGGCAAAAAACCCCACAGCTACCGCCGGCAGGGTCGCCAGTGCCAGGTACCATACCAGCAGACTGTCCTCGTCAGCCGGGGCACCCGCGATAGAAGATATCCAGCTCCGGGCCATACGGGCAAGGTCCGCGCGGTAATAAAACAAGACAGCCGAGAGAGTGCCCACATGCACTGCGACGTCAAAGGCGAGGCCCTGGTCGGGCCAGCCCAGCACCAGCGAGGGAATCACCAGATGGGCGGAGCTTGAAATCGGCAGGAATTCCGTCAGTCCCTGTAAGATGGCAAGCAGTATCGCCTGGTAGGTTTCTATCATCACCCCTTCCCCTGCTCCGCCAGTTTTTTCCAGTTTATTTCGTCCCGCACATAAACGGGCTGGACCTCCTGCGGCGTTTGCAGCTCGCCGCGCGCCAGGGCAGCCAGTGCGCCTGGCACCAGGTCCCGGGCCGAGGGAAGCAGGTCCGGCGCGGTGACACGCAGTCGGGAGCGCAATTCGCCGGTAAGTTCCTCGATAAACCGGCAGCCGCTTCCCACCGCGGCCATGGAGGTTACCGAAGCATCGACCACCACGCTGCCGGCTCCACAGGCCACCGGCCCCCGCTGCACTGCGGCCACGCCCTGGGTGAATCCGCAGAGGGCGTAATACACCTCGTTTATGCGCGCGTCGAGCATGCTGAGGACGACTTCGTCAGGATTCACCAAGCCGAGGCGCAGCGCGGTCTGAGCCTGCAGCGCGAGGGTGGAAACAGGGATTGCCGGCAACCCGGCGGTGTAGGCCAACCCCTGGACCGCGCTGGCGCCAATGCGCAGGCCGGTGAACGAGCCGGGACCACAACTGTAGGCGATGGCGTCGATGCCATGGTCCCGCAGCGCACCGTTCGGCAACAGGCTTTGCAACATGGCAAATAAGCGCTGGCTGTGCTGACGCGGGATCACCTCGTATACTTCGCGGTAGTCGCCGTCCACATACACGGCGACCGAGCATGCCTCGGTGGCGGTGTCTATTGCCAGTATTCCTGTCATCGGGTTCCCCGCTCTTCGGCCATCAGGTATTGCGGCCGTTTTTCCTGGCGCTGTGGCTGCCGGCGACGGATTATCCCACAGGCTATGGCCGGTAAACACTACTAGTGCCCGAATCAGCCGGGCCGAAAAAGACAGGGAACACTGCATGGGCAGTTCGCAGGACACAACAGGACTTATTCTCGCCGGGGGTGCCGGACTGCGTGTTGGCGGCGCGGACAAGGGGTTGTTGCCCTGGCGCGACGAGCCGATGGCGGCCCGGGTTGCGCGTCGACTGCGCCCCCAGGTGAGCCGCCTGTTGATCAGTTGTAATCGCAACCGTGAATTCTATGCAACACTGGCCGACGCCATTGTCGCTGACAGCCGCCGGGATTTTCAGGGTCCGCTGGCAGGCCTGGAGGCTGCGATACCCCATGTCACAGGCGGATACCTGGTCATCGTTCCCTGCGACCACCCTCTTCTGCCCCTCGATCTGGTGGAGCGACTGCTTGAACCGCTGTTGTCTCACGCCGGTTCGGCAGTGGATATCAGTTACGCCCACGACGGTGAGCGGGACCAATACCTGTGCGCCGCTATTCGCGCGTCAGTGCTCTCATCCCTGCCGCCTTTCCTGGACGCGGGGCATCGCGCCGTGCGCCACTGGTATGCCCTGCACCACTGTACAGTCGTCGACTTTTCCACTCAGGCAGACTGCTTCGCAAACTATAACCAAATGGATCAGCCAACATAAAAAAACCCGCCGGGATCGCTCCGGGCGGGGTTTTTGTCGGTCCAGGTCAGGCGCTTATTTTTTTGCCCGCGACTTGGCCTTGCCTGCAGCGGCTTTCTTTTTGGGTGCTGCTGCCTTTTTCCTGGCGGTGGCCGCTTTGGTTTTCGCCTTGGCGGGTGCCTTGCCAGTCACTTTCCTGGCAGTGGCCTCGACCTTCTTCTTCAGAGACTTACCCTGCTTGCTTGCCTTTTTCTCGGCAGCTTTGGCCTGGGCCTTCAGCTTGCGCTCAGCATCGCGCAGCTGCTTTTTCAGTTTCTTCTCAAGGGCATTGAGCTTTTTGGTATCGGACTTGATACGCGCTTTCATCCACTTCTCGGCCTGCGCTGCCAGGTGCTTCGCCTTGTCGACTTCTGCCTTGGCTGCCAGCTCGGCCTTCCTTTGCATCAACTTTTCCTTGGCAGCCATTTCCCTGCCCTTGAGCTTTGCGGAATCCACAAAATCCTCTACCCAATCACTGGCATCGTGCAGGGCATTGGTGAGGAAGTTGCCCTTGGCAGGTGTCTTCTGGGCAGTTGCTTTTTTCCTGGCCGGTGACTTCTTCTTCGCCGCCGCCTTTTTAGGAGCTGCCGCAGCTCGCTTTGCAGGTGCTTTTTTCTTTGCTGTAGCCATTTCAATTCTCTCCAAAGATTATTGACGTCGAGCGTCGCATGGAAAATAGCAATAAAAACAAAACGATACAACAACTTCAGTGGATGCACGCGGCAGCCCTGACGCGATTTTCCGGGGCCTGAAATTGCCGTGAGGGACGGGGAGCAAACATCCAGAGGCAGGCTATGCCTGCGGAAAACGCTTTATTTACAGTGTTTTTTTGCACATCTCCGATTGAGAGGGCGGTGACCAGGTTTCAGGGTGGTCATTCCAGGCGGCCCGCTGCAGCGCAAAAGCGTTAATTTTTGCCAAAAAAAAGGGAGCTCAAGCTCCCTTTTTTTGTCGGCGCCGGATCAACTTTCCAGGGCTGCAAATACCTTGTCGCGAATTTCCTCCACCGTGCCGATGCCTTCTACCCGGTGGCAGGCAGGCGCCCGGGGGCCGGTCATAGAGGTGTAGAACCTGACCAGCGGACTGGTCTGGGAGTGGTAAATCTCCAGGCGCTTGCGCACGGTGTCTTCCTGGTCGTCGTCGCGCTGTACCAGCGGCTCCCCGGTTTCATCGTCAACGCCTTCGCGTTGCGGCGGGTTGTGCTCGATGTGATAGACACGACCGGATCCGGGATGTACGCGACGACCACTCAGACGGGCCACGATCGCATCATCGTCGACTGCTATCTCAACCACGTGGTCCAGATCGACGCCTGCTTCAACCATGGCTTCGGCCTGGGGGATGGTCCGGGGGAAGCCATCGAACAGGAAACCATTGGCGCAATCGGGCTCGCGGATGCGCTGCTTTACCAGGCCAATGATGATGTCATCTGACACGAGCCCACCCGAATCCATGACGCTCTTGGCTTTCAGGCCCAGTTCTGTCTTCGCCTTGACAGCCGCGCGCAGCATGTCACCGGTGGATATCTGGGGAATACCGTATTTCTCGGTAATGAACTGGGCCTGAGTGCCCTTCCCGGCGCCGGGAGCGCCCAACAAAATCAATCGCATTGCTGATGTTCCTCAATTGTGCCTGCCAGGATGATCGTACCAGTGGACGCGACTGTGTGAATCGAGTCGCTCGCCACAGCCACCGCAGGCCATGCTGTGAAGGGCAGTAACCATACACAGCGTCCGGAAAATGTACAAGTCCTAAGGGGTATCCCCGCCGGCCTGCTTGGCCGCTTCCCAGAGCTCATCCAGTTCCGCTGCAGACAGTTGGTGCAGCGACTTGCCCCCCGCCGCCGCGAGTTTTTCCATGGCACTGAAGCGCTGCTCAAACTTGGCGCTGGCGCGCCGCAAAGTCGTCTCGGCATCGAGTTCCAGGTGACGCGCGAGATTGACGCTACTGAACAGGATATCGCCCATCTCCTCTTCCACCCCGGCTCTGCTGCCCGCGGCCATGGCCCGGCGCAGCTCTGCGATCTCCTCTTCCAGCTTTGCCAGCACCCCGGCGACATCGGGCCAGTCAAAATTGACCCGCGCCGCCCGTTTCTGCAACTTTTGCGCCCTGGGCAGGGCCGGCAGCGCCAGCGGGACATCGGCGAGGGTAGCGCCCTGGGATTTGGCGCTGCGCTCTGCCTGCTTGATACTCTCCCAGGTTTCCTTGACCGACTCGACGCTGGTGCGGTCGGGAACCACACCCTCGATCTCGCCGTCCGCGAACACGTGCGGGTGGCGCCGCAGCAGCTTGGTCACCAGGGTGTCGACTATTGTTTCAAAGGAAAACAGGTCGCGCTCACTGCCCAACTGGGCGTAAAAGACCACCTGGAACAGCACATCCCCCAACTCCTCGGCCACATGGGGGAAGTCCTCGTGCTCAATCGCCTGGGCGAGTTCATAACACTCCTCGAGCGTCGAGGGCACGATACTGCGAAAGTCCTGGCGGATATCCCAGGGACAGCCGGTCGCGGGATCACGCAGGCGAGCCATCACCCGCAGCAGGTCGTCCAGCTCATATCGCGGCGCCTTCACGAACGTCACCCCTATTCCGACAGACGCAGGGCGGAGACCACGTTTTTAAGGCGGTTGATGCGCTCCAGCAGTTTCGACAGGGAACCGAGGTCCGGCACCTCCACACGCAAGCGCATGGTCGCCGTGTTCCGGTTCTTGTTGGTCTGGGTATTGACGGACAACACGTTGATCCGGGCATTGGCAAACAGGCTGGTGATATCCCGCAGCAGTCCCTGCCTGTCGTAGGCCTCGATGGCCACATCCACCTCGTAATTGGCCCGGGGCGACAGCCCCCACTCCACATCGATGACACGCTCGGGCGCGGTCTCCATCAGCTTGATCAGCCGGCCGCAGTCAGCACGGTGTACGCTGACGCCGCGACCCCGGGTGATGAAGCCGGTAATCGCATCCCCCGGCAGGGGTTTGCAGCACCCTGCAAGTTGGGTCATCAGGTTGCCGACACCGCGCACCTGCACCTGGCCGCGATAGGTGCCGTCGCCGGGCCGGGCCAGTTTGAGCTGTGGGCCGCGATTCTCCACCAGACCCTGGGCGGCATTCATCACCTGGGCAGAGGACAGGTCGCCGGAGCCCACCGCGGCATACATGTCTTCCACGCTAGGTTGCTGTACCTTGCGGGCAACGCGCAGGTAGTCGATGCTGGTCAGCGCGAGGCGCTTGAACTCCCGCTCCAGCAATAACCGCCCGGCGGCGATATTGTCCTCCCTGGCCTGGGCCCTGAACCAGTGCTGCACCTTGGCCCTGGCACGGGAGGTTTTCAGGTAGCCCAGACCCGGTTGCAGCCAGTCCCGCTTCGGCGTGCCGTCCTTGCTGGTCAGAATCTCGACCCGCTCACCGGTAACCAGGGTGTAGGTCAAAGGCACGATCGAGCCGTTCACCTTGGCACCCCGGCAACGGTGCCCCACGTCGGTGTGCACGTGGTAAGCAAAATCCAGCGGAGTAGCCCCCTGGGCGAGGTTCACCACATCTCCCTGGGGAGTAAACACGTAGACCCGGTCCTGGGCCATCTGGAAACTGAACTGCTCGGCAACATCTTCCACATCACCGGTCTCCTCGTGCCAGTCCAGCACCTGCCGCAGCCAGGCGATTTTTTCCTCGTAGGTACTGGCGGGTCGGTTGCGCGCATCGGTGCCTTTGTAGCGCCAGTGGGCACACACGCCCAGTTCCGCTTCCTGGTGCATCGCCTGGGTTCGAATCTGGACTTCCAGCACTTTGCCCTCGGGGCCTACCACCGCAGTATGGAGTGAGCGATAGCCGTTCTCCTTCGGGTTGGCGATGTAGTCGTCGAACTCATTGGGAATATTGTGCCAGAGCCCGTGAACCAGGCCGAGGGTGGCGTAGCAATCGCGGATCTCGGGCACCAGGATCCTGATCGCGCGAATGTCATAGACCTGGGAAAAGCCTATACCCTTGCGCTGCATCTTTCGCCAGATGCTGTATATATGCTTGGCGCGGCCGTCTATCTCCACTTCCAGCCCCGCCTTGCGCAGCACGTCGGTGAGCTCGTCTTTTACCCGGGTGATGAACTGGTCCCGCTCCACCCGTTTGCCGTCGAGCAGCCGGGCGATCTTGCGGTAGGCGTCGCCATAAAGATAGCGAAACGACAGATCTTCCAGCTCCCACTTGAGGTGACCTATCCCCAGGCGGTGGGCAAGAGGCGCATAGACATCGAACACCTCCCGGGCCACCGGCAGGCGGCGCTGCTCATCATTCTTCACCGCGCGGATCGCGCAGGTCCGCTCGGCCAGCTTGATAAGCGCCACCCGCACATCGTCAACCAGTGCTACCAGCATTTTGCGTATATTGTCTTTCTGGCCCTCGGCCTGGCCCAGTACCGGCCTGTCGCCGTGGGACCTCAATTCGCCGATGGCGGCCATGCGCGCCACCCCCTCGATCTGCCTGGCAACGCCCGCGCCAAAGCTCTCGCTGATGCACTCGGGCGCCACCCGCTGCTCTCGCACCGCGCGATAGAGAATCCCCGCCAGCAGGCAGTCAGAGCCTACCTGCAGTTCCGCGAGAATCATGGCTATCTCGAGCCCGGCGGTAAAGCAGTTCTGTTCCTGGGCCCAGTCCCCGCTGTCGATCCCGGGCACCCGCTGCGCCTCCCTGGCCATGCGGCAGGCAGCCAGCAGGCGGCTGCATTCAATGTCACTGTGAGCCCCGGGCAGCTTGCCCAGCCACTGCTCGAGGTCGACATGGCCGGCGGGGCCCAGGTGTGATTGATCGCGTACCTGTACCATGGATTCAGGACTCCATCAGCCGGCAAATACCCCGGTGGACAGGTAGCGGTCGCCACGATCGCAAATAATCGCGACGATGACCGCGTTCTCAAGCTCGGCAGACAGACGCAGCGCCGCGGCTATCGACCCGCCCGAGGACACCCCGCAGAAAATACCCTCCTTTCGCGCCAGCTCCCGCATGGTGTGTTCCGATTCCTGCTGCGAGATGTCGATCACCCGGTCCACCCGGGATACATCGTAGATCGATGGCATGTAGGCCTCGGGCCAGCGCCGGATACCGGGGATGCTGGAGCCCTCCAGCGGCTGCAGCCCGATGATCTGGATATCGGGGTTTTGCTGCTTGAGGTACGCGGAGCACCCCATGATGGTGCCGGTAGTGCCCATGGAGCTGACAAAATGGGTAACGCTACCGCCGGTCTGTTGCCAGATTTCCGGCCCGGTACCAACCAGATGGGCCCGCGGGTTGTCGGGGTTGGCAAACTGGTCCAGCACACGGCCCTCACCCCTGGCCTGCATTGCCATGGCGAGATCACGCGCACCTTCCATTCCCTGCTCCTGGGTGACTTCGAGCAACTCGGCGCCGTAGGCAGACATGGCCTGCTTGCGTTCATCGCTCATATGGCTGGGCATGATCAGTATCATGCGGTAACCGCGGATAGCGGCGGCCATGGCCAGTGCGATCCCGGTATTGCCGCTGGTAGCCTCGATCAGGGTATCCCCGGGGCTGATCTCGCCCCGGGACTCGGCCTGGGCAATCATGCTCAGGGCCGGGCGGTCCTTGACAGACCCGGCCGGGTTCGTGCCCTCCAGCTTCGCGAGCACTGTATTGCTCGTAGCTCCAGGCAGTCGCTGCAGTCGCACCAGTGGCGTATTGCCTATACAGGCTTCAATCGTTGGGTATTGGGGCATTTCCGTGATATCGCGCATCGGGGCTGAGAGTATAACCAACTTGAGCGGTGCCTTGCCAAGGACTCCTCACCGGGCCAGCACTGCGAAGGCGACCACATAGTCGGTCTCGTCCGCCAGACTCAGCTCGACCCTGGCGCCACCGAGGCTGCTGGCCACTTCCAGCGCACCGCCGCTGAGGATTACCCGGGGTGCGCCATGTCCGTCGTGACCGATAGTAATATCCTGCCAGCTGACCCCGCGGCCGATCCCGGTGCCCAGGGCCTTGGCGACAGCCTCTTTCGCCGCGAAGCGCTTGGCCAGCAACCGCTGGGGCTGGCCGCTGGCGCGGTATTCGTCCCGCTCGGCGGGCGTCAGGATGCGCGCCACGAAGCGATCCCCCAGCCTGGCCACAACCTCCTCGACCCGGGCGATCCTGAGAATGTCGGTACCGATCCCGATCACTGCTGCTCCTCCACTTTGGCTTCATGGGAGCGGCGCACCGCCCCGGCATGGGCCCTGAACAGGTCCCGGCTGCGCAGGGGGGCATCGCCCAGTTGCAGCGCCAGGGCCAGTCGCAGCAGCCGCTTTGCCGTCGCGCGCGCCGCTCCGCTGAAATCATTGGACGCTATCGCCAGCAGGTCGGCGCCCTTGAAGGCCGGCTGGACAGGGTCTGCCTCCACTCCCCTGGCGACCAGCCCGTGCTCAGGATCATAGCGATACCAGGCCTCCGGATTCACCGCCTCACCGCTATGGCCGTCCAGGTCAAGATCGAAGCCATAGCCCAGCTCCCCCAGCAAGGCAAACTCGAAGCGACGCAGCACGTCGTCGACCTCATCGCTGCCGGCAAGGGCTTCCAGAGTAGACGCGTAGGCGGCAAACAGCTGAGGGTGCGGGTCGTAGCGATGCAGCAGTCGCACCAGCAACTCGTTGAGGTACAGCCCGCTGAAAATACGCTCGCCGCGCAGCGTGAGCGGCCTGCCGGCCGGCTCGACAGCATTGAGGTTTTTCAGGTCGGTGCGACCGCTGAAAGACAGTAACAGGGGAATATAGGGTTGCAGCAGGGCATTGCCGCTGCCGCCGCGGGTCTTGCGCCTCGCACCCCGCGCCACCAGGCTGATGCGGCCCTGCTCGGCGGTCAAAACCTCCAGCAACATGCTGCTGTCCCGGTAGGGGCGGCGGTGAAGAATGTACGAAGGTTGCAGACTGACGCGCATATCGGTTTGGTCAGCACCCGGGGCCGGCACTACACATCGTCATAGCCCAGGCTGCGCAAGGCCCGCTCATCGTCCGACCAGCCCGACCTGACTTTCACCCACAGGCGCAACATCACCTTGCTGTCGAACAGCAATTCCATGTCCCGGCGGGCATCACTGCCGATCGAGCGCAGGCGCGTCCCGCCCTCCCCCACCAGGATTTTCTTTTGCCCCTTGCGTTCGACCAGAATCAGGGCAGAGATGTGCAGGACCTCGCCCTCGAGCGCGAATTCCTCGATCTCCACCGCAATGGCATAGGGCAACTCCTCGCCCAGCTGCCGCATGATTTTCTCGCGCACGATTTCCGCCGCCAGGAACCGCTGGCTGCGATCCGTG
>Ga0210341_1268940_pt1 | contig 10901 bp, 12 predicted proteins | sample S425metaT_FD_159703 | JGI IMG/M metagenome (GOLD analysis project Ga0210341, IMG submission 159703) | Metatranscriptome of estuarine sediment microbial communities from the Columbia River estuary, Washington, United States - S.425... | ecosystem: Environmental > Aquatic > Marine > Intertidal... | reverse complement strand
GCTACGGTTGCCGTGAGCTGACTGCATGGCCGGGAAGATAGCGCTGGCCGTTACGGGCTGGACCAGGGGTTCGGGCTGGGGCGCGGACGCGCTGTGCCGCCAGGCAGAGACCGCGCAGGCGATGGGCTTCCATTCTTTCTGGTTACCCGAAAACCATTTCGGTGACCATCGATCGATTCCCTCACCACTGACACTCCTGGCCGCAGTGGCGGCGCGAACAGATAAAATCCGGCTGGGCTCTACCTCGTACCTGTTGCCAATCAGGCACCCGCTGCTGGCAGCCGAGGAAGTGGCGGTGCTCGATCAACTATCCAACGGCAGGGTAATCCTGGGAGTAGGTCGCGGCATCCAGGGCGCCGTTTTCGAGGCGTTTAACATACGGCCCGGTGACAAGCGCAAACTGTTCCAGGCCAATCTCGCAGTCATGCTGTCCGCCTGGCGGGGTGAACCGATTGTGCACGGCGCGGACGGTAACCCGGTATTCCTCGCCCCACTGCCTGTACAGCGCCCCCACCCTCCAATCTGGGTTGCAGCCTTTGGCCCGCTGGCACTGAAGCAGGTCGCGAGCCTCGGCCTGCCCTATCTTGCATCCCCCATCGAACCGCTGGAAGTGCTCGCACAGAACTATGCCAGCTATCACCAGGCCCTGCAGGACGCTGGCCGGCCCCCGGTAAGCACGATTCCGGTGATGCGGACGATCTTTATCAGCGACAGTCGCAGCCTGGCCAGGGACCTGCGTTCGCGACTGGAACGCTCTGTCCCTGCTGCCGTCAGGACAGCCGGCGTGGCCGTGGAAGACTGGGGCATCGTCGGCGATCGCGCCTACGTCCGGGACAAACTCAGCGAGTATGTCGAGCGGCTGGGCATAAGCCACCTGATTGCCAGGGGCGGACTGCCGGGAGTGGACGACAGGGCCCAACAGCAGAGCCTTGAGTCCCTGGTTTCAATCGCTGCGGGACTGTGACCTAGCGATGCAATCCTCGCCGCTTACAGCGGCGTGCAGAGCTGGCGGGCCTGCATCCTGTAGAGTTCGTCCAGTTGAGCGTCATCGCGCACCAGGCTGCGAAACAGCACAATACCGCGGTCGGTGGGTGCCGCTACGACCGTGGCATCATCCGGGATCGACGCACTCCCCTTCACGCTGCCGAGCAGTACCACATTAAAACGCTTGCGGCCTTCGGCATCCGGAGCCACCTGTGAGTCATTGATGGCAAAGAAGTTGTCGGTGTTTGCCGCGAAGCCAGACAGGGATACATAGCTGTCCTGTACCGGGGCTGTAAGGATAACCGGGCCCCTGCTCACATCGAACAGGCAGACGGTATACAGCAGGTCGGGGCTGGGACGCACTATCCCACGGGACGTGTGGTCCGGGCGACCCGACGGCAAGGCAACGTTCCATCCCGCCCTGGCATTTATATTTTGCTGGCGCGGGTCGGTGACATACTGCAATGCCGGCGATTCATGCCCAATGGACTCATTAGCGGCACCCGGTGACATAACCCGCTGTTCGATAGCACCCATTACCCTGTCCATGATGAGGCCGGGGGCCAGCTGTAACAGCGCGAAGTGAGTTACCAGGGCAACGACCAGGACAGCGGCGACATATTTGCCGAATGCGCTCATATCAGCAGCCCACCTTTTCAATGGCCGGCAGTTCGATACCGGTCGGGTCCGCCGCCACTTCCGGCCCGGCATTGTACAGTCGCAGGGTCAGGTCGAAATGTCGGGCACTACCCGTGGGGATCCAGTTCTCCCCGGAGGGACGGGGTCCGACGTCCAGGACGAAGCGATCATCCTCAGTCACCAGGTTGGCGGGAGAGGCCGAATACACCCCCTGGTCATTCGGGATCAGGTAAAAATCGTCGCCGTAAGCGGTGATGCTCCACCAACGTGCCGGGGGCTGTATACCGGATACTCTGTAGGTACAGGCGCCGCTCAGGGGTTCGCCGCTGCTGTCCGTGGCCGCCATGAAATAGATGGCTTCTTCCCGGTTGAGTGCCAACAAACCCGCCACGGCGATAACCAGGCGCAGGTAGGGCCCGGCCTCCGCAGAGCCTGTCGCCAGGGACGTGCGCCAGGGCCCGTTCATGACGAACTGCGAGTCCGACATAAAGCGAATCGTGGCCCAGAGGCTGCCGGCGCCCAGGGCGACCCCCAGAACCAGTATGGATAAGTACTTCAACAGTGTTCTCACAGACCTGCCCTCCAGCCTGGGGTATTTTGTCATACTGGCCGGGTCAGCGCACGAAGCCGGAAACATGACCCGGTCATTTCCTGTTTTCGCTTCATACCGATAATTTTCCAACGCGGCTTCGCGCCCATAGAGTTTCCACGGCGTTTGGCTACAATAGCGCCCTCTGATTCGACTGCCAGGAGGCAGATCCAGCGATGACCGATCTGATGAAGTCCCAGAAACTGCACGGCGTGCTTTACGATATTCGCGGCCCGGTGCTGGATCACGCCAACCGCCTCGAGGACGAGGGCCACAAAATCATCAAGCTCAATATCGGCAATCCCGGCGCCTTCGGTTTCGATGCGCCGGACGAGATTTATCGCGACGTCATCCACAACCTGCGGGAGGCCCAGGGTTACTGCCACTCCAAGGGGCTGTTTGCCGCGCGCAAGGCCATTATGCAGCGCTACCAGGTAGAGGGTGTCAGGGATGTCGACGTGGAGGACATTATCCTGGGCAACGGCGTCAGCGAACTGATCGTCATGGCGATGCAGGCGCTGCTGAACACCGGCGACGAGTTGCTCATACCCTCCCCCGACTACCCGCTGTGGACTGCGGCGGTGTCCCTGAGCGGCGGCAGGCCGGTGCACTACCGTTGCGACGAGGCCAACGACTGGCAACCGGACCTCGAGGACATCGAGTCCCGGATCAATGCCAATACCCGCGGCATCGTGGTGATCAACCCCAACAACCCCACCGGGGCGGTTTACAGCCAGGAGACACTGGGGAAAATTGTCGATATCGCCCGGCGGCACGAGCTGGTGATCTTCGCAGATGAAATCTATGACCGCATCCTGTACGACGGTGCGCAGCACACGCCCCTGGCAAGGCTTGCCAGCGATGTGCTTTGTGTCACTTTCAACGGCCTGTCAAAGACCTACCGGATGGCCGGCTTCCGTTCCGGGTGGATGATGCTGAGCGGTGCCAAGGAACGCGCCAGGAGTTATATCGAAGGGCTGGAGATGCTCGCCTCCATGCGCCTGTGCGCCAATGTGCCGGCCATGCTGGCGGTGCAGACCGCCTTGGGGGGCTATCAGAGTATCAACGATCTCATTCTGCCGGGGGGAAGGCTGAAGGAGCAGCGGGACCTGGCCTATGAACTCATTACCGCCATACCCGGCGTCAGCTGTGTCAAACCACGGGCGGCGATGTACCTGTTCCCGCGGCTGGACCCGGATATGTACCCCATCGAGGATGACCAGCAGCTGGTACTGAAGCTACTCAAGGAAGAGCATATGCTGCTGGTGCAGGGCACCGCCTTCAACTGGGCCGACAAGCAACACTTCCGGATCGTGTTCCTGCCGGACAGGGATCAACTGATAGAGGCTATCGGGCGCTTCGGCCGCTTCCTGGAGCGATTGCGGGGCTAGTCGCCGGCGCGCTCACAACTCCCGCATGGCTATCAGGCGAGAGTCTGCCAGCGCCGCGGTGCGGTGCCTGACCACGGCCCGGTATTCATCCGATGCCACCATGGCAACAAACGCCTGCGCGCTCGGGTAGCGCACCAGCACCGCCAGGTGCCAGTCCTTGTCCTGGGGACCGATCACCATTGCCGCCTGGCGCCCCTGCCAGACCTGCTCGCCACCGGCGGCACTGATCAGGGGGGTGACACCAGCGCCATAGCGCACAAAGGCCTCGAACCCCGTACAGGGCTGCGCATCGTCCCCCGCCTGGTATTGCGCCTGTTCCCTGAACCTCAGCAGGTTGAGCATCACCACTGGCTTATCCGCCGGGTACTGCGCGGTAAATGCCTCCAGTGCCCCTGGATCGGGCTCAATAAAATACATATTTGCAATCCCTATTGATTGAACGGATACGAGGCAGTTTACCTTCCGGGCGCCTATAATCGAAGGGATTGATCACCTTCTCCGATCCCTGAACATCGGTTTGCAGGGGCGAATCCCAAGACATTCATGCTCGAGGTGTAATAGCTATGGCCCTGGAAAATAAGCGTAATGCTGCGCCCGGCAGTGTACTGATCGTGGGGGTGGGCGCCTCTCGCGGCGTGGGCGCCGCTATCGCCCGGCGCTTCGCCCGCGAGGACCACCCGGTGGTCATAGCCGGTCGCAACGCGGAGAAACTCGCCACCACCGCAGACGAGATTCGCGCGACTGGCGCCCGAATCGAAGTGTCTGTCGGCGATGCGTCGGTTGCTGAGGACGCCCGTCGGTTCGTCGCGGCAGCCCAGTCGCTGGCGCCGCTCGAAGTCGTGGTTCACAACGCCGGCAGCAATATGCCCGCGCCCTTCCTCAAGGTCAGCCAGGAACGCTTCGAGCGACACTGGCGCGAACATACCCTCGGCGGCTTCCAGACCGCGCAGGCGGCTATCCCGATACTGCTGCAACACGGTGGCGGCACCCTGGTCTTTACCGGCGCCTCCGGCAGTTTGCGGGGCAAGGCCAACTTCGCGCCTTTCGCGGCGGCCAAGGCCGGCCTGCGCGCCCTCGCACAAAGCCTGGCGCGGGAATTCGGGCCACAAAACATTCACGTTGGACATGTGGTCATCGACGGCGGTATAGCCGGAGACCGCCTGCTGGAGCTTATGCCGGACCTGCTGGAACAGCGAGGTCCGGACGGCATGCTCGACACCGAGGCCATCGCCGAGGCGTACTGGATGCTGCACTCCCAGCACCGCAGTGCCTGGAGCCATGAGATCGACTTGCGACCATGGGCTGAAACGTTTTAACCTGAACCGACTGTAATTAAAGGGATAAATCCTATGTTAGAACACCTCTATTCCATGCAAGGCAAGGTCTGTGTCGTTACCGGCGGTTCCCGTGGCCTCGGCGAGTTCATGGCCAAGGGCTTTCTGCAGGCGGGCGCCAGCCGGGTCTATATTACTGCCCGCAACGCCGAGGACTGCCAGGCGACCGCGGAGCACCTGACCCAGTACGGTGAGTGCATCGCACTGCCCGGCAACCTCAGCTCGATGGAGGAAATAGGGGCGCTGGTCGCGGAACTGTCGCGGCGCGAACCGGCTGTTCACGTACTGGTCAACAACGCCGGCACCGGCTGGGGCGCCGAACTCGACACCTTTCCGGAGAAAGGCTGGGACAAGGTCATGGACCTCAATGTAAAGACGCCATTTTTCCTGACCCAGGCCATGCTGCCACTGTTGCGCGAAGGCGGTAGCGCCGACAGTACCGCCAGCGTGGTCAATATCGGCTCGATCGCGGGTATTATCGGCGACGGTTTCCTCAACTACAGCTACGGCCCCAGCAAGGCGGCGATACACCAGCTGACCCGCAACCTGGCAAAGGATCTGGCAGAAGATCACATCAGGGTAAACGCAATCGCCCCGGGCCGCTTCTTCTCAAAATTGACCGAGTACGCCAGCAAGGACAAGGCGGCCTACGACGCCGAGATCGAAATGATCCCGCTGCATCGCTGGGGCGAGGAGAACGATATCGCGGGAGTTGCGATCATGTTGTGCAGCGCTGCCGGCGCGTTTATCACCGGCCAGATCATCGCGGTGGACGGCGGCACCACACTGGTGTCGTAACCACGCCAGCCGCCCTGTCAGCCGCGCGGGGGCAGCCCGTGAACCAGGGTCAGGAACTCCAGTTTTGTTCCTGCCCTGCGGTGCTCAGACAGGGACTGGTAGTCCGCATCCGCATACCAGTCCTGCGCCGCCTGTTCCGAGGGGAAGCGGTAAATGATCATGCGACCCTCGCGGGGCGCATCACCTTCGAGGGTAATGGGCTTGTCGTCGTAGGTGATGAACTCACCACCATATTTTTTCAGGATGCCAAAGAAACCTTTTTCGTAGTTGCGATAGGCATCGGCGTCGGTGACTGCCAGGTTCACCACCATGTACACGGGTATATCGGCCATTATTTTCTCCTTTCTGTGTTGAGTGCGCAGCCCGAAACAACGCATATCCTGCAGGGCGGAATGTATTCCGCCAATTGGCGCGTTAATCCAATATCCTGGCGGAATACATTCCGCCCTGCATTTTCCTTGCGCAAAAGCGCAATGCCGTTTGCGGATGCGTACCGGTTGAGGTGCCTGAGAATACCAAATGCTCAGTCCAGGGTATCCATCCAGTGTGCGACAGCCTGGCCGATTTCCCGGGGTGAGTCCTCCTGGATGAAGTGAGTACCCTTCACCGTGACCTCGGTCTGGTTGGGCCAGCTGCGGCAAAACTCCCGGGGCCTGCCGGTCAGAATTGAACCGGGTTCGGCGTTGATAAACAGCTTGGGCAAGCCCTCATTTCCGGCAAGCCATTGCCCGTAAGCGTCAACCAGTTCCACCATCTCCGCGGGCTCGCCGTCGATGGGGATCTGGCGTGGCCAGTTGAGAGTGGGCTGGCGATCCTCCGGCGTTGAGAATGGGGCCCGGTAGTGCTGCATTTCCTCCTCACCCAGCTTGCGGATCACGGAGCTGGGCAGCACCGCCTCGACGAACATATTGCGTTCCAGCACCAGGTCCTCGCCCTTGGGCGACCTGAATCCCTGGAATATACCGCGCGCCGCCTCGGGCCAGTCCTCCCAGGTCACCGGGCAGACTATGGCTTCCATATAGGCAATGCCACGCACCGAGTCCGGGTGCTGCTGCGCCCAGTAGAACCCCAGTGCGCTGCCCCAGTCGTGGATGACCAGGGTGACATTCCGGTCAGCGCCTATAGCCGCCAGCAAACCGTCGAGATACTGGTAGGCGGTGAGAAAACTGTAGCGTCCAGGGCCATCACCCGGTGGCAATTTCTCCGAGTCACCCTGGCCGATGAGGTCCGGCGCGATCACCCTGCCCTTACTCTCCAGTTCGGGTATCACATTGCGCCACAGGTAAGAGGAGGTGGGGTTGCCGTGCAGCAGGACAATCGGGTCTCCCCCACCCGCCTCGACGTAGGCAATCTTCTTGCCTTTCACATCCTGGTATTGTTTCTGGTAGGGCATGCTCGCACTTATCATTTGTTTTCCTCCTACTGTGGCTTCAGTGAAACTAGATCTGGTCGACGACGGTTTTTCCCCTGCGGAAATAGACAAAAGGGCCGGGTTCTTCCGGCTCATGCCCGCGCTCGAGCCGCCGCTCCACCTCGGCCAGCACCATGCGGGTAATGCTGGGCAGCGCCAGTTCCTGCGCGTCCTCCAGTGAAACCCAGTGCAGGCGCAGCAGTTCGCCGGAGCCCTCGGGCGCCTCGTGCACATCACCCTGGATGAGATCGGCATCCGCCATGAAGAAGCGCGCGTCGTAGCGCCGGTTGCGATAGGGCGGCGTGATGGCCCGCGCCACCAGGTGCAGGCTGTCGAGACGCGGGTTGACGTCATACTGCAGGAAGTCGCGCCAGTGGGGCGAACGGGTTTTCAGGGTGGGGGTGTGGGGCTCGCCCAGGACCAGCCCGGTCTCCTCGTAGGTCTCGCGGATCGCCGCCATTGCCAGGGCCCGGGCCCGGGTTTCGCTGCAACTGCGGGTCAGTCGCGCCATCACGGCGGGGTGCAAGTCGTGGGGAGGTCGCAGCCGGTGATCACCGGCATCCACCTTGCCGCCGGGGAAAACGAACTTGTTCGGCATGAACTTGTGCCCGGCAGCGCGCTGCCCCATCAGTATCCGGGGGTGCCTGCCGTCATTGCGCACGATAATCAGGGTCGCCGCGTCCCGGGGCCTGACTGCCCTGCCCCCGGTGCGGTACTCGCTACCCGCTATATACTTTGGATCGTAGACCGGCTCAGCCGCCATTAATCTCACCACCTGTGTCAGTTCGGCCAGTAAATATACTCATCGCCCTCTGCATAAGGCACCCCGCCCGGCTTGTCGATGAGTTGCGGGCTCTGCAGCACGCTGGGCCACATGGGTTTGGCCTGCTGTGCGTTATGCGCCGCCAACAGTTCTTCAAGGGCGGCCACTTTATCGGGCAATTTCGCCGCCAGGTTATTCTGTTCCGTCGGGTCAGTGGCCAGATTGAACAACCATTTTTTCTGGCCGGTACCGGCGGGCTTGTCGGGCTGGTCGGCGCGGATCAGCTTCCAGCCATCGGCCAGCACCGTCTGCTGGTAGCCCTCGCGCCAGAACAGGGTCCGGTGGGGGACACCGCTTGCCTCGCCGCGTATAAAGGGCAGCAGGTCGACCCCATCCAGCACGCGGTCCGTCGGCACCTGGGCAGCCGCGGCGGCGGCGAAAGTCTGGAACAGGTCGAAGTGGTGAACCGGGTGGGACACTACCGAACCAGGCTCGATACGCTCCGGCCATTTCGCCATGAAGGGCACATGGATGCCACCCTCAAAGTGGTTGAGCTTCCAACCGCGATAGGGCCTGTTGATATCGGGCAGGCCGATATAGCCGGCGCCGCCATTATCGCTGGTAAACACAATGAGCGTATTCTCGCTCAGGCCGTTGTCTTCAAGGGCCTGGACAATGCGACCGACACTGCGGTCCAGGGCGCGGATCATCCCCGCGTAGACCCGCAGGGCGTGATCTTCTATATGCGGAAACGCGTCGTAGTCTTCCCGGGTAGCCTGCAGCGGATTGTGAATCGCCCAGTGAGCCAGGTACAGGAAGAAGGGACGGTTGCGGTTGGCCTCTATCACCTTTATCGCTTCGTTGGTGTAGTAGTCCGTCAGGTAGCCGTCCGGCTCAAAGCGCTCGCCGCCGTTGAACTGGGCCGCGTAGCGGGCCGTGGCCCAGACCATCCGGTCGACACCCTCGTTTTCCTGCTTGGCATTCACCACGTCGGGATCATTCTCCGGCAGGTACAGGGTGCCCGCCATGTTCAGGCTGTCGTCAAAGCCCTGGTCCTCAGGGCGCATACCCTCCAGGTAGCCCAGGTGCCACTTGCCGATATGGGCGGTGTAATAGCCCCGGGGTTTCAACACCTCGGCAATGGTGATCTCCGAAGCCGGCATGCCCAACTCCTCGAACGGTGGCAGGGTCTTGGCCGTTGCATGGTCGATAAATATCGGCAGCGGCGGTGGATCCAGATCAGCCATCCACTGGAAGATCGTCGTGCCGACGTTCATGAAGGGGGTAAATTCAAAGCCAAAGCGGGTTGAGTAACGCCCGGTCATCAGGGATGCCCGCGACGGCGCGCACACGGCATTGGCGGCGTAGCCGTCCTCGAACAACACCCCCTGGTGGGCGATGGCGTCGATATGGGGCGTCATCAGGCTGCCATCGGCGGCGCCGCCGTTGTACAGGGAGATGTCGTTGAAGCCCATGTCATCGGCCAGGATGAAGACGATATTGGGGGGGCGCCGGTCCGGCGGCTGGCTGGCGGTGGCCGGGCCCGCGGGCCATTCCACCGGAATATTCGGCCCTATGGGTTTCACCACCGCACTCACCACGGGTATTGCCCAGACCAGCAGGTTGACCCTGTTCTGCCAGCCGATATAGGCGCCAAGGCCAAGCACGAGCAATACAACAATTAATTTTTTCATTCTGGCCTCAGTCGCCCTTGATCGCCATACGCGGCGCGCTTATACCCGGGGAATGACACTTACAGCAGCGACACCATCAGGCCCCGGTTCGGCGACACCTTGTTGTCGAGCAGGTCGTTCCACACGGACGCCAGGGCCTGCGCATCATGTATCCACTCTACCGCCAGCTCTTCCCGGGCTGTTTTTGCGACTTCCGCACTGGCGGTCATCGCTTTCATCATCGCCACGCCCGGGCCCCACTCCGAGTCGCGTTTGGCTATCTGCGCCGGTGCAAAAAAGAAGGTGGGTTTTGCCCCGGGCAAGGTGCCGGTGTCGCCGCGCTGCTCCCAGTGCGTCGCGCCCACCATGGCACTCTCTACCATGTTCTCGCCCAGCAAATTATGGAGGGTGGTAGTCAGGCCGACATCGCCGGACATATCCACATAAGCGCTCGGGACGGTAGCGTCGATACTCGCCTCCTGGCCGTACACCACCACCTCATCGCAGCAGCCCAGCCGCTCGACGAAGGCCACGTTGCCAGCCGAGGTCAGGCCGACGACGCGCTGGCTCACCTTTGGGTCGCTGTGCAGCATCCAGGCCAGGCCGAAACCGGTTTTGGAGGAGACCGAACCGATCAGCACCTGCTTTGCGCCGAAGAACGCATTGTCCACCAGGTAGTCGTAGATCAACCAGGAGGTCGCGAACAGGGGAAACAGCAGGCAGCGTTCAACCTCCATCGCCTGCAGGAAATCGGGTTCCGCGCGGGTGCGCCGGTAGCCGTTGTAAAGTGCCGGCAGGGACGCGCGATGCGCCGCTACATCCAGGAACTGGTCCTCGCGAATCTTGCCGGGACGCAATACCGCATGGCTCGCCATGGGGAAAAAGCCCCAGATGCGCTCTCCCACCGGGACCTCTGCACAGTTGGATGCGACCACATCGGCACAGCCCCAGACCGGCACCTTGCCCCAGTTACCCTCTGCCGGGTAGTACCCCCAGTAGCCTATCATGTCGCCAGAGACGGCATAGCTGACGTTGTTCGAGGTCAGGCCGAAGCGGTCGATGGCGACCAGCACCTCACCTTCGAGTGGTGTCGGCACCTCCGCGCTTACTATCCGGGTGTTTCTGAGCTGGTTGCGGTCTACCCACAATTCGGTGCACTGGGTCATATCTTTGCTCCTGCGCCGGGTGACAGACACCGGCATTTCCCGTGGATTGTCTTTTGTGCTGATCTCGTCCGCGCAGCGGGAGATTTCAGCGATAAAACGTGGATGGCAATACTAACACCCGTGCCAGCTAATGGCACTATATATGCCGCTACT
>Ga0210341_1032607_pt1 | contig 10959 bp, 13 predicted proteins | sample S425metaT_FD_159703 | JGI IMG/M metagenome (GOLD analysis project Ga0210341, IMG submission 159703) | Metatranscriptome of estuarine sediment microbial communities from the Columbia River estuary, Washington, United States - S.425... | ecosystem: Environmental > Aquatic > Marine > Intertidal... | reverse complement strand
CTGTCCATGGCGGTATTGCAAATCTTGCACCTGTGCTTGGTGCGCAACAGGCGCGACTCGGCCTCGTCATCCGCATCCTCGCGAATCGCCTCGTCACCCGGTGTCAGGTTTATGGTCTGCTTGCAGCGCTCCTTTGGCGGCAGCGCATAGCCTGAACAGCCCAGGAATACCCCCGTGCTTGCTGTACGGATCTGCATGGGGCGCCCGCACTTGCTGCAGGGAATGTCCGTCATGGTCGGCTCATTTGGCTGCATGCCCGCCGGCTCCGGCTCCCCGGCCTTCTCCAGCAGCCCGCTGAATTCACCGTAGAACTGGTCAAGCAGTTCGCGCCAGTCCAGTTTGCCCTGGGCTACTTCATCGAGATGGGCTTCCATGGACGCCGTGAAGCCGTAATCCAGCAACTCGGTAAAGCTCTTCTGCAGACGCTGGGTGACTATCTCGCCCATTTTTTCCGCATAAAATCGCTTGTTCTCTAACCGGACGTAACCGCGGTCCTGAATGGTGGAAATAATCGAAGCGTAGGTAGAAGGCCGGCCGATGCCCCGCTTCTCCAGTTCTTTCACCAGGCTGGCCTCGCCATAGCGGGGCGCGGGCTTGGTAAAATGCTGGGCCGGATCGAGCTTTTCAAGGGTGAGCACCTCGCCCTCTTTCATATCCGGCAGGACGATATCCTCCCCCTTGCGGCCAGCGGGCACCTGCACCCGGGTATAACCGTCAAACTTCACGATTCTGCCCTTGGCGTTCAACTGGTAGTCCCCCGCCGTAACGGTAACGACGGTGGAGGTATACTGGGCGTCGGGCATCTGGCAGGCGACGAACTGGCGCCAGATAAGCTCATACAGGCGCTCCGCGTCGCGCTCCATGTCTTTCAGGCCGGCCTGTAAAACATTGACGTCGGACGGACGAATGGCCTCGTGGGCCTCCTGGGCACCCTCTTTCGAGGAATACCGGCGCGGCTCCTCCGGCAGATAGGCCTTGGGGAAATTCTTGCCGATGTACTCGCGGCATGCGGCAACCGCCTCGGCACTGAGGTTCGTCGAGTCGGTACGCATGTAAGTGATATAGCCCGCCTCGTACAGACGCTGGGCCATCATCATGGTCTTCTTCACCCCGAAGCCCAGCCGGGTACTGGCCGCCTGCTGCAGCGTGGAGGTGATAAAGGGGGCCGATGGCTTCGATTTGGTGGGTTTGTCCTCGCGCTGGCTTACCGAGTAAGGCAGTGACTCCAGCTCGGACGTGGCCGCCATGGTGGCCTTTTCACTGGTCGGGCTGAATGTCTCGCCGCGATGCTTGCGCACCTGGAAGCGCACCTTGTCGCCCTGCTTGCCGACCAGGTCCGCATGCACTTCCCAGTATTCTTCGGGAACGAAAGCGTGAATTTCCCGCTCCCTCTCGACCACCAGTCGCACCGCCACTGACTGAACCCTGCCGGCGGAGAGACCGCGCGCCACCTTGGCCCATAACAGCGGGGACACCATGTAGCCTACAACCCGGTCGAGGAAGCGCCGGGCCTGCTGGGCGTTGACCCGGTTCTGGTCCAGGTGGGAGGGATGCTCGAACGCCTCGGTGATCGCCTTCTTGGTAATTTCATTGAACACCACCCGCTGATAGCGGGACTCGTCGCCACCGATGGCCTCGCGCAGATGCCATGCAATGGCCTCCCCCTCGCGATCGAGGTCGGTCGCCAGATAAATCGCATCGGCGTTTGCCGCGAGTTTCTGCAATTCGCTGACCACCTTTTCCTTGCCGGGCAATATCTGGTAATTGGCTTTCCAGCCGTGCTCCGGGTCGATACCCATGCGCCTGATCAACTGCTCCTGAGCCTTGGCCTTCTTGTACTCCGCCTTTTTCTCCGGCGCCATCTTGCGGGTCTTGGCAGCCTGTGCCGCGCGTTCCTTCGGATCGACGGGGCCACTGCTGCTGCCCGCTGTCGGCAGATCGCGAATATGACCCACGCTGGATTTCACTACAAAATCCGCGCCGAGGTATTTGTTGATAGTTTTCGCCTTGGCGGGCGACTCAACGATGACTAGTGATTTACCCATAATTTCCCGTGATAAATACCCGGTTCAGGGTGTGGACCGGTGTGTTCGTCCAGTGAAAAGGTGGCATATATAAGTCGGCTGCTCTCTGTGGTCAAGCTAAATAAGGTAATCTCAGGCACGCAACTGCCCTGCCCAGGTCTCCAGCACCTGCCTGATTTGCTCTACAGCGTCGACTCCGCCTGACTCTCGCCAGTAAATACCGCAACTGCCTTCATCCACACTGGCTGCCAGCACCTCGGCGGGCAACTGCACCAGCGATTCGGGCACCGCGAGCCTGCGTCCCAGGGCCACCCAGCCTTCTGCCTCGAGCAACCAGGCCTGGCTCTGCTGAGGCTTTTTTTGCTTTGCCGGGGGCAAACGTTTGCCATAGTAGATGGTGTCGTGACCGGCGCGATCGCGGCTTTTGATGCGACCGCTTGCGCGCCCGGGTACACTTCTGAACTCGACAAACAGGCCATGCACGGCGGCATACTCGCGCATTCTGGCTATTTCCCTTTGCCGTTTGCTCGGCATAAAGTGCGTCAGTGGCACCAGGGCGACGACGATTACGAAAAATATCAGCAGGTAAGTCAAGTCAGTGATTCCTGATTCAGGTCAACATCCGCACAGCCCGGGCGTGAGACAGTAGCCGGCGTTAAAGAAGCCGGGTGCTCGTGAACATGCATCACCCGCTTACATTCTATGCTATAACTGCCATTGTGATCGTGAGCTAAAAATAAACGGGGTAGTACTACTATGTCTGACTATGCAAAGATCCTGGTCGCGGTTGATCTCAGCGAAGATTCCAACCTGATTGTCCAGCGTGCTCGCGCGGTTGCCAGTGGCGCAAGCGCCGATCTTCATATCATCCATGTCATCGAACCCCTGAGTTTTGCCTACGGCGGGGATATCCCCATGGATTTTTCCGGTATCCAGGACGAGATCTACCAGCAGGCCACTGCGCAGTTACAGCGTTTTGCCCAGAGCAATGGCGTCGACGAGGCGCACAGGCACATTGTCATGGGCCGCCCGGAAGTGGAAATCCACTCCCTGGCAGAGGAACTCAAAGCCGATCTCATCGTGGTCGGCAGTCACGGCCGGCACGGGTTGGCACTGCTCATGGGCTCAACCGCCAACGGGGTGCTGCACGGCGCCAAGCGAGATGTGCTGGCAGTCCGGGTCGGAGTCGAGGACTGACCACCGGTCACTGGTCGATAAACTCCCGCAGCTGGCCGGCCGTAAACGGCCAGCCCAGCTCCCTTCCACCGGCGTCACGCAACACTGGAATCCGCAACCCGTAGCGCTCGAACAGCGCATCCGAGCCGCTGATGTCCACTTTCTCAAAGGCCACCCCCGGGTTGTCCCTGCCCAGGTCGACCAGCAGCTCTTCCGCCAGTTCACACAGGTGGCAGGCGGAAGTTCCATACAGCGTGTATGGCGGCGCGCTCGTGGCTGTTTTCATGACTTCGGCTCCTCACTCTGGCGGGTATTTCGCGGTTTGCCAATGGGCTTGAACTGCCCCGGATCAGGCGTTACCATGCCGTCCAAGTACAATAAATTATACCAAAATCCACAGACAGAACCCGATTCCGGGGGCCTCTGTGGATCGGTGAAAAGGAGTACACAGGTGGCTTTATTTTCTCAACCAACTGCGCGGGCCCTGGCCATTCTGGACCTGCTGATGGCGAACCCCACCCAGGCGTTCGGCCTGACCGAAATGACCCGTCGGCTCAATCTCAACAAGGCCACGTGTCACGCGATCCTGACCACCATGGCCAACTACGGGTTTCTCGTCCAGCATCCGCAGACCAAGGCCTACCGGCTGGGGCCGTCCATCATCGCCGCCGGTAATGCGGCATTTGCCCAGTTCCCGGTGCTCGAATACGCCCGCCCTGAACTGGAAGCGCTGCAGAGCGACCTTAAAATCGGCTTTGCCGTTACCGGTCGCTCCAAACTGCACCAGGTCCTGCTCGCCCTGTACGGCCAGGCTACCCCTTTGCTGGACTCGTTCCAGCTGGGCCTTCGTCTGCCCAACACAGCGCCCCTGGCGGCGTGCTTTACCGCCTTCTCCCCCGCCCGCGAACTGGAAGCCTGGTTGAGCCGGGCGCATGAGGCCAGGGGCGGCTACGATGAAAAGCTCGACCAGAAGCTGCGTGTTGCCGCGATCGGTATCCGTGCCAGGGGCTACGAGGTTACCCTGCGCACCAAAGCCGAGGCGAGACTCACGGCGGAGCTCAGTCGCATTCACAGTGCCTGGAGCCTGTCCGCGCTGGAGGAAGCTGCAAACCAGTTCCAGCATGACCTGTGCGACGAATTCTACCACCTGGACAGGATCGACCCCAAAGCCCGCTACGAGGTAAGCACGATTTCCGTGCCGATCTTCGCCTACAAGGAAGTGCCCGTGCTGTGCTTCGTCGCCGGTTCTTTCGACAAGAGCCTCAGCGGCAGCCAGATCGATGAAATTGCCACCCGGATGAAAGAGTCGGCTGACCGTGTTACCCGTCTGGCGGCCGGCCAGGAAACGATCGGGTGATCGCCACGGGCCGGTCGGCGAGTTGACAGCCCATGCCTGAAAGCGACAGCTATCTGGAAAAGAAGGCCCGCTACAGCAAGATGCTGACAGTGTACGGGCGCAAGCCGGCGCTGGAAGTCCTCCAGGACGACAGCGAGCGCTGCCACGCATTACACCTGGCGGACAATAACCGCGAAGGGGGCATTATCGCGCAATTGATTGCCGAGGCAGATCGCCGGGGAGTCGCGGTAAAACACCACAGCCGCGCGGAACTGGCGAGGATTTCAAAAAACGGCAAACAGGACCAGGGCGTGGCGGTGGATGTGCATTGCCCTGCCTTCCGGGACGTCGACCAGTATCTGGCGAGCGAGCCCGGCCCCGCGGCGGGAACCCGGCTGCTGGCGCTTGACGGCATCAGTAATCCGGCCAATCTGGGCATGATCATCCGCTCTGCCGCAGCGGGTACCATCGACGGCATCATCTGCCCACGCCGTGGCAACGCCACGCTGGGACCGCTGGTAATAAAGGCGAGTGCCGGCACCCTCTACCGGGCGCCGCTACTGCGCTGCGAAAGCCTTGCCGACGCGCTGCGACTGTGCCGCGAGGGGAATATCGAAATTTGTATCATGGCCGCGGACGCACAGGCGTCGCTGTTTGATTACCAGCCCAAAGGAGCGGTGGTCTATGTGCTGGGTAACGAAACAGAAGGGGTATCACCGGCGGTGGAGGCGCTGGCGGATACGCGTCTCGCGATCCCCATGCGCAACGGGGTGGAATCGCTCAACGTGGCGGTGACAGCGAGCCTGATAGCCTTTGCGCCCGCGCTGGCGTCCGGTCGGGGCTGATACTCCGCTCTACTTTGAGAGGTAGGACATCCCCTCTTCCAGCCCCTTGAGGGTCAGCGGGTACATATGGCCGTCGAGCAATTTGTGGGTGATGGCCACCGACTGGGTGTACTGCCACTCGTCCTCGGGTGTCGGGTTGATCCAGATGACCTTGTCATAGACTTCCTGCAGGCGCCGCATCCAGAGCTCGCCCGACTCCTCGTTCCAGTGCTCGACAGATCCGCCGGGTTGGACGATCTCGTAGGGTGACATGGCCGCGTCGCCGACAAAGATCACCTTGTAGTCGTGGCTGTACTTGTGCATCACGTCCAGCAGCGGCGTGCGCTCGTTATGGCGACGGAAATTATTGCGCCAGACGCTTTCGTAGATGAAGTTGTGGAAGTAGAAATACTCCATATGCTTGAACTCGGTGCGGGTCGCAGAGAACAGCTCCTCGCAGACCTTCACATGGGGATCCATCGAGCCGCCCACGTCGAAGAACAGCAGGACTTTCACCGCGTTGTGCCGCTCCGGCACCATTTTGATATCGAGCAGGCCGGCATTGCGGGCCGTGGAACTGATGGTGTCATCGAGGTCCAGCTCTTCCGCCGCACCGGTGCGGGCGAATTTTCGCAGCCGGCGCAGGGCCACCTTGATATTGCGCGTGCCCAGTTCGACGCTGTCATCCAGGTTTTTGAAATCGCGCTTTTCCCAGACCTTCACCGCTTTCTTGTTGCGCCCGTTCGGCCCCACCCGGATGCCCTCGGGGTGATAACCTTCCTGCCCGAAGGGCGAGGTGCCGCCGGTGCCGATCCACTTGTTTCCCCCCTGGTGGCGCTTTTTCTGCTCCTCCAGGCGCTTCTTGAACTCCTCGATCAGTTTTTCCAGGCCACCGAGTGATTCGATTTTGGCCTTGTCTTCCTCCGACAGGTTCTTCATGAACTCCGAGCGCAGCCAGTCATCCGGTATCAGCGCTTCGATAATGTCATCAAGCGCCTCCAGATCCTTGAAGTGCAGCCCGAAAGCCCGATCGAAGCGGTCAAAATACTTCTCGTCCTTGACCATGCAGGTGCGGCTGAAATAGTAAAACTCGTCGATGCTGCCAAAGGCGACGTGGCGCTTCAGCCCCTCCATGAGGTCGAGCAGCTCCCGGGTTGTTACCGGTACTCCCGCGTCCCTGAGTCCTTGGAAAAAATTGATCAGCATCGAGCTTACCTGCTCTCCCTTCGGTGCATGAAGGCGAGGCGCTCGAGCAGGTGTACGTCCTGCTCATTTTTCAGTAGGGCGCCGTACAGTGGCGGAATGGCCTTGCTGTGGTCGCGCTCCTTGAGGATCTCGTCCGGGATGTCATCGGCCATCAGCAGCTTGAGCCAGTCGATCAGCTCGGAGGTAGACGGTTTCTTTTTCAGGCCGGGAATGGAGCGCACATCGAAAAAGACCTCCATGGCCTCCTGCACCAGGTCCCTGGCGATATCGGGGTAATGCACCGCGATGATCTCGCGCATGGTGTCCCGGTCGGGGAAGTTGATGAAATGGAAGAAACAGCGGCGCAGGAAGGCGTCGGGGAGTTCCTTTTCATTGTTACTGGTGATGATAATGATGGGGCGGTGTTTCGCCTTGATCGTCTGCCCCGTCTCGTAGACAAAAAACTCCATGCGGTCGAGTTCCACCAGCAGGTCGTTGGGGAACTCGATATCGGCCTTGTCCACCTCGTCGATCAGCAATACCACCTGCTCATCTGCATCAAAGGCCTCCCACAACTTCCCGCGCTTGATGTAGTTGGCGATGTCGTGGACTTTTTCGCCGCCCAGCTGGGAGTCCCGCAGGCGCGATACCGCGTCGTATTCGTAGAGGCCCTGCTGCGCCTTGGTAGTGGATTTGATATGCCACTGGATCAGCCGCTTACCCAGGCCCAGTGCCACCTCCTCTGCGAGCATGGTCTTGCCCGTGCCGGGCTCTCCCTTGATGAGCAGGGGACGCTGCAGGGTGACCGCCGCATTGACCGCCATTCGCAGGTCATCCGTGGCCACATATCGTTCTGTTCCTTCAAATTTCATAGTCTGTTCATCACTCTTGTATTTAATCAAAGCCCGACAGGTTACCGACTGCTACAGCGCCAGGCAAGGCTCGCAGCAACCGAAGGTCCCGGCGGACGCTCTGCTTCAGCCGGCGGCGTCAGGCGCCGCCTGGTCCTCGTCGACGGCCCGGCGCCTGCCGCGAAACAGGGTGAGGCGCAACAACAGCGCCAGCACTACAGCGGCCACGGACAAGGCTGCCAACGGTTTCAGGGCATGCATCGCTGCTTCCCTGCCCTCGTTGACCCACTGGAATGCCGCCACCACAAGCGCCGGGGCAAAGGTCTCCACCCCGTCCCGTGGATACGCGGGCGTCAGCAGCAGGACGCCGCTTAGCAGCACCGCCAGGGCCGCCAGGCCCGGGCTCCGACGGAGCCACCAGCCCAGTAGCAGCATTGTCGCCAGCGCGGCGCCGATGTAGACGTATAGCGCCGTCAGGTAGGAACTCTCACTTAACACGGCTTACTCCTATTCAACCCAGTGGACGATGTGCTCGTCGTAGCCATCGGGATGGACGAATTCATCAGAAAGGGAACGACCCCGAATCGAGATACCGGCGCGATGCACCGAGTCGGCACTGCCGCTGACCAGCGGATGCCAGTCCGCCAGTGGTTCACCCCGGGCGCGCAGGCGGTAGGCACAGGTACTGGGCAGCCAGTCGAGATCATGGACGTTCTGCGGCGCCAACTGGATACAGTGTGGCACCAGCACCGAGCGGTTGGGATAGTCGCTGCAGCGACAGGACTTCTCATCCAGGTAGCGGCAACGTACACGGGTGTAGAACACCTGGCCATCGTCCTCGTCCTCGAGCTTGTGCAGGCAGCATTTTGCGCAGCCGTCACACAGGGCCTCCCACTGCTCGGGACTGAGTTCCGCCAGCGGCTTGTCCTGCCACCACTCAGCCACGGTTGCCGTCCCGATTCAACAACTCCGCCGCGGTCGGGGGCAGTTGCAGGTAGTAGCCCTGCTCTTCGAGTTTCGCCAGCACCTCGGCGGCATTGGCCCGGGCAAGTTTGCGCCCGGGTTCGAGCATCATGGTCATCACTGACTGCGGCTCGCCAAACTGGGCCATCAGAGCTTCCGGCACGTCCGCCAGGCCCTTCGCCTTGTCGACGTAGAGATACGATTCCGCCTTGCGCGAACTCCTGAATATCTCGATGAACCGCTTGCTCACGCAGCCCCCGCCAGGCTCTCGCGCAGGGGCGAAATCACCTTGTCCAGACGCCATCCCTGCCAGTGCCGTGGGCTTTCGATGGCCTCACCGAGGGACTCGCGCAGCAACAATTCGTAATCACGGGCCTGCAACAGGGCTTCTGGCGCAGTGGCAAGCTCCCCCGCTATCGCCCGCACCCGCGCCTTGAGTTTTTTCAACTGGTTGCGCTGCGCGCCGTCCAGTGGGCCAGGCAGGCGCGACGGCAGCTCACTGTCGGGTACCGCTCTTTGCTCCGCCAGCAATTGCAGTAATTCTTCCGCATTGCGACGCAGGGCCGCCGCATCGAGCCCCACCTGGCTTTGCAGCTCCTGGCGCGTCTGTGGATCGATCTGCGCCAGTTGCATACAGGCCTGGTCATCGATGATCCAGCCCCGGGGCTTGTCGCGCCGCCGGGCAGTGTCCTCCCGCCAGGCACAGACGGCCATCAGTGTCGCCAGCTGGCGTGGATTGAGTTTCCAGGCACTTTTGAAGCGCTTCAGGGAGTCGTTGGCAGAATTCCTGTATGCCGCGATCGCGTCGCGTCCATCCGCCAGCACCCAGTCTTCCTTGTCCTGTTGCAGGCACAACTCATCCAGGTGCCGCCACAGGGGCAGCAGCCAGGCCACATCCTGGGCCGCGTATTCACACTGGGACGCGCTCAAGGGGCGCTTCAGCCAGTCGGAGGTGGTCTCGCCCTTGGGCAACTCCACATCGCAGACCAGCTTGACCAAGGAGCTGTAGCCCATCCCGAAACCCACGTCCAGCAGCGCCGCCGCGCGCTGGGTATCAAACAGCGGTTCGGGCAGGACATCCAGCCAGCGGCTGAATACCTCCAGGTCCTCGCTGGCTGAGTGCAGCACCTTGGTCACGTCCGGATCGACCAGCAGCGCCGCCAGCGGCGCGGGGTCGTCAAGCGCCAGGGGGTCGACCAGCAGCGCCTTGTCGCCAAAACACAGCTGCACGAGCGCCACCTGGGGGAAAAAGGTATTGCGCCGCATGAACTCGGTGTCCACCGCCACGACCCGACAGTCCGCTACCTGCGACAGGGCGGCTACAAGCGCTTCATCCGACTCGATCAGTTGCCACTCCACAGGCTAGCCCACCGTCCGGCGGCCCGAGAGGGCATGTGCAAGAGTCGACCCGTCGACGTACTCCAGTTCACCACCCAGGGGCACCCCGTGGGCGATCCGCGATACGGTCACCCCCTCGCTCTGCAGCATATCGGTGAGATAATAGGCCGTGGCCTCCCCTTCAACCGTGGGATTGGTGGCAAGAATCACTTCTGAGATGCCCTCGTCCACCACGCGCTGGTGAAACTTTTCCAGGCCAATTTCAGCCGGCCCGATACCATCGATGGGTGACAGGTGTCCCATTAATACGAAATAAATACCGTTAAAACCCCCGCTCTCCTCAATCGCCAGCACATCGGCTGGAGTCTCCACCACACAGATGGTGCGACCGTCGCGCCTGGGGTCCTGGCATATTTCGCAGACATCCAGCTCGGTGAAGTTGCGGCAGCGGGTGCAGTGGTCCACCCGCTCCACAGCCCCGGCCAGGGCTTCTGCCAGCGCGCTCGCCCCTTCCCGGTCCCGCTCCAGCAGGTGCAGGGTCATACGCTGGGCCGATTTGGGGCCGACCCCGGGCAGGCATCGCAGAGCGTCCATCAGATTTTGCAGGGCGGGGCTGAACTTCATGCTGTGGTTACTTCCTCAAAAGGGCAGCTTGAAGCCGCCGGGGAGATTCAGGCCAGCGGCGAGGCCCGCCATGGCCTCGCGGTTGTGTGCCTCCACCTTGCGCACGGCATCGTTCACCGCTGCGGCGAGCAGGTCCTCGAGCACTTCCTTGTCCTCCTTGAGAACCGCGTCATCGATTGAGACTCGCTTGATATCGTGACGACCCGTCATGATCACGCTGACCAACCCCGCGCCGGCCTCGCCCCGCACTTCTGCATTGGCGAGTTCTTCCTGTTTTTTTTGCATGTCGGCCTGCATTTTCTGGGCCTGCTGCATGATGTCTGAAATATTTCCTTTCATCTTTACTCCTCAACTGTTCACGGCGAAAAGCCAAACCCTGTCAGGGGTCTACCGGGGTGATGGACGCGCGATCCAACTCGCCATCGAAGCGGGCTATCAGCTTTTGCAACAAGGGGTCTGCATCTATCGAGGCAACGGCCGCCTGCTGTCGCTCCTGCTGCAGCCTCGCCTGGCGCCGGGCGGGCGTCTCTGCCGCGGTTTCGCCAGGTTCGATGGTGACAACCAGTGACTCACCGAAGTGTTTTTCCAGGGCCGCCCGAATCTGTTCCACGTGGCCCTTGTTGAACAGTGCGGCATTG
>Ga0210341_1193858_pt1 | contig 11095 bp, 7 predicted proteins | sample S425metaT_FD_159703 | JGI IMG/M metagenome (GOLD analysis project Ga0210341, IMG submission 159703) | Metatranscriptome of estuarine sediment microbial communities from the Columbia River estuary, Washington, United States - S.425... | ecosystem: Environmental > Aquatic > Marine > Intertidal zone... | reverse complement strand
CCGGGCGGCTACACCCACAACGATATTTTTCCGCCGGGGGTATGGCTGGACAACATGCCAAACTGGGAATACGGGGTGTTGATCCAGTCCCGTGACCTGGTGCGGGCCCTGCGCGAGGTGTTCAGCCGCTCCCAGTCCCAGTCGACCGAGGATGTCGACCTGGTGATGGCGGAGCCCCGCTTCAACTTTGATTCCGACAGCTGGGCCCTGCCGGCGTCGGAGTCGGAGTACCGCGACGGTCTCAAGTATGTGCGCCGGTATTTCGACCGCCTCTCTGAAGAGCAGTCCTCCGACGCCCAGTTTTACGCCAGGGCCGACAACCTGCGGTACTGGCTGACCACTGTAAACACCCGCCTGGGCAGCCTGTCCCAGCGCCTGAGCGCCAGCGTGGGCAAGCGCCGCCTCAATACGGACCTGGCCGGTGAGGAGGCGGCCAGCCAGTCCACTGCCGCCCCCAGCGAGGTGGATGTGAGCACGCCCTGGATGGAGATCGATGATGTCTTCTACGAGGCCCGCGGCACCGCCTGGGCACTCATCCAGTTTCTCGAAGCGGCGGAAGTCGATTTCGCCGACGTGCTGCGCAAGAAAAACGCCCAGGTGAGCCTGCAGCAGATTATCCGGGAGCTGGAGGGCACCCAGGAAACGGTGTGGAGCCCGATGATCCTCAACGGCAGCGGCTTCGGCCTGCTGGCCAACCACTCGCTGGTGATGGCGTCCTATATCAGCCGGGCCAATGCGGCCATTATCGACCTGCGGGACCTGCTGTCCCAGGGTTAGCGCGGGGTACGCCGGTCGCGTCAGCGTTTCAGGTCGTAGCGCAGGCGGGTCCCGGTGTCGAGGGACAGGCGGATCTCCGCGGCACTGAGCTGTTCCGGGAAATAGGTCCCGGACAGCTTGGCGTCCAGCAGGCTGGCGCCTTCGAGGTTGGTGTCGCGAAAATCAATGCCGCTCAGGTCTGAATTGCGAAAGTAGGAGTTGCTGAAATCCAGGCCCCGGGCGTTCATGTTGCGCAGGTCCCGTCCCCGGTAGTCGCCGTTCTTCAGTTCGCTGGTATCCAGCTTGTCGCGCTGCTCGTTGAAGCCCTTGATGTCCTCGTTGCGCAGGAGCTGGTATAAGGGATCTTGCTTGATGACGGGCTTGTCCATTCGCATACCTTTCAAAGACGGCTGGAAAACAGGGTGTCCCCGCAGGGGGGTGGATAGCTTAAGCCACAGCGCGGTTCAAGCCCAGCCCCAGTAGTTGATTGGCCAGGAAAACAGGTTTGACTGTACAGACCTTCGAAGGTTTTCTCCTCACCCGTAACTGGCGCGATACCCGTGACGGGATAGAGCTGGAATACTGGTTCGCCACCGACAGCGGGCCCCTGTGCGCCCTGGTGCGCGGTGAACGCAGCGTTTTCTTCCTGGAGCAGGGTGAGCTGGAACAGGCCCGGGGCCTGCTGGACGCCGAGCCCGGCCTGGAACTGAAACCGGTGCAGCTGCGCAGCTTTCGCCTGGCCCCCATGATCGGCATCTACTGCCCCGGCTACCGCCAGGTCCGGCGCCTGGCGGATGCCCTGAAAAACCTGGGCCTGAACCCGCTGGAAGCGGATATCAACCCGGCGGACCGGTTCCTGATGGAGCGGTTTGTCAATGGCAGCGCCGTATTGCAGGGCGAGCCCCGCCAGCTTGGCAGGCATATCCTGCTGGAAAATCCCGCAGTGAAAGCGGGCGACTACCGGCCCGCCCTCAGGGTGGTGTCCTTCGATATCGAGACCGCCATGGAGGGGGTGCAGCTGTATTCCATCGGCGTGCACGGGAGGGTGGGCGACCACCACACCCGCCGGGTGTTCATGCTGGGTGAGGGTGCGCAGCAGGACTTCGTGCAGGCCTGCGCCGACCAGGAAGCGGTCCTGCAGGCCTTTCTCGACTGGCTGGCGGACTACGACCCCGACGTGCTGATCGGCTGGAACGTGGTGAACTTCGATACCTGGTACCTGCAGCGGGTGGCGGACAAGCTGGGGCGGCGCCTGGTGCTGGGTCGCGATCGCCGGGCGGTACACTGGCGCGAGCTGGACGACGAGGGTGAACGGCGCACCGCCCAGTGCCCGGGGCGGGTGATCCTGGACGGCATCGAGCTGCTGCGGGCCGCCTTCTATCGCTTCGAGAGTTTCTCCCTGGACAATGTCGCCAGGGAACTGCTGGGAGAGGGCAAGCTGCTGCACGGCAGCGGTCGGGGCGAGGAGATCGGCCGCCTGTTCCAGCAGGACAAGACCCGGCTGGCCGCCTACAACCTGAAGGATTGCGAGCTGGTGTCGGAAATATTCGAGCACACCGCGATGCTGGATTTTGCCGTGGCACGGACCGTGATGACCGGCCTCAACATCGATCGCATGGGCGGCTCGGTGGCCTCCTTTGACAACCTCTACCTGCCCCGGCTGCACCGCAAGGGCTTCGTGGCCCCCAATGCCAGTGCGGACCACAGCGCCAGCCCCGGTGGCTTCGTGCTGGATTCGACCCCGGGCCTGTACGACCACGTGCTGGTACTCGACTTCAAGAGCCTGTACCCGAGCATTATCCGCACCTTCTGTATCGATCCGCTGGGGCTGGCCCTGGGGGTGGGTGCCGGACTGCCGGAACAGGATACTGTTCCGGGTTTCCGGGAGGCGCGCTTCGCCCGTGAGGGGCACATCCTGCCGCAGCTGATCCAGCAGCTGTGGCAGCAGCGCGATGAAGCGAAACGGCAGGGCGACGCCCCCCTGTCCCAGGCCATCAAGATCATCATGAACAGCTTCTATGGTGTCCTGGGTACACCCGGCTGTCGCTTCTTTGATGCGCGCCTGGCCAGCTCCATCACCCTGCGGGGCCACCAGATTCTCAACCGCACCCGCGATTACATCGAGCAGGCCGGGCACCGGGTGATTTACGGCGATACGGACTCGGTTTTCGTCTGGATCCACGAGGCCGGCGATGACAGCGAGGCAGTGGCCGCGGGACGCCAGCTGGAGAGCGACCTCAACAGCTGGTGGCGCAGCACGGTGCAGGCCGAGTTCGGCCTGGCCAGTGTGCTCGAGGTGGAGTTTGAGACCCACTACAAGCGCTTCCTGATGCCCACCGTGCGCGGTTCGGAGAAGGGCAGCAAGAAACGCTACGCGGGGGTGGTGGCGGGCCCCGACGGCGACCGGCTGGTGTTCAAGGGGCTGGAGAACGTGCGCACGGACTGGACCCGCGTGGCGCGGGAATTCCAGGAGGAGCTGTATCGCCGGGTGTTCATGCAGGAACCCTTCGAAGAGTATGTGCGCCAGTTGGTAGCCGAAGTGCTGGCGGGGCGGCGCGATGAGCAGCTGGTCTATCGCAAGCGCCTGCGGCGCAGGCTGGGTGACTATGAGCGCAATGTGCCGCCCCATGTGCAGGCGGCGCGCCGCTGCGCCGAAAGAGGTTTGCCGGTGCCGACGCGCGGCGCCTGGGTGGAATATGTGATTACCTCCGGCGGCGCCGAGCCGGTCGCCAGGCCGCTGGCGCCGCTGGATTACCAGCACTATGTGGATCGCCAGCTGGAACCGGTGGCGGACGGCATCCTGGGGTTTGTCGGCAGTTCCTTTCGCGCCCTGGTCGACAAGCAGATCGACCTGTTCTGAGCGTCATCGCCGCTGTGATTGCAGCCACTGCCCCCTTTCCCTTGTATCTGGCGCGCGCGCACTCGATAATCCCCCGCTCCCCCAAGGAAATGTCCCATGCCGATATCCGCCAATCGTCCCGCCGCCGTTGTACTGGCAGGCATCCTCGCACTCGCCCTGTCTGCCTGCGGCATCAACTCCCAGATCGTCAACAGTTCGGTTGATCCCGAATTCAGGAAGCTGGACCTGCACGGTGTGCTGGTGGTGGCCGTTGCCAAGGAGGCGTCGAATCGCATCGAGTTTGAAGACAGTTTCACAAAGGCATTGAAAAGACGGGGGGTCGAGGCAGTGGCCAGCCACACCCTGCTGCCCAACCACAAGGCCAAGGCCGAGGAAGTCATCGCCGCCGCTGAAAAAGCGGGGCTCGACACGATCCTGGTGACCCGCTATGTCGGTGAGAAAGCCGAAGAGGTGTACCACCCCGGCACGGTCTACTACACGGTAACGCCGGCCTATGACCCGGGCTATTACGGCAATTTTGGCGGCTACTATGGCCGGGCGACGGAGGTGGCGTACCAGCAACCGGTGTGGACTGCCAACGTCAGTCACGCGATGATCTCGGACCTGTATGTGGTGAAAACGCAGGACCGGATCTGGCAGGCGGTGTCCGAAACCATCCAGGCGAGCAGCACCAGCCAGGTGATGGACGACGCGATAGACGCGCTTATAGGCGACCTGAAGGAAAAGGGCCTGCTGAACTGAGGCGCGATCGCTTCAATCCCCGAAAAATTCCGCCCTCAATGCCGGGTAGTCCGCTGCCGCCAGGCGCGGCCCGTAGTTGGCCACGATCTTGCCGGCAGCCAGGCTGGCAAAGCGCCCTGCGACAGAAAAGTCCTCACCCCGGGTAATGGCGTACAGGAATGCGCCGGCGAACATATCGCCGGCGCCGTTGCTGTCCACCGCCTGCACCTGGTGTGGCGGGATATTGACCTGCTCTTTGCCGTCATAGGTGATCGCCCCATCGGCGCCCAGGGTGATGACGAAGCTGCGGGCGACCCGCTTCAGTTTTTCGATGGCCAACTGCAGCGAGTCGGTCTCGCCCCACTGCAGGGCCTCGGCCTCGTTGCAGAACACCAGGTCGACCCCGCTGCCCACGATGCTGGCCATGCCCTCCCGGAAGAACTCCACCATGCCCGGGTCGGAGAAACTCAGGGCGGTTTTCACCCCGGCGGCCTCGGCGATTTCCCTGGCCCGCACCGCGGCGGCCAGCCCGGTGGGAGACGTCACCAGGTAGCCTTCGATATAAACGTATTCGGAGGCGGCGATGGCGTCGGCGTCGAGCTCCTCGACGGACAGGGTCTCGCTGATGCCCAGGTAGGTATTCATGCTGCGCTCGGCGTCAGCGGTGATCAGCACCAGGCACTTGCCGGTGGTGCCGGCAGCGCGGCTGCCATTCAGGCAGTGATCCACGCCCGCGGCTTCCAGGTCAGCCAGGTAGATATCGCCGTCGGCGTCCGCGGCGACCTTGCAGGACATGAACGTGGGGCCGCCAAACTGGGCGGTGGCTATCATCGAGTTGCCGGCGCTGCCGCCACTGGCGTGACTGGCCTTGATCAGGTGGCCTTCCAGTTGAGACAGCAGTTGCGCCTGCCGGGCCTCGTCCACCAGGGTCATCATGCCCTTGTCGACATTCATCCGGGCGAGTTCTTCGTCGGTTACCTTGACCTCGGTGTCCACCAGTGCCGCGCCGATGCCGTATGCCACGTATTTCTTCATTGGGTTTGCTGTCCTGTTTCGTCAGCCGGCTATTATCCTTATCTGGCGACTGATTTAAACCGCTGATTTGGGCGCTACCTCGCATTGTCTGGCCGCGGTTCGCAGGGCTGCGCCGGGTGCTTCACTTTGCGGTACTGACCCACCATGCCAGTGCCGGCTATATCGCCGGGTTCTTTTCGATTCATGAGCGAACCCTTCACCGTCGCCTGAGAAGCTGCGGAACGTCTTTCAGGGAATTACTGGAGGACAGCCGTTGTGAGATTGCCCGGCAACTGCTGGAAAGCTCTTCGATGAGCATTGGTGAGATCGCCACTACTCTCGATTATTCGGACGGCAGCGCCTTCGCCCGCGCCTTTAGCCGCCATTTCGGCACCGCGCCATCCGCCTGGCGCGACAGCCATCGCCAGGCTTCGCCGTAAGGAGTTCAGCGGAACTACGTTGCTCCATCTTGTGCGCTGGCCCTCTGCAGCCAAAATGTCAGAGCCAGGTCCACCCCGGAATCATAGCGAAAGCCAAACCACTTGACTGACATCAAGATAAACCAGCTGGGCGCGTTGTTTTGTAAATGGAAATCTCATAGGCTGACCTGTCTCATGTTGCCCCTTTGTAACGGATGGGTGAACTCGATCGCTTACCCTGCATGGCCAGGAAGGTCTCCCTATGGCTGATTCGAATTGGAAGAGGCGACTCAAGAACCTCTTTCGGCCGGCGCGGAAATATTCAATGCTTAGCCTGCTGTTAATGGGCGTACTGATTGGTGTGGCTGGACTCTTGGCCTTTGAAGCCAGCATGCAGCTCACCAGCACGGACGAGTTCTGCATCAGCTGCCACGAGCAAAGTGATAACTCACTGCTTATGTTGCAGGCAACGGCCCACTACCGGAACGCGACGGGCGTGTCGGCCTCCTGTGCCGATTGCCACGTGCCCCACCAATTCCTGCCGAAAATGATCCGCAAGTTACAGGCGTCGCGAGAGGTCTGGGCCCATATGACGGGGGTGATCGACACACCCGGGAAATATGCGGCTCACGCCCCGGCCATGAAGGCGCGGGAAATCGCCCGGATCAGGGCAAATGATTCCCGGGAATGTCGCAATTGTCACGATGTCGGCATGATGGATGCGTCCGCGCAGTCCGCCAGGGCGCAGCAGTATCACCTGGCAGCGGCCAGCTCGGGCAAAACCTGTATCGACTGCCATGCCGGCCTCGCCCACGATCCCGCCGACATGCCCGGCGCAAGTGTCGCCGCGCCCCAGGTGTTGGCGGACGACCACGAGAAGCGGGGTCAGTGCAGTACCTGCCACGCCTCTGCCGACGGGCCACAGGATGACAACCTGGCCCACGAGAACGCACAGTGCATCGATTGTCATGGCGACCTGGATGCGATCGCGTCGCTTGAACCTGGTGGCGCTGTGTCGCCGCACCGCTCACACTTTATCGGCGACATCGCCTGTACCACCTGTCACAACGGCCACAAGAAATCGATGAACTACTGTGAGGCCTGCCACAGTTTTGATTTTGACCTGCCTTTCGGCGCCCCCTGGCAGCGGACTGAGCTGCCGATCCTTGCCGATGCGGCCCTGCAGGAAGAGGCGATAGCCAGTGGCTGGCGCGACGAGACGGATGTCGTGGTGATCGGTTCAGGTGGTGCGGGACTGTCTGCCGCCGTCGCTGCCCGCGATGACGGCGCCCGGGTAATCGTGCTGGAGAAGGAGCCGGTTCCAGGCGGCAATACGAAGCTTGCCGCGGGGGGAATGAACGCCGCGGAAACAAAATCCCAGCAGAAACTGGGCATTGTGGACCACAGGCAGAGCATGATCGACGACACCATGAAGGGGGGCCACAATATCAATGACCCCGCTTTGGTCGCGGTGCTTGCCAATCAGTCCGCCGCTTCCATCGAATGGCTCACCAGCCTTGGCGCCGACATGACCGATGTCGGTCGCATGGGTGGCGCCAGTGTCGACCGCAGCCACCGGCCCGCGGGTGGTGCCGGGGTAGGCGCCCATGTGGCCCAGGTGCTCTGGGATGGCGCGGTCAGCCGCGGCGCGCAAATACGCTTCAATAGCCGGGTGGTGCGCTTGCTGCAGAACGACAGCGGTGGCGTGGCCGGTGTACTGGTCCAGGGAGCGCATACCGGCTACTACACTATCAAGGCCACAGCGGTGGTACTCGCCACCGGAGGTTTCGCCAGAAACAACCCGCTGGTGGCCAGCCTGGACCAGAACCTGGAAGGCTTTGAGAATACCAACCAGCCCGGCGCCACCGGCGACGGCCTGGAGGTCGCCCGGCTCGCCGGCGCCGCTACCCGTGACCTCGAGTACATACAGGCGCACCCCACCTATTCTCCTGTCGGCGGAGTGCTGGTCACAGAGGCTGTGCGGGGCAACGGCGCGATCCTGGTCAATCGCAGCGGCCTGCGTTTTGTCAACGAGATCACCACCCGGGACAAGGCCGCCGCCGCGATACTCGGGCAGGACGGCGGGCGTGCCTACCTGGTGTTTGATGACAGCGTGCGCCGCAGCCTGAGCAAAATCGAGAGCTTCGTGCACCTGCAAATCGTTATTGAAGCCCCCAGCATAGAGGCCCTGGCGGAGAAGATTGAGGTCCCACCCGTGGCGCTGTCCCAGACACTGGAGACCTATAACGGATTCGTTGAAAGCGGGCGCGATACTGACTTTGAGCGACCCGACCTGCCGCGCGAGCTGGTCACCGGCCCGTTCTACGCGATCGAAATCACTCCTGCGGTGCACCACACGATGGGTGGTGTAATGATCGATACCCGGACTGAGGTTCTTGGCGAGACTGGCGAGCCCATCCCCGGGCTGTTTGCGGCGGGAGAAGCCACCGGCGGTGTGCACGGCTCCAATCGCCTCGGCGGCAACGCCGTGTCCGACATTATCACCTTCGGCCGCCTGGCGGGTGCCGCGGCTGCAGCTTACGCCAGGTGAGAGGGACCGCAGCGGTTGGCCACCGCAGCCAAGTTGGTCATGTGACTCTGTTAATCTGGCGTCAAAAAGTACACCATAGGGACTGTTCTTTACGAGCGAGTTTCGCCACTTGATAAGTCCGCTCCCCGGAAGCGGGCGCTGTGCAGATGATGCCGTCCAGGTTTGCGGGATAGGCGTATTGCACCTAAGTTTTAAAGTCACAGGGCGTTGGGGGCTAAAACAGGTCCGGCGCGGAGTCCACGCGCAAGGTAGTGCATGAAAAATCGGAAACGATCCTGAACCCATCAAGGAGATGAACCATGAAAGTTAATACCAGGCTGGCAGCCATTGCCTTCGGCTTGATGACATCATTCGCGGTGGGCGCTGCCAATGCGCAGGACCTGCCCAACGTACGCATGATAGCAACTGGCGGCACCATTGCCGGGGCCCAGGCCAGTGCCGGTGAATACGGGTATAAGTCAGGCACCTACGATGTCGATACCCTGATCAGCGCGGTCCCCAACCTCGACACGCTGGCCGATATCACCGGCGAGCAGGTGGTCAACATCGGCAGCCAGGACATGAACGACGAGGTCTGGCTGAAGCTGGCGAAGAGCGTCGCCGCGGCGCAGGCCGATGGTGATGTGGATGCTATCGTCATCATGCACGGGACCGATACCCTGGAGGAGACCAGCTATTTCCTCAGCCTGGTAACCCAGGGCACCAAGCCGGTGGTGATGGTCGGCTCGATGCGCCCGGCAACCGCTGTGAGCGCCGACGGCCCGGGTAATATCTACAACGGTGTCGCAGTGGCGATCAGTCCAGAGGCCAAAGGCAAGGGCACCCTGGTCAGCCTCAATGACGAATTTCACTACGCGCGCAATGTCGTGAAAACCAATACGACCAGCCTGCAGACCTTTGAAAGCCTGAACCGCGGCCCCGCCGGCCTGGTGCACACCGGTACGGTGGAATGGTTCGAACCGATGGACAAGAAACTCGGTAAGGCGACCGGATTCAATGTCGAGAAGCTGGACAAGCTGCCGCGCGTGGACGTGATTTACGCCCATGCCAACATGAGCGCTGACCTGATCGAGGCCGCCATCAAAAATGGCGCCAAGGGCATCGTCATTGCCGGCGTCGGTGACGGCAACATGACCACTCCCGCCCTGGAAGCCTGCAAGAAGGCCGCGGCGGATGGCGTTGTGGTAGTGCGCAGCACGCGCCTGCCCGCGGGGCTGGTGCTGCGCAACAATGAAGTGAATGACGATGAGATGGGTTTTGTGGCTTCCGGCGAACTCAATCCGGCGAAGTCGCGGGTGTTGTTGCAGTTGGCACTGACCCAGACCAAGGACCCCAAGCGTATCCAGGAAATGTTCTACGAGTTATGATGACTGACCGGGGCAGCCCCTTCACAGGGGCTGTCCCGGGTTTTCAGTTTGCCGGGGTTAACTGCCGGCTTACTTGTACTGCTTCTTGTTCAGCCCGGTGAGGGCCTCGGGGCTCAGGATCTCCTCGATCTGGGCGTCTGTCAGAATACCCTTTTCACGCACGATTTCGAGAATACCCTTATTGGTGCTGTAGGCCTCCTTGGCCAGCTCAGTGGCGCGGTCATAACCGATAACCGGGTTGAGGGCGGTCACGATACCCACCGTCCGCTCGATGTAACCCTCCAGGGTGTCGGCGTTTACCGTGATGCCGTCCACGCAGCGGGTGCGGAAGGTTTCCATGGTGTTCGCCAGCAGGCGCTGGGAGTCCAGCACCGCGATGGCCACCAGCGGCTCGTAGGCATTGAGCTGCAACTGGCCGTTTCTGGCAGCCAGGGTGACAGACAGGTCGTTGCCGATCACGCGGAAAGACACCAGGTTAACCAGTTCCGGCATGACCGGGTTGACCTTGCCCGGCATGATGGACGAGCCCGGCTGCACCGGCGGCAGGTTGATTTCGCCCAGCCCGGCCCGTGGTCCGGAGGACAGCAGGATCATGTCGCTGGCAATTTTTGACAACTTCACCGCCAGGCTGCGCATGGCGCCGGACTCGGCTAGGAAGGCATGCTGGTCCCAGGTCGCTGCGATCAGGTCGCCTGCCTTGTAGTAGGGTTTCCCGGTCAGCCTGGCCAGGTGGGCGGCTGTTTTGTCGGCGTAACCGGCCGGCGCATTCAGGCCGGTGCCGATTGCAGTGCCACCCATGTTGATTGCGAATAGCGGTTTCTCCGACGCGCGGATGAATGTGATTTCATCCTCGAGGGCGGCCGCCATGGCGTGGAACTCCTGCCCCAGGGTCATCGGCACCGCATCCTGCATCTCGGTGCGACCCATCTTCAGCACGTCGATAAACTCGTTGCCCTTGACGCGCAGGGCTTTCACCAGCAGCTCGATTTGCTCAACCACGAGGTCGTTATTGGTAACGATGGCGACCTTGAGTGCCGTGGGGTATGAGTCGTTGGTGGACTGCGACATATTGAGGTCGTCGTGGGGTTCCACGATGTCGTATTCGCCCGGCTGGCGCCCGATCTCCAGCAGTGCGGCATTGGCCATGATCTCGTTCGCGGCCATATTGGTAGAGGTCCCGGCACCACCCTGGTAGGGGTCTACCAGGAACTGGTCATGGTACTTGCCGGCAAGAATGGCGTTGCCGGCCTTGACGATCGCATCCCGGGTCTCCTTCTTCATTTTCCCGGCATCGGTATTGCCCATGGCCGCGGCCATCTTCACCTGGGCGAAGCCGTTGATCAGTTCGGGGTAGTCGGTCAGCGTGAGCCCTGAGATCTGGAAGTTCTCGATGGCACGGGCGGTCTGT
>Ga0210341_1127932_pt1 | contig 11137 bp, 9 predicted proteins | sample S425metaT_FD_159703 | JGI IMG/M metagenome (GOLD analysis project Ga0210341, IMG submission 159703) | Metatranscriptome of estuarine sediment microbial communities from the Columbia River estuary, Washington, United States - S.425... | ecosystem: Environmental > Aquatic > Marine > Intertidal zone... | reverse complement strand
TAGGTGCGGGGGATGAAGCCGTAGAGTGCGGGGGGGCTGGAGGTGGTGCGCTGTGGACGGTCGACCATCAGGAAACCCGAGCTCTTGTCCAGTTCATACTTGACCACATCATCCGGGGTCATTTCTACGTAGACCTGGACGACATCTTCTTTGGCGCCTTCCGCGCGGGCGCGCAGGCCGTGCCAGGGATGACGGCGCCAGCGGTTGAAATCGCTATTGTTGTACATAGGAGTGCCTTCGCTCTGCTTGACTATGGAGGCGCGCATTGTACAGGCTGTGATCGTTGAAATCTTGCCCGATTCTGGCAAATATTTCCGTTGAGCGAACCGCCGCCGTATCTCCAGCGGCGGTTTCTGGCAGGCGCTAGCGACTGACCTTGAAGCGGCGTTTCAGTTTCCTGGGTACCGGGGTGTTTTTCAGTCGCACATACACAGGCATGCCGTTGCGATACTGCGGGTAGGCCTCCCCCGCGATGAGCGGCGCCAGGTAGTCGCGGGCCTCAGGGGTAATGCCAAAGCCGTCGCGGCTGATGTAGTGCCGCGGCATTTTCTTCTCGCGATTGGCGACATCCTCCAGCCTGGCTTCGCCGATGGACCAGCTGTAGCGCTTGCCCTTGCCGCGAACGATACTGGGCATCACGGCGTTGTCCCCGCGCAGGGCAAACTCCACCGCCGCCTCGCCCAGGGCGTAGGCCTGCTCGACATCGGTGGCCGAGGCGATGTGGCGGGCGGAACGCTGCAGGTAATCCGCCACTGCCCAGTGGTACTTGTAGCCCAGTTCGTCCTTCACCATCCCCGCCAGGTAGGGCGCAAGCCCCCCCAGCTGGCTGTGGCCGAAGGCGTCCTTCAGGCCGGACTCGGCCAGGAAACGGCCGTCCTTGTACTGGGCGCCCTCCGAGGCCACGATTACGCAGTATCCGCGCTGCTTTACCGTGCGCTTTACCCGGGCGATGAATTTCTCCCGGTTGAAGGCGATCTCCGGAAACAGAATGATGTGCGGCGCATCTCCCTCGCTTTCCGCGGCCAGCCCGGCTGCTGCGGCGATCCAGCCCGCATGCCGGCCCATGACCTCGAGAATGAACACCTTGGTAGAGGTTTCGCACATGGACGCGACGTCCAGCGCGGCCTCCCGGGTCGAGATGGCGACATACTTGGCCACCGAGCCGAAGCCCGGGCAGTTATCGGTCAGTGGCAGGTCGTTATCGATGGTCTTGGGTACGTGGATGGCCTGCAATGGGTAACCCATAGTGGCACTGAGCTGGGAGACTTTCAGGCAGGTGTCGGCCGAGTCGCCACCGCCGTTATAAAAGAAGTAGCCGATATTGTGTGCCTTGAACACTTCAATCAGGCGCTCGTACTCGGCCCGGTTTTCCTCCAGGCTCTTGAGTTTATGCCGGCAGGAGCCGAAAGCCCCCGAGGGGGTGGTCAGCAGGCCGCGGATTGCCGCCTTGCTCTCCTTGCCCGTGTCGATCAGGTCTTCCTGCAGTGCGCCGATAATGCCGTTGCGACCGGCGTAGACCTTGCCGATCCGGTCGCGGTGCTTGCGGGCGGTTTCGATGACGCCACAGGCGGATGCGTTGATGACTGCGGTAACGCCCCCGGATTGGGCGTAGAAGGCATTTTTCTTCGACATTGGAGCTGGCTCCTCGATGGCGGGCCAAATCCATGGCCCCTGGCTGGCCACGAAACTGGCCTCGTGTTTTTCAGGCAGGCGACATCATACGAAACTTGGCGCCGTTTGTGGACCGCGAAGGGCGTTTTCTGCACTTGGATACCTGTGGCGCCCGCTGGCCGCGTGCTACCATTGGCCGCTTTGTTTGGGGAGATCTGGTTGAAAGGGCACATTCATATACTCGGAATCTGCGGCACCTTCATGGGCGGCATCGCCCTGTTGGCGAGGGAGATGGGTTACCGGGTGACGGGTTCCGATACCGCCGTCTATCCACCCATGAGCACCCAGCTGCGCGCGGCGGGAATCGACCTGATGGAGGGCTACCTGCCCGAGCACCTGCACGAGCGCCCGGACTGCGTCGTCGTGGGCAACGCCATGACCCGTGGCAACCCCGCCGTGGAGTACATGCTCAACAATGGCCTGGCCTATACGTCCGGCCCCCAGTGGCTGGCCGAGAACCTGCTGCGAGACAAATGGGTGCTGGCGGTTTCGGGTACCCATGGCAAGACCACCACCAGCAGCCTGCTGGCCTGGATCCTGGAATATGCCGGCATGGCGCCGGGCTTCCTGATCGGGGGTGTCCCCGCCAACTTCGGCCTGTCGGCGCGCCCGGGGGGCTCTGACTTTTTTGTGGTGGAGGCCGATGAGTACGATACCGCGTTCTTCGACAAGCGCTCCAAGTTCATCCACTACCGGCCCCGCACCCTGGCGATCAACAACCTTGAATTTGACCACGCCGACATCTTCGACGATCTCAGGGCAATCCAGCGCCAGTTTCACCACCTGGTACGCTGTGTGCCGGGCGACGGCCTTATCGTAAAGCCCCATGGGGTCGCGGCGATCGAAGAGACCCTTGCCATGGGTTGCTGGACACCGCTGGTGTCCTTCGGGGTGGGTATGGCGTCCGGCGCCGACTGGCGCGCCGAGCTGCTGGCCGCCGACGGCACCGCTTTCCGCCTTCACAGGCGCGATGAGTCACCGCTGGAAATCACCTGGTCCCAGTGCGGGCTGCACAATGTGGAGAACGCCCTGGCGGCAATGTCCGCCGCTCGCCATGCAGGGGTGGCTCCCGACGTTGCGGCGGCGGCGCTCAGGGAATTCGGCGGCGTGAAGCGACGCCTTGAGTTGCTGGGAACGGTGCGCGATATCGCTGTTTACGACGACTTTGCCCATCACCCCACCGCCATTGCCACCACGTTGCAGGGCCTGCGCGCCCGGGCCGGTAGCGGGCGCCTGATCGCCCTGATTGAACCGCGATCGAATACCATGCGTATGGGAGAGCATCGCAGTCAGTTGGCCGCGTCCACCGCTGCCGCGGACCTTGTCTACTGGTTCCAGCCGCCGGGAATGAACTGGTCCCTGGAAAGTGTGGTCGAACACAGCCCGGTCCCGGCACGTCTCCTGCGGGGGATCGACGAGCTGGTGCAACAGGTGGCGGCCGCGGCGAGGGCCGGTGACCAAATAGTGGTTATGAGCAACGGCAGCTTCGGTGGTATACACCAGAAGCTGTTGAACCAACTGGATAAAGAAGGCAAATAACCATGAATGACCTGCTGCTTGCTGCCTATGACCGACTGGTCCTGGGCCGCCCATGGCTCGTCCTGGGCCTGATGGCACTGCTGGTCGGGGGCTTTGCCACCCAGTTGGACAAGATCAAGCTCGATGCCTCGGCAGATTCCCTGATGTTGCAGGGCGACCCCTCCCTGGAGTTCTATCGCCAGATCAGTGCCGAATACAGCTCGGAAGAGTTCCTGCTGATCACCTGGCAGCCCCGGGCCCCCCTGCTTTCCGACGAGTCACTGCAGCCGTTGCGCCGCATGGCAGACGAGCTGCGCGAGCTCGATGGCGTCTCCTCTGTGGTCACCGTTTGGGACGTGCCGCTGCTGGAGAGTCCGCCGGTGACCCTGTCCGATATCAGTTCGCCGGAGCCATTGCCCAGCCTGGAAACCCGCGGCATCGACCGGGAGCTCGTGCTGAAGGAGTTGACCACGAGTCCGATCTACGCCGACCTGCTGGCCAGCCGGGACGGCAGGCTCACCGCGGTCCAGATAAATCTCAAGCGGGACGAGTTCTACTACGATTTGCTGGCTACCCGCGACTCCCTGCGCATCAAGCGCGATCGCGAGGGGCTGACGCCGGACGAGCAGAAGGAGCTCGCCGAGGTCGAGGCGGCCTTCAAGGCGCACACCGCGGTGGCACTGGATGCACAGAGCCGCATGGTACAACAGGTGCGCGATATCGCCGCGCGTTACAAGCCCTATGCGGACCTGTTTGTGGGCGGGGTCCCGATGATCGCGGCAGACATGGTCAGTTTTATCGCCCGCGACCTGGTGGTATTCGGCGCGGCCATACTGGGTGTGATGCTGCTGGTGCTGGCGTTTATATTCCGGCGGGTGCGCTGGGTGGTGATACCGCTGGTGACCTGCAGTGCAACGGTCATCATCATGCTGGGGCTGCTGGGCGCGCTGGACTGGCGCATGACGGTTATTTCCTCCAATTTCGTGGCGGTACTGCTGATCATTACGCTGGCCATCGCGATTCACCTGATCGTTCGGTACCGGGAAATTCACGCCCTGGAACCGGATGGCGACCTGCATGAGCGGGTACTGCGCACCATCCAGCTGATGGCGATTCCCTGCATCTACACCGGCATTACCACTATTGTCGCTTTCGTCTCGCTGGTAGTTTCGGGTATCCAGCCTGTTATCGATTTCGGCTGGATGATGACAGCCGGTATCGCGCTGGCCATGGTGCTGAACTTTACCCTGGTGCCCTGCATGATGCTGGTCTGGCCGGCGGGCAGGCCCCACCGCCATGCGGGAACCGACACGCCTCTCACCGCGCTGTTCGGGCGCTTTGTGGACGGCCACGGCCGCTCCATCCTGGTGGTCAGTGGTGTGCTGGTGGTATTGACCCTGGTGGGGATCAGTCGGTTGCAGGTGGAAAACCGTTTTATCGACTATTTCCACAAGTCCACGGAAATCTACCAGGGCATGGAACTGCTGGACTCCCAACTGGGCGGCACTATCCCACTGGATGTCATCCTCGCGCCGCTCGATATGGATGAGCCGCTGCCCGGGCTGGAGCCGGCTGCGTCGGGCAATGCCGCGCCTGTTGCGGCGGACGATCCCTTTGCCGAGGATGGTGAGGACTTCGGCGCCGCTCCCGCCCCGGCAGGCTCAGACGAGTGGGACGACGAGTTCGACAGTGATGGCGATGATTTCGCCGGCAGCGGCGAGTCTTTCCAGCCCAGCTACTGGTTCAGCCTGGGCGGAATGCGCGAACTCGATGCCGTCCACAACTACGTGGACTCATTGCCTGAAACCGGCAAGGTACTCTCCCTGTCCACGGTCTTTTCCGTGGTCAAGAATCTGCTGGGTGACGATATCGGCAGCGTCGAGCTGGCCATAGTGCAGAAAAGCCTGCCGCCGGATGTCAGCAGCCTGATGGTCGACCCGTATTTTTCCCGGGAGCGTGAGCAGGCCCGGGTGACCGTCCGGGTGAAGGAAACCAGCAAGGACCTGCGCCGCGACCAGTTTCTCAAGCAGTTGCGCGCGGACCTGACGGACAAACTCGGTATCGCGCCGGACAGGATCCAGTTCACCGGTATGCTGGTGCTGTATAACAATGTCCTGCAGAGCCTGTTCCGCTCCCAGATATTGACCATCGGCGCGGTTTTCCTCGCCATCCTGGTGATGTTCCTGGCCCTGTTCCGTTCACTGTCCCTGTCCCTGATTGCGCTGGCCCCCAACCTGCTGGCGGCCGGGATGGTGCTGGGCATCATGGGGCTGTTGGGCATCCCGCTGGATATCATGACCATTACCATCGCCGCGATCGTGGTCGGTATCGGCGTGGATGACTGTATTCACTACGTGCACCGATTCATCAAGGAATTCGAGGTGGACCGGAACTACCGCGCGACCATGTTTCGCTGCCATAACAGCATTGGCCGGGCCATGTACTACACCACCGTGACGGTGGTGATCGGTTTTTCCATGCTCACGCTGTCCAGCTTTACCCCCAGCATCTACTTTGGCCTGCTCACCGTGATGGCCATGGTGGCCGCGGTGCTGGGCGCGCTGTTGCTGTTGCCGCTGCTGATTGTGCTGGTCAAACCGCTGGGACCGGAGGGCGCCTGATGCAGTGTCGGGAGGGCTGTGGTGCCTGCTGTATCGCACCGTCGATCAGCAGGCCCTATCACGGCATGCCCCGGGGCAAGGCGGCGGGGGAGCGCTGTATTCACCTGGATGCGAACCTGCGCTGCGAGCTGTTTGACGATCCGCGCAGGCCGCGCTTCTGTGCCACTTTTGCCGCCGAACCCGCCGTCTGCGGGGAAAACCGGCTGCAGGCACTCGAAATACTTGCAGAGCTGGAGGTTCTCACCCTGCCGCCGGCCGCCATTGGCGGGAGTCCCTCGTGAGCGAGCTACCACTGTTCCCACTGTCGGGCGTGTTGATGCCCTACGGGCGCATGCCGTTACAGATTTTTGAGCCGCGTTACCTGGATCTGGTGCGCGACTGCATGAAGACCGACAGTGCTTTCGGCGTGGTGTGGATTCGTCGGGGTGCCGAGGTCGCGCAGCGCGGCAGCGCCTCGCCCCAGCTGGGGGATTACGGAACCACGGCGCGTATCGTCGACTGGGACCAGCTGCCCAATGGCCTGTTGGGCCTGACCATCCAGGGCGGCCAGCGTTTCGACCTCGGCGCGACAGCGGTGCGGGCCAATGGCCTGGTCGTGGGACAGGTGGCGTTGCGGCCCCAGCTGGAGCCCGTCGCCATGGAGCCGCGCTGGCAGTCGCTGCTCGACATCCTGCACAGCCTGGAGACGCATCCCCATATCCAGCGTATGGCCCTGCAGCTGGATTACGACGACGCCTGGCAGGTGGCCTGCACCCTGATCCAGTTACTGCCGCTGGATGAGGCGCTGAAATACCAGCTGCTGGGGATCGACAGTATCGAGTCACTGATGGTGGAGCTGGATACGATCCTCAACCAGATCAGTGGCGAGGACTAGCTGTTCACCGCAATAGCCTGTGCCGCTGTCATTGCGCCAGTTGCGGGTCCTTCACGAACAGCATATCCATCACAATTTCCGGATTCCAGCCCTTGAGCGCGCGCTCGCTGTGCTTGCGAATCGCATCCAGTTCGGCAATAGAGGTGATGGCGAACGTCTCACCCACCACAATGTGGATGAGCACATAGGTATTGCGGCCGCGCTTGGTTACCCGCAGTTCGACATGGTCGTAATCCATAGTGCCCAGACTATCCAGCAGACGCTGCTCGATCTCGTCGACCATTGGCTCCGACGGCGCCATCCAGACTATTTCCTTGAGGCTGTCGCGCAGAATGACCAGCGGTACGGGCAGGGCCAGCACGACGATAGTAATCAGCAGGAGGGGGTCCACCAGCGGTGCGTACTGGGGCCACGGCGATTGCTCCAGCCACCAGGCGCCGACGAAACCGAAAAAGACCGCGCAGCTGAGCAGCCCATCCACCAGCCAGGTCCTGGATTCTACCGCCACCAGGCCCGATCGGCTCTGCCTGCCGGCGCGTGACATGAGCCAGGCCACGGTGAAACAGCCAAGCGTCGATGCGGCGCCATAGACTACGGCGAGCCCGTACTCCGTCGGGTTGCCGCCTGCCATGAGTCGCCTGGTGGCTTCAACGGCGGCGTACACGCAGGCCACCAGTATCAACAGGGCTTTGAATAGATTGAGAGTGGGCTCCATCGCGGTATAACCGAAATGAAAGCGTTCATCATCCGGGCGCTCCGCCAGCTTCGCAACCTTCAGGGTCAACAGCGCCATGCAAAATGCAATCAGCGAATAGATACCATCGAACAGGATGGCGTCCGAGTTGGTCAGCAGGGCGAAGCCAAGGGCCAACGCGACAAAGCCAATGACACCGTACAGACTGAATCGCAGTGCTCGCTGCTCATTGAAGGCGCTCGATTTTTTTGGCAAGTAAATTCTCCTCTCACTGGCGCCAGTGCGCGGGACGCCGGGCCGTGTCAGGCAGGCCGCGGGTAAATCGGCCTACCCCAGACTGGGCAGCCAGCCGCCGCACTCTTTCCAGCGATTGACGATTTCACAGAACAGTTCGGCGGTGCGTTCGGCATCGTAGGCTGCGGAGTGCGCCTCGCTGTTATCAAATGCGATCCCGGCCTCGGCGCAGGCCTTGGCCAGCACCGTCTGGCCATAGGCCAGGCCGGACAGGGTGGCGGTGTCGAAAAAGGAGAAGGGGTGGAACGGGTTGCGTTTGATGCCGCAGCGTTCAACCGCCGCATTGATGAAGCCCGCGTCGAAATGGGCGTTGTGCCCCACCAGGATGGCCCGGGTGCAGTTCTGGTCCCGGATCTCCTTGCGCAGGACCTTGAACAGCTCGTCCAGCGCCTCGGCCTCCGGCACCGCCTGCCGGAACGGGTGGTAGGGATCGATCCCGGTGAAATCCAGCGCCGACTGTTCGATATTGGCGCCCTCGAAGGGCTGCACGTGGAAATCGTAGGTGCGGTGCACCGCCAGCAGGCCTTCCTCGTCCATGCGCACCGTGGAGGCCGCAATTTCCAGGACGGCGTCGGTACTGGCGATGAAGCCGCCGGTTTCCACGTCGACAACCACCGGCAGGAAGCCGCGAAACCGGTCGCAGATGCGATGCTCCTGGGGTTCGTTCAAAGGTTTATTCGCCCCTGTCGGAGACACGCCAGGAAATGGTTTCCCCGGCGCGCAGGGGGGTGAGGAAATCGCGCCCCAGAGGCAGTTGCTCGGGTACCCGCCACTCCTGGCTGCGCAGGGTGATAGTGTCCGCGTTGCGGGGCAGGCGGTAGAAGTCGGGGCCGAAGTGGGAAGCGAAATTTTCCAGGGCATCCAGGGCGTCCAGTTGCGCGAACACCTCGGCATACAATTCGATGGCGGCGTGGGCGCTGTAGACACCGGCGCAGCCGCAGCGATTTTCCTTGTTACCGGTAGTGTGCGGCGCCGAGTCGGTCCCGAGAAAGAAGCGGGGGCTGCCGGAAATGGCCGCCTGCAGCAGGGCCTGCTGGTGGGTGTTGCGCTTGAGGATCGGCAGGCAGTAATAGTGCGGGCGGATACCACCCACCAGCATATCGTTGCGGTTGAACAGCAGGTGGTGGGCCGTGATGGTGGCTGCCACCGTGGCGCCTGCGCCCTGCACGAATTCCACGGCGTCCTTTGTGGTGATGTGCTCCAGCACGATGCGCAGGCGTGGGAAACGCCGGGCAATAGGCGCCAGGTGGCGGTCAATGAATACCTTCTCCCGGTCGAAGATGTCGATATCGTGATCGGTGACCTCCCCGTGTATCAGCAGCGGCAGGTCCACTTCCTCCATGGCGGCCAGGGTGTCATATAACCCTTCCAGCTGTGCCACACCCGCCTCCGAGTTGGTCGTGGCCCCGGCGGGGTACAGCTTGACCGCATGGACAAACTCCGAGGCCGCAGCGAGTCGGATCTCCGCAGGGTCGGTCCGGTCGGTGAGGTAGAGTGTCATCAGCGGCTCGAAGCGACGCGGCAGGGGCGCCATCGCCGCCAGGATGCGGTCCCGGTAAAGACTTGCCTCGGCCACTGTCGTGACCGGTGGGCTGAGGTTGGGCATCACGATCACCCGGCCGAAATAGCGGGCCAGGTCAGCGCAGGTATGTTCCAGCGCGGCGCCGTCGCGCAGATGCGCGTGCCAGTCGTCCGGGCGGGTAATCGTCAGTTCAGTCACGTGGGATAGCAGGATCTGTTGCTCACTGGGTTGAGAGTGCATGCTACCGTAAAAGCCGCCGCAGCGGGAACAAGATTGGCCCCGACCCGGGTTGGTGCCGGAATGGCCTGGCCCAATCGGCTGGGAATTGGCGCTGCCCGGGAGTAGAATGGCCGGCTTTTCATTACAGCCCCTTGGAGCGTGCCATGTCAGATGTGAAAAAAGTCGTCCTCGCCTATTCCGGCGGACTCGATACCTCGGTAATCGTGCGCTGGTTGCAGGACAACTACCAGTGCGAGGTCGTGACCTTCACCGCCGATATCGGCCAGGGCGAAGAAGTGGAGCCCGCCCGGGCCAAGGCAAAGACCCTGGGTGTCAAGGAAATCTATATAGACGACCTGCGGGAGGAGTTCGTCAGGGATTTCGTCTTCCCGATGTTCCGCGCCAATACCATCTATGAGGGCGAATACCTGCTGGGGACGTCCATTGCGCGCCCCCTCATCGCCAAGCGCTTGATCGAGATCGCCAACGAAACCGGCGCCGACGCCATCTCCCACGGGGCCACCGGCAAGGGCAACGACCAGGTGCGCTTCGAGCTGGGCGCCTACGCCCTGAAGCCGGGCATCAAGGTGATAGCGCCCTGGCGCGAGTGGGACATGACGTCAAGGGAAACCCTGATGGCCTACTGCAAGAGCCGCGATATCCCGGTGGACTTTTCCAGCGCGAAGAAAAAATCCCCCTATTCCATGGATGCCAACCTGCTGCACATTTCCTACGAGGGCGGCGTGCTGGAAGACCCCTGGGCGGAAGCGGAAGAGGACATGTGGCGCTGGAGCGTCAGCCCCGAGGCCGCACCGGATGCGCCGACCTACATCGAACTGGACTTCGAGTGTGGCGATATTGTCGCCATCGACGGCGCGGCCATGAGCCCCGCCACAGTGCTGGAAACCCTCAACAAGGTCGGCGGCGCCAATGGCATCGGCCGCGATGACATCGTGGAAAACCGCTACGTGGGCATGAAGTCCCGCGGCTGTTACGAAACCCCCGGCGGCACCATCATGCTGAAGGCGCACCGCGCGATTGAATCACTGACCCTGGACCGGGAAGTAGCTCACCTGAAAGATGACCTGATGCCGCGCTACGCCAATATGATCTACAACGGCTACTGGTGGTCTCCCGAGCGCAAAATGCTGCAGGCCGCCATCGACGACTCCCAGCGCGTGGTGAACGGCAAGGTGCGGCTCAAGCTCTACAAGGGCAACGTGATAGTCGCCGGGCGCCAGTCGGCGGACAGCCTGTTCGACGAGAGCATCGCCACCTTTGAAGAAGACGCCGGCGCCTACAACCAGAAGGACGCCGAGGGCTTCATCAAACTCAACGCCCTGCGTATGCGGATCGCTGCCAACAAGGGTCGCTCGCCGCTCTGAGCTGGCTCGGCTGGACTTCGGTATTGTCTGTTATAAGGCGGTCGGAAGGTCTTGAGTCAGGTATAGATTGGCGGGACCGTTGGAGGCCATGGATGGCCCGGTCCGCGTTCGGGACACGAGCCTACATGGATGTATTTACGGCGTGTCCCGGCGATTTATACCTGACTCAAGGCCTGTTTTGTGTGGCGATTACCCCCGTAGTTTTTTGGCCTAGCGGTCACCGGTCAGCGGCACAAACCGCACCGGCAACACCGAGCGCTCGCGAACCTCGCCGTCCTCCCCCACCTCGATCAGCAGCAGCTCCTGGTAGCCGTGTTCCGCGCCGACCGGGATCACCAG
>Ga0210341_1540421_pt1 | contig 11208 bp, 10 predicted proteins | sample S425metaT_FD_159703 | JGI IMG/M metagenome (GOLD analysis project Ga0210341, IMG submission 159703) | Metatranscriptome of estuarine sediment microbial communities from the Columbia River estuary, Washington, United States - S.425... | ecosystem: Environmental > Aquatic > Marine > Intertidal... | reverse complement strand
CAGAAGCAGCGGGAGCAGACCATCGAGCGCCTGAAAAGCGGGGACCTGGACATCCTGGTCGCCACTGACGTGGCGGCCCGTGGGCTGGACGTGGGTCGCATCAGCCACGTGATCAATTACGATATTCCCTACGATGTCGAGGCCTATGTGCACCGAATCGGCCGCACCGGTCGCGCCGGCCGGACCGGCGAGACCATTTTGTTTGCCGCCAATCGCGAGCGGCGGCTGCTGCGGGCGATCGAGAAGGCCACCGGCCAGACCATCGAGCAAATGGCCTTGCCTACCGCTGAAGAGGTTACCGGGAAACGTATCGGCAAGTTCAAGCAGCGTATCACCGAAACCCTGGCCACCGCCGACCTCGAGTTGTTCAGGAGAATGGTCGAGGACTACCAGCACGAGTACGGTGTGCCGGTGATCGAGATCGCCGCGGCACTGGGAGCGTTGGCACAGGGTGGGAAACCGCTGGCGGCAAAAGCGGCAGCCGGCGCGACAGGGAAAAAACGTGAGCGCCCGGCGATCACCGACGAGCCCTCCCCGCAGCGCAAGGCGAAACAGAAGCCCGACCGGGACAAACCTTTGCGCCCGGAGCGGGCCGCGCCGCGCCAGGACAAACCGGAAGCGGCCGTGGCTCCGGATCGTGAGCCGTCGCGCAAACCCGACCTGGCTGCACCACTGCGGGCAGAGCGCTCCCGTGAGCGGGACGCTGCGGATGCCGGCATGGAAGGCTACCGCATCGAAGTCGGTCTCGTCCACGGTGTGAAGCCGGGTAATATTGTCGGGGCGATCGCCAACGAGGCGGAGATAGAAAGCGAGTATATCGGTCGTATCGAGATATTTGACGATTACAGCACGGTGCAGTTACCCGAGGGCATGCCAAGGGAAATCTTCAAGCACCTGAAAAATGTCTGGGTCAGTGGCCAGCGCCTGCAGATCTCCCGCCTGGGCCAGGCAGGTAAGGGCGGCCCCCCGCGCCCGGGCCGCTCCAGGTCCCAGGCCGCTGGCGCCGATGGTGGCAAGAAGCCATCGGGCAAGAAGTCGGCGAAGCAACACAAGCCCAGGTGATCGCGCAGGCGCTGTCCATGGCCTGGCTTGTTGCGATGATGCGGTTTAACCGGACGGCGCATTAATGCCGATTCTGTTCGGGGTGGTGTTGCTGGACCTGATCGGTTTCGGCATCGTCATACCTATCCTGCCCTTTTTGTCTCCCCAACTGGGAGCCGACAAGCTGGACATCGCCTATATCATCGTGGTCTACGCCGTCGGGGCAGGCCTGTTCGCACCGCTGTGGGGCCGCCTGTCCGATCGCATCGGGCGCAAGCCGGTGATCATGATCTGCCTCGCCGGTGCCGCGCTTTCCTATGTCATGCTCGGCCTGGCCTCGGCGCTGTGGATGGTCTATGTCGCGCGAGCATTTGCCGGTGCCATGGCGGGTAACGTGGGTGTGGCGTCCGCCATGATGGCGGATATCACGCGCCCGGAAAATCGCGCCAGGGGTATGGGCCTGATCGGTGCCGCCTTTGGGCTCGGCCTGGTGCTCGGCCCCATGCTGGGTGGCCTGTTGTCCGGCGACCAGCCCGGGTTCGTCCTGCCCTGCCTGGTGGCCGGGGTCATGTCCGTTCTTGCGATGGTGGCCGCTGCCCTGTTCCTGCCAGAATCCCTCAGCCCGGAGAAACAGGCCGCCGCCGGGGCGCAGCAGTCCAGCGCGGGGGCGGGGTCCGGTTACCGGATCCTGCGCGACGGCGGCAACGGGCTGCTGGTGCTGCAGTTTTGCCTGCACAATATCTGTGTCAGCTCACTTACCTACCTGTTCCCCCTGTGGGCGGGCGACACCCTCGCCTGGGGGCCGCGCCAGGTTGGCATCGTGTTCGGTATCCAGGGTGCCATCATGGCAGTGGTGCAGGGGGCCCTGATGGGGCCACTGGTGCGCAACCTGGGCGAACTCCAGTTGTTGCGGATATCTGTCACGGCGCTGGTCCTCGGGCTTGCCATGGGTGTGTTTGCGGACACCATGCTGCTCAAGGTGGGCTCGATATTTGTCGCGATGACCGGCGCAACCCTGTGTATGCCTCTGCTGAACGCCATTGTAAGCCACCGCTCGCCACTGCTGATCCGGGGTCAGATGCTGGGCATAGCCGGCGCGGCGGCTTCCTGGGGTCGTGTGGCGGGGCCCCTGCTCGCCGGCTTCAATCTGGCACTGTTCGGCTATCACGGTGCCTGGCTCGGCTCCCTTTTCATATCGCTGTTCTACATGGCCTGGTGCTATCGCGAGTATGGCCTGCGCGGGCATACCGGGCCACCATCGGCCTGACACCCGGGCGCCCCGCACTTGGCATTTCAGTGGCAGAGGCGCTAGGCTGTGCGGCCTGAATTTTTACCAATGGAATATCGACTATGACTACGACACTGTTTGATTTGACCGGAAAAATTGCGCTCGTCAGCGGCGCCAGCCGCGGTATCGGTGAGGAGATTGCCCGACTGCTGGCACAGCAGGGTGCGCACGTCATCGTCTCCAGCCGCAAAATCGATGATTGCAGCGCGGTTGCCGAGGGCATTCGCTCCGCGGGTGGCAATGCGGAACCCTTCGCCTGCAACGTTGGCAGCATGGAGGATATCGCGGCGCTGTTCGCCCACATACACGAGACCTACGGCAGGCTGGATATCTGCGTGAACAATGCGGCGACCAACCCCTACTTCGGCCATGTCCTGGACACCGACCTCGGCGCGTTCAACAAAACCGTCGAGGTCAACATCCGCGGCTATTTCTTCATGTCGGTGGAGGCGGGCAAGCTGATGCGCGACCACGGCGGCGGCGCCATCGTCAACACCGCGTCCATCAACGCAATTCAGCCTGGGCCGATGCAGGCGATCTACTCCATTACCAAGGCGGCGGTGGTCAATATGACCAAAGCGTTTGCCAAGGAATGTGGTCCCCTGGGTATCCGCTGTAATGCCCTGCTGCCGGGACTGACCCGCACCAAATTTGCCGGGGCGTTGTTTGCCAACGAGGATATTTACCAGCAGGCGATTGGCAGTATTCCGCTGGGTCGCCACGCCGAGCCCAGCGAGATGGCGGGTACCGTTTTATACCTTGTCTCCGATGCCAGCAGCTACACCACTGGCGAGTGCATCGTGGTGGACGGCGGCATGACCATCTAGTCCTGTTGCAGGTAGGTGAAACCGCCTTCTTTGATGTAGAGCTCGCAGGGCTCAGTGCCCCGGGGCCGGAGGCTGCCCCCGGCGGGGATTCGCAGCCAGCTGTGCTGCTGGTAGCTGCCGTAGTCATCGGCGAAGCCGCCGCCCAGCACGAATAGCTCCGCGCCCGCGGCAAAGTCGATTTGCCCCACCTGGCCCGGCGCTTCCCAGCGTTCCAGCCGCGTCCGGTCGGTGTAGGGAGCCTGCTGGTAAAGGGGCTTGATGCGGATGCCGGGGCGGTCCGCGGGGGTCCAGGGCAGGTCACCGGTCTGGATGGCAACGTGCCGGCGGTCGGTGCCGGGAAACTGGCGCAGCTTTACGAACAGCGTGCAGCCCTCCCGCGAGAACGGGCCGTGGCGAAATCCCTCGGGATTCAGCAGGTAGGTGCCGGCGGGCCAGTCCCCGTGCTCGTCCGAGAAGATGCCCTCCAGCACCAGGATCTCCTCGCCCCCGGGGTGGTCGTGGGCAGGGAAACGTGCGCCGGGCTGGTAGCGCACAACCGATGTCACCTGGCCGGCTTCTGCGGGGCCTGCCAGGTGCACGCGCTTGCGCAGCACATGCCCGCCGGGGCTCGGTGTCCACTCCATTGCCAGGCTGTCCACCGCGACCCTCAGGCGCAGATCCGCGTTTAACGCCTGACCATCATTTTTCATGACTGCCTCCCTCGTCGTCATCAATAGTGCCCGCGCCGATTCCTCGCCGGCCCGGTCATTCTCAATTGTCTGCAGCCATATTGCCAGTGGCGGCCTCACCGGCATATCGGTTGCGGGTGGCGGCGTGCAGCGCAGCGTCAAGCCGGCAGTTACCGGTTGCGGATTGCCAAGCACGAGGGCTCGGCGCTACAGTGCTATCAGATTCGAGGGAAGGGCCCCTTATGGAGCGAAGCCAGATACACCCGCAACTGCTCGCGGATTGCCATTATCTAGGCAGCCTGGGAGCGTCCGCAGTGCTGCTTAATCGCAATGCGGCTCTGCCCTGGTTCATTCTTGTGCCGGATACCCACATTGCCGACCTGCTGGACCTGCCGGCAAACCATCGCGATAGGGTGATGGCCGATTGCGCCGCCGTGTCGGGCTTTATCAAGCAGGCGCTGGGTTATTCCAAGGTGAATTTTGCCGGCCTTGGTAATGTGGTGCCGCAGATGCACCTGCACATCATCGGCCGCGGGGAGGGGGATCCCTGCTGGCCGAACCCGGTATGGGGGAACCTGCCCACCGGCAAGCAGTACGAACACATGGAATTACTCGGCTGGCAGGCTGACCTGGAGAAGGTGGTCGGCCTGGTGCCGGCGGATTTGCAGGGCTCCGGGGGCGGAGATGGCCAGTAAAGTATTTGTAACCCACCAGTTACCCGGTGATCGTATTCGGGAACTGGCCGAGCTCAGTGATATGAATGTCTGGATGGGCCCGGGCCTGCTGCCACCCGCCGGCCTGCGCGCGGAGCTTGCAGGCTGCCAGGGGCTGGTCTGCCTCCTGACCGATCGAATCGACAGCGCCCTGCTCGATGCCGCACCCGACCTCCAGTTCGTTTCCAGCATGTCGGTGGGAGTGGACCACATCGATGTTGCCGCCCTCTCGGAGCGCGGGATACCGGTTGGCCATACCCCGGGAGTTCTGGTGGACACCACCGCGGACACTGCCTTTGCCCTGTTGCTGGCGGCCGCCAGGCGTGTCGCCGAAGCCGACCGCTTTGTGCGCAGGGGCGAATGGGACCCGGCCAGCGCCTGGGCGCCGGAGTTCTTTACCGGGGTCGATGTGGGCGGCGCCACCCTCGGCATTATCGGCCTCGGCGAAATTGGCCAGGCGGTAGCCAGGCGTGCGGCGGGGTTTGGCATGGAGGTGCTGGCCTGGAACCGCTCGCCGCGCCAGGTGCCGGGTGTAACCATGGTTACATTGGACGAGCTGTTGCAGCGCAGTGATTTTGTCAGTATCCACGTGGCCCTGACGCCCCAGACCCGCGACCTGCTCGATGCCGATAAAATCGCCATGATGAAGTCCGGTGCGGTGCTGGTGAATACCGCACGCGGCGGGATAGTCAACGAACAGGCCCTGGCCGACGCCCTGGCTGACGGTCGGCTGTTCGCTGCGGGTGTGGATGTCTTCGAGCGGGAGCCGGTCCCCGTGGACAACCCATTGCTGGGCCTGCCCAATGTGGTGGTCACTCCGCATATCGGCAGCGCAACCCTGCGGACCCGCGCGCGGATGGCTGATATCGCCGTGGGGAACGCACTGGCGGCGCTTCGCGGGGAGGCGATGCCCTGCTGCGTCAATCCGGAAGTCTACGGCTAACAATCCCCGACCTTACCCGGCCGCGCGAGTAGGGTCGAGGGGCCTGCTCCGCTTTATCCGGTATTTATTCGACCGCGCTCACCGCGCCGTTTTTACTGCGCCGGCGGGAGCGCGCTCAGTGCCTCCTTCACGCCTTTTTCCACGCCGCGCCGAATCTCCTTTTTATCAACATTGTTCACGTTTTCGACGATCTTGGTGATGATGACATGCCACACTTCTGTCTTACTGGTGCTGTCATTGAACTGCAGGGCGATATTGCTCGTCTCCCTGACTCCACCCAGGGCATAGGCGTTATCCACCACGGCCTGGTTGACCTGGCGGTTGGGGTTCACCGAGGGGTAGGGAGTGATATTGTAAGCCTCGGCACTGCGCTCGCCCATCCTCAGGCCGCTGGCGTAGATATAATCGACACTGAACTGGGCCCGCTCCTTGTCCAGTACATAGCCTTTCTTGCCCAACTCGGCATTCACCGCGCTGCGCAGGATCGGGTCAATGATATACATCGGGTCCTGGGAGCTGGCGTCGTTGGGCAGGGGGTCGCTGCGCCAGGAGTAGTACTTGTAGTTACCCGCCACAAAGGTTTCGGTCGGGGCCGGCCGGGTTTCTATCCCGCTGCACGCCGTCACCAGGGTGAGCGTCAGCGCGGCCAGTAATGTGATGAGGCGCATGGTAATCCTTTTCGGCAGTAAAACAGTGGGCGGCGAGGCCCTGCACAGGCCGGTCGCGGTGGTACCTCATGTTAGCAGTCTCCGCCTGGGCCAGCCAGCTGCAACCCCGGGAGTCGCGCCCTCCGGTTGCCGGCCAATCTAATGCCAGTTTGCCCGTGAAATACACCCACCACTTTGGTAGGATTGGCCGCATAACCAAAAGTTATTTCTGGGGTGCTGATGCTTTCTCGTAAATTGATACGTACCGACCTGAACCTGCTGGTAGCGCTGCAAATCCTGTTGGAGGAGCGCAACGTGACCCGGGCGGCGGAGCGTTTGTCGGTCTCGCAGCCGGCATTGAGCAAAACCCTGCAGAAATTGCGCGACTCTTTTGAGGATGAACTGTTTACCCGTACAGCCCACGGGCTGGTGCCTACCCCCCGGGCGGAGGCGCTGGCAAAGGAGCTGCCCTCCCTGCTGGAACAAGTCGAACATGTGCTGGGTGATGAGGCCTTCGACCCGGAGACTTTCGTTGGCTGTTTCAAGCTCTTGTTGCCCCCGATTCTCAGCGAGGCGCTGCTGCCGGGTTTGATGGCCGACCTGAGCGAAACGGCTCCCGGCGTGCAGATCATCACCGCAGAAGTAGCGCCAAACTTCCAGGAGCAGTTGAAAAAGGGGGAGGCGGATTTCGCTGCCTTCGTCGCCCTGGATACGGAACGCGACATCCTCGCCGAGCCCATCGCCACCCTCGCCCCCCGTTGCTACATGCGCACCGACCACCCGCTGGCGCACAAAGAGATGAGCCTGGCCGATTTCCTGGCCTTCCCGCACCTGCGGCTCTACCTCCCGGGACTGACGCGGGAAAATACCAGCATGGTGGACGATGTGCTGGGGCAGTACGGGGTGCATCGCAAGATTTCCCTGGAAACCACCCAGTTTGCGGCTGCGGTGGGCGTGCTGTGTCGCACCGATGCCCTGCTGGTAGCAAATGCGGGGTTCGAGGCGGGGGGACTTTACCGGGACCGCATCACCGGGCACGAAATGCCGGCGGAACTGCAGCGAATGATCCACAACACCCACAGCGGCCACCGCGGCAAGATGTCGCTGATGCGCCACACCCGGGCGTCGCGCAGCACACCACACCAGTGGATGCGCTCCCTGCTGATGAAACACCTGACCAATCCGGCGGTCTCGGTCGACAAGGATGTAGCGGCCCAGCCTGGCCTGACGGCTATTTCCTGACAGAGCTGCGATAGGCCCGGGGCGACATCCCGATGGTCTTGCTGAACAGGCGGGAGAAATACAGCGGATCGTCGTAACCCAGGGCGTTGGCGACGCCCTTCACACCGAGTTCACCGCTATCGAGCAGGTGGCAGGCGTGTTCCATTTTCATATTGAGGAAGTGCTTGATCGGCGAGTAACCGGTCAGCGCCTTGTATTTGCCGGAGAAGTGATACTTGGACAGGTTGGCTGCGGCTGCCAGGGTGTCCAGGTCCAGCTGGTGTGACAGGTTTTCCAGCATGAAGTCCTGCACCGCCGCGAGGTTGAAACTGCGCTGGCTCGTGGCCTGGGCGCGGCGCATCTCCAGGGCGAGGCGGGTTAGCAGGTGGCGCAGCTGGTTGGCGGCATTGATGAAGGCCCGGGTGTTGTAACCGGTGCGATGCACCTCCATCAGGCCGCGAAAGTGGGCGGTCAGCCCGGGCGATGCCCCCACCCGGGACACCGGACTGGTCCCCTCCCGGTAACCCAGGTACTGGTTGAAGACCGCGGTGCTGCCGCCCTGGAAATGGATCCAGTAGATACTCCAGGGCTCAACGGGGTCCGCGTGATACCGGTGTGCCACACCCTGGGGCAGCAGCAGCAGGTCGCCGGGATTGACCTGCCCGGACCATTCCAGGGTGCTGGCATGACCCCGGCCATCCACGCAATAAATCAACAGGTTATCGTCGTGACGCTGACGTTCCATGCGGTGGGAGCGGGCGGCGGGGTAATAGCCCATGGCGGCGGGGTAGCACTCGCGGGTAAGGGGGTGTCTGGCCAGTTTGTTGAGCATAAATGCAGGTGTGAGAAAGCGAATGCCGTCTGCCGGCAGTGGCCACTTGGAAGGTGCGCTCATATCGGGGGGCTGCCTGTCATCCTGATGAAACAGCAATATAGTCCATAAATTGCGCAATTTCCTCTCTTTGAACCGCCCGCCGGCCGGGGTAAGCTGGCGCACAGATTTTGATCAGCTAACCTAGTGGTCTGTCAATATCACATTGACAGACCACCAGGACGGTGCACACCACAACACAGCGTGCACCGGGCGATACCACAGGAGCAGATGAGCATGGAACAGAGCCAGGAATTAATGGAAGCGCGGGAAGAGATCAAGGCCATGATGGCGCGCGCCCGTGCGGCCCAGGAACAGATAGCCGACTACACCCAGGAACAGGTGGACGAACTGATCACCGCCATGGTCTGGGCGGTGGCGCGGGAAGACGTGTCGGAAAAAATTGCCCAGTTCACGGTCGACGAAACCCAGCTGGGCAATTACGCCGGCAAGTACCTCAAGATCCACCGCAAGACCCGGGCCACCCTGATGGATATTCTGCCGGACAAGTCAGTCGGCGTGATCGAGGAGGACCCGGTCCGCAATATCGTCAAGATCGCCAAGCCCGTGGGTGTAATCGGCGCCCTGTCCCCCTCGACCAACCCGGAGGCGACGCCGGTCATCAAGGCGATTTCCGCTGTGAAGGGACGCAATGCCATTATTATCGCCCCGCACCCACGCGCCAAGCTCACCAACAAGATGATCTGTGACTATATGCGCGACGCCATCGTGGCCATGGGCGCCCCGGCAGACCTGGTGCAGAGCATCGACGTGCCGTCCCTGGACAAGACCAATGAACTGATGCGCCAGTGCGACCGGATTCTTGCCACCGGTGGTGAGGCGATGGTCGGCGCCGCCTACTCCTCGGGCACGCCCGCACTGGGTGTCGGTGTGGGTAACGCGGTGATCACCGTGGACGACACCGCCGACCTCGACGAGGCGGCGGAGAAAATCCGCACCTCCAAGGTGCTGGACCTGGCCGCATCCTGTTCCTCGGATAACTCGGTGCTGGTATTTGAGTCGGTCTACGACGAGATGCTGGAGAAGCTCAAGCGCGAAGGCGGTTTTGTGATCGAGGGCGAGAACAAGAAGAAGCTGCAGGCGGTGCTGTGGGAAGACGGGCACCTCAACCCGAAAATCGTTGCCCAGCACGCCCTGACCATTACCGGCAAGGCCGGTATCGACCTGCCCGAGGGCAAGCAGTTCCTGATCGTGCCGGAAACCGGCGCCGGCCCGGATTATCCCTTTTCCGGGGAGAAGCTGACCGTCACCATGGCGCTGTACAAGGTGAAGGATATCGACGAGGCGATCGAGCTGACCAACCGCATCCAGGCCTATCAGGGCCAGGGTCACAGCTGCGGTATCTACTCCTACAACGACGAGAACATCATGAAACTCGCCATGGGTACCCGCACCTCCCGGGTGATGGTCAACCAGCCACAGGCGGCGTCCAACAGCGGCAACCTGTGGAACGGCATGCGCCAGACGTTTTCGCTGGGCTGCGGGTCCTGGGGTGGCAACAGCATCAACCACAACATCACCTGGCGCGATCTTGTCAACGAAACCTGGGTCTCCAAGCCGTTGGCGGTTACCAAGGAAATACCGCCGGATGAGGAGCTGTTCGGCAAGGTCATGGGCAAATTCTAGGACATCGGCAAGCCAGGAGCAGGCATGGATTTTTCCCTCAATGATGACCAAAGAGCATTTGTAGAAAGCGCCAGGGCCTTTGCCGAGGGCGCGATGGCGCCCAATGCGGCGCGCTGGGACGAGGAGTCGATCTTCCCCCGGGAGGTTTTGCAGCAGGCCGGTGAGCTTGGGTTCATGGGTATGTACACACCTGAATCCGCCGGTGGCCTGGGCATGGGCCGGCTGGATGCCAGCCTGATTGTCGAGGAGCTTGCCAAGGGCTGCACCGCCACCGCCGCCTTTCTTACCATTCACAACATGGCGACCAGCATGGTCGGCAAGTACTGCAGCACCGGTACTATCGAGCAGTGGTGCCCGGAGCTGGTTGCCGGCAGCAAACTGGCGTCCTACTGCCTGACCGAACCGGGCGCCGGCTCCGACGCCGCCTCCCTGCGCACCACCGCCGTGCGCGACGGCGACGATTACGTGGTCAACGGCAGCAAGGTGTTTATTTCCGGCGCGGGCGCGACCGATGTCCTGATCGTAATGCTGCGCACCGGCGGACCGGGCCCCAAGGGTATCTCGGCACTGCTGATTCCGGCCGATGCCGAGGGCATTTCCTACGGCAAGAAAGAGGAAAAAATGGGCTGGAATGCCCAGCCGACCCGGATGATCAGCTTCGACAATGTGCGGGTGCCCGTGGCCCAGCGACTGGGTGAAGAAGGGCAGGGCTTTGCGATTGCCATGGAAGGGCTGGATGGTGGCAGGATCAACATCGCCACCTGCAGCGTGGGCACTGCCCAGCAGGCGCTGGAAGAAGCGACCGCCTACGTGCAGGAGCGCAGGCAGTTCGATACCGCGATTGCCGACTTCCAGGCTACCCAGTTCAAGCTCGCCGATATGCTGACCGAGCTCGTGGCGGCGCGCCAGATGGTACGGCTGGCCGCCAGCAAGCTGGACAGTCGTGATCCCCAGGCCTCGACCTACTGCGCCATGGCCAAGCGCTTCGCCACGGATGTGGGCTTCAACGTCTGCAATGATGCCCTGCAGCTCTACGGCGGTTACGGCTACATAAAGGAATACCCGATGGAGCGGCACGTGCGCGATACCCGGGTCCACCAGATTCTGGAAGGTACGAACGAGATCATGCGGGTCATCGTGTCCCGCAAAATGTTAATGGAAGGCGCATTGGAGGTTATCAAGTGAGTTTGAGTATTTCGGAAAAGCTGAAAGTGGAACTGCGCGGTCACACCGCCCTGGTCACCATAGACAACCCCGGCGCCAATACCTGGGACACCGAGAGCCTGCCCGCGCTCAAGGACCTGGTGGGGAAACTCAACAGCGAGAAATCCGTCTATGCGCT
>Ga0210341_1153275_pt1 | contig 11352 bp, 7 predicted proteins | sample S425metaT_FD_159703 | JGI IMG/M metagenome (GOLD analysis project Ga0210341, IMG submission 159703) | Metatranscriptome of estuarine sediment microbial communities from the Columbia River estuary, Washington, United States - S.425... | ecosystem: Environmental > Aquatic > Marine > Intertidal zone... | reverse complement strand
GTGCCAGTCCATACGCGCCACCCAGGGCCAGGGTCTTATGCCGGACGGCAGCAGCCGCTTCTCCCTGGATGGCAAGCCACTGCTGCATTACATGGGCTGCTCTACTTTTTCGAATTTCACCGTACTGCCTGAAATCGCCCTGGCCAGGGTGCGCGAAGACGCCCCCTTCGACAAGATCTGTTATATCGGTTGCGGGGTGACCACCGGGATCGGGGCGGTCGCCTTCACCATGAAGGTCGAGCCCGGCTCAACGGTCGCAGTATTCGGCCTCGGCGGAATCGGCCTCAATGTAGTGCAGGGCGCGAAGATGGTAGGCGCCACCCGGATCATTGGTGTCGATCTGAATCCGGGCAGGATCGAACTGGCGAAGAAGTTCGGCATGACTGATTTTGTCAATCCTTCCGAGGTCGAGAATGTGGTCGACCACCTGATCGACATGACCGGAGGCGGGGTGGACTACAGTTTTGAATGTATCGGCAATGTCGAGGTCATGCGGCAGGCCCTGGAGTGCTGCCACAAGGGCTGGGGCCAGAGCTGTATCGTGGGAGTTGCCGGCGCCGGCAAGGAGATCTCCACCCGGCCCTTCCAGCTGGTCACCGGACGGGTATGGCGCGGCACGGCCTTTGGCGGCGCCCGTGGTCGTACCGACGTGCCGAAGATCGTCGACTGGTACATGGAAGGCAGGATCAACATCGATGACCTTATCACCCACACCATGCCGCTCGAGGACATCAACAAGGCCTTCGACCTGATGCATGCCGGGGAAAGTATTCGATCGGTCGTGCTCTACTAGCGCAACACCCCGTGATTGTTTGCAGCGGATTCCGACCTGAAATCCCGGGGGAGTTTCCCCGTCCATTTCTTGAATGCGCGCCGAAAGTTGCTACGGTCACTGTATCCCAGCAGGGTAGCGATTTCGTCGAGACGCATCAGCGATGATTGTAAATAGCTGATCGCCAGCTGTGATCGGGTATCGTCAAGCAGCACCTGGAACGACGTTCCGTGCCGTCCGAGTCGGTTTCGGAGGGTGCGGGAGGTGATTCCAAGGCGATCACTGACGGCTTCTATGTCGGGAAAGTCGCTGCCCTGGAGTAATATCAGGTAGCGAACCTGCTGCACAATGTCTGGCTCTGGAGACTGCCTGGCCAGTTGCTCAGCGCATATCTGGCGGGCCAGTTTGGCGCTGAACTTGTTTGACCTTACCACCGAAAATTCCAGAAAACTCGAGCGAAATACCAGTTGATTTTTCGGTTGATCGAACAAGATCGGGCAATTAAAGAGTTCCCCGTACTGTCGGTGATAACCTGGCCGTGCGAAGCTCAGGTTCAACTGCACCATTGGCATGTCAGTGCCTGTCAGCATTTCAAGAGCGGAGTGAGTGGCACTCATGTGCTCTTCCATTACGCAGGGTAGCGCGTCTCGCAAAGGTCGTACTGGAACCAAGTCTAGTATAGCCAGCTCGTCTTCCACCGTGAAAAGTACATCAACAAGACTGCCAGCGGTTCGGTGGAAGCGAAGAACCGCATTGATAACCTCGGCAATGTTGGCGCAGCTCAGCATGGCATAGCCCAGGACACCCCAGTCGGCGGGGGACTCTGCCCGGCCGATTCGCAGCCCCAGCCCGGGCTTGCTGGTCAGTCGAGCGGCGTTTGCGGTAAAGGCACGTACCTGCTCGAAAGTGAGCAGCGAATCATTATTCTTGATGTGTTTGGGGGATATCCCGGTGTCACGCAGGAGTTCCATCTCGCTGACACCCTCTGCCAGCAACGACTCGCGCATCAGGAGGACGTTGATGGCGGGGACAGTCCAGATATCGAGGCCCTCCCTGGAATCACTCACTGCTGTGCTTGACACGTATCCGCGCTACTCCCGCTGGTGGCCGCAGAGGCCCGCGATCTAGCCTTGTCACATGTTTATATCACAAGGGAAAAGAATGCAATACCGGTAACCTTGGCAGAGCTCGCGGATTTAGCAGTTCAGGCTTAATTTGTTACGGGGCCTGTGCCGGCAATCACCAGATACTTGGCAACGTCTTCGCGTATGTCCCAGCGGATCCGAGATCCCTTGGGTACGTAAAAGCTGTCTCCAGCGTTCAGCTCAACGGGCTCCCCGCTGTCAAGGGTTGCCACGACCTTGCCACGGAACACTGTAACGAACTCATTGTAAGGCAATGCGGACATTTCGATGATGCCAGTAGTGCAGGCCCAGATGCCTACCACGGGGCCCGCTTCAAAGGCGCCGTAATCCATGCGCACGCTTTGTACAGGTGAGCCGGCAATTATGGTCCAGCCGTCTACCTCCAGTGGGTGGTAGGGGACGACGCCCGCCTGGGTTGCTGCCAGCCGATAATCGGGTATGGTAACCGCCGGTGCTGAATTCGGATGGGCAGTGGTATTGGCATCAGCCAACGCTGGGTTGGGGGCGGCCGCAGTCAGCAGCAAGGTCACCATTGCCAGCATGGTGGCGCCGGCGAATGCTCCTCGAGAAAGACTGTTTCCAGGCCGTCCGTGATAATGGAGTTGATGATATTGTTTTGGCATAGCGCACCTCGCGTTTACTATAGGGGTTCATGATGCAGCAGTTTATTTTGTTACCTGAAGAATCGGCCGGGTAGCGGCCAGCCTGACCGCTGCAACGGTCATCAGCATTGCGATCAAAGTTGCCATTATTGCCACTTTATAGGCGCTGTTAAAACCATCGGCTTCGATAGCGGCACCCAAGACACCGGGACCCACTGCACCGCCAAGACACAGTACAAAAGCGATGATTACCGTATAGCGTCCGGAAATATCCGTTTCTGTAATAAGTCCCATCTGAAACACCAGTAAAAACTGTACCAGCGTGTTGATAAGGTTAGCGACTATGGCGAAAACCAGGCTGCCGCTGGCGAGCATGAGCATGCAGTTGGCGACAATAGCCAGGCTCATTGCGCTGACAATGGGGATGAGGTGACCGCAACGCTCACCTATGGCGGCTGCGATCAAGGCGCCACAGAGCCCGGCCAACAGGGAAAGAGTGAGAATAGTACCAATCGTGGCATTATTAATTCCCGCTTCGGAACCAATACGTTCCATAAAGCCCCACAGTCCCGCCAACACGCCGAACTGTAGGAACAAGGCAATACAGGCTAATATAGCCGGGATATTCATCCCGGGAGCAGCGGCGCTGTCTCGGCGCAGTTCGATGTCATTGAGGAAATTGCGGGGTAATGACCAGACAACCAAAGCCGTAGCGCCATAGACAACCAGCGTGCCCCAAATAAAACCCTGGTAGCCAAACTGTTCAATGATAACGCCCGTCATCACCCACATGAGAATACCGGCAACAAGCATTTCGGCAGTCAGCTTCAAGCCATAGGCGCGGTTGGGATCGGTTGCGGCGGAGAGAATTCCCAGGGCAATGGTAAAAAGGGCGATTGAGCCTACGCCCAGCAGGGCCATACACCAGTGAACCCAGTCGCTGCCGACCTGCCCCAGCCAGAGGATGGCAATGCCAATACAAACATAGCCTGCCAATGCCGTTGCACGCCAGTGAAGCCTCGGCATCCATAGCGGCGCGAGTAGCGATACCAGTGCGGCCGCGCCGAGATAATAGGTACCTAGCAGGCCAAGTTGCTCATCGTCAAAACCGTGCTGACGGGCTATGGCACTCAGAAACAGGGGAAATGCATTGAAGACCAAGCCACCCGCCGCCGAAATCAGGCAGGCGGCAAATATTGCCCTGTTGCCGAGCTGCGCGTGAACGGTCACTAAAGTTTTGCCAGTGCCTGCATGGTGGCGCGGCGGCCCTGTTCGACACCTTCGCTCCACATCTGCCTGCCGGAGGTTTCGGAATGACCGAAGCTTACCCGCCCATAACCTGCCTGCACGGTGTTCATGGGGGAGCGCAAACCGTTGCGATCGAAGTAGAACCCGGGTCCCGGGCAGACGTAAGCATGACCCCAACGATTGGTGATTATGCCAGCGATATCGCGCTGGGCATCGAATCCATAGTCGGCGAACAGCTGGGTATAGTGCTGAATCACCCAGGCCTCGATATCCGCATAAGACATTGAAAACAGGCGCGTGCGCCCCATTACACCCTGTGTTTTCGCGTCGTAGCCGGGGGAGGGGAACGCGATGTAGGTGGACAGGATCACTGGCTTGTCGGGATCGAGTGGCGCGGTAGAGCCGTCGGCCATTTTCATGGGCTGGCGGATGTTTACCCAGAAGCCCATTTCGCCATTGAACCAGCGCACTGCCGACGCCCCCAGCTTCTCCATGAAACGCCAGTTGCGCACAGCGATGTTTACGGTGAGCATGGGTCCGTGGTTGAACTGGTCGTAGGCCTTCAGGATTTCCGGGGAAAGATCCTGGCAGATGTATTTGTTCACCCAGCCGCCGCCACACATAACGACGGAGCGGGCCTTGACTGTGTAGACGGTGCCGCCCTTTTCGTAAGCCACCGTGAGGGTTTTGGCGGTATCCGGATGGCCGTCGTGTTTTACATAGACGCCTGTTGATGACAGCCGCATGCGCACCTGGCTACCCGGCTTGTCGAGTTCCGTGAAATTGATCTTGCCGTTGTGGATATCAGTGTAGTTTTCACCGCCGGAAATTGCCGTCGGGAAAATGGCCTTTACGAAGTAGCGCGCGATACCGGCATTACCGCCGGGGAAGGTGCCAAACTCCACCTTTTCCAGCAATTCTCTTCCGGGCAGGCCGTAATAGCCAACCATTCCGGGGTAGACGAAGTGGTAGGCGCCATAGGCGGAAAACGCATCGGCGCTGAACGCGAACGCACCCAGGGCCCCCACGGGAGAGACGTAGTCCGTCATCTGTGGGCTGTAGCCCATGACTTTCTCGATATAATCCTTGTAGCTCATGGTGTCGAGCCAGGCATCCCAACCCTCCCGGGGAGCCTGTTTGGGGATCGCCGATTCGTATGCAAACCTCATCAGCTCCGCCTTTTGGGCATCCGGGATGGGGGCATCGCGAAATGAATTCTCCCAGGGATTCCTTGCCCATTGTCCGCCTTTGCGATCCTCGCTGAAGTAGTAGTGGGCCTGGGACGCCTCGGTCATCTGGTGTATCTGCGGGCCGAAGTTGTCCCTGGCGACCTTTATCTTGCCCGCGAGTCGCGGGCTGGTGCTGACAAAGTCGAACTTGCTGGGCAGGCCGAGTTGATCCCAGTAGGGGTGCAGCAGGCCGACCTGGCGGGAAAATTCATTGGGCAGCAAGAAGTCGTTGGACCCCTGGGGGGCGCACAGGCGTTGCCCGTCTACCTCAAAGATATTCATCTTGCCTTCCCCGCCGAAAATCGGGTGGTTATCCAGGATGAGGCAGCTGCTTTTGCTTTCGATCATGGTGGTGTAGCCGGCGCTAAGGCCGGCGAAACCGCCACCGATCGCGACAACGTCGTACACTTCACCGGTGTCGACAGCATCTTTGGGTAAGGGCTTGTACAGTCCCTGGGCAATCCCGTGGGCGGAATTTACTACCTGGTGGGTATTGCCGTTGGAGTTGGCGTAGTCGCCCAGTCCTCCCGGCCCTGTCCATTCAGGCCCCATCCCTCGCGGTGGCCAATTCGGCCGCGAGGGCGGTGGCGCCACACCCCACACGGCCGACGGCGCGGCCATCCCCAGCAAAGAGGCTCCTGCCCCCAGTAACATCCCGCCGGTAAAATCACGGCGGGTTATGTTGCGATTAATCAGCCTCTTGCCGGGAGATCTGGTATTACCCTGTTTCGCCATAACCGGGCTCCTCTAGAAGCGATACCCAACGGTAACCCCGGCCCAGCGCGGGCGCGACCAAACCTCCTGTAGTGACCCGATGGTTCCTGTCAGGTCAAACGCATAACCCCGGTACTCCTCGTCAGTCACATTCTCAACAAACACTGTGGTCGTCCAGTGATCGTCGCCGCTGGTCCAGGAAGCTCGCACGTTACCCATCACATACGAACCCTCTTTCAGCGCGGGACTGTTAAAGGCATCGAAGTACTGCTCGTCGTTATAGGTGCCGTCCGCCTGCAATGCGGCAGTGCCCCCGAAAGCGCCAAAGCTGTAACGGACCAGGGCGTTGGCACTCAGTTCAGGTGCCATTACCATGTTGCGGTCCTTGACAGCGCCGCCTGTTCCTTCGCCACCGGGTTCCCGCACATCGTTCAAGGTGGTATCCAGGTAGGAGACCCCCAACACAAAGTCCCAGCCTTCCCAGGGTGACGCCTGCAATTCCAGCTCAGCCCCGTACACCTCAGCGTCGTTGTTGAACAGGAAATTGGTCAGTGTAGCTGAGTCAAAGACAAAGGCCTGGTGGTCATCGTACTGGTAATAGAACGTCGCCCCGTTCAGTCGTGCCAGACCGTCCGCAAAGGTCGACTTGAAACCGATTTCATAACTGGTCAGCCTTTCCTCGCCTACCGGGATCTGGTTAATGTCCGCCAACGGAAAGAAACCCATGTTGAAGGTGCCCGCCTTGTAGGCTCTTGCAGTGCCAACGTACGTCAGCAGGTCTTCTGTGACGTGGTAATTCAAGCGCGCGTTGTAGCTGGTGTTGCTTTTGTCAAACTTCGTCAAATCGCCAACCGCCGCTTTGGTGAAATCAAGGGCATCGGCCGGGTTGCCAAGCTCTGACACCCAGGTGGCCTCAAACCGCTTGTCTTCACTGCCGTAACGGGCACCAAGCACTCCGGTGAGCCTGTCGGTAATATCGTATTCGTATTGCCCGAACACCGCCCACGTCTTGGTATGCATGTCCCAGTCTATGTCCTGGTAGGGAATGTAGGGGCCGCTGGCCTCGCCGTATCCATCTGGACCCAAAATAGCGTTCTGCTTGCCCATGTTCTGGTAGTCCATGTAGAACACCCCGGCAATCCAGCGAGACTTATCGTATTCGCCCGCAAGGCGCAGTTCCTGTGTCCACTCCTCGCCCTTGGCGTCATAGTAGGTGCCGAAAATTGCCAGCGGCGAGGCGTCCGGGTCGTTGGTGAATTCCTTGTTGAAATTCTCGTAACCGCTCAAGGATACCAGCTGGATGTTGTCGTTGACGGCGTATTCGATTCGAAGCAAAGACAGGAAGTCGTCAGTCTCGAGCTTCATGTCCGGCAGGTCAGTGTTCACCGCGCGCCTGTCATTGGGAACAAAGGGCGGATTGGGCTGCTTTACGGCAAGCCCGGTGTTGGGATCCAGTGAGGATGCCTGGTATTGGTACGTGTTGCCGCCATCGTTTTTGTTATGACCACCGGATACCATCGCGAGTATGAACAGATCTTCGCCAGAATCGAAGGCCAGCTGGCCGCGAGCGCCCCACATATCCAGGGCATTGCCATCTTTATTGCCAGGGTATTTCTGGTCGCTGTAGCCGTCATGCTTACTGTAAATCGCCGAGACGCGACCCGCGACGGTGTCGGTCAACCCGCCACCAACCGCACCCTCGGTGATGATCTCGCCATACTCGGCCGCCGTCACGTCGACGTAACCCTCGGTTTCCTGTGAAGGCTTTACCGTGAGGTACTGCACAAGTCCGCCTGTCGCGTTGCGACCGAACAGGGTGCCCTGGGGGCCCCGCAGCACCTCGGCACGCTCCAGGTCGAACAGCTGGAAGTCGAGGCTGGAGAGGATGGCTTTATAGAATTCATCCACATAGACGGCCGAGGGACTTTCGTTGTGCTCCGAGAAATCGAGCATGCCCACACCGCGGATGCTGACCACCGGGATGTTACCCTCGCCATTGATCTGGGCGGTCTGCAGCCCCGGCGTCTGGGCGGCCAATTGGATGCTATTGGTGAAGCCCAGCGCTTTCATGGTGTCGCCGGAAAAGGCGGTAACCGAGATTGGCAGGTCCTGGACGCTCTCCTCGCGCTTCTGGGCGGTGACGTTGACTTCTTCCAGCAGGCCGGACCCCTGGGCCTGGGCCAGGCCGGGCAGGGTTGCGGCTGCCGCCAATGCAACCGCAGCCACCAGCGGGCGGCGAAGCATGGGGCTTCGAGGGACATTTAGCAGCGCAGATTTTTGCATTGATACTCTCCTTATCGTTATACCTGCACGCGCAGCTGGCGTGGGGGAATTGAAGCAATGGGAAGTCTATGGTGCCCGGCTAGGAACTTGAGGGTCATTTGCGGAAAGCAAAGAGGTCGTTTTCGGAAACGGCTGCACGGGGGGGGCAGAAGTAAACGCCGGATCTGATATTTCCGATAATGACCCGGCTTATTTCCGAAGATGAATCTATATGCTGGCAAAAGCGCTCTAACCTCCACGTTATTTCGCAGCATGAACAAGGAATATATATGAGTAATTTCTATGCGCTGGACGATGCCCACAAAACTCATGCGTTCCAGCAATTGGTCGAGCAGGCCCTCCCGCTCTGGGGTATGGAACAGGCCAGGGTTGCCCTCATCAAGCAGCGCGAGAACGCGGTTTTCAGTTTGCACAATGTCAATGGCAGCAGGGCGGTAATTCGCGTCCATCGCGCAGGCTATCACTCCGACTCAGAGCTGTTGTCAGAGCTGCAGTGGATGCAGGCACTGGACGAATTCGGTGTCCATACGCCGGCAGTCGTTCCTGCGCTCGACGGGAAACTGTTTAAAACCGTATCGGTACCCGCGGTGCCGGAACCCCGTCAGGTGGATGTGCTGGCCTGGGTGGAGGGCAAGGATATCGGTTCAATCGAAAAGTCGGTTGGGGAACTGGAAGAGGCGCGGAAAAATTATCGGCTGATTGGTCGGCTGGTTGCTCTAATGCATACATTCTCGAGTACCTGGCCGTTACCCGTGGGTTTTACCCGCCATGCCTGGGACGAGGAGGGCCTGCTGGGTGAGGAGCCCTGGTGGGGCCGATTCTGGGAGCTTGGTTTGCTTGATACGGCTCAGCGTGAGCGTGTACTGGCGGCGCGGGACAAGGTCGCCAAAGAGCTCGTGGCTTATGGCAAGGGCGCGGACCGCTACGGTCTCATACATGCCGATACCTTGCCCGAGAATTTTCTGGCGGATGTCGATGGATCGGTCCGGGTCATCGATTTTGACGACGGGGGTTTTGGCTGGTTCCTGTTCGACTTCGCCACTGCACTGTTCTTCTCACTGGGAGAGGATTATTCTGATGACCTGCTCCAGGCCATGGTTGCGGGCTACGAGGAAGAGCGTAAGCTGCCGCCGGAGTTCGAGAAAATGTTCCCCCTGTTCCTGCTCCTGCGGGGCTTCACTTACCTGGGCTGGGTTCATACCAGGAGCGAGACCGATATAGCCAGGGAGCTTGGCCCAGTTGTAGTCGAGGGGGTTATGGCGATGGTGGACGATTACCTTTGAGCAGGCCGATAATGGCGGCGATTAGGAGTAGCGAAACACCATGGTTGAGAAAGTAGTGACAGGACCCGGACCCGGACCCGGTGCACTCAGCAGTGCCGGGCCAGCCGAGAATGCGCATAATAAGGATCTCATTCGCCGGCGCGCGGCGCACCTGGGCGGTTCCATGCTGTTTTTTCGCGACCCAGTGCACATCGTGCGTGGAAAAGGTGTCTGGCTGTACGATGAGGATGGCCGACAATACCTGGATTGCTATAACAACGTTGCCAGCGTCGGGCACTGTCATCCGCATGTGGTCGAGGCAATCACCCGACAGGCAGGGCTTCTCAATACCCATACGCGCTACCTGCACGAAGGGGTGGTGAACTATGCCGAACGCCTCGCCGAAAAATTTCCTGACAAGCTCGACGTGTGCCTATTCGTCTGTACCGGGACCGAGGCCAATGAGCTGGCTATGCGAATTGCCCGCACTGTCAGTGGGAAAATGGGCGCGGTGGTAATGGAAAATGCCTATCACGGCAATTCGGTGCTCATGAACGAGCTGTCTACGTGTTTAACTGGTCCGGACTCACGGCCGGTACATGTCGCCGCGGTAGAACCCCCAAATACCTATCGCGGCCCGTTCGGGCCTCACCCGCAGGCGGGCGAGCGCTATGCCGTTCTGGTGGGCGAGGCGATCGGTAGGCTGAACGAGTCTGGCAGCGGCCTTGCAGCCTTTTTGTGCGACACTATTTTCGACAGCCAGGGTACCCTTGAAGCCCCGCCGGACTATTTCGCGCAGGTATACCGGCAGGTGCGCTCGGCGGGAGGCCTGTGCATCGCCGATGAGGTTCAAGCGGGATTCGCCCGCACCGGAACGATGTGGGGCTTCGAACACTACGGCGTGGTGCCGGACATCGTCACCCTCGGCAAACCTATCGGGGCCGGGCACCCGATAGGCGCTGTGATCACCAGCAGGGAAAATCTGGCGCAGTTCAGTCAAACCGAGATTTACTTCAACACATTCGGGGGCAACCCGGTGTCTGCAGCAGTAGGTAACGCGGTACTCGATGTTTTTGAAGACGAGGGATTGCTGGCCCACGTCCGCGATCTGTCACCGTACCTGCGCACCGGTTTGGAGAAACTGCAGCAGCGTCATTACCGGATTGGTGATGTGCGGGGCCTGGGCCTGTTTATGGGAATTGAGTTGGTGAAGGATCGTGCCACCAAGGAGCCCGACCGACAGGCAGCCCTGGTCGTAGCCGAACTCATGCGAGAGCAGGGCGTGCTGATCGGCGTAAGTGGGCGCCATGGAAATGTCATCAAGGTCAGGCCCCCGTTGCCGTTTTCCCGCGAACATGTGGATTTTTTGCTGGAAAAGCTGGACGTAGCGCTGTCTGCGCCTGGAACACAAGCGTGATATCGACCAGGGCGACAAGCCCGATGGCGAAGCCGGGCGGGACACTGTGACTCTGCCTGGTCGCCGCTATGCAGGGCTGGTTTTCCTGCTGACCTTTGGCCTGATGCTGTCGGACTATATGTCGCGACAGGTCATCAATGCCGTTTTTCCTATCCTGAAGATCGAATGGTCACTCACCGATAGCCAGCTTGGCATGCTGGTCAGCGTGGTCGCGCTGCTGGTCGGCGTCATGTCATTCCCCATAGCGCTGCTTGCTGACAGGGTTGGACGGGTCAAAGCCGTTACCACGATGGCGGTTGTGTGGGGCCTCGCCACGGTCTGGTGCGGGCTCACCGGGAACTTCCTGCAGATGCTGCTGGCACGCTCGCTGGTGGGATTGGGGGAGGCCGGGTATGGCGGCGCCGGGGGCGCTATCCTGGTAAGCGTGTTCCCGGCGCGGCACCGCGCCACCGTAATAGGCGCATTTTTTTCCGGGGGACTGTTTGGTTCGGTACTGGGCGTCGCCCTGGGCGGATTGATAGCCCAGCATTATGGCTGGCGGATGGCCTTCATTGTCATAGGCGGTTCAGGCCTGTTTCTGGCGGTGGCGTATCCCATGCTGGTAAAGGAGCCTGCACGGGTCGGGCGCGCCATTGCCGCTATTCCCTTGCGCACGGTGATAACAGCGTTATTTGCCTCCC
>Ga0210341_1688417_pt1 | contig 11445 bp, 9 predicted proteins | sample S425metaT_FD_159703 | JGI IMG/M metagenome (GOLD analysis project Ga0210341, IMG submission 159703) | Metatranscriptome of estuarine sediment microbial communities from the Columbia River estuary, Washington, United States - S.425... | ecosystem: Environmental > Aquatic > Marine > Intertidal zone... | reverse complement strand
TTGTCGTTGACGCGCTTGAAAAAATCGACATCGATAAGCAACAGGGAGGCAGGTACCTTGTCGCGCTGCAGGGCGTCGATGGCGTGACGCGCCTGCTCCTCCAGGTAACGCCGGTTATAGGCTCCGGTGAGGGGATCCGTTACCGCCATATCCCTCAGCCGGCGGGACTGCTCGGTGACGGCAAAAACGAGCCAGGCACTCACCAGCCAGGTGATGGCCATGCTGAAGCTCAGCACGACAGCCGTGCTTGGATCGAACCGCGAAAACATCAGGGGCAGGGCCAGGGCGCCGGATAGCAGGCCCACTAACAGGCACTGGCGCAGGCGCAACAACACGGGCAGGCCTGCCAGCAGGGGATACAACCAGAAGATGCTGTAGGTCTGGCCCAGGCCAACAGCCAGTAATATCAGGCCGATACCCAAAACAAGCAGCGGCGCTGGTGAAAGAAAAGCCTGCCTGTCCCCGCCGAGCAACCAGATATTGGTCAGCAGGATTATCAGCAATAAGAATGTCACCGCCGAGAGCAGTGTCTGGCCAGTGTACATGTCGTGAATAAACATGGGACCCAGCACGAGAGCCAGCAGCGACAAAATGTAGCGGTAGGCGTCCCGCCCGCGCTTCCTCGCGACCCGACCGTCACCGGTCAGGTCGTCGTCATTGCGCTGGTACTCGAACTGCTCCGAAAACGCGTCCCTGAAGTGGCGCTTGAGCTTGAGCCAGGCTGGTATTTTTATTGTGGCCCCGCTACTTTTCATATCCACGACCGCCATCCGCCGACACCGTGTCTCCAAGCATGATTTGTAACACACAAACGGGGTATCTTGCACTTTCGCTCAGGAACGCATCGAGGCTCCTGGCCGGCACGGGCCAGCGGCAGACCGGGACCTCGGACCGTGATTCCGCGCCCGGGGCCCTGCCTCAGGCCGCGGCTTCCCGGTCGTTGGCTGCTTCGCGGTTGATTGCGCCGAGAATGCCGTCCAGTGAGGCCTGGATGATGTCGTGGCTGCGGCCGACCCCGCAGTAGCGGCTGCCATTGACGTTCAGCTGTATGTAACAGACTGCCTCCGCGTCGGCGCTGTGGCTCAGGGCGTGCTCGCTGTATTCCACCAGCACTATCTGCTTGCCGGTAAAGCGCTCCATGGCGTCGACAAACGATGCAACCACGCCATTGCCAGACCCGCTCAGGCTGTGTACGGTCGAGCCCTGCTGCAATTCCGCCTGCAGCTTGTCGATGCCCGCCTCACGGTTTACCTGGTACTTACCCAGCGCCCAGCACCCGTCCGCAGCACAATAGGTCTGCTGGAACAGCTGGTACAGCTCCTCCGAACCCACCTCGGCCTCCTGGGCCTCGGCGTAAGCCTGGACCGCCTGGCTGAAATCGATCTGCAACCAGCGCGGCAGTTGCAGGCCGAAATCCCGCTCCAGCACATAGGCAATACCGCCCTTGCCGGACTGGCTGTTGATGCGAATGACTTCCTGGTACGACCTGCCGATGTCGGCGGGGTCGATTGGCAGGTAAGCCACCTCCCAGGGTTTGCTGTCCTCACGCCGGGCCAGGCATTTCTTGATCGCGTCCTGGTGGCTGCCGGAAAACGCGGTAAACACCAGTTCACCCGCATAGGGATGACGTGGATGCACTGGCAGCCGCGTACACTCTTTCACTGTCTCGATGATCTCGTCCATCTGGCCCAGGTCGAGGCGCGGGTCTATACCCTGGCTGTACAGGTTCATCGCCATGGTGATGATGTCCATGTTGCCGGTACGCTCCCCGTTGCCCATGAGTGTACCTTCCACCCGGTCGGCACCCGCCAGCACCCCGAGTTCCGCCGCGGCTACCGCGCAGCCCCGGTCATTGTGGGTGTGCAGTGATATCAGCAGGCTGTCCCGCCGCGCCACGCGGTCGCAAAACCACTCGATCTGGTCGGCGTACACGTTCGGTGTGCTCATCTCCACCGTGGCCGGCAGGTTGATGATCACCGGCCGTTCCGGCGTCGGTTGCCAGACCGCGGTAACGGCATCACAGATCTCCACCGCAAACTCCAGCTCGGTACCGGTGAAACTCTCCGGCGAGTACTCAAAGACCCATTCCGTCTCGGGCTGCTGTGCCGCGCAGTCGCGCACCAGCCCGGCGCCCTTGACCGCGATATCGACAATGCCCTGGCGGTCCAGGCCGAACACCTGCTCCCGCTGCACGGTGGACGTGGAGTTGTAGACATGCACGATGGCGCGCCGGGCACCCTTGAGGGCCTGGAATGTTTTCTTGATCAGGTCGGGCCTGGCCTGGGTAAGCACCTGGATGGTGACGTCATCCGGGATACGGTCATTGTCAATAAGGTCGCGCACGAACTCGTAGTCGTGCCCCGACGCGGAGGGAAAGCCCACTTCGATTTCCTTGAAGCCGATCTTCACCAACTGGTCCCACAGGCGCGACTTCTGACGCGTGGTCATGGGCTCGATCAGGGCCTGGTTGCCATCCCTCAGGTCGACGCTGCACCAGTGGGGCGCCTTGTCGATTACGCGGTCGGGCCAGCGCCGCCCGGCCATCGCGATGGGCTTGAAGGGCTGGTACTTGTTGTGGTCGAAGCTGCTCATGCCGTTGTTCCTGAATTCACCTGTCGTTGGGGGGCTGTTCACCTGTCCGGTAGTCCGGGGCCGGGCCTGGGTAAGGCGGTGGCGGGATGCATAACGCAAGGGTAATTGCGCACGCATCCACGACGCCAGGTGAATTCTCAGCCTGAGCTAAAGTATAGTCGCCTCGAACTAGGGATAGATTGCAAATATTCCATAAAAATACCTTGTTGATGCATATAATCTCTACATAAACGGCAATTATTAGTGATAATCACTCAACTGGTCCGCTATGATGACAATGTAACCCAGTCAAAGGAGCCTTGGATGAAACTCGATCGTATCGACCGACGGATTCTCGCGGCCATGCAGCACAATGGTCGTATCAGCAACCTGGAACTCGCCGATCTGGTGGGCCTGTCCCCTACCCCCTGCTCCCGCCGGGTCAAGCGCCTGGAGGAATCGGGTCTTATCCGCAGCCATGTAACGCTGCTGAATCAATCCATGCTGGGACTGAAGCTGACCGCTTATATCGGCATCAGCATGGATCGCCACACCCCTGACCGATTCGAGGCATTCGAGGCGGAAGTCGCGCGCTATCCCGAGGTCATGGACTGCTCGGTGGTGACCGGGCAAACATCGGACTACCTGCTCAGGGCCGTGGTGCCGGACATGGAGTACTATGAAAAATTCCTGCTTGGCAGGCTGACGCGGATCGCCGGGGTCACGGGAGTCCACTCCAGTTTTGAGTTGCGCCGGGTGGTGCAACGCACGGAACTGCCGCTCGACCATATCTCTGACCAGACAACTTTGTAAGCACTAACTAACCTGCGGTGTCATTAACTGCAGGCCTTGAGTGGTATGACTGGCGTTTCCACTGAAAGGCAGTACGGGGGGAGTTCAGGCATCCGACGCAGGAAGAACGAATCCGTCAGTCAAGCTGGCCGGTTAGGGTCTTGTTGCCGTGGCGGCACCTGCGCACTATGGTGCGCAGCGGACAGGTCCTGGGGAGCGAGGAGCAGATATGAAAGACATGGCGGGCAGGGTAGCGATTGTCACCGGCGGGGCCAGCGGCATGGGGCAGATTATCGCCCGTCGCCTGGCGGCCCAGGGGGCCAAAGTCGCAATCTTTGATGTCAACGAACAGGGCCTGCAGTCAACCGCGGCTGAATCGGACAATATCAACGCTTTTCGCTGCGACATCTCCAGCCTGGAAGAGGTGGAAACGCGGGTGGCCGAGGTAATCGCGAAACTCGGCCCCATCGACTTGCTGGTGCACGCAGCCGCCCTGATGCCCAGCCACCTGCTGGTCGATCATACTCACGAGGGTATGGAGCGGCTGTTTCGCATCAACTACTTCGGTACCACCTACATGGTGCGGGCGGTTCTGCCCGGCATGCTCGAGCGCAAGACCGGGCGTATCATTGCCTTTGGCTCGATCGCCGGTATAGCGCTGGTGCCGAAGATGGGTGCCTACTGCGCTACCAAGGCGGCGGTCAACGCCTATATGGAAGTCCTGCAGCACGAGATTCGCGACTCGGGCGTACGCGCCCACCTGGTCTGCCCGCCGGCGGTCAACACTGCCCTTATCGACCAGACCCTGGCGACCGACAGCCCGGCCAGCATTATCGAGGCCCGCAAGAGCGGGCGCCTGGCGGACCCGGAGAAAATCGTCGACGCCATCGAGAAAGGCGTCGCCAAAGACCGGGACATCATCTATCCCGGGGAAGCCAGGCTGCTCTACCTGTGGCGCGCCCTGTTCCCGGGCCTGTGGTGGAAGACGGTAATGCATTTCGAGAAAAAATAGGCACTTTGCATTGAGCCCGGCCATGGGCTAGCATCGCCGCCCCATGGCCCGACGACAGCTACATCCCGACTCACCCTGGCTGCTCGTACTGTTGGCGGCCCTGGTCGCCCTTGGCCCCCTGAGTGTCGATATGTACCTGCCCGCCATGCCCAGCATGATGCGGGCCTTCGACACCGACATCAGCCAGATGCACCTCACCCTCAGCAGCTACCTGACAGGTTTTGCCCTGTTCCACCTGGCCTGTGGTCCGCTGGCGGACCGCTTTGGCCGTAAGCCGATTCTGCTGGGGGGCACCCTGTTGTTCGTCGCGGCCTGTGCGGGTTGCAGTCGCTCTGACACCATCGGTGAGTTGCTGCTTTACAGATTCGCGCAGGGTGTCGGGGCCTGCGTAGGGCCCACCCTGGCCAGGGCCGTAGCCCGGGACGTGTTCGGGCCGACCGGCGCCGCTCGCGCACTCTCACTGATCGCCATGATGATGGCTCTGGCTCCGGCCATTGCACCCACGCTGGGCGGTGTCCTGCTGCTGGTACTGCCCTGGCCCAGCGTTTTCATCTTCCTTGCGGTTTACGGCGCCGCGATGTTGATACTGGTCGAGGTGTACCTGCCCGAATCGCTGCCGCAAATTCAGAGCCTGCACCCCCGCGTTATCGCGCGCAATTACGGCGAACTGCTGGTGGACCCTTTTTTCCTCACCGTTACCATCACCAGCGGCCTGATCTACTCCGGGCTGATGGTCTACCTGGCCAGCTCCAGCTTCATTTTCATCGATATGCTGGGTGTGCCAACGCAATACTTCGGCCTTATCTTCCTCGGCTCAGTCATCGGCTACATGGCCGGCAGCGCCCTCAGTGCGCGGCTTTCAAGGCAGTATGATTCGGAGCGAATCATGCGTCTGGGTGTGCTCCAGGCCACGGCCGCGAGTGGCCTGCTGCTGCTTTGCTGCTACCTCTGGGAGGACAGTGTGCTCGCCCTGCTGGTGCCGATGGTGCTGTACTCCACCGCCATGGGACTGGTGCTGCCCCACGCCATGGCGATAGCCCTGCGGCCCTTCGCCCACATCGCCGGCACGGCCTCTTCCCTGCTGGGCTTTATCCAGATGTCCCTCGCTGCGGGTGCCAGCGCCCTCATCGGTGTATTTCTCACCACCACGCCGAAACCGATGGTGTGGATGCTGCTGGTTCTCGCCCTGCTCAGCCTGCTCCTGGGCATGCGGGCACACCGCCTGTATACCCGCACAAAGCCCTGACCCCTCGCCGGGGCTGTGGCATACTCGTGCGGACTTTTCCCGGAGAACATGCCGTGCACACCGCCCCTGATGTCACCCACCTGATCGGCAATACACCGCTGCTCCACCTCAAACAGGTGTCGGAGCAGACCGGCTGCACCATCCTCGGAAAAGCGGAGTTTCTCAACCCCGGCGGTTCGGTGAAAGACCGCACCGCCCTGGGTATTATCCGCGCCGCTGAAGCCTCCGGAGCACTGCGCCCCGGCGGGCGCATCGTGGAGGGTACCGCAGGCAATACCGGCATCGGGCTCACCCTGTTGGCCAACGCGCTGGGCTACACCAGCACCGTGGTGATGCCGATCACCCAGAGCAAGGAGAAAATCGACTCCCTGGAGCTGCTGGGTGCTGACCTGCACCTGGTGGGCGCCACCTCCTACAGCGATCCCAACCACTATATCCACACGGCCCAGCGCCTGGCCCAGAAGCTGGCAGACAAGGAGGAAAACGGCGCTGTCTGGGCGCGCCAGTTCGACAACCTGGCCAATATGGAAATCCACCAGCGCACCACCGGCGTGGAAATCTGGGAGCAGACCGACGGCAAGGTAGATGGTTTTATCTGCGCCGTGGGCACGGGCGGCACCCTGGCGGGCGTGTCGACCGCACTCAAGCAGCGCAACCCGAATGTCACCATAGGCATCGCCGACCCGGCGGGCGCATCACTGTACGAGTATTTTCGCAGCGGCGAGCTGCAGCCCAGCCCGGGCAATTCGATCATCGAGGGCATCGGTATAAACCATGTTACCGACAACGTCGCCCAGGCCCGGGTGGATATTTCTTTCAGCATCACCGATGAGGAAGCCCTGCCCTACATCTTTGATCTGTTGCGCAACGAAGGCTTGTGCATGGGCGGCTCTGCCGCCGTCAATATTGCCGGGGCGGTGCGCCTGGCGGAGCACCTCGGCCCCGGTCACACCATCGTCACCATCCTGTGCGACTACGGCAACCGCTACCAGAGCAAGCTGTTCAACCCGGTGTTCCTGGAGAACAAGGGGCTGCCGGTGCCGGAGTGGCTGGTGATCTAGCTACCCTTGGCCGCCCGCTCTTTCTCGATGAGAAAGTCAGACACTTTCAACATATCCGCCTGGCTGCCCGCCTTGCGGGTACTGACATGATATTTGCCATCGACCATCAGCGCCGGGGTGCCGGTTATCTTGGCGGCCTTGGCGCGGGCTGAGGCCTGGTTTACCTGGCTGGTCACGCCGAAGGACTTGAAGGCCTTGCTGAATTCTTCGGGCGCGACGCCATTGGCAACGAACAGTTCCTGAATCTCCTCTTCCGTGGCCAATTTCTTGTGGTCCACATTCATCGCCTGGAACAACGCGGGGTGCATCGTGTCAAACACGCCGAGCACCTGCGCCGTGTAAAACGCCCTGGCATGCAACTCCATGGGCTTGTTCCAGATCGCCGGAGAGCCGTTAAAAACCACGTCGTCTGCCAGGGTCTTCTTCCAGGCGGTAATCAGTGGCTCGAAATTGTAACAGTGGCCACAGCCGTACCAGAAGAACTCGACCACTTCGATCCTGGCGGGGTCGGCGGTCCTGACCGCCGGGCTGATGAGGTCGTAATTCTCACCCTCTACATAAGTCTGGGCAGTCGCCAGCAGCGGGGCAAATACCAGCAGTGACAATGACACGATCAGGTTTTTCAACATGACTCTCTCCATGGTTTTGATGCACGTGAGACAACGATTTCTGGCTGGCGTTCTGCGTCAGATAAAAAAGGTGGCATTAAAGCCACCTTTTCTTGCGCAACGCGAAGCGCCGTTTGGGCTTAGTGCAAGCCGGCCGCGTAACTTGCCACCGCCTGAATTTCCAGGTCGCTCAGGCCGAACGCGGTGGTCCGCATGATGCGGGTGTCGCCGTCGTTTGTCCGCCCCGTCTCGTCCTCGTAACCCTTGCGATAGGAAGTCAGCTGGGCCGCGATATAATCGGCATGCTGACCAGCCAGACGCGGAAAGCCGGCGGGGGCGTTGCCCTTACCGGTTGGTGAGTGGCAGCCGGCACAAGCGGCAACCTTGCGCTCGGGTATACCGCCGCGATAGACCGCTTCACCCAGGGCCAGCAGTGCCGGGTCAGTCTGGCCACCCGTGCTTGCCTGGCTGGCGTAGTAGGCTGCGATATCCGCCAGGTCCTGATTGGATTTGCCATCCAGCTGGCCAACCATCGTCGGCACAGGGCGCGCACCATCGCGGATGTCTTTCAATTGCTTGTACAGGTACTTTTCACCCTGACCCGCCAGCTTCGGAAAGTTGGGTACCGCGCTGTTACCATCGGCGCCATGGCAAGCTGCACAGACCGCGGTCTGGGCCTTGCCCGCAGCGACGTCCCCCGCCGGGTTGGCCTCGGCGGTAAAACCGGTTGGTGCCCAGCACATGGCCAGGCCAAGCAGAATTGCGACTTTTTTCATGTCAGTTCCAGATAATTCTATGGCAGCAAAGTCGGTTACTTTGCAGGGGTGCTCATATACGTGATCAGGGCGGCGTAGTCCGCGTCAGAGCAATCGAAACACATGCCCTTTGGCGGCATGGCATTGAGGCCATTGTTAACAGACTTCACCAGCTCGTCCATACCCTTGGCCATGCGGGGAGCCCAGGCTTCTGCGTCGCCGGTCTTGGGCGCGCCGGCAGCACCGGTGGCGTGACACACCTTGCAGCTTTTGTCGTACTTCGCCATATCGGGCTGACCAAAAGCGCTGACAGCGGTAAGCGTCAATACAATCGCGAGCAGCTTTTTCATAAAAACCTCGAGTTCGATTTTAGAAGCGGAATCCCGCACGTATTTCGCAACGGGAGATTTTTGGCTGTGGCATTATATACGAGATGCTACCACCACAAAAGGCAATACCCGCCAATGTCTGAGACCTGTCCCGATCACCCCCCGGCAGCCCCAAACTACCGCAAAGTCGCCTATCTGACGAGCGCTGCAAAGCTTTCCCAGTGCCCGCCGGACGAGGGTTGGGAGGTGGCTTTCGCGGGCCGGTCGAATGCCGGAAAATCCAGTGCTATCAATAGCTTAACTGGGAACAGCAAGCTCGCCAAGACCTCCCGGACCCCCGGTCGGACACAGCTGATCAATTTCTTTGAGCTGAGCGGGCAGCAACGCCTGGTCGACTTGCCAGGCTATGGTTTCGCCAAGGTCCCGCTGGCGGTCAAGCGCGAGTGGACAAAGCAACTGGAAAATTACCTGCAACACAGACAATGCCTGCGCGGACTGATCCTGGTGATGGACGTGCGCCATCCACTGGAACCTTTTGACCAGCAGATGCTGGACTGGGCGCTCGCGGCAAACATGCCGGTGCACATCCTGCTGACCAAGGCCGACAAACTCAAGAAGGGCCCCGCCACCAGCACACTGCTGAAAGTTCGCGCCCGGCTCGAGCCACACCGTGAACTGGTCAGTGTGCAGCTTTTCTCCGCATTGAAGCACACCGGGCACGACCAGTTGCTGGCCGTACTCAACGCGTGGCTTACCACTACCAGCGTACTGGAAGAGGAACAGGTGGCGGCGGACTGAAGGCGGTCGTAGCGGATAAGTCGAGGGATAAAAAAACCCGGCTACCTGATAGGGGTCAGTAGCCGGGTAGGGTTAAAGTCTCTGGGGAAGAGAGACTTGCCCGGGCTGGTACATGGAGAGAAACCCTCCCGGAGCTTGTAGCGCTCGCTACGTAGGATATGACTTGAGCGCCGGTGAAAAGTTCACGCCGCTGCAAAAAATTTTTTGTTGTGAGACGCCAGGTGAGCCGGGACAGACCCCGCCACTGGCGCGGCCAAAGCCTGTGACTCAGTGCGCCTCGTCCCAGTTGCTGCCCGCACCGGCCTCTACCAGCAGGGGTACGGCGAGTTCGGCGGCGCCGGACATCAGCTCACATATCCTGCTACTTACCGTCTCCACCTCGCCGCTGGCCACCTCGAAAACCAGTTCATCGTGCACTTGCATGATCATCCTGGCATCCGGCCGCTCGCTCTGGAGCCAGCTGTCCACCGCCAGCATCGCCCGTTTGATGATATCCGCCGCGGTGCCCTGCATGGGGGCGTTGATCGCCGTACGCTCCGCGGCCTGCGCCCGCATTTTATTGCGCGCATTGATCTCCGGCAGATGCAGCCTGCGGCCGAACAGGGTTTCGACATACCCCTGCTCCCGGGCCAGTGCACGGGTCCGGTCCATATACTGCTGCACACCGGGGTAGCGTTCAAAATAGCGGTCGATATATTGCTGCGCCTCGTTGCGCCCGAGGTGCAACTGGCGGCCGAGCCCGAAGGCTGACATGCCATAGATCAGGCCGAAATTGATCGCCTTGGCCTTGCGGCGCTGGTCGCCGGACACCTCGTCGAGATCGACCTCGAACACCTCTGCAGCGGTCGCGCGATGCACATCAAGGCCCTCCTTGAATGCTTTCAACAGCCCCGGGTCGGCGGAGAGGTGGGCCATGATCCGCAATTCGATCTGGGAATAGTCCGCCGCGACCAGGCGGTAGCCCTCCGGCGCGACGAAGGCCTGACGGATGCGCCTGCCCTCCTCCGTGCGGATCGGGATATTTTGCAGGTTGGGGTCGGAGGATGAGAGGCGGCCTGTCGCGGCTACCGCCTGGTGGTAGGAGGTGTGAACCCGGCCGGTCCGGCTGTTGATCATTTCCGGCAGCTTGTCTGTATAGGTGGACTTCAATTTGCTGAGGCTGCGGTGCTCGAGCAGCAGTTTCGGGAGTGAGTAGTCCAGGGCGAGTTCGGCCAGCACCTCTTCCGCGGTCGAAGGGGCGCCCTTGGGGGTTTTCTTGATCACCGGAAGTTCCAGCTTCTGGAACAGGATCTCCCCCAGCTGCTTGGGCGAACCCAGGTTGAATTCCTGCCCTGCCAACTCGTGCGCCCTGCCCTCCAGCGCCAGCAGCCGCTTGCCCAGTTCTTCGCTCTGGGCCACCAGCAGTTCGCGGGAAATCAACGCGCCCTGCCGCTCTATCCGCGACAGTATGGGGACCAGTGGCATTTCTATTGCAGCAAACACCTCGCGGGGACCGGCCAGCTCAGCCAGGCGAGGCCACAGCACCTCATGCAGCCGCAGGGTTATATCCGCATCCTCCGCTGCATAGGGGCCGGCCTCCTCCAGCTTTATCTGGTTGAAAGTCAGCTGCTTTGCTCCCTTGCCGGCGATATCTTCAAAGTGGATGGTTTTGTGGCCCAGGTACTTCAGGGCAAGGCTGTCCATATCGTGGCGGGTGGCGGTGGAATCCAGCACGTAGGATTCCAGCATGGTGTCGAACCTGATTCCCCTGAGGGAGATGCCGTGATTGGCAAGTACACTCGCATCGTACTTCAGGTTCTGGCCCAGCTTGGCCTGCTGCTCGTCCTCCAGCAGGGGTTTGAGCAGGGCCAGTACCTCGTCCCGGTCGAGCTGGGCAGGGGCGCCAAGGTAATCGTGGGCAAGGGGCACATAGGCCGCGCGCCCCGCTTCGACCGCAAATGAAACCCCGACAATGCGCGCCTCCATGTAATCCAGGCCCGTGGTCTCGGTGTCGAAGGCGAATACCTCGGCGCTACGCAATCGCTCCAGCCAGGTGTCCAGCGACTCCCGCGTGGTGACGATCTCGTAGTCGACCTCCATGGCGGCCACGGGTTCCTGCGCCTCTTCGCCCTCCAGCAGCTCCTCCAGCCAGGACCGGAACTCCATACGGGTATACCAGTCGACCAGCTGCTCCCGATCGGGCTCGGCGTTGTGCAGCTGCTGTGGGGTCAGGTCCAGGGGGACATCGGTTTTGATGGTGGCCAGGGCATAGGACATATACGCCTTGTCCTTCT
>Ga0210341_1510771_pt1 | contig 11723 bp, 11 predicted proteins | sample S425metaT_FD_159703 | JGI IMG/M metagenome (GOLD analysis project Ga0210341, IMG submission 159703) | Metatranscriptome of estuarine sediment microbial communities from the Columbia River estuary, Washington, United States - S.425... | ecosystem: Environmental > Aquatic > Marine > Intertidal... | reverse complement strand
TTCAGCGCCATGACCCTGGCGGACAATGTGGCGCTGCCGCTGCAGCTCTACACCGGCTACGACCGCGGCGAAATCGCGGATATCGTTGCTTACAAGCTGGCCCTGGTGGGCCTTGCCGGGTACCAGGACTACTATCCCTCGGAAATCAGTGGCGGGATGCGCAAGCGGGCCGCGCTGGCACGCGCCATCGCGCTGGACCCGGAAATACTCTTTTTTGACGAGCCCTCCGCCGGACTCGACCCGATCAGCTCGCGGCTACTGGACGACCTGATCGTGGAAATACAGGACTCCACCGGGGCAACGGTCGTCATGGTAAGTCACGAGTTGGCCAGCATCTTCAATATCGCCAATAACTCTGTTTACCTGGACGCCACCAGCCGTACCATGATCGACTACGGCGATCCGGGCTACCTGCGGGACAACAGCGAACAGGCGGTGGTGCGCCAGTTCCTGACCCGGGGCAGCGCAGCCGGAGACAGCACAGAACAGACAAAGGGGCCAGGCAATGAGTGAAAAACCGCACACAGTCGCAATCGGCGCTTTTGTCATCGGCGCCATACTGATTGCGATCACCATGGTGATTTTTGCACTGGGTAGCGGCTTCGGCCGCCAGAGCGAGAAAGTGGTTATGGTCTTCGAGGGCTCGGTAAAGGGGCTGAACGTCGGCGCTCCCGTGGCGCTGCGAGGTGTGCAGATCGGTCAGGTGACAGCCGTGGAACTGATGCTGAACGCCGATAATCTCGACCTCACCATGCTGGTGGAGGCGGAGTTGAACGGCAAGAACATCAAGCGCCTGGGCAGCAGCTCGAAGGATGTCACTGACGGCTTGATCGCGCGCGGCCTGCGCGCCCAGCTGAAAACCCAGAGCCTGCTCACCGGCCTGCTCTACATTCAGCTCGATTTCCACACTGACAAGCCGCTGGTGCTGGCTACTATCGACACGGACTTGACCCAGATTCCCACCATCCCGACGGATCTTGAACAGATCGCCCGCAAAATAGAGGAGATGGATCTCGCCCAGCTGGCCCAGGAAGTGCAGGACACTATCCACGGCCTCAGCGCATTTGTGACCAGTGATGCGTTCCAGTCACTGCCCGGGGACCTGCAGAACACCCTGGTCTCGGTAACCAGACTGAGCGACGACTTGAATGGTCAGCTGGCGACCACCGGGCCCAGGCTGGACAATGTCCTGAACGGCGCTTCACAGGCGCTGACCGGGGCAAATACGGAGCTGCCCAAACTCTCCGAACTGGCCCAGAAAAACCTGGGGGTACTCAATGACGCAATAGAGGCTTTTGAAAATACCATGGTAAATATCGACAGCCTGGTTTCGCCCGGCTCAGCCACGGCCTATCAGCTGAACAAGGCCCTGCGCGAACTCACCCTGGCCAGCCGGGCCATCCAGGAGCTCGCAAACATGCTGGACCGGCAGCCGGAATCCCTGCTGCGCGGCAAACAGGAGGAGATGCAATGACCAACAACCTGCTGCGGATCAGTGTAAGCGTTTGCCTGTTGCTGTTGCTTGGCGCTTGCGGCAGTTCGCCCCAGAGCAACTTCTACCGACTCACGCCAGGGGTTGAGCCCATCCCCGGCGGCCAGAAACCGTCCCTGGGGGTTGGGCCGGTAGACGTGCCTGAATTCCTCAATCGCAACTCCATGGTCTACACCCGCAGCGGCAACCAGTTGCAAATATCCGGCAATGAACGCTGGGCGGAGCCACTGGAATACGGCATCGGCCGGGTGGTCGGCCTGAACCTGTCAGCACTGATGAAAAGTGAAAATCTGCGATTTTTCCCCTGGGATGTGCGCCAGGCGCCGGATTACGGGGTGAGGATAAGCGTGCTGGACCTGGATGCCCGGGAGGGGCAGGCAACGCTGATCGTGGACTGGCTGATTTACAGGCCGGCAGATGGTGCCCATCTCACCCGGCAGATAAGCCAGTTCAGCCAGACGCTGCCGTCAGGACAACTGCAGCCGGCAGAACTACCGGGCGCCTACAGCGCGCTCATCTACCGGCTGAGCGAAACGATTGCCGCGGCTATAAACGTCGAGATGCGACGGGAGGCGACTAACCCCGGGACGAACTAGTGCACGCCCGTGTCAGAACGCATCGCTGCGCAGCATCGCGTCCGAGCCGCCATCGACAAAAAAAACCGAGCCGCAAACGAAGCCGGCCTCGGGGCTGAGCATAAAGCGCATGACGTTGGCGATCTCCGCCGGCTGCGCCGTGCCACCCCAGGGCACCATGGCGGCAAACTGCTTCATGGCTGCGCCCAGTTCCGCATCCGCCATCACCTGCTCGCTTAGCGGTGTCTGGGTGATACCCGGGGCAACGGCGTTCAGGCGCACGCCCGCGGCGGCGTACTCCACCACATTGCGGCGCATCCACAACACCAGCGCCCGCTTCGAGCCGGCGTAGGCGGTGTGGCCGTCACGGCTCTCGATATCGGTGCAGGCAAGGGTCTCGTCTCCGCTCAGGCAGGCCTGGACGTAGGGGTCCTCGTTGCCGATCATGGGTGCCGAATTGGAGGCCACCAGCAGCGCCGTACCGCGCCGCCGGGCCAGCAGGTCGCGCAGGCCCGCGACCGTCTCCACCGCCGCGAAATAATTGACCCGGGGGATCAGGGACAGGGGTTTGGCCACCGGCGGCAGGCCGGCGCAGGGAATGTAGCCATCCAGACCGTCCGGCGCACGCGCACGAATACCCTCGATGGCCGCCTGCCGCCCTGCCACGGTGGCCAGGTCGGCAATGATATCGCCCTCCCTGATATCCACCGATATCACCTCGTGCCCGGCCTGTGCCAGCTGGCGTTTCAATTCCGCGCCGATGCCGGTGGCGCCGCCGGTCAATGCATAGATACCCATAACTGTTCATCCTGTTGTTCACCGGGCAAATGCCTCACGTTGGGCGGGCATCGCCCCGGTGTGCTGTTATTGGAAATTGTAGCGGAACTCCATCCCGTACATGCGCGGCTCGTCGGTCCGCCCGTAGGAAGGTGAGCCATCGGAAAATGCCGTGGCCAGCTGGCTGCCCAGTCCACCCGGATCTACCTTATCCGGCTCCCAGTTGGTGGCATTGGTGATGAAGGCGGCCACCGTCCAGTTCCGATCGGGAGAGTTGTACGCCAGCCGTGCATTGAGCTGCTCCCGGTCATCCGTATCCGGGCAGCTGTTGTAAGGCGGTTCGGTGAGATCGCCGGTAGCGGAGGAGTCGCTGATCACCAGCCGTCCGTCTACCTTGGTCAGGCCGTAGACATCGCTCGAGGTCCCCTCTGCCTTGTTGTTCACCACATAGATGCACTGGTCCCGCTCCAGGCCGCCGGTATAATTGTACGCCACCGCCAGTACCACCTCGCCCCCGTTGTCAAAATCCAGGCTGTAGTTGGCGCCCACCGTGAAGTTAACGTCCGGTGATTCCGAGAAGGTTTCACCGGAGCGGTCCTTGATCACACAGACGCCGTCGATAACCTGTTTTTCATCCCGGCGCTTGTACTCGGCATCCAGGTAACCGGTATTGAAATACAGCTCCAGCGAGGGCAGCGCCAGCCAGTTGACGTTCAGCTCGAAACCCTTGCCCTCGACGTCGGAGGTCTCGAACAGATAGGTGCCGACGGTTGCATCGGGCAGGCAGGCGGCATCGACAAATACGAGGGACTGCAGGTTGTCATAGTTGTAGCTGAACAAAGCGGTATTCACTCGCAGGGTGTTGTCCAGCCAGCTGGACTTCATGCCCACCTCGTAGTTGGCGACCTCCTCCGGGTCGAACGGCGGCGCAAAGATCTCTCCGGCACTGTTGAACCCTCCCGCCTTGTAACCCTCGGTATAGGAAGCGTACAGCATCAGCTCCTCCTGAGCCTGCCACTCCAGCACCACCCGTGGGGTGAGTTTTGACCAGTCCTTGTCGGACTGCAGGAACCCCAGGTTGCCGTCCGGATCGTAGTTGCCGTTGCCATCGAGCCGGGTCTCGGTGGTAAACGCAAACGCGACCACATAGTCGTTGAATTTAACGTAACGGCCAAACTTCTTGTCGTCGTAGGTGTAACGCAGGCCGCCGGTGAGGGCGAGGGTGTCGGTGATATCGTAGGTGACATCGGCAAATCCGGCATAGGACTTGTATTTCGCATTGATGCGAATCTGCTCCCGATAGGCGATATCGTCATCGAGTGCCTGGGCGCCGTTGGTAACCGTGCGCTCGTTGAAGGGGTCGGGGAAAACAAGGAAAGCGATGTCGATCGGAGTTCCCGGGGCAAGCGCGTCGTAGGGCACGCCGATCTCTCCCTCGGCGATCAGTTTGTCCAGCGACTGGGGCGTCAGGTGGATGCCGCTGGTCTGGCGCGCATGCTCATAATAGGCGTTCACGCCTGTAGTCCAGCGGAACCTGGAACCCGTTTCACCGTCCAGCCTGAACTCCTGGCCGAACTGGTCATTCTTTTCACGGTTCAGGTCGTTGAAGAAGAAATACAACTCGGCGGAGCCATCTTTCTCCTCGGGGTTTTTCGAGTTGAAATACCGGTAGGAGCTGATCGAGGTCAGGGTGGCCCAGTCCATGTCGTAGGTCAGGTGCCATGAGGCGCCGTAGAGATTGCGTTTTTCCGACAGGTCCGAGTCGCTGGCCACCTTGTTGAAGCCGGCACCATTGTCACGTGGGCCCCAAACGGCGCTGGAGGCCACCCGGGAATCTTCGTCGGTCTGGTCGAATTCCAGCCGTAGGATGGTATCCAGCCGATCCGTGGGCAACCAGCGCAGTTGGGTCACAACAGAGCGGTTGCCCTGCCGCGCCAGGTCATTGCCGTTATAGACGTTGTCTATCCAGCCGTCGCGCTGATTCCACAGCAGGCCGACACGGAAAAACAGATTGTCCGCCAGGGGCACGTTGGCCACCCCATCGACCTGGTAACGATCGTAGTTCCCGACCGTACCCCTGGCCCAGCCGTACAACTCCTCCTCCGGCTTGTTGCTGATGTACTGGATCGCGCCGGCGGCGGCATTGCGCCCGAACAGGGTCCCCTGGGGACCGTTGAGAATCTCCACCCGGGCCAGATCGTTGAAGGCCACCTTGGAGCCACCGGAGCGGCCGATATAGACGCCGTCCTGGTAAACACCCACCGCCGGATCGGCGCCGATACCGAAGTCGTCGGTGCCAATACCGCGGATGGCATAGTTAGGTTGGTTCGCGGCCTTGGAGATCGCCACATTGGGAGTAAAGGTGCCCAGGTCGCCGATATCCTGGGCGGACAGGTTGGTGATCTGCTGGGCGCTGAAAGCCTCGACGGCGATGGGCACGTCCTGCAGCCCCTGTTCCCGTTTCTGCGCGGTCACTACGACTTCCTCGAGCCCCTGGCTCCAGGCGGACTGGCCGGCCCAGGCCAGGCTCGCGGTCAACGCAGCCTGCAGCGAACGACGTATCACGGTCGAATGAATTTGCAGCATGGTGGCCCCCGAATGCGCTGACTTTGGTTATTAGTATTTAGCGAATAATGAACTGTTTTTATAAGCGACCAATATGCCCGAACCCCGGCTTCTGGACAATAGTGGGACAATGCATTGTCCAGGGCCGCACTGTTGCCTGTTCAGCCGGCGGCCAACTCCACGACCTCTCCCACTCCCTCCAGCAAAGCCGGGTCCTTGTTGCGCGCATTACCGATCGCCCGGGGCAGGGCCTGCAGGCGCAGTGGCACCTTGAGCGCCGCACGAAACAGGGAATCCGCCGGATCCAGGGCGTGAGCGCAGTCCAGCCAGCGGTCGTACTCGTCGCGGGCCAGGACCAGGGGCATCCGCCGATGCCAGGGTTCGAATGCCGGCGCCGCTGCCGTGGTCACCAGGGTACAGGAGAGCAGTGGCTCGCCCCCACCCTCCCAAACATCCCAGAGCGCCGCCACCGCAAGCGCCTCGTCTTCACTGGTGATAAGCCAGGGCTGTTTAACCTGACCCTCCTGGCGCCACTCGATAAAACTGCTCATCGGCACGATGCCGCGCTGTGACCTGAATGGTTGGCGGAAGGCGCGGCTGCTGTCCAGGGTCTCGCTGCGGGCGTTGAACATGGAATATTTCTGGTCGACCGCCCTGGCCCAGGAGGGTGTGAGCCACCAGCGGGCTGGCCCCGCCTGGCGGGTTCCGCCCGTCTCGCGCACCAGGAATATCGACTCGGTGGGCGCCAGGTTCACCGCCGGCGGCAACTGCAGGTCAATACCCAGGTCCTGCAGTAACTGGCGCAGCCCGGGGTTGTCGATAACGTTGAAACGGCCGCACATGGGAGCATTCCTCCTTCCTTGCGCCGGGCACCCCACAGGGGTCGCCCGGACGGGTGAGGTCTGCCATGGTAAACCCGTTGCCGCCACCGGCCTACCGGGGTGGGTTGGAAGCGGCGGTTTCCTTGCCTGCATCCGCCGGCCGATAGTACCCTGAGCGCCGCCCTGACCCGGAGAACATCATGAGCGATAAACCCCTGGCGCCCGCCATCGAAGGCTGGCACACCATGGCAGACAAGCCCCATCTTATCGGTAGCCAGTGTACCCACTGCGACACCTATTTTTTCCCACCCCAGGACCAGTACTGCCGCAACCCCGGCTGCGACAGCACGGGTTTCCGTCGGGTTGAGCTCAGCAGGACGGGAAGAATCTGGAGTTATACCAATGCCTGTTACCAGCCCCCTGCACCCTTTGTGGCCCCCGATCCCTTCGAGCCCTATGCCATTGCCGGCGTGCAGCTCGAGGAGGAACAGATGGTCATTCTGGGCCAGGTAGTCAAAGGGGTGTCCGTCGAGGACCTCAAGGTCGGCATGCCGATGGAGCTGGTGCTGGAAACCCTGCACGAGACCGAGGAGGACATCAAGGTGACCTGGAAGTGGCGGCCGCTGGCGGCCAGGGCAAACAGTGGAAGGGGAGCGTAGACCACATGTCCAATGAAATCGCGATAATCGGCGCAGGCATGCACCCCTGGGGCAAGTGGGGGCACAATTTTGTGCAGTACGGCGTGGCCGCTGCCCGGGAGGCACTGGCCGATGCCGGTGTGCCGTGGCGAGACATTCGCTTCGTTTCCGGCGGCGCCACGGTGCGCTGCGGCTACCCGGGCTATGTCGCCGGCGCCACCTTCGCCCAGGCCCTGGGCTGGCAGGGCGCGGAGGTCAACACCTCTTACGCCGCCTGCGCCTCGGGCTCACAGGCACTGGCAGCTGCCCGCAACAAGATTCTCGCCGGTGAATGTGAGGTGGCGCTGGTGGTGGGAGCCGACACCACACCCAAGGGCTTCCTGGCACCGGCTGGTGGCTACCGCCCGGAGGACCCCGACTGGGTGCGTTTCTACCTGGGTATTACCAACCCGACCTACTTCGCCCTTTACGCCAGGCGGCGCATGGACCTGTACGGCGATACCCTGGAGGACTTCGCCGCCGTAAAGGTAAAAAACTCCAGGGTCGGCGCAAAAAATCCCCGGGCCCGTTACCGCAAGTGCTTTACCGCCGAGGACGTGGCCGCCTCTGCCATGGTAGCCGACCCCCTGCGCCTGATGGACATCTGCGCCACCAGCGACGGCGGCGCCGCCCTGATCGTGTGCAGCCTGGAATACGCCCGCAGGATAGGTAAGGCCGACGCACCGCGGGTGGCGGCAATCTCCACCGTCACCCCCACCTTTGCCAGCGGCGTTGTCGAAATGCCCGATATAGCCACCGATTCAGCGGCCGCCGCCGGGGTGGAAGCCATCAGCTACCGCTCATCCATTCCCCTCAAGGCATACGAGGAGGCCGGCATCGGCCCCGAGGACGTGAGCCTCGCGGAGGTGTACGACCTTTCGACTGCGCTGGAGCTGGACTGGATCGAGGACCTGAAGCTTGCCCCCAGGGGCGAGGCGGCAGCCCTGCTGCGGCGGGGAGACACCGCCCTGGGCGGCAGGATCCCGGTCAATGTCTCCGGGGGGCTGGCCTGTTTCGGCGAGGCGGTACCGGCCCAGGCCATCGCCCAGGTCTGCGAACTCACCTGGCAACTGCGCGGGGAGGCGGGTGACCGCCAGGTCAAGGGCGCGAGGGTGGGCATCACCGCCAACCAGGGCCTGTTTGGTCACGGCAGTTCGGTCATCGTGAAAAACTAGGGCCTGTTCACACTAATTGAGTTGGCCCTAGCGCACCGATACTGACTGCAGGTAGGCGATGAGATCCGCCCGCTGGCGGGCGTCGGGCACGCCCGCACTCATCATACTGGTACCCGGTAGTGCCGCCATGGGGTTTTCCAGCCAGGCGTACATCACCTGCGGTGTCCAGACGAACCCGGCCGCCTTCAGGGGGTCGGAATAGTACTCGAAACCCTCCTGCTGCCCCGCAACCTTGCCGAAGATACGGTACAGGTTGGGGCCATTACCGTGGCCCGCCGCGGCGTCGGTAAAGTGACAGGTGCGACAGGGGGCGAATACCAGCCGGCCGCGCGCGGGATCGCCCTGCAGCAGCGACAGTTCATCGACCGGGTCCGGCTGGGAGTGGACGCTGGCAGCGGCTACCAGCAGGCCAGACCCCAGCACCCGGGCCAGCATGGTTATCATGTCGCACCCCCCCTGCGCGCGGCGGCCTGTCCCGCCCGGCGCCCGAAAAACGTGGCGTCGCCCACGGACAGGCCACTGGCGATATAGGGCGCCCCGGGAAGGCCTGAACTGTTGCGCCCGGCAGCGAAAAGTCCGGGGATCGCCTCGCCGAAGCTGTTGTATACCTCACCATCGAGCCCGGTCTGGAGGCCGCCGAAGGTGTGGGCGGGGAAAAACGCCTTGTCCACGGCAAGATCCCAGGCCCGGTAAGGCGGGCCCTGCAGCGGGCGCAACACCGGGGGACGCTTGTGGAACAGCGGGTCTTCGCCATTGATAGCATGCCGGTTGTAATAGGCCACGGTCTCCTGCAGGGCGCCCTTCGGGAACCCGAGTTGTTCCGCGAGGTCACCGATAGTATTGCCCTCGGCAACCGGCAGGAAATTGTCCTGCGTGGCGGGCGGGTCACCGCGCCGGTCGGTGATCAACCAGGCCCGCCCCTGCTGGTGAAACGCGATCGCGTCACCGAGCACACCGTAATAGGTATCCTCCGGGACGAAGCGCTGGCCGGAGGCGTTGACCACGATGCCGGACAACACGGACTCCGGCGGATACAGGGGGACGATGGCAAACCCCTGGTGCATCCGCAGCGCGGCGGCGCCGGCGCCAATACCCATATTGATACCCATCCCCTGGTCACCGACATTTCCCCAGGGGACCGAGCAATCGTACAGTTCGGGGGCGTAATTGCGCACCATTTCCCGATTGTGGATGAACCCTCCGCTGGCCAGCACGACGCCGCGGTACGCCCTGATGGTTTTTGGCTGGCCCGCCACGGTGACCTGCATGCCGATGACGCGCCCGTCACCGGTCACGACCAGCCGCTGGCCCGATACTTCCGCCTGCAGACGCACTCCCAGCGCGGTCGCCTGTGCCAGCAGGGCTTCCATCAGTACCCGCCCACCGGTCATGCCACTGGCCACGGGCACATGACCGCGGGGGGCCGGCACTGCCATTTCCCGGGCGGGCCAGGCCAGTTCACAACCGGAAAAATACAGTGACTCGCCCCCCTGGGGCACCAACATGCCCGGGGACATTTGCTGGCTGTAGGGCACACCCTGCTCTACCAGCCAGTCAAAGTGCGCGCTGCTCTGTTCGCAATAAAGCCGGATTTTCTCCACGGGCGGGTGTTTGCCACCGGCCCGGGAGATAAAACTGAACATCTCCTCGACGCTGTCTTCAATCCCCAGGGCCCGCTGCAGCGCGGTACCGCCGCCGGCGTAGACGACCCCGGCGGACATGGCAGAGGAGCCGCCGAAACGCGGCAGGGATTCGATCAGCAGTACATTGGCGCCGGCCCTGCTGGCCTCGATGGCCGCACAGGTGCCCGCCGCACCGGAACCGGCTACGAGTACGTCGGCGTAGATGTCCCAGGAGGTCACCCGGCTGGCCGGCAATGCCCCGGCCCCCATCGCAAAGGTGCCGGCAGCGGCTGCGCCCAGTCCCGCCAGCAGGTCCCGTCGGCGCAGGCCCACCTTATCGCCCGGGTCAGTCACGGCCTGGGGCCATCAGTATTGCCGCTGGTATTCAAGCTGGCCGTCGATCATGTAGGTGCGGTGGCGCGGGCCCCCGGCATCCAGGTTTTCGTCCGCGTAACCTGCATCCCCCTCGTAGAGAAAACAGATTCCGTCCTCGACAAAAACCATGCGCGGGGCGTAGCGGATTGCCTCCCGGGCGGCAATGCGCTCGCGGGCTTCGCGACAGGAGGGGCAGTCGGCGAGCTCCACCAGGCTGACGAAAGTCGGTGGCATCAGGCGGAACGGGTGCTCCCTGTCCGCCAGTTCGGCAAAGGCCTGCTGCGGCCTCACCCAGCGATGATGGGCGATTTCGCCACCGTCCACAGTGACCTCCTGCCCATCTTCCAGCACCCCCAGGAAAAACCAGGTGGAGAAACGCCGCCTGGCACCCTCCGGGGTGGTCCAGTGTGACAGGTAGGCCAGCTGGCCGCCGCTGATTTCCAGCCCCGCTTCCTCGCGTGTCTCCCGGATCGCCGCGTTGAGTGCGGCGACATACTCATCCCGGTCCGGCGGGTAGTCACCCTCGTCCACCCGGCCCCCGGGAAAAACCCACATCCCCCCCATGTGGGCGACCGCCTTGCTGCGCTGCACCAGCAGGGTCTCCAGGCCCTCTTCACCATCGCGCACCAGTACCACCGTGGCGGCGGGGTGAACCGGTTCGACTGTATCGCTCATTTCCAGCATATCCGGGTCCCGGGTTACCCGGGGAAAAAACGGCTGATGGTGTCGATCACGCAGGCCGGGCGCTCACTGCCCTCGATCTCGATGGTCATCCGCACCACCACCTGCACCCCCCCTTTGACCTCCTGCGCACTGATAACCTCGCCGCCACCCCGAACCCGGCTGCCCACCGGCACCGGCGCGGGAAACCGCACTTTCTCGCAGCCGTAGTTGACCCCCATGGATACATTGTTGACCTGCATGATTTCCGGCAGGAACTGGTTGGCCAGTGACAGGGTCAGGTAGCCGTGCGCGATGGTCTTGCCGAAGGGCCCCTGGGCGGCGCGCTCCGGGTCTACGTGGATCCACTGGTGATCGCCGGTGGCCTCCGCAAAGAGGTCTATGCGGCGCTGGTCTATCTCCAGCCACTGGCTGAAACCCAGATGCGTCCCCGGGGCGTCCAGCAATGCCGAGGGATTGTCGAAAATGGTTGTCACTGCGTCTACTCATCCTGTTGCAATACCCCACAGACTATACCACCCCGGTGCCCGTTCATTCACCCGTCAATGTCCCTGAATGCAATCTGCGTTGGCAAGCCAAACGAGGTTGGCTATAGTTGGTCGCCTTCAAAACCAGGAGCATTGAGCCAATGGAAAATCTGGACATCAACGAAATTCTGCAGACTTACGTCATCCCCTGGGGCATCAAACTGGTGCTGGCGCTGGCTATTTTCTACATCGGCCGCATGGTGGTTGCCGGGGTCGTCGCTTTCGTGCGCAAGGTGCTGCACGGCCGCGGCATGGACGATATCCTGGTGGGTTTCCTGGTGGCAATCCTGCGCTGGGTTCTGCTGCTGTTCGTGGTGATTGCCGCCCTCAGCCAGCTCGGCATCAACACCAACTCCCTGGTGGCATTGCTGGGCGCCGCGGGCCTGGCCATAGGCCTGTCGCTGCAGGGTTCCCTGTCCAATTTTGCCGCGGGCGT
>Ga0210341_1681185_pt1 | contig 11783 bp, 10 predicted proteins | sample S425metaT_FD_159703 | JGI IMG/M metagenome (GOLD analysis project Ga0210341, IMG submission 159703) | Metatranscriptome of estuarine sediment microbial communities from the Columbia River estuary, Washington, United States - S.425... | ecosystem: Environmental > Aquatic > Marine > Intertidal... | reverse complement strand
GGCGTCCACCAGTGGCGTCATCGAATCAATGGCGCTTTTCGCGTTCGCCCGGTCGATGAAAACCACGCCGCCCAGTTCCAGCACCTTGCCGAGAATGGGCGTCTCTTTCTTGATTTCCTGTTTGCCGACTCCGGCTATGTCGCGACGCAGAAGTTTCGCGAGTATGATCACGTCCGCCTTGCTCTGGTGATTGAAGATAAATACCGCCGGGCGGTGCGACCACAGGTGTTTCTCACCGCTTACCTTCAGGTCCATACCTATCAGCGCGCTGGCGGTGTCCGCGAACAATGAGAATGAAAAGTTCTGGGACTCCCGCCGGGAGCCCGTCAGGGCGAGTATCGGCAGGCCCGCCACAAACGAGGCCACCAGGCTGCTGGTTGCGGCCACGGAGCGAACGTACTGGCTGACGCGGGGGCGGCCCCGGCTGCCGAAGCCTACCACCGGCCAGCCGCGCTCGTTGGCGATCTTTTCCAGTTTGCCGTTCGGGTTGAGTGCGCGCGGCTGGCCGACGCGTTCCAGCAGCAGCAGGTCGTCGGTGCTGTCGGAGTAAAAAAAGCTGCGATCCAGGTTGGCGCGGGTACCTTTCGCCAGTTTTTCGGCGGCGTCAACCTTACCCTGGCCGAAGCAGAGGGGCGTTACCGCTTTGCCCGTGAATTTCCCCTTGCTCACCTCCAGGTGACTGCACAGTACGTGCTCGATGCCGAGGTCTGCGGCCGCCGGCTCCACCTGGTAGGGCGTGGCAGAAGAAATGATCGCCACTGTATGCCCCTTTGCGATGTGGGCTTCTACCAGCGCGCGCGATTCGGGGTAGATCAGGCGTGCAATCTGTTTGGTATAGAGCTTTTCGCCAACGTCCCTGTAGGTATCCTCCTCGATACCCCGCATGAACTGGGCATTGACGGCCATCATGCCGGAAAAACCGAGGTTGCCCAGGCCGAAACTGGTCATCGCCGCCACGATTTCCGCCAGCTGGCGGGGTGACAGGTCGCCGCGCCTGACCTGTTCCCGGATGAAAGAGGTGGCGGAATAGCCCGCGATGATGGTGCCGTCGAAATCGAAGATTGCTGCGATTTGCGGGCCGCCGGGTGACGCCTCGATGTCTTGCAGGAGTTTCTGTAGTGTGGTCATGGCCGCTTCCTGGAGTGTCCCAAGAGCATAGCGCAATACCGGTTTGGAGGGGACAGACTTCGGCCGGTTCTCGTTCCCGCTTTTTCCGGCCATAAAAAAACCGCCGGGTCATAGACCGCGACGGCGTTTCAGGGGTAAAGCATTTTTTTCTTTTCTACCCAGGTATTTTTCCGGCCCGCTACCGGAACACGTCCCCTGGCCCCCAAACATCTCTGACAAATGTTTGTTTGCTTCCCCTAAGCAATGTGGCGATGCTTGGTGCCGACTCTCCATTCCGAGGATGGTGAGTCATCCATCGCCACACCCTCAGTATAGGGAGCAGGCGGCGATGTTCAAGAAATTACTCCATGATATTTTATTATATCTTTACATAACCATAAGTTATTTCATTGTGCGCACGTCTCCACGGACTCGCCCTCGGGTTACACTGCCCCATCGGATCAACAGAAACAGGAAATATCGAATGACTATCGGACGCAGGCAATTCCTTGGACTGGCCGGTGCAAGCGCGGCGGCTCCGCTACTGCAAGGCTGTAGCGGCGACAAGCCAGAGGTATCCCTGGACCGGCGCTTTCCCATCGGCCCGTTTGGTGCGGATTCCACCGCTGAAGAGGTCACCGCAGGCCTGGACCTGAGCGGCAGTACCGCGCTGGTCACCGGCTGTAACTCCGGCCTGGGCTACGAGACCATGCGGGTGCTCGCCCTGCGCGGGGCCCATGTCATCGGTACCGGCCGCACCCTGGAAAAAGCCGCCACGGCGTGCGCCTCTGTCGCGGGTAAAACCACACCCGTCGCGCTGGAGTTGTCCGACTTCGATTCGGTGGTGGCCTGCTCCCAATCCGTGCGTGATATGGGGGTCAGGCTGGATATGCTGATCTGCAATGCGGGCATCAATACCTTCGGGGAGCTGGAACTGGTCAACGGGATCGAGAAGATTTTCGTAGTCAACTACCTGGGGCATTTCGTCCTGGTCAACCAGCTGTTGCCGATGATGCTCAGCGCCGGTTCTGGGCGGATAGTCCATGTTGGAAGCCGCTCCGGTTACACCCAGGCACCCGCGGTGGGAATCGATTTCGACAATTTGCGCGGAGAAAAGGAATTTGACTCCGGCGAGGCCTACGGCCGTTCCAAACTGGCCAACGCGCTGTTCTCCCTGGCCCTGGCCGAGCGGCTGGAAGGTACCGGGGTGACCTCCAATGTGGTTCACCCGGGCCTGGTCGTGACCGATATCGCCCGCACCGCGCCGGCTTTCCTGCGGCTCGCTTTCGAATGGCTGGGTCCGCTCTTCGCCAAGACACCTGCCGAGGGCGCCGCCACCCAGGTGTATGTGGCAACGAACCCCCTGCTGGACGGGGTAAACGGGGCCTATTTCGAGGACTGCAACCCGGTGACAGTCAGCGGCGACCACCATATGTTCGATGGCGCCATGGCCCAGCGCCTCTGGTCGGAGGCGCAGGCAATGACTTCAGGTTACCTGGCTTGAGCTGATCGACCGACGCTGTTTGCAGTGCTCGTCAGGGCGCCTTGCGAAACAGCAGTGTCATCCGGTCGGCCTCACCGATAGCCTGCATCCGGGCGCGCAGTTCCGGGTCGTCCGCGCTGGTCCTGAGTGAGGGGGACAGGCGCCACACGTTATCCTCCGGTCCCGGTTGGTCCAGCGGGTTGGCGTTGATGTCGCTGCTGGCCACCAGCTCGAAACCGGCGTCCTCGAACATCTCTATGACCTCGGCTTCGACCAGGTAGCCCCGGCTGCCGTCAGTGCCGGACCCCGACTGGTTGGCGGGGGCACGTTGTTGTACAACACCCACCAGTCCGTCGTCCTTGAGAATGCTCCTGACTGCAGCGAGCGCCTGGCTGCGCGTGCCCGCCTGCTCTTCAAAGCGAGTCAGGTTGTGCAGGGCGCGGATCAGCAGGACCCTGTCCACGGTGCCTGCGACCTTCGCCGGTACGGTGCTGAAGGTGAACCCCTCCGCCTTGATGCCATTATCGGTGAAGCCTTTGACCATGTCGGGGAAATTGCCGGTAGCCTTGACTCGCCCCGCAATCCATTCGTCGGTGGCGTTGGGAAACAGCGACCACATGCGATCGGCATAATTTATGCCGTACAGGGTACCTTCAGGACCGAGATAATTGGCGAGGATGTTGGTGTACCAACCGCCACCCGGAAGCGCCTCGGCAACTGTCATCCCCGGTGCCACCTGGAAAAACGCCAGGGTTTCGGCAGGGTGACGGGCGCTGTCCCGGGCCCGGTCCTCTGCCGAGCGCGATTCAATCGCCTGGCGCAGGGCGGCCTCGTTGTCGGCGCTGTCCGCCGCCTGTAGCCAACCTGCCGCCAGCAGACCGAGCAGCAGTACCCATGTACTTTTCTTCACCATGCCAAACTCCTCAAAATAATAGTTGATTCAGATGCTTAACCCGCCGCGCTGTCAGCCTCGTCGCTGCTGACCTCCACCATCTGGTTGCGGGGATCCGCTGTCTCCCAGTAACCGCGCAAAGCCAGCAGCTTGCCCTGGTCGTCCACCTCGTAGGTGAACACACCGTGAACCTTCTGCTGCATGGCCTTGCCCTCACCGAGCTCGATGGTCACTGTCAGCACCACATGGTTCGCCACCTCGTTGCCCGCGGCGTAGGAGTCCAGGATGTCGATGTGGATGTTCGCCGGCGCGATAAAATTATCCCAGAACGCCTCCCTCGCGGCCGGGCCGCGATGGCCCTTGCCTTCAGGGTCGATAACCGACACCCCGATGGGGTCTTCGATTATCGCGTTTTCCGCGTAGAGTCCCAGCCAGCCCTCTCTATTCTTGCTGTGCACGTACTCCCTTGAGAGCAATGCCGCGCGGCGCGCGGGGTGTTCATCTTCAAACATGGCGATAGTCTCCCGACTGGGGCGGATGCCCGGGTTGGGCCGATTGTACAAGTTTTTGCCGGAGGTGGCATAAGCGCAGGGTTGATATGTTGCACCGGCGCTCGCGGTACAGTGCGGGCGCTGTATCGCGGATGACAGCGCATCTGCTTGTCCGCTGCCGGGCTGCTGCCGGTCGGGCAGCTTGCCAGCCCCTGAAAAAACCTTATGCTTGTTGCTCATACCTCTGCGGTAGCGAATTTTTTTCATGAAAGCCCTGGCCACGGTCACGTCACTGCTCCTGTCGACAGCCCTGCTGCTCATCGGCCACGGCATGCAGCTCACTCTGCTGCCGCTGCGGGCCAGTGCCAACGGTCTGTCGGATTTCATGATAGGACTGAGCGCGTCCTGCTACTTTCTCGGGTTTATCGTCGGTTGTATCGCGGTATCCGCCACTATCGCCAGGGCCGGGCATATCCGCAGCTTTGCCGTATTGACGGCGATAATGACCAGCGCCATTCTCTGCGCGGAGATGCTTGATGGCTGGCAGTTCCTGCTGGTGCTGCGTTTCCTGACCGGGGTGGCTATCTCCAGCCTTTATACGGTTATCGAAAGCTGGCTCAACAGCCAGGCCACGACGGAATCCCGGGGACGGATTCTTTCGGTGTATACCTTTATCCTGCTGCTTTCGATGGCGCTCGGTCAGGCCCTGATCAATGTCGGGCCGGTTGAGTCGGCAACCCCTTTCACCCTGGCGGCGGTTTTCCTGGTGCTTGCGATTGTGCCGGTGGGCATGACCAGGCGCCTCGCCCCGGCGCCGCTGGAGAGCACCCGCATTCGTTTCGGACTGTTATACCGGCGCTCCAGATCGGCTTTCGCCGGGGCCCTGTTGTCCGGACTGGTGGTGGGCAGTTTCTGGTCCCTGGGGGCAGTATTTGCCCGCGGCTACAGCCAATCCCAGGCCGACATCAGCTGGTTTATCAGCGCCGCCATTCTCGGTGGAGCACTGCTCCAATACCCCATCGGGCTGCTCTCTGACCGCATGGACCGGCGCAAGGTGATGCTGCTGTTGTGCCTGGGCGGCGCAATTGCCTCCGTCGCCGTTGCCATTAGCACCGGTGAATCCTGGCACCTGCCGATGGTTTTCCTGTTTGGCGCGATGGTCATGCCGATCTACGCTATCTCGCTGGCAACCGCCGCGGATGTATCGCAGGGCTCGGAGTTTGTCGAAATAGGTACATCGGTGCTGCTGTTGAATGCGGTCGGTGCGGTATCCGCTCCCCTGGTCCTGGGCCAGCTGATGAGTGTCCTGGGCGCGCCGGTACTGTTCTGGTCGTTCGCAGTTCTGTGCCTGCTGTTTATGGCTTATATTGCACTGCAGCTGCGGGACGCGCGGGCGATTCCCGTCTCGGAGCAAGTGCCGTTCTCCGCCGCGGCATCGGAAGTCGCCCCCGCCAGCTTTGACCTCGACCCTCGCGGGCCGGAGCAGGTCCCGGTGGAGAAAAATCCAGAGACGTCACCGAAGTAACTTCCCGGCAGAGGTTCCAGTCAGGGCGCCAGCTCCAGGAACCGGGACCACTTCTGCTGGGCTCCGATTACCCAGCCGGGTGTCGCCTCGCCCACTCCGGCCGCTTCCAGCCCCGGATGGGCCACGGCGATGTGGCGCAACGCCTGGGTCTGGTGGTCGTCTACATCCACCAGCAGGATGTGTTTACCGGCCTGCAACTCTTCCTCAAAGCGCCGGAAGTTGACATTCGGTTCCTGAATGCCGATCAGGCCTCCCTCCCAGGTGCAGAAGCCCAGCACGACTATCGCCAGGAATATGGGTGGCACCCAGGTATAGCTGTCAGCCAGGCCCGAAATCCAGAACAGCAACAGGATGGCCGCCGCGCAGGCGATGCCCACCACGGCGCCCCGCTCGGTTCCGTGGACCACGTCCTTGCGCAACACGGCCTCCACCTGGTGCAATTGTTTCAGGGTGAGGCCGGCGTCGTCGTTGCTCAGCACGTGGACCTGTGGTGGCGTGATGCCGGCCGCGTCCAGACCGCGCTCGATCTCGGTCAGTTCGTCGAGGTCATCACTGATAAAATAATGGCGTTTCATGTCCGGGTCTCCTTATTTGCAGCCCCATGGTCTGGCCTGAGTTGCAGCTTTTCAGGGCTCTTCACGCTTAGTGTAGGACGTTGGACAGCAGCATCGGGCAGTGATTGGCGGGGTTACCTAGATCTTTTGGCATCTAAACGGGAACCCGTTAGATGCGGGGGATTTATCGAACCGGGTTGGTTCGGGCGTGGTTCAAGGCTGGAGGGTGTGCCAGAACGGTAGCCTGAAAACCCACCTGCCGATTTATTTCTGCGGCGCGGCAGGCAATACTGGCCACCATGTCGTCAGCAGCCATCACACCACCAAACCGGGCAGCCCCCCTTCTGAGCGGGCGGCGTCTGCTGTACCTCGGCTTGCTGTTTCTGCTGGCGCTTGCGCCGCGTCTTTACAGTGTGCAGTCGCTTGGCTGGCACTGGGATTATCCGGGCAGCTTTACCCTGGTTAACTTTGACGAGGGAGGCTCCTGCAGGGCCGCCCTGGAGGGGTTTGGCTACTCGACGTTCATCGGCCGCCAGACCATAGGGCTGGCCAGCCTGGTGGACGCCGCGCCGCCCCCGGGGACTGCGGGCGACCCGCGGGCGGCAAAGGCCTACTGCCACAGTGCCGACCATATTCGGGTGGCCCGCAACTACTCCGCGGTCGCCGGGGCGCTGACTGCCACGGTAATAGCGCTGATTGGCCTGCTGCTGGTGCCTGCCCGGCCCGGCGTGGGATGGAGTGCGGGCGCGCTGTTGGCCCTGTCGGGCTTCCATATCAGTGAATCCCACAGCGGGACCGTGGACGCGCCCTCGGTGTTGTTTATCTACCTGTTTCTCGCGCTGATGGTGTATTGCCTCAGCCGCGGCAAGCGCGGCCTGCTGCTTGCCACACCCCTGCTGCTGGTGCCTGCCATCTGGACCAAGTACTGGGTCTTTGCCCTGTTTGCTTACGTCGCCTTGACGCCGCTGCGGGCCTGGCAGTACCTCAGTCACGGCATGAGCCCGCGTCGCGTGGCGCTGGTGATCGTTGCTACCGCAGTCCTGTTCGGCCTGCTCAGCAATGCGGACTTCCAGCGGGCGCGGCTCTACCCGCTGTTGGCCCTGTGGTATCTGGCGATTCCCTGGCGCGCTATCCATCGCCCCATGGCAGTGTTCTGGCTATTCGTGCCGCCGCTCGCCTACCTGCTGTGTCGGGTGGATCTTATCGCCAGCTATACCACCGGTGGCCTCACGGGCAGCTTCGGCACGGGCTACGCAGCCATCGGCTGGCACAAGTGGCTGCGCAACCTGCTCAACCTGCCCCTCCTCCTGTTGGTGGGCCTGGGTCTCCCTGCCTGCTTGTTTCTACCCGCCGGCGTGCGCGCCCTGTCCGGGGAGCGCAGCGCGCTGCGGGCGTGGCTGTGCCTCGCGCCGGTGCTCGTGTTCGCGCTTTATATGGCATTTGTTGCCCCCGTGACCTATTACCGCCACTACCTGCCGTTGCTGCCGGCGGCCGCGCTGCTGGCCGCCCTCGGCCTGTTCGCCACGCCTTGGGCGCAGCGGCGCTGGTTTATGCTGCTGTTCTTCAGCTGGCCGGCGCTGCTGGCGGTGGATCTTGTGGCTGACTACCACCGGGATCCGCGCCTGGAGCTGCGCCAGTGGTACCGGGAACACCCGGATGCCCGGGTGTTTTACAGCTTCTATGTCAATCCCCCGGCCGGAGCCGGTGCCGGCAGCCGCCTGTTCCACCCCGAGTATGCCGCCGGTGACGCCGCCGCGCTGCGCCAGGCGAATTATCTGATTCTCAGTGAAAACTGGTACGACACGGCCTTTGCCAATGAGCTGAACGGCCCCCTGGTGGACGACCCCGCGCGGTTGGTTAAAACCAGGCCCGAATACGTGCGCTTTTACCGGGATGCGCTGGCGGGGCGCCACCCGCACCTGGTACAGGAACAGCATATCGCGGTGACAAACTTCATGCCGGAGCTACTGCTGCACCGGCAGCTTTACGGCACCTTCCAGCTGTTCGTCGGTGACCTGCGGATCTTTCGCGTGGTTGATTGAGCCGGGCAGGCCTTGCCATTACAGGGCTCAGGTCTGGAGGCAGCCTTGATCGCCAAATGTCAGTGCCCCATAGCGATGCAGTTGCAAGGAGGGAGACCAGTGGTCAGCCGGCAGGCCGGCCTTGGCCAGCAGCTGGGCAAGGAAGTCCCGTGGATCCGGTAATTGCTCCCAGACTTTGGGCAGAAAGGTCGAGCGATGCCGCCCGTCCTGCAACACCAGGCCGTCGACGCCCGGTCGCAGCCGGTCGAGCAATATCTCCCGGCTCGCAGCAGCCAGCGGCCGGGTCGGCGTCAGAACCGAGATTTCGATAGTGATTTTTTCCAGTTCCTCCAGCCGCATCGGTGGGAAACGCGGATCGCGGAAAGCTGCACTGTGTGCCGAATCGGCTACCGCCCTTGCCAGCGGTGCAACCGGCTCGAGAGTGCCGATGCAACCGCGCAGCCTGGCGTTCCGGGTCAGGGTGACAAATACACCCCGTCTTTCCTGCAAGGCCGGTGTCAAACCGTCATGCAGAGGTGCCTCATCACTGTCGCGCGAACCGGCCCGCATGCTGCTGCGGGCGATGACCAGCAGCCGCTGCCGTTCGGCCGCGGTCAGCTCAATGCAGTACGAAGGCGCCATAACCTACCACCCTGGATTTGTCGCCGGCGGTATCGCCTGAGTTGCACAGATCCAGCAAGTCCAGCGCAAGCTGGCGGCTGTGTCGGCTGCGCATCAGGCCGTTGAGGGCATAGGCACCGCAGGCGTCCTCACCGGTCAGTGTGCTGTCCCTGGCCAGCAGGCGTTCACAGGTCCGCGAGTCCAGCTTGCGGGCCTCCTCGTAACTGTGGAAGTGGGACAGGTCCGTACTGATCACCAGCAGCGTTTCCGGCCCGCCCCACAGGGCGTCCACGACCGCCGCCACCTTGTCGGGATCGCAGTCACCGACTACTACCGGCACCAGGGAAAAATGCCCGAGCACGCGTTGCAGGAACGGCAACTGGACCTCCAGGCTGTGCTCTGCCTGGTGGGCCTCGTCGGACACGCACATTCCCGGCATAGCCACAATCTGCTCGATGCTGGCCCGGTCCAGGGGTATATCCCCGAACGGCGTGGCGAATGCGTCCACTGACGGTACGGCCATGCCCCGCAGGTAGACCCGGTGAGCTGGTCCCAACAGTATTACCCGCTCGATCCTATCCCTGTGCGGCAGCAGGCAACTGTAGGCCCGGGCAGCGGTTTGTCCCGAGTAGACGTATCCCGCGTGCGGCACGATCAGGCCCTTGGGCGCGCTCCCGGCGGGTGCGGTAACCGCCCCCATCAGGGCGTCGATATGCCGGTCAAGGCGATCAGAATCGGCCTCATAGAACAGATCCGCCACAGCGGGTTTTCGGACAGTCATCAAATTTGCAGGCCCCCCTGGGCGATGATTTCTATATCCATACTTGTAATATGGGTATATTGCCCTTAAATACAAGGTTATGAATGAAACAATAGTCTCAACCCGGTACTGGCACCAGCTGGCCAATGGCCAGCTCCAGTGCGACCTGTGCCCGCGCCACTGTCATTTGCAGGAGGGGCAGCGGGGTCTGTGCTATGTGCGCCAGCGTCTCGATGGTGAGGTAAAGCTCGTCAGCTACGGTCGCTCCAGCGGCTTCTGCGTCGATCCTATCGAGAAGAAACCACTGAACCATTTCTATCCCGGCAGCGGCGTGTTGTCCTTCGGCACGGCGGGTTGCAACCTGGCCTGCAAGTTTTGCCAGAACTGGGATATGACCAAGTCCCGGGAGATGGACACCCTTGCAGATAAAGCCAGCCCGGAAGAGCTGGCCCGGGCGGCGCAGGAACTGGGCTGCCGCAGTGTGGCGTTCACCTACAATGACCCGATCATTTTCCTCGAGTACGCGCTGGATGTCGCCGCCGCCTGTCGCGAGCGCGATATCAGGACTGTCGCCGTCACCGCGGGCTATATCGATCCGGAACCGAGAGTGGAGTTTTTTCAGGGGATCGATGCGGCGAATGTCGACCTGAAGGCTTTTACCGACCGCTTCTACTACAAAATCTGCGGCGGACATCTCGCGCCCGTGCTGGAGACACTGGAGTATATAGAGCATGAGACCGACTGCTGGCTGGAGCTGACCACCCTGCTCATCCCCGGCGAAAACGATTCCGAGGGTGAACTCAACGAGATGACCCGCTGGGTGGTGGAGCACCTGGGACCGGATGTGCCTATGCATTTCACCGCATTCCACCCCGACTGGAAAATGCGCGACATCGAGCGAACTCCCGCGGCCACCCTGGGCATGGCCCGGGATATCGCGCGCGCCAACGGCGTCAGGTATGCCTATACCGGCAACGTGCACGACCCGGCCGGTGGCAGCACCTGGTGCCATAGCTGTGGCGAGCTGTTGATCGAGCGGGACTGGCACAGGCTGGGGCGCTGGGGGCTTGATTCACGCGGTTGCTGCACTGCCTGTGGCTGCGCGCTCCCGGGCCACTTTGATGGCAAACCGGAGCAACGGGAACTGCGGCCGATGCGGGTGCGATTGCGCCAGGTCAGTTAACTTTTTTCGCACTGGTCTATTCTACATGTATGGACCGAGACCTGTGTGATTGGACATGCTGGAAATAATACTGGAAGTCCTGGTGATGCTGCTGGCAACCAATGGCGCGCCGGTACTCGCTACCCGTTTTTTTCAATCTTTTGGAGACATCCCCCTGGACCGGGGGAAGCGGCTGGCAGATGGTCACCCACTGTTCGGTTCATCCAAGACCTGGCGTGGATTCCTTGCAGCCCTTGCCAGCTCCTGTGCGCTATCCGCGCTGTTCGGCTATGGCGTGGGGTTCGGTCTGGTGTTCGGGATGCTGGTCATGGCGGGTGACCTGTGTTCCAGTTTCGTCAAGCGCAGGAAAGCCCTCAAACCCGGTGCCCGCTGCGTGGGCTGGGATCAGGTCCCCGAATCGCTTCTCCCGTCGATTTTTGCGGTTGTCGTTCTGGGAGGGCAGTGGTGGTGGGCACTACTGCTGACCCTGATTTTTACGCTGATCCAGATGCTCGTCTCCAGGCCGCTCTACTCGCTGCACATCCGCAAAAAACCTTATTAGGGACCCATCACACCGGGTCATGGTGCGCCCAGGTGATGCAGGGTAATCTCCGGCGGACAGTTAAAACGCGCCGGAACCACGGAGCTGCCGGTACCCACCGAGGTATAGCCCTGCATCAGGTCGTACGACCAGGCCCCTGCGCCGGTGTACCGGGGTGCGGAGGAGTTGTAGGCGAGCGCCATGCCACCAGGCAGGCAAATCTGGCCGCCATGGGTATGGCCACACATCATGAAGTCGAATCCGACGTAGGCGGCGTGACGGTAGATCTCCGGTGAGTGGGCAAGCAACAGGGAGACGGCGTCATCAGGGATTCCGTCGTAGGCCCGCTCCAGGTTGTCGGCGGAGAAATAGTGTGGGTCATCGATTCCGGCCAGAAAAATCGAGTCGCCCTCGCGCTCAATCCTGGTATTTTCATTCAGTAACAGCTGGATCCCGAGGGACTCAATCGGCTTTGTCATAAGGATACTGTCATGATTGCCAAGGACGGCATAAATGTCCCTGTCGATCTCCCGGCAGAGGCGCTCCAGCCCCTTCATCGCAGCGTCATGAGACCCATGGGTGCGAAAAAGGTAGTCACCGGTAAGCACGCACAGGTCGTAGTCCAG
>Ga0210341_1686876_pt1 | contig 12208 bp, 11 predicted proteins | sample S425metaT_FD_159703 | JGI IMG/M metagenome (GOLD analysis project Ga0210341, IMG submission 159703) | Metatranscriptome of estuarine sediment microbial communities from the Columbia River estuary, Washington, United States - S.425... | ecosystem: Environmental > Aquatic > Marine > Intertidal... | reverse complement strand
TTATCCTACTGTGTAGAGTTGTCCCGACAGTAATTCAACTAAGTACGAGAGGAACTGTTGATTCGCGTGACCGGTAACTTCAGTGGACCGACAGGTCCTTGCTGAGAAGCTGCAACGCGTGGGCGCAGCCCGGCCGGACGAGGGCCGGAATCTGGTAACACAGGGATTTGCCGCCGCCGGTGGGCATCAATACCAGGGCGTCACCACCGTCGATTACGGTCTGGATAATCTCGCCCTGGGGGGCGCGGAAAGACGCGTAACCGAAAACGGTTTGCAGGATATCCAGGGAAGCTGTCATGGCGGCGGAGTATAACCCAAATGGCGGGCTGACCCGGACATCATTCCCAGGCTATAAGCCCGGGCCATGTGCGTTACACTGTGCGTCCCTCCAGTCAAGAGCAGCTGCCATGTGGGCCTGTCCACACTGTCGGCTTGCGCTGCTGGCGAGCCCCGAAGGGGCGTCGCTGGCTTGCGCAAACGGACATGCATTCGATCGCGCGCGCGAGGGCTACGTGCACCTGTTGCCCGCGAACCGCAAGCGCAGCCCCGAGCCCGGAGATAATCCGGAAATGGTGGCCGCCAGGCGCCGCGTCCACGATGCCGGAACCTACCGTCGTCTCGCCGATGCCGTGGTGGCCGGGCTCGCTGGACTGCCGCTGCGCGGCGGTGTACTGGACCTGGGGTGCGGTGAGGGTTATTACACCGACGTCCTGGCTCGCGCACTGCCGGGCACTGCGCTGTGTGGCGTCGACATTTCCCGTACTGCGGTGCGACTGGCCGCCAAACGCTGTGCCGCGGCCGAGTTTGCGGTGGCCAGTGCCTATCAACTGCCTTTGCCCGATGCGTCGCTGGACGCCGTGTTCAGGGTGTTCGCGCCCTCGGACGACACCGAGGTGAGGCGCGTGCTGAAACCGGGGGGGTATTACCTGGAGGTGTGCCCGGCGCCACGCCACCTGTGGCAGGTGCGAGCCATGCTCTACGACCACCCCCGCGAAAATGACAGGGCGCGGTCTGAGCTTGCCGGTATGCAGTTGGTGAAGCAGCAGCTGTTGCAGTATGACGTGACCCCCGATCCCGGCCTGCTGGCGGATATTGTCGCCATGACCCCATTTTCCTATCGCGGCCACCGCGAAAAGCGGGAGCGCTTGCAGGGCGCGACCCTGCCTGTCCTGACCATGGATTTTTCCCTGCACCTGTTCCGGGGTGATCTCTGAGTTCAGCGCCAGCTGACTGCGCCGCCGATCACGCCACGCTCGTGGGTGCAAGCAAGAATTTCCTGTATTTTTCCGGCTATTCCTGTACAATGTGGCGCTTTCCATCAGAGCACAAGGTTCATTTTATGGCGCGCAAACCCACGCGAGCAGCAGCAAAGAAAAAGCAACCTGCGGCAGTAGAAACGTCCGAATCGATTGAAGAACAGACCAGGTTGTTCCTGAAGTCCGGCAACAAGATCGATATCATCCAGTCCGGCGTCAGTGGCCAGCCCACCATGGCGGTCAACAAGCAGATCAAACTCGGCAACAAGCAGAAAACCGCTTAACACCTCTTCCAGGCAATTTCAGTCGAGGCCCAGCGCGGTCTTCGCGAAAGCCAGGGCCGCGGCCGAATCAACCCGGGAACTGTAGGCCTCCAGGAACAGTTTTCCCACGACCACTCCGGCCGGATCGATCACGATCATACCGGGGTGGGGGATGCCGAACTGGCGGTCCCCCGGCTGGTACTGATCGTTGAGAATTCCCAGTGTCCTGAAGCTCAGGCCGTTGTTATCGGACAGCACAGGAATGGTGATGCCAAATTTGTCAATGAAGACCTGCTGCAGCTGCGGGCTGTCGTAAGTGATCGCCACCAGGCCGATTCCGGCCGCCGCAAACCCGGCACTGTTTGCCTGTAACTGGATCATCTGGCGCATACAGTAGGGACACCAGTCCAGTGAGCGGCTGGCCACGAAAACCGTGCCGTTGACCCCGGCAAACTCCTCGATAAGGGTAATCTCACGCCCCTGGTAGCGGGCGCGCAGCCCGGGAAAACGCGAACCCAGCGCCGGTCCGGGATCGAAATCGTCCGTGTCCTGCGCCACGAACATGCCCTCGGTCAGGCGGGCGTACGCTGCCTCCTTCAGTGGCTCGCGCCAGACATACAGCGCGGCGGCTGCCACCAGCAGGACAGGCAGCAGTATCAGCAGAATCTTTTTCATCCGCGGGAGAGTCTCTTGTAATGCCGGCTAGCGGATAGCGTAACCAGTTCTCAAACAGTCTAATTCATTCCGGCTGTTTGTCCCATGGCGGTTGTCCAGAGCTGCCCGGAACGCGTATCCTTTGTGCGACAAAATCCGGGACGATGGATGCACCCTATGCTGGACCAATTGCTAATCGCCAGCCTGTTTTTCGCGTTGGTGATCAGCCTCGTGCTCACATCCTGGCCGGCCGTATGGGTTTTCGCCTCCGCCATGCTGGCAGCCTATTTCCTGGATCTCGTGGACACCTCGGAACTGCTGGCCAAGGCAACCAACTCAGGCCTGATAACCCTGATCCTCCTGCTGCTCGTGTCCATCGGGCTGGAAAAACTGTCCTGGCTCACGCGGCTGTCCGGCAAGCTCATTTCGGCCAATTATTCGGCGAGTCTGTTGCGCATGGGCTTTTTTACGGCCCTGTTTTCCGCTTTCGTGAACAATACGGCGGTCGTCGCGACCCTCGCCCACACGGTGCGCAGTAACCGTTACCACCCCGCCAGCAAGCTGCTGATCCCCCTGTCCTACGCGGCCATCCTGGGCGGTACCATCACCCTGATCGGAACCTCGACCAACCTGATCGTCAGCAGCTTCCTGGAAGACGCCACCGGTCAGGGGCTGGCGTTCGGCGACTTCCTGTGGGTCGGGCTGGCCGTTACCGGTTGCGGCCTGCTGGTCATTCTGGCCAGTTCCCGCCTGCTGCCGGTGGGCGACACGCAGCAGATCGATATCAATGAGTACCTGATCGAAGTGGAGGTCGACGCAGATTCGACCCTGGTGGGAAAGACAATTCTGGAAAACGGCCTGCGCGAGCTCGAAGACCTGTTCCTGGTTGAGATCGTCCGCGGCAACTACCTGATATCACCGGTGGCACCCCAGGAGTTTATCCGGGCGGGGGACAAGTTGATTTTTTCCGGCGACATAAAACAGGTCAACGCCCTGGAGTCTTTTCACGGGCTGCGCCTGTTTGCGATAGAGGAGGGGCTGCTGCGCACCAACATGACGGAGGTCATCGTCATGCCCGGCGCCACCATCGAGGGCAAGACCGTCAAGGACAGCGGTTTCCGCTCCCTGTTCGATGCCGCCGTGGTCGGTATGCGGCGAGGCGGCAAGCGCCTGTCGGGCAAACTGGGCAACATCACCATCCAGGCCGGTGACAATATGATGCTGGCGGTAGGCCCTGACTTCAACGAGCGCAAGAACCTGGACAAGAACTTCCTGGTCATCAACGACTCGGTGGGGGAGATAAAGACCACCCCGTTCCAGGATTACTTTATAACCAGCGTGTTGATGCTGGTGATAGGGCTGGCCTCGATGGAGCTGATACCCCTGATCAAGGGGGTTACTTTCCTGCTGATCTGCATGCTCGCACTTGGCGTGGTGAAAGGCTCGGAGCTGCGCAGGCGGTTTCCCTTCGAACTGTGGATCATCATCGCCTCGGCCCTGACCCTCTCCCAGGCCCTGACCAATTCGGGCCTGGTCGCCGTCCTCGCCGACTCTCTGCACGACAATCTGGAGCAGTTGGGACCCTATGCTGCCCTGTTCGGGATCTACCTGGGCACGTTGCTGCTGACCGAGCTGATGACCAATAACGCGGCTGCGGCCCTGAGCTTCCCCATCGCCTTTGGCCTTGCCGAGAGCTATGGGGTGAGCCACATGCCCTTCGTCATGGCGGTTGCCTATGGCGCGAGCGCCAGTTTTCTGACGCCCTACGGATACAACACCAACCTGATGGTCCAGAACCTGGGTGGTTACGAGTTGCGCGACTATTTCCGCGTGGGCCTGCCCGTGTCTATCGTCTATTCGCTTGTCGTGATAGTGCTGATTCCCAGACTCTTCCCGTTCTAGCGCTACTCCCGCCAGCCGCTATCACGACGTCATTGCGCTATAATTGCGCCTGTTGTTCGGCGGAAATATAAGAAAAGGACAGATCGCATGATTTCGATGCCCGGTATGATCGAGCGGGCCGCACGGCTCAATCCCGAAGGCGTCAGCACTCGCTACCTCGGTCGGGAGTACCGCTGGGCGGAAACACTGCAGCGGGTGGCGCGGTTGGGCGGTGCACTCACGCAGCTGGGCCTGGCCGAAGCAGACCGGGTCGCGATTCTGAGCCTGAACAGCGACCGGTACTATGAAGCGGTGTTCGCTATCCCCTGGGCAGGGTGCTGTATCGTTCCCCTGAATACCCGCTGGGCACTGGCTGAAAACAACTACGCCCTGACCGACTCCGGGGCACGGGTACTTTTTTTCGACGACGCCTTTACGGCGCAGGCGCAGCAGTTACTCTCTGCTGTTCCCTCGCTCGAGGTAGCCGTGTATATGGGTGATGGGGACACCCCACCCTGGGCGCAGCCCCATGAACAGATGATTGTCGACAATGCGCCAATCCCGGCTTCTGGCCGGGGCTGGCACGACATGGCGGGGATCTTTTATACCGGCGGGACTACCGGCTTTCCCAAGGGTGTCATGCAGTCTCATCGCGCGTTGTGGGCCAGCGCGATCGGCGCCCTGCCGGAATTCAGGATGGAGCGGGAAAGCGTCTATCTCCACGCCGCCCCGATGTTCCATATGGCGGATTTTTGCGGTTCCATGGGCACAATCCTGCGCTGCGGCAGCAACGTGATTCTCCAGTCCTTCGATGCGGGGGAGGTGTTGCAGGCAATCGCGAGCGAGCAGATCAGCCACGCCCTGCTGGTGCCCTCAATGATCAAGATGGTGCTGAACCACCCCGCGGTGACGGAGGCGGATGTTTCCAGTCTCCGCTGTGTCGTCTACGGCGCATCGCCAATGCCCACTGCAACCCTGGAAAAATTCATGCACCAGTGGCCCACGGTCGGCCTGGTCCAGGTCTATGGGCAAACTGAGCTTGCGCCCATCGCCACGGCCTTGTCTATGGAGGAGCACCGGGCGGGCAGCGAGAAACTCCGGTCTGCGGGCCGGCCCACCGCCAGCAGCGAAATCCGGATTGTGGATGATCAGGGCAGGGACTGCCCCCAGGGCGTTTCGGGGGAGATCGTGGTGCGCGGCCCCCATACCATGCTCGGCTACTGGAACAAGCCCGGGGAAACGGCAAAGGCCTTGCGGGACGGCTGGGTATTCACCGGCGATGCCGGTTACTTCGATCGCGATGGCTATCTGTATATCGTCGACCGGGTCAAGGACATGGTGGTTACCGGCGGCGAGAATGTCTTCACGACCGAGGTCGAGAACGCAGTGATCAGCCACGTGGCGGTGCAGGACGTTGCAGTGATCGGCATTCCCCACGAAGAGTGGGGGGAGGCGGTGCACGCCATCGTGATTCTGCACCCCGGGGAGTCTGTCACGCCGGAAGCCATCATCGCCCACTGCAGGGAGCAGATTGCCGGCTACAAGCTGCCCAAGGGGATTACCTTCCGGGAGGATCCGCTGCCGCTGTCGGGCGCCGGCAAGGTTCTCAAGACCGAGTTGCGCAAACCCTTTTGGGAAGGCCTCGACCGGCAGGTAAACTAGTCATTGCGTCCATTAGGGTGCGAGATCACGCGTAAAACTGGCCATACCATTTGCGGAACTTGGCAAAGGGGCCGTCGTTGTCGCACAACATGGGCTTTTCAAAATATTTCTTGTGAGCCCAGATGATCTGGTCCTCGGACATCTGTTTGCAGATGTCTTTTACAATGGCATCAGCGACCCCCCCGACCGGCTCCTTGCCGTCCACTTTTTTCTGGATAAAGGCGTAGAAAGCGCGTGAGTTTTCCTTGTCCACCGGGGTCAGGTTGGCCATCAGGACAGTTTCACATATCCCGCTGAAGCGCACCGTGGCCTGACCGGGGCCGGTACTGTTGTTTGCGATTATCCCCACTATTTCGCCCCTGGGTGTCGCCATCTTGCTGACCAGTTTGCCGCGCCGGTAGACACCGTCAAACTCCATTACCTCCGGGGTGGGTATGTTCTGGGTGCCGTGAACGTAGAGAAAGTGAGCCGGGTCCACTGAATTTTCACCAATTTCCTGCATGTGGGTGTTGATGTCCCAGCTGTGCAGCTTCAGTCCCCCCCATTCATCATTGGCCGCGTCTGCTTCGGCAATGGTTTCAGGTTCGAACTGGGGTGCCGCGCCCTCGGGGTGGTACCACACGAATATCACCTGGTTCAGTTCCCTCACGGGCCATGGCCGGATGACCTGTTCGCCCCGGGCGACTTTGGGTGGCATGCGATTGGCGTAGGGTATGTCCGTGCACAGGCCCTCGCCGTTATAGGCCCAGCCGTGAAACGGGCAGACGATGGAATCGCCCACCACCGAGGCGCCTCCGCCGGCCTGGTCGCGAATGCCATAGCCCAGGTGGGCGCCCATATGGGGACAGTAGGCATCCAGCACTTTCGCTTCGCCGCTTTCGGTCCGGAACAGCACCAGGTCGGTATCGAAATAACGCAGTGGCATGGATGTCGCCACCGGCAGGTCATGCGAATAGGCCACCTGGAACCAGCCGAAGGGCATGGACATGGGAATACGTTCGCTCATCTGGATGTCTCGCTTGCAGTGAATAGTAAAAATATCAGGCGGTCATTGTGGAGCAGGCCGGCGCGGAATGTAATGGCTTGTAAAACAGGATTGACTCGTTACCCGAGCAAATAGCTAAACCCCGGCGGGAAAAACCGCCTGCCGGGTCCTCGCCGGGCGCTAATGCGGTGCTGGTTTACGGCGCAATGTGATCGAGGTATTTCATATGCTCCCGGCCGACATCCGCGTCCTTGCCGCTACCTCCGGGGACGCCATCGGCACCCAGCGTGTAAAGCCGGAACTCCTGGGCGACCCCGCCCAGGCCGCTGCGTTCGTACAGGTAGGGGCGATCCCAGGGGTCCAGTGCGGGCCCGGGAAGGTAGCCACCCTCCCTGAACTTGCGGGGCAGCGGGGGAGTGGTGGCGGGTGTCACGAGCGCGTCCAGTCCCTGTGCGGTGGAAGGCAGGTAGAAATTGTCCGCCAGGTAGGCGTCGAGGGCTGTCTCGATCAGTGCAAGGTCGGAGCGTATTTGCGCCAGTCCGTTATCGCCAGCTTCGATCGGGCCGATACCGAACGTACTCACGAGGGCGGTTGCGGGGTCCGCGCTGCAGAAAATTTTCCAGTCCTCGTTGGACGGCCTGGTCTCCACTCCTTCGCCCCATACGATAAACCGGTGAAAGCCACTGCCTCCTCGCATGGGGTCGAAGTTGCGATATTCGCCGCAGACCACATCGCCGGTAAAGCGTTCGAGGTTCTGGAACTCCACTTCCTTGCGTTCCGGAAGTTGGGAGATGAGGCGCTCCTGCGCCTGCTCGATACCGTCGGAGCAGGCGCAAAGCAGTACAACTGCCGCCGGGACCAGGGCCTTTTTCAGCAACGTTCTATTCTCCTTAAAAAATGCCCGGGTGTGGACCCCGTGATTGTAATCTACTATCAGGCGCCGGTTCGCTTGGGCCTGGCCCCGGTCTTGCCCCCGGCCTTGGTTTTCAGTCGGGGCACGGCCCGGGCGCTGGCGCCCGCCGCCGCTTTGCGCCTGGTTTTTGGCTTTGGTTTGGCCTTCGCAGTGGGCGTTGCGCCGCTTTTGGCCTTGGTTCTGCGCCTGCGCAGCCCCGCTGCATCTTCCAGTTCCACCAGCGATTCTTCCATGTAGTCGATCAGGCGCTGCACCTGCGGTACGGATTTGCGGCAGGCCACGATGCCGAAGTCGAGGTTCTCGTTGTTGCTCACCAGGGTAAAGTTGATTGCGCTGCCGTCCATGGGGATCGAGACCGGGTACATGCCGTCCAGGCGCGCGCCGTTCCAGTAGCGCCTCTCGCGCGGACCGGGGACGTTGGAGATAACCGTGCTGAAGGCCGGGAAACGGCCGGCCAGCCCCGTGAGCTGGGTCAGCAACAAGGGGGCCTGGCTGATGGCGGTATAGGCCTGGATTTCACCGGCGGACAGCTGCTGCAGTTGCGCCTTGGAGGCATCCATGGACTCCTTGATCTTGCGGAAGCGTTTGGCGGGATCCCGCACATTGGTGGCGAGGTCGGCAATGACCATACCGATGGCATTGGCTGAATCCACGTCGCCGGCCGCCCGCAGGGATACGGGCGCCATGGCCTTGAGGGATATCTTGGGCAGGTCGCGCTGCTCCTGCAGGTGCTTGCGCAGGGCGCCGGCGCACATGGCCATGACGGCATCGTTGAGTGTGCCGTCGTAGGCGCGGCCCATGGCGCGCACCCGCTCAAAGGACCACGACTGGGCGACGAAGCGGCGCGCACCGGTGATCTGGGTGCTCACGGCGGATTTCGGGACCTTGTGAAAGGGCACCGCCATGCTGGTATTGCGACCGAGCCAGACGTTGGCCGATTCGCGGATTGCCCTGGCGACGTTGACGGTGCCGCCCAGCTGGTCCCGCAGTACCTCGACTACGGCCTTGATATCCTGTTCCCCGGGTTTTCCCGGCGAACTGGCGTGCCCCCCCAGCTGCTTTTTGTATATTTCGTAGGCCTCGCGGGAAAAGGGCGAGATCTTCACCTTGTTGCGGGCATTGGTCGAGTACATGCTGCTCATCATGTGCATGGCACCGACGCCGTCGATGGCGCAGTGGTGAGCCTTGAAATAGGTGGCGAACTGGCGATTGGGCAGGCCCTCGATCAGGTTCATTTCCCACAGAGGCCGGGACCGGTCCAGCAGGGTGCTGTGCAGCCGTGAAACCAGGGCAAACAGTTCCCGGTATCGGCCTGGTTTGGGCAGGGCGGAGTGGCGAACATGGTATTCCATGTCCATCTCTTCATCCTCCTCCCAGAAAATATTGCCGGCCAGGCCCAGGCGCCCCATTTTGAGTTTTTCGCCGAAGGGGCGCCTCAGCTCCCCGTCGTAGCGCAGGATGTTGCCCAGGTTGGCCAGGAAAGTCGTGTCGTCCACGTCCTTGGGCAGGGTAAACAGGGTCAGGCCACCCACGTGCATCGGGGTGCGGCGCGACTCGGCGAGCAGGAAATAGGCATCGGTAAGCGGCATTCTGCGCATGGGGGTCAACTCCTGTAATTATAAAAATAATGGCGCTTATGGCAGCGCTAGAATAGACCATTCGTCCATGCGATTGAAATACTTCCTGTCAGTCCTGTGGTGGGATGACTATTTATTCCGCCAGGGGCGGGACAGGCTGTTTTTTTCCGGCATACTTGCCGCTGGCAATTCGCGGCAACAGGGTTTGGGAGAGAATGGGATGGAACTGGATGGCAAAGTTGCCCTGGTAACGGGCGCAGGGCAGGGAGTGGGGCAGGGCATCGCCATGGCGCTGGCGGCGGCCGGGGCGAAGGTGGCCGTGACCGGGCGCACTGGAGCCAAGTTGAAAGACACCTGCAGCCTTATAGAGCAGCGCGGCGGTATTGCCATGCCCGTGGTCTGCGACGTCAAGAGTGCGGAATCCCTGGAGCAGTGCGTGTCCGCGGTGGTCGCGCATTTCGGGGGCATCAACATCCTGGTTAACAACGCCCAGGAAGTGCCGCTGGGCACGCTGCACCAGGTGACCGAGAAGAGCTTCAGCGCGGGCTGGGAGTCGGGCCCCATGGCGGTGTTTCGCGCGATGAAGCTGTGCTATCCCCACCTGAAGGGTGGTGGCAATATCGTCAACCTGGCCAGCTCCTCGGCGAAACGCTGGGATATGACCGGCTATGGCGCCTATGCGGCGACCAAGGAGGCGATTCGATCACTCACCCGGGCTGCGGCCTGCGAGTGGGGCGGCGACGGCATCCGCACCAATGCCATACTGCCCCTGGCGAGTTCGCCGGGTATGGCCTGGTGGATGGAAAACCAGGCGGAGGAGGCCCAGGCTTTCCTGGCGAGTATCCCCCTGGGGCGTGTCGGTGACTGCGAGGCCGATATCGGGCGCTTCGTGGTCACCCTGTGCAGCGACGCCTGCGCCTATATTAATGGTCAGAGCATCGCAGTGGATGGCGGTCAGGCCCTGATGGGCTGAGAGCGATGGTGATGGCGATTTGAGTCAGGGGTAAGGTTATGAGGGTAATGATCACCGGCGCCACCGGGTTCGTCGGCTTCCACACGGCCCAGGCGCTGCTGCAGGCGGGCCATGAGGTCAGCCTGCTGGTGCGCAGTCGGGACAAAATGGAACAGCTGTTCGGCAAGGGGCGTGTCAGGCACTTCACCGTGGGTGACATCACCGATACCGGGGAGGTGCGCAAGGCTCTCGCCGACTGTGATGCGCTGGTCCATTCGGCCGCCATGGTCTCGACCCACGCGTCGGATGCGGACGCGGTCTACCGGACCAATGTCGAGGGCACCTCCAATGTGATCGGGGCTGCGCTGGACCTGGGGGTCGCTTCGATCATCCATGTCTCCAGCGTCACCGCGCTGTACGACCCGGCGGCAGCCGTGCTGGACGAACATTCCCCTCCGGGCACCGGGGCGACCGGCTACGGCCGCTCCAAGGTTGCCTGTGAGCGCTACGTGCGCGGCCTGCAGGAGGCGGGCGCACCAATCAGTATCACTTACCCGGCGACGGTGATCGGGCCCGACGACCCCGGGCTGACTGAAGCTCACGTGGGCCTGCGCACCTACCTGCAGCAGTTCGTACCCCTGATGCCCTCGGGGACCCAGTATGTGGACGTGCGGGATATCGCCCGGGTTCACCTGCGTCTGCTGGAGCAGCCGGGCACAAGCGGCAGGTATATTCTGGGAGGGCATTACGTCCCCTGGCGCGAACTGGGCGGCGTGCTGCGGCGAGTCACCGGCCGGAAGCCGCTGGAACTGCCCCTGAATGCCGGGATGATGCGCCTCGCCGCCCGCCTGTTCGACCGCGTGGGCAGCTATATAAAGATGGACCTGCCCTTGACCGCAGAGGGGATAAGCTACGCGACCCACTGGGTGCCGATGGACAGCCGCAGCGTGGAGCAGGGGCTGGGTATCGGCTTCCGCCCGGTGGAGGACTCGTTCCGCGACGCCATCAACTGGCTCTGTACCGCCGGCTATGTCACCCCTGGCCAGGCCGGTAACGCGGCGGCCTGAGGCCACCGGGCAGAGGTGTACCAGCCCTCCGGGGGGCGATCGCCGTAGCGCATAATACCCCTGCCACACCGCCAGTAGTGCTGTTCGCGCCGCCTATCGACATAAGCATCGGGTCTGGACCGGGCCTATCCGACAGAAAATTGTTTGAAATCAATCCCACAGGCTTATTGTTCCCGTAGATTAAACTGGTATTATGGCGCCATAAATCATAAGGAAGCCCAGTGGTACCTAGCCCGCTGCAACACTGCCGGAAATTCAGTCAGTCAGTATGCCTATCGTGGTTGTCTCACGAGGGAGAGGTGCGAGCCGCCGCTTTATCGGCCAGTGCACCCGGTAGGCCGAGTAAGCGGAAAATCACTGCCTGGGGGACATCGGTACCCTTGGAAAGTTTGGTAAGAGTTGGCTAAATTTTTAATTTCCATGGCTAAATACCCCAATGCTATTTATCTTGTGGCGGTGATGGGAATCAGGAACATGGAGGCGGGAGCTTCCGCAGGGATATAAGAGGCGACAGATCGCCTGAAAAAGTTGCAAACCTAACTATACTAAAACGCTCAGAGGGAAGTCTCATGAAGAAAAAAGCGCTCGCACTGTCCGTACTCGCTGCTGTTAGCTCGCAGGCGGGGGCGTTCCAGTTTGATACCGGGGATGACTGGAGCATCCGCTGGGATAACCAGCTCAAGGGTAACCTGATGTCCCGCCTCGACAAGCCCAAAGCCAGCGTCGTCGATCCTTCCCAGTTCGTCAACGCCCGTCTGGCGGACGACTCCGACTACTCGGTGAATCGCAAGAACGGGGGTATCGCCAGCGCCCGGATCGACATCCGCTCAGAGCTGGACGTGATCTGGCGGGACGATTTCGGCTTTCGTATCAGCGGCGCGGGCTGGTACGACGCGGCTTACGAGAACAGCGACAACCCCAAGAAGGGTTTTCTGCCCAATGGCCTGCCCTATGATTACGGCTGGGCCGGGCTCACCTACAAGCCGGGTGAATACAGC